>CEUN01150008.1_pt1 | contig 11681 bp, 4 predicted proteins | sample 361501 | NCBI WGS metagenome assembly CEUN01 (sample SAMEA2622801, study PRJEB7988) | marine metagenome | biome: marine biome (ENVO:00000447); feature: marine epipelagic mixed layer (ENVO:xxxxxxxxx); material: "saline water (ENVO:00002010), including plankton (ENVO:xxxxxxxx)" | depth 120 m | reverse complement strand
TCCGAGATGACGTCCTTGCGGAAGGAAACCCGGTACATCATGACTCTGGGCCAGTGGCTGGAGCTGGAGGCCGAGCGTTGTGGCAGTCCGGAAGAACTCTGGGAGAATTTTCAGTTTCTCGCGCTCAAGCTGAATCTCCTGGAAGTCCGGCTTGCGCTCGTGAATGGCGAGCTGGTCTGGAAAAAACCCGAGATCCAACGTGCGCCTTCAACCACCGTTTCGCGCCATGTTCCGATTCACACCGATACCGTTCGCGGACTCGATATCGTCGCCGAGGAGGCGGACAATCCGAAACGGGTATTCGACTTGAAGGCCGAACTGGTCACCGAGGCCTGGGTGAAAGCAGCCAATCGGTGGCGCAAGCGCACGAAGAAGGAGATTGCGTTCCAACTCGCCTCCATTTCCGAGCCGGACCTTGAGGTGTCAGTGCTGACTCCTTGAACGCTCAGGTGGATTCAGGTTTCTTGGAATCCTTCTTCTTATTCGTATGAGACACAGCGTCGTCCAAGTTCGCACTTCCTACGTTTTTTTTAGCCTTCGGCAGGAAAGGTACTCGGAACGTTTCATCGAAATCATAACCGTCCTGAAAATCCGATCGTGAATCGTCATCGGTTTTGCCCAGGAGCGTGTGATCAACCATGTTAAACACGATTTCTCCGATATCCTCGCAGCGAGTGATCCCCCATTCCTGGAACACAATCAGCGTCATCGGCCCAAACTCCTCCAACGCGTAATCGCGAACGCCTTCCAAGAGCTGCCTGCCACTGACATGCTGCGGTTCGCGTTGTTCCCCACAAAACTTCTTCTGCGCGACGTCGAGTGCCTCCCGCACGAATTGATAGGCGTCCCGATGATATCTCGGATCGTTCGCCACGATTCGATCGAGCGCTTCATCAAAGGTGTTCGTCGGTTGCATGTCTGCCGGTCAGCGGGATTCAATTTGGGTTGGCGTTGGCGCGGGATGCGAAGCTTCGTTATAGGTCTTCGCGGCCAGCCCCACCAAGAATAGCAGCATGGCGGTAACGACCACTGTTCGTTCCTGTTTTGTGAGCCATTCCATTGCTGCGAAAGGATTCCTTACCAGAAGTCCGGATGATTGACAGCCCAATGTATTCACAAAGAAACGCGCAGGTGTGGGAACTCAAATCTTCTCCAAGGCCTCGGCGGCTGCCTCCCACTCCCGGTTCAACGACTGCAGGTCGTCCTGAACCTGCATGAGTTCTCGATTGCACTGCGCGGCCTCGCCCCCGCGGCTGTAGATCTCCGGATCTTCCAGCAGCGTAATCAACTCGGCTTGGCGCTCTTCGAGTCGGGTGATTTTTCCCTCGATGCGTTCGACCGCGGCCTTGTGCTGCTTCTTGATCTTGGACTTGGCCTGACGTGCCTCGGCTTCGATCCGCTTCTGATCCTTGCGCGACAATCCGTTGTTTTGCTTCTCCGCACCCTTGTTGGCTGGACCGCCGGGGCTCGCCGGAGAATTGGCGGACTGATTGTCTGTCTTGTCGACATAATAGTCGTAGTCACCCGGGTAATGACGCAGCCGGCCGTCTTCAACATGAACCACGTGATTTGCCAGGGCTCGAATGAAGTACACGTCGTGGCTGATGAAGATCAGCGTGCCTTCATACTGGTCGAGTGCAGCGGCCAGTGCCTCGATGCTAGCCATGTCCAGGTGCGTGGTGGGTTCGTCCATCAACAGCAGGTTCGGCGGGTTGAGGAGCAGCTTGACCAGTGCGAGGCGGCTTTTCTCGCCACCGCTCAATACGGCGATCTTCTTGAACACATCGTCCCCACGAAACAGAAAACAGCCGAGTATACTCCGGACAAACTGTTCGCTCACCCGTTGCGGAGTATCGAGGGCTTCATCGAGCACCGAACGGCTCAGGTCGAGGATTTCGGCGCGGTATTGTGAGAAGTAACCGAAGCGCACATTGTGCCCGAGGATGCGTTCTCCGGACTGCGGGGCAATGACCTCAGCGAGGAGTTTCAAGAGTGTCGATTTGCCCGCTCCATTGGGTCCGACCAGGACGATGCGTTGGCCGCGTTCCGCTTCGAACTCCATGCCGTCGTAAACGACGTTGTTTCCGTAAGCCTGTCGGATGTTTTTCAGCGTGATCGACTTGAGACCGCTGCGCGCCGGCTGGGGAAAATGAAAATCGATCGAAACTGCGTCGGATTCCGGCGCATCGATGATCTCCATCTTCTCGATCTGCTTGAGCTTGCTTTGGGCCTGGGATGCCTTGGTGTTCTTCGCGCGGAACCGATCCACAAAGGTCATCAGGCGATCGATCTCCCGTTGTTGATTTTTGTAGGCGGCGAGGTGTTGTGCTTCGTTGGCTTCACGTTGTTCCAGGTAGGCGTCGTAGTTGCCGCGATACTTGATCAATTTGCTGAAGCGGATTTCGACAACACTGGAAACCAGTTGATTCAGGAACTCACGATCGTGGGAAATCATGAGAATCGCTCCCGGATAGGTCCTCAGATAATCCTGGAACCACAGCAGCGAATACAGATCCAGGTGATTGGTCGGCTCGTCCAGCAACAACAGGTCCGGTTCCAACACGAGCAAGCGGGCGAGATGAGCCCTCATCACCCAGCCACCGCTCAGCTCACTGGCTGGCCGGTCGAAGTCCGAATCTCGAAAAGCAAGTCCCTTCAGGATCTTCTTGGCCTTCGCCTCCAGCTGGTAGCCTCCCAATTCGTTGTATTGGGTATGGACGTCATCGTGCAGATCAATTTCGCCCGGGTGCGCACTGTCCCACGCCAGGAGGCGCCGACGAAGGTCGCGGAATTCCTCGGTGATCGCCGTGGCCAGCTCGATCACCGTTTCGTCGCCGACCGGCGCGCTTTCCTGCGGCAAATAACCGAAGGTGACACCGCGCTCGAAACTCACTTCACCCACATCCGGCGATTCTTCCTGCAGGAGGATGCGAAAGAAGGTCGACTTGCCCGCACCGTTTGGCCCCACCAATCCGAACCGGTCGCGACGATTGATCTGCAGCGTCGCATCCTTGAACAAGGTGCGACCACCATACGACTTGTCTACGCCTGCAACCGTCAGCATTGAGGGGCCGGGATGTTGCGAGAGCCTTCGTGCGAGATCAATCTCTTCTGCTCGACCTGCGGGAAGGGGCAACCTAAAAGAAGCCCCGTGAACCGCCGTTGGTACATCGTCATCGCCGTCATCCTGGTCTGCGATGCGATTGGACTGGTGATCTGGCTGAACTCGCGAAAAACCCATCGCTACGACACGCAGATCCGGGACGCGGCCAAGCGTTACGACATCGATCCGGCTTTGGTAAAGGCGGTGGTCTGGAAGGAAAGCCGATTCAATGCCGATGCTGTGGGTGGAGTGGGTGAACTTGGCCTGATGCAGTTGCGTGAATTGGCCGCCAGCGAATGGGCAGACGCGGAGTTGCTGGACTCGTTCCGCTTCGAACACCTGTCCCACCCGACCACAAACACCCTGGCCGGCGCCTGGTATCTCGCCAAGATGCTCAAGCGCTACCGACATTGCGACAACCCGATTCCCTTTGCGTTGGCGGATTATAACGCGGGCCGCACCAAGGTCCTCACCTGGCTCCAGGGTGAGGCGAAGACCAACAGCGAAGCCTTCCTGGCAATCATGGATTATCCCGGGACGAAGGCCTACATCGGGGAGATCATGACGGCGCAAGAAAAGTTTAAACGCGACTTTCCGGCGGTGATGCGTTGAGACATGCCTGAGCAATTGTCACTACTGCCGGAAGAGAAACCGGAGGAACATCCGCTTCGCCGGCAATTGCGTGAAGGCACGCGTCGCATGGCGGAGAGCGGCATTCACATCGGCACGTCGTCCTGGAAATACGAGGGCTGGCTGGACCTGATCTACGAGCGCAAACGCTACTTCACGCGCGGCAAATTCTCGCGTGCCAAATTTAACGCGCATTGCTTGGAGGAATACGCCGAGACCTTTTCCACGGTCTGTGTCGATGGCGGCTTCTACCAGTTTCCGTCCGAGAGGTATGTCGAAGGTCTGGTGAGCCAGGTGCCCGATGATTTTCAATTCAGCTTCAAGGTGACTGAAGACATCACCGTCCTTCACTTCCCACCATTGGAACGGCTGGGCGCGCGTGCCGGTCAGGCGAATTCAAACTTCCTCAACGCCGAGCTTTTCGAGTCCCGCTTCCTCGCTCCCTGCCGAAAGTTCAAGTCGAACATCGGGATGCTCATCTTCCAGTTCTCCCAGATGCCCGCGAGCAAACATGAAGAGTTCCTGACGCGGCTGGACAACTTCTTCCGTTTGCTGCCTGGGGACTGGGAATATGGCGTGGAGATTCGAAATCCCGAGCTGCTTTGCGAGGATTATTTCCGCGTATTGGAAGAAAACAACGTCGGTCACATCTACAACAGCTGGGATGCGATGATGTCGATCGAAGAACAGCTCGACCAGATCGGCAATCGTCTGGACGGCCTGCACGGCGGCAGCCGGCTGCTCTTGAAACCCGGCCGCAATTACAACAGCGCGGTGAAGCGCTTTTCACCCTACATGGAGATCAAGGAAGTCTACGAAAAGGCGCGCGCGGCCGCGGCACGAATGATCCGCAGATTTCAGGAAAAGAAAAAACGGCTCTCCGTCTACGGCAACAACCGCCTGGAAGGATGTTCGCCGATCACCTTGGCGAACGTCATTGAACGTGTGGAAAAACAAAGCGGCTGACGCAAGTCCGCAACGTTCTCAACGAGCGCGAACCGGCGATCAGGGCTCGATGATGCGGTAGTAGCGGAAGACCTTCTTGGGCGCCTCCAGATCGACAAATCGGAATTGACCGTTCGTATAGACCATGCCGGCGCCATTGGAGGAAATCGTTATCCAATCGATCAGATTGCTGGAGGCCTGGATCAGGAAGTTCGGCGCAAGATCCGGCGTGAGCGATCCGCCACTTTTGTCGCCAAAGGTGAAGGCAAAGCGGCCGTTCGCCTCCAGCTTGGGCGTTTCAACCATCTGCTGTTCGCGCACCACCAGCGAGGCGTTCGTACTCTCGACAGTGCCGACCGCATTGCTGACCCAGACCGTGTAAAGACCGCGATCCAGACGACCGGCGCTGAGGAGTATCATCGTGGCGTTGGTGCGTCCGAACAGGTCCACCCCATTCAGGCGCCATTGGTAATGAAGCGGCGCACTACCGGAAGCCAGGGAGACAAGTTCCACGCGCGTGGCGACCTCCACCGCGGTGCTGGTCGGCTGCGTGGTCAGGACCGGTGGATTCGCCAGCGTCAGGTTTGCCACCGAGCTGGTGACACTTCCCGCACTGTTGGCGACAATGACATCGTAGTTTCCGGCGTCGACAGGCTGGGCATTGGCAACAGAGACTCCGGAGGTGGTTTGTCCCACCAGGTTCGATCCATCTTTGCGCCACTGGTAGGTCACTGCTTCCACGCTGCTGACGTTGACTCCAAAGCTCGCCACTCCCCCGACGCTGATCAACTGGTGGGCGGGTTGCGTGAGGATGACCGGTGGAACGATTACGGAGAGGGTGGCCGGCTGCGAGGAACTGAAGCCGAAGGTATTGCCGATCACGGCCGTGTAGCCTCCGGCATCCAGCGCGGTCACATTGGAAATCGTCAGGCTCAAGCCACTCGCATTCGCGAGGAATTGTCCGTCCTTCAACCATTGGACCCGGAACGGTTGTGACCCGTTCGGAAGCATGCTGAAGGTCACCGTCTGGCCTTCGAGCACCGTGGCGTCCTGTGGCTGGCCGAGAACAGAAGGCGCGCCCGGTGTGGTTACATATGCCGGTGCACTGACGGCGGTGCCGAAGCTGTTCGAGATGGTGAGTTCCCAGAGGCCGAGGTTGGTCGTGAAATTGATGAACGACACATTTGGTCCGCTGAATCCAGCGCCGGTGCGGAGCAATCCGTTATGACGCCAGTAATAAGTGATCGGCTGCGCGCCAAAAGACGTGCTGCTCAAGGTCACGAGTTGGAGCGAAGCCGTGGTCGACTGACTTGCCGGACCAACGGCGAGCAACGGAGCACTGTCCACGGTCAATGCGACCGCCGAACTCGTGATCGATCCGGCGACGTTTGAGATGACGACATCGTAGTTGCCCGCGCTAAGCGTCGAAACGCCAGGCACGCTCAATGATGCGGCATTCGCGCCGGGCAGATTGACGCCGTCCTTGCGCCATTGGTAGTTGAGCGTTCCGGAACCCGTCGCCAATACGGAGAACTGCGCCGTCATTCCAACATGCAGGGCCTGCGCCTGGGGTTGGGAGGTGATCGCAGGCGGTGAGTTTACGACGAGCGTGGCGGATGAACTCGTGGTGACGCCCGCGACGTTGGAGATGACAACGTCATAACCACCGGCATCGGAGGGCTGCGCCGAACTGATGTTGTAAATCGTGTTGGTGGCATCGGCGATGTTCTGGCCATTGCGACGCCACTGATAGCTGAGTGGCGCAGTGCCGGTCGCGACTACGGCAAACCCCACGGGGCTCCCCTCACTTACCGTGGCCGGTGCCGGGGGAGTCACCACGGATGGCTGATTGCCAAACACGGTGAGCGTTCCGTCGATGTGCGTGATGTTGTAATTCGGAGACGAAGCGCCGGTGGCCGTGATCGGATACGCTCCGAGTCCGCTGTTCACATCACCTGTGATGCTGAGAACCAAAGGCGTGGCAAGATCTGCCGGTCCTTCCCCGAGGACGAACCCGACGAACTGCGCGGTCAATGCTGGATTCGCAAGTCCAAATTCACGGGTCGCGGAATTGGCGGTGATGACCAGCGTCGCCGGGTCCACGTTGATGTTCACGGTCGAGCTGTTCGTCGCGTAGTTTAGCGTATCCGTTGGCTGGAATTCGACCGTCAGGGCATGCGTTCCGGCCGAGAGAAACGTTCCCAGGGGCGGTGTATACGTAAACGTTCCGGGGACACTGGCCGCGGCATTCAACTGGTTCGTGCTCAAGGCAGTTCCATAGGTGATGCTTCCCGGTGTAACCCAGCTGAGCGAGGGGGTAAGTTGATCAACGGTCAGGAGCGCCCCTGCGCTGATGTCAAAACCGGCAATGTTGCTGACCGCGACCGAGTAGGTCCCCGCATCATTCGAGGTGATGGCCGGAAATGAGAGCGTGGTGTTGGTGGCGTTCAGGATGTCGAGCCCGTTCTTCTTCCACTGGAAGAGCAGGGGCGATGTTCCGCTCGCAGATACATTCAAGGTGGTCGTGGTGAGCGCGTTCACCGTGACGCTCTGAGGCGGCGTGGTGATGGCCGGTGGCACATAGACCACGACGCTCGCAAGTTCGCTGGTCACCACTCCGGCGACATTGGATACCACGACGTCATAGAGTCCGCCCAGGGCAGGCTGGATGTTGGTGATGACGATGTTCGTCGCATTTTCTCCGGGGAGATTCGTTCCGTTGAGGCGCCACTGGAAACCCTGCGGCTGGCTGCCTGCGGTTTGTGCGAACAAGGTCACGTCAACTCCGTTGGTAACGCCCAGGCTTGCCGGTTGCGTGACGAACGACGGCGCGTTTGCAAATACCGTCAACGTGCTGGGAACAAACACGATTTGGTAGTTGGGGGCCGTTGCTCCCGAAACGGTGATCGGATAAAGACCCGCAAAACTGTTGATGTCCGCAGTGGTCGAAAGCACCGGGAGAGCCGTCAGAACGTTGGTATCCTCGCCGGCAATGAAACCGCTGAAAGTCGCGGTCAGGGCGGGATTTGGCACGTTGATCTCGCGGGATTTTCCTTCCGCGATGATGTTCAGGATCTTGTTGGTGACATTGAGAGTCACGGTGTTGGTTTCCGGCACGAAGTTCACCAGGTCGTTGGGAGTGAAGACCACGCTCAAGGTATGTGCTCCGACACTGAGCAAGGTTCCGGCCGCAGGTGTATAGGCAGTTGTGCCGGGCACGGCAGCAAACGCACTCAATTGGGCCGCGTTCAGCAGCGTTCCATAGGGCACGTCGGCCGGCGCGTTCCAAGTGAGACCGGATCCGAGTTGGTTCACTGAAAGCGCGGCCGCATCGCTGTCCACCATCCCGGCAACATTCGTGACCTTCACCCGATACGAACCGATGTCGTTGGTGGTCACGCCGGAGAGAAAAAGAATCGATGACGTCGCGCCCGGGATGTCCACACCATCCTTGCTCCATTGGTAGGAAAGCGGGGTGGTTCCAGCGGTCGCCACGGTGAAAATCACGTCTGACAAGGCGCCGAATGTCTGGCTTTGCGGTTGGGTGATGATGGTGGGCGGAATACTGAACGTTAGCGTCGCAGCCGCGCTCGTAACCGAACCGCCCACGTTGGTGATGACCACGTCATAGCTCGCTTCGTCGACGGATTGTGCATTGTTGATGTTGAGCGTTGTCGTGGTCGCCCCGGGGATGTCCACGCCGTTCTTGCGCCACTGGTAGGAGAGAGGCGCAGTGCCTGATGCCAGGACCGTGAAGCTCGCATTGGCGCCTTGGAGGATGGTCTGGCTCGCGGGCGCGGCATCAACGGTCGGTGCGTTGGCAAACACGGTCAGCGTGCCGATAACATGCATGATGGTGTAGTTCGGTGAAGTTGCACCGCTGATCGTGATGGGGTAACTGCCCACCGGGCTGGAGCCGGTCGCGGTGGTGGAAAGGTTGGCCTGCGTGGTGAGGCTGGCAGGAGTGTCGCCGGCAACGAGCCCCGAGTGTGTTGCTGTCAGCGCGGGGATTGAGCCGCCAAGCAGGATGGACTTGTCGTCGGCAGTGATCGTCAGTGGCGCGGGCGTGACAGTCACGGAGACAATACGGCTTGATGGAAGATACACGTTTGCCAGCGTCGGGGTGAAGTTGGCAGTGACGTCGGTCGAGCCAGCGGCCAGGAATGTGCCAGCGGGGGGAGTATAGGTGATTGTTCCGGCCGCGGTCGCAGTTGCGTTGAGTTGCGCGGCACCGAGCGGTGTCCCGTAGACGATTGAAGGTGGTGTTGACCAATTGACCGCGGTGGGCAGGAGCGCGACGTTCAGGGCCACTTCATCACTGGTCAGGCTACCGGCCGCATTGCTGGCAACGCATTTGTAGTTGCCGGCTTCGTCCCCGGTCACCTGGATGTAGGTAAGCGTGGCCGAAGTGGCTCCGGGTATCTCGACGCCATTGCGGAACCACTGATAGGTGATGGTTGGCGTTCCCGAGACCAGAAAGACGAAGCTCACGGTCTCAAGCGCGTTTACGTTGCGTCCCACCGGTTGCTGTTGAGGCAGGGGGGGAATCGCAAAGCCACTGCCCGAAACGGCAAACTGGTAGGGCGATTCGTCAAAGTCGTCGCTGTTGATCTGGATGGTCGCGCTGCGCGTGCCCACGCCGGAAGGATTGAAGCGCACGGCAAAGGGCGCACTGTCGTTGGTGGCAATACTCGCTGGAGGATTGGTGAGGACGGTGAAGTCCGATGCCGCAGCGCCGATGAAGGAGATGCTTCCGGGATACAGGTTGGTTGTCCCGCTGTTGGTGATCGTAAACACGCGATCGATGAAGCCGGCAGTGATGTCGGCCGCACCGAACTCGGTGTGATTGGTGAAACTGGTGGTAGGTGTCTGGTTGGTGATGATCTCACCGTTGCCAAGCAATTCGATTTCCGGACCAAGACCCGTTCCGCCAACTGCGAAGTCATAGACCGCCTCATCAACATCGTCGTTGGTGATCACAATGAAGGCCAGTCGTGAACCACCGCCCCTGGGCGTGAACGCGATGTCCATGGTCGTTCCTTCGCCCGCGGCGAGGGAATCGGTTCCCGGCTGCCGGACGATTGCAAAATCTAGCGCCGCAGCTCCCGCTGAAACGACAGGCAATGAGAGGGTGATCGTTCCCGTGCCGTTGTTCGTCAGCACAAAAGTGTTGGTCCGTAGAGGGACGCCGATGTTGCCAACACCAAACTGTGTGAGGTTGGTGACATTGGGAACAGTCGAACCATCGTCGACGGGGAAGTTGTTGCCGAAGATGTCAAGTTCAGGCCCGGTTGCGTTCCCCTGGATTACGAAGCCATAGGGTGTTTCGTCGGAGTCGTTGTTGGCAAACGAAAGGGTGGCGGTTCGGGTGCCTGTTCCGACCGGATCGTATCGAACCTGCATCTGGCTGAAGCCTCCCGGAACGATGGAAGAGGCCGGGGCCAGGGCAATCGTGAAGTCTGCTGCAGCCGGTCCCGTAATGGTGACTCCAGCGCTGATGAGCAGGTTGGTGTCTCCGGAGTTGGTGATGACGAACGTGTGCGTGACCGAACCTGACAATACGTCCAGCGTACCGAAATCCGTTCCGTCAGCCACGATCGGCGTGATGTCTCCATCGACGATCTCGAGACCGTTGCCCAGCACGGCCACCTCGGGTTCTGCACCATTGCCGGTGATGGCATAGGTGAAGGTGGGATCGTCCGGATCGTCGCTGTTGATCGTGATCGTCGCGTTCCTCGCACCGGCAAGGCTCGGATCGAAATCAATCGTAAACGTGGTCGACTCTCCTTGGGCAATCGTCAGGAAGGGAGGACTGCTGAGCGAGTAATCAGCGGCAGCCACGCCGGTGATGGACGGGACGGCAGAGAGCGTCAACGTCCCGCTCCCGCTGTTGGTGATGGTGAACACCCGCGCGAAGCTTGCTGAAACAACAGCCACATCTCCGAAGTCGGTATGATCCGCCGGATCCGGCGTAAGATCGTTGTTGGCAATTTCAACTCCATTGCCAAAGACACGAACGTCCGGTTGCACGATTCCATTCCCTTCGATGGCAAAAGTGTATGGGTTTTCATCGGGATCCGTCGATGCAACTGAGACAGTTGCGATTCGCGAGCCGGGTGCAGTCGGATCAAAGGTGACGACGAAGGTCGTGCTGCTTCCCGCTGCAACGGCCGAGGCCGGACTGGTGGTGACCACAAACTCGGAGGCATTTGCGCCGCTTACCACCACTGACGAAACACTCAATGGACCGCTTCCGGAGTTGGTGATCGTATACGTTCGGCTGAACGTGGCGCCGAGGGTGTTCACAGATCCGAAGTGCGTATGGTCGGCAGCACTGGGCGTGACATCACCAGACACAATCTCCTGTCCATTGCCCGAGATCGAAATCTCCGGAGCCACCACACCTTCCCCGACAATGTCGAAGTTGTATGGATTCTCATTGGCATCGTTGTTGGTCACGTAAAGCGTGGCATTTCTGAATCCGGCCGCGCTTGGATCGAATTGAATCTGAAAGGTCGTGTAGTTGGACGCGGCAATGGTTGTGCCCGGCGCGGTCAGTAGTAAAAAGTCAGCCGCGTGCTGGCCGAGGATTGCGACCGGAGGGGTGATGGTGAGATTGGCGTTGCCTGAGTTGGTAATCGTGAAAGTCTGAGTGCTCGTGGCCGTGAGGATGTCTGCCGCGCCAAAGTCCGTTCCATCTGTGGTGGAGGGAGTTGTGTCACCGGCGGCGATCTCAACACCGTTGCCGAGGATCGCGATTTCACGTGGCAGATCACCGTTGCCGGTGACGTCGAAGGTGTATGGGTTTTCATCGGTATCATTGTTCGCAATCGAAACGATCGCATCACGCGCACCGGCGGCCGATGGAGCGAACGCGATTCCCAAGGTTGTCGAACCCAGCGGGGTAACCGCAGCTGCAGGCTGAGTGACGACTGAGTAATCCGCCTGGGCAGCACCTGAGAAGCTCACGCCCGTGATGTCCAGGTCGACGTTGCCCGTATTC
>CEUN01181127.1_pt1 | contig 11687 bp, 8 predicted proteins | sample 361501 | NCBI WGS metagenome assembly CEUN01 (sample SAMEA2622801, study PRJEB7988) | marine metagenome | biome: marine biome (ENVO:00000447); feature: marine epipelagic mixed layer (ENVO:xxxxxxxxx); material: "saline water (ENVO:00002010), including plankton (ENVO:xxxxxxxx)" | depth 120 m | reverse complement strand
CTTGCGGCGGGCGCATCTTGGAACGCATTTTCAGGATTCGATCCACATCCTGATACTTCTCCATCCAGGTCCGATCGATCCGATCCTTCCACCGCCACACCCACTCGCCCTGAGCAGCCAGCGGCCCCCAGGAGGCAACCGCGTTCTGATCGCCCGTGCTGATCAGGCTGAGAAAACGTCTCTGTGGACTATACGCTTCAAGCGTCTCCAAGCGGACAGCTGCACGAAGGTTGTCGGCCAAGGGTGGTCCCTGGCGCACGGCGAACACACCGGACTTCGGACGGGGGGATTCCAACATCGCAGCACAATCCCCTGCCGCGAAGATCTCCGGGTGCGAGGTGGATTGGAGGAAGCGATTCACGGCGAGAAACCCCGCTTCATCCGTCGCCAATCCGCTTTCGCGAATCCATGCAGGCGGTGCTGCGTCCGTCACCCAGAAGAGTGCGTCGTAAGCCAAAGAAGAATCGTCATCGCAGCGCAGTTTGCGTTTGTTGACCGAAATCACGCTTGTGTTTGAAATGACCGTGATCTCCCGATCTGCGAGTACCGTGCGATAACGCCGACGAACGCCCGATGCATGGGTAGGCAGGATCTCAGCGCTCGCCGTGACGAGCGTGTATTCGACAGCCGGTGATTCCAGCGCGGTTTGTAACGAGAGCAGCAGTTCCACTCCACCGGCACCTCCGCCCACAACTGCGATGCGAAACGCACTGCTTCCTCTCCGTGCCTTGACCCGCTCGCGAATCTCATTCCAGCGCTCCAAGAGCCCGTCGATCGGTTTCACCGGAATGGCATGCTCGGCGGCTCCGGGAACGCTGGCCATTCGTGGCCGGGCTCCGGCATTGATGGAAAGGACATCGTATCGAATCGGAGGACGATCGGACAGGTGAAGCAGGCGTGCGTCCAGATCCATGCCGTTTACCGGCGCGTGGATGACCTGCGCTCCGGCAAGGCGGGCCAACGGGCGCAGATCAATGTGTGCCTCATCGAATTCGTAGTGACCGGCGACCAGACCGGGCAGCATGCCCGAGTAAGGGGTATGGATATCGCGCGTAACGAGGACGAGTTGCAGGCCCGGCTCTGTTCGGACCGCGAAGTTCCGCAAGACCTCTACATGCGCGTGCCCTCCCCCCAACAACACCAGCTGTTTCACGATCGGAATGTTGCCCGCGTTCACTGCGAAATGCTATGAGTCCGCCGACTCCGAGACCAATCCAAATCATTCGTGCTCGTCGATTCCAACAAACGATCCATCCCCGCCGTCGAGACCCTGCTTAAGGCAGTCGGCGAATCGGAACTGCCCCGTCCGCTGCTGGTCGCCACAATCCGCCAGGAACTGAATCAGATTCGCACCGCCGACGAGATTCCCGATCGCGATTCGGTGATCGATCTCGTGAAGCAAGCGATTCAGCGGACGATTCGTTCCCGCATTCAACCCGTCATTAATGCGACCGGCATCATCGTTCACACGAATCTGGGCCGGGCGCCATTGGGCTCCGAAGTCGTTTCCGCGCTGGGCGCACTGGCCGGTCAATACAACAACCTCGAATACGACCTCACCACGGGTGAGCGTGGTGGGCGTGCCAATTACGTGGAAGCAGGTCTCGCAACGCTGTGCCAATCCGAAGCCGCGACCATCGTGAACAATTGCGCAGCGGCACTCGTCCTGATTCTCCGCGAACTGACGTCTGAGAAACGAGAAGTGATTGTCTCGCGGGGCGAGTTGATCCAGATCGGTGGTGGCTTTCGCATCCCGGACATTCTCGAAACCAGTGGCGCCACCTTGCGAGAAGTCGGCACCACCAACCGTACGAACCTAGCGGACTACGAGACGGCGATCGGACCAAACACCGGTCTCATTCTCAAGGTGCATCGGAGCAACTTCTTCATGGATGGTTTTGTGGAATCGCCTTTGCGCGATGAACTTTCCAAGTTGGCGCGAGAATCAGGTGTTCCCCTCGTTGAAGACCTGGGAAGCGGGGCATTGACCGATACCGAGAAGGCCGCCGGACTAACACGCGAGCCTACCCCGGCCGAAGCCATTCGTGCGGGCGTCGATCTGGTTTGTTTCAGCGGGGACAAACTGATGGGCGGCCCACAAGCCGGGATCATTGCCGGCAACGCCGGCCATGTCGGACGCATGAAGCGTAATCCGTTCTTCCGCGCACTGCGGTGCGATCGGCTGGTTTTGGGTGCGATGCAGGCCGTGGTCGATCACCTCCTGGCCGACAAACCGACGCCGGTCAGCGACATGATGAGCGCGAGCGTCGACGAACTGCGAAAGCGCGCGGAGACGATTCGACAAGCTCTCGCCGACGTCTCGGCACGAATTGAAATCGGCGAAGGCAAGGCCCAGGTTGGTGGCGGGACGCTTCCGCGCGATACGATCCCTTCGGTGACCCTGGACATTCATGCAACCAATCGATCCGCGACGCGTCTGGCTGCCGACCTCCGTCGAAGCGCGCCACCGGTAATTAGTTATCCGTCCCAAAAGATTCTCAAGCTCGACCTGCGCACAGTGTTTCCCGAGCAGGATGAAACCCTCACCAAGTGTCTTGGCGAGGTATTGCGGAATCAGGAGTGATCCGCGCGCCAAGCTGCTAATCGAACGTGGAACGCAGGAATTACATCGTTGCCACCGCCGGTCACGTCGATCACGGCAAGAGTTCACTCGTCAAGGCGCTCACCAACACCGACCCCGATCGCCTGCCTGAGGAAAAGCAGCGTGGAATCACGATCGATCTCGGCTTTGCGCATCTCGAGATCCCAATGGAAGACGCGATTGCTGACGTGGGCCTGGTCGATGTGCCCGGTCATGAAGATTTCGTGAAGAACATGGTCACCGGGGTGGGCGCGGCAGACGCAGCCCTCCTGGTCGTTGCAGCCGACGATGGCTGGATGCCTCAGACCGAGGAACATGTTCAAATCCTGAACTACCTAGCCGTCCCGAATCTGCTTGTGGCATTGACCAAGGTGGATCTTCCGGACGCGGATCCGGAGCTGGTCGAGGAGATCATTCGTGATGAACTGAGCGGAACACCGTACTCAGATGCCGATATCGTCAAAACATCGATCAACGATCTCGCCAGCATCGCGCAGGTACCGAACAAACTGTCGTCCCTGCTCACGAAGACTTCACGAAGGCAGGGACCACCACAGCTCTGGGTGGATCGAGCATTCAGCATGCGAGGGATTGGTACGGTGGTGACCGGGACGCTGGAGCACGGTTCGATGGAGACCGGTCAATCCGTCATCATCCAGCCACGCGGCACACCCGCGCGGATCCGTGGTGTTCAGACCTTCGGCGATGCAGTGGAGGTCGCTCAGCCCGGAAGTCGCGTCGCACTAAACCTGCCGGACATCGACCTCTCACCGCAGTCGGGAAAACCATACGTTCAACGTGGCGATGTGCTCACCGTCGGTGAATCAACGGACATCGTCGATGTCATTCTGACCAAGTCAGCGCGCCAGATCAGTCCGAAGTCGCCGGCAAACAAAGCACTCAAACATTCCGCGCGGGTCCGGATTCACATCGGCACGGGCAACTTTGTGGCGAAAGTCATTCTTCCGAAAGCGAAGGAACTTTGCCCGGGCGAAACTTCGATCGCGCAGCTGCGTTTCGAATCTCCTGTCTTCTGCCGTGATGGTGATCGTTTCACTGTTCGCGATTGGACCGAGAGCAGCACGTTGGCCGGAGGCAGAGTTCTTGAGTCAGTCGCCCGCACGGATCGGTTTCGCGAACCCGAACAGCAGTCTCTATTGCAGAAACTCTCGGGCGCGGAAGTCGAGTCAACCGAGTGGATTGCCGCGATACTCGAACGAGATGGTTTCAAACCACGTTGCGACAACGCAGCGGAGAAAGCACTGCTTGAACGTGACGAGGTGATTAAAATGGGATCCTGGATCATCAACGGCGACTGGTGGTCCGGTCATCAGGACTGGGCCGTTGCAGCAATCCGCGATCGTCTGGAATCCGATCCGGCGCTCCCGGGCTATCCCCTCAACGACCTGCGCCTCCAGCTAAGATCCCGCCTGCCGAATGAGGAGTTGGCGCAGCACCTGATCAACGCGCTCTGTGAGTCCGCTCTCAAAATTGAAGGCGAACTGATTGCGCCACCTGGACATGAGGCCCGCCTCCCCGACCGCCTTAAAGCGGGTTGTGAACGGATTCGTACACGGGTGGCCGAGAACCCGCGCGAAACGCCGAGCCGAACGCAACTGGCTGACTCGCCTGAGACCGAACGGGCATTGAGGTATCTCGTGGATATCAATGAGTTGGTTCAGCTGGATCCGAACACGTTTCTCCCAGCGGAGACCTGCCAGGAGATGATCAATGGTGTCGTTCATTTGCTGACCGAAAAAGGTTCCGGCACAATGAGCGACATTCGAACCACCCTGCAAACGTCCCGACGCATCGCACTGCCATTGATGGAGAAACTGGACCGCGACGGCATCACGCAACGTGTCGGTGATCAACGGCAACTGACCGAGAAAGGAAGGGGGTTCAACTAATTACGCTGTCGGAAACGGTCATGGAAGCCGCGGACGTGTTCTTCGGCAATACCACGAAGGTTAAACGGCGCTGACCAGAAACAGACCGGCAAACCGAGCCTCAACGCGTATACCTCGGAGCCGGTTTGTCGAATTTCACGCCCTTGGCCTTTGCGTGGTCATACATCTTTGCAATCTCGCGACGACGTTCATTCAGGGGCAGAAATTCACTCTGCCAGCTCCGGGTCGCAAAGGAGATCGCAGTCCTTCGTGGTCTGGGCCACGCCGTAGTGAACACAGGCCATCCCGCTGGTGATCGCGCAGGTGATGTCACGCTCCCGCGCACGGCGAACGAGATCGTGATAGAACGATTCCAGCTCGGCGTAAGTCATAGCGCATTCTCACGGAAGATCTGCTAGGGAACAACCACGGTCTGCCAAGCGATCCAATCCCAGGTGCGCAGTTTATTTCGGCAAAACATGAACCCACAGGTGACCGGTGGAAACAACGCCGAACTCGTTCGTGCGTTGAACGCGCACGATGTAGTCACCGGGCTTCGCGTAGCGATGAACGTGCTGAGCGTAACCGTCCGGCGCGAGTTTGACCGCGTTTCCGTCTGACTGGACTTTGACCGGCTGGCTGCCATCGCCAAAATTCCAGACCTCCTTGCCTTCACGTGATTGTCCCGAGATGAAGGAACGGACTTTGAAGGTGATGGGATCTCCCACTCGGATTCCAGTGGTGGGGTAATAGCTCGGGTGGATGGTAGTGATGTGACGGTCGGGATGCTTGCGGTCGTAAACGATCACCACGGCAAAGTCGTAGGAGACGTTTCCATCGGCATCGGTGATCTTGAGAATTTCGCTATGGCGACCGGGTTTCTGGTAGGAACGCTTCATGCGCATGGCGGTCGAAGTCGTGCCGTCGTCGCATATCCACTCGTAACTGGCAATCTTCCCGGCGGCCCATGATTTGGAGGCGTCGAGCGTGACGCCTTCACCTGTCCAACACAGATGATGCGGGCGTGCAACGGCAATGACCTTTGGTTTGTATTCGGCGAGATAGGCCTGCCAAAGAAACGCGTAGCCTTCCTGTGTTCCCCATTCACCGGAAGGCTGCATGCTCTTGATCTCGAAGTGGAGATGCGTCCAGCCACCACTGCCACCTTCCTTGCCGAGCGTGCCCAGCCGTTGGCCCTTCTTGACGCGGACGCCGGGCTTGATCGCGGGATCGATCGTTTTGAGATGGCTGTTCCGATAGTACCACCCACGTTCGTCGAACAGATAGACCACATCGTATCGCGGACCGACCGGGGTATTGAGCCGGTGTTCCGGCATGGTTTCGCCGGCGGAAGAAACGACGAGGCCATCGACGGCCGCAACGATCTCAACCAACCCTTCACTGCCGCCGATGTCCAATCCGCTGTGGTAGTAGACGCTTGATTTATTCGGACGCTCACCTCCATCGACATATACCGGGTCATTCGCCATCTGGGTGTCGGTGGCAAACCACTTCTGGTTCGCGGGATAGACGAAGGTGCCCGGACGAATCCAGGGCGAGCCCTTTGGCCACACGCGCAACCGGGCGTCCTTCTTCAGCCGCCACGCCGTGCCTCCCTTGTCCTGGTAGCCCCTGGTGATGGTGCAGTCGATCTGCACGCCACCCACCTTTCGGGGCAGGTTGTAGGTGGCGGAAACAAGCTTCGCCAGCTTGCCATTTACTTCCACGGTAACCACAGCGCGCCGAACGGCCTCGGTAACCGAATCGAGATTTTCTTTCAGATCGACAAGTTTGACCTTCGCCTCGCTGCCATCTGAAAGCTCGACGGTCGTTTCCTCTCCGACGTCAAGGTCGATTGTCCGTACGAGCGGGTCTATGGCGGCCATCAGGCGGGCCGAGGCGAGCGTGATTACGAACAGGCAGAGCAGAGCGGAACGCATGTCGCGATTATGCGGAGAACAGTGGGGATGTGAAGTTCGCCATTTTGATCGTCGCCAGATTTGCGAATACTCCACTGATGTCGATGCGCCTGGCCCTCATTGCCTTCGCCGTTGCTTTGATATCGTGGAGCAAAACGGGTTCCGCTCCGTGGCCTTTCCGTCAATCAGTATGGGCGCATATCGTTTCCCCATGCATGCCGCCTGCCGGATTGCCGTATCAGAAGCGCATGCCTTCCTTGGGGCAAACAATGTCTGCCGCTTGGTCACCTTCGTCTGTTTTGACGAGGAAGCGAGGAAGTCTTACGAACCAATGGTGAGCGGATTGTTCGGCGAGCCCGTAACCGCCTGATACGGATCTCCCAGACCGATCAGGAAGCGGGGATGATCTCGGCGCCGGTACCGGGGCGGACACAGAACAGGGACGATTCGATTTCCGTTCGGATTCGGTATTCGGCCGCAATCCGCCGGCACAATTCTTTCAGTCGAGCCACCTCAACGAGCGCGATGGCGCATCCGCCAAATCCTCCACCTGTCATGCGGGCTCCGTGAATTCCGCCATCTGTTCCGATGCATTGGCAGATCTCCACAATGGCATCCAGTTCGGCGCAGCTCACCTGGTAATCGTCGCGAAGGGAGGCGTGGCTGGCGTACATGAGCTCGCCGACGGTTCCCCACGCCTGGTGTTCGGTTTCACCGGCTGCGGATTGTGTGCGCTGATTCTCGGTAAAGATGTGCCGGACGCGTTTCACCTCAAGATCGTCGAGGTCCGGATGATTGAGCGATTCGAGGCCGGCGTCGCGGAGCGATTGCAGACCGAGCTTACTCGACGCGGATTCGCATTGGGACTTTCGGACGGCGTATTCACTCTCCGCGAGTTGGTGGCGGACGTTGGAGTTGATCACCAGCAGCGCCACCGAAGGGTCCGCCATTGATACGTAGCGGCATTCGTTGTCGCGGCAGTCCAGCAGCATCAACTGATCGGTCCGGCCGAAGACGCTGGCATACTGATCCATCAACCCACAGGGAACGCCGACGAATTGATGTTCGGCCTTTTGACAGAGCAAGGCTTTGTCCATTGGGGATACCCTATGTTCCGTCAATTCCTCCAGCAACGTCGCCGTCGCCACCTCGAGCGCCGCGCTGCTGCTGAGTCCAGAACCCAGTGGGATGTCCGAATCAACCACCGCATCGAATCCCGTCACGCTCACACCGCGTTCGCAAAAACCTGCGACAACACCACGAACGTAGTCGGAGAAAAGCCCTTTCGGCTCGGGTTTCAGATCACAAAGGGAGAACGTCTGTTCCTCATCGCTGGCCAGCGAGCGGATGGTGATATGATTGGATTCGTTCGAACGCGCAGCGATGGTGCAAGCGCGATCGATGGCCATCGGCAGCACAAATCCCTGATTGTAATCGGTGTGCTCGCCGATCAGGTTGACGCGTCCCGGCGCCCTCGCGAAAACCTGCGGCTGGCCGTCAAATCGCTCGCGAAACGCATCGCGGAGAAGATCCGTGGCAGTGACTTGTGCGCTCGTTGTCAAAGCGCGGACCATACGAGAAGCGGTCCGTGGCTCAAATGATGAAAGGGGTTTTTGCGTGAATGAATCCGGTCAGTGACAGCACGCCAAATCCAGAATTCCGTTGACGCAAAAGAAGCCGCCCAACACTGCCTCGCCAACCCGCAGAAACCCAAACGCCCATGTGCATCGACTACGATACCGGAACGATCATCTGCCTGTTGCCCGTTGCTTTCTGGCTGGCTGCTTATGCGTTGATGATCCGGCGGGAATCAAGTCAGGTGAGAACCAGGTGTCCCGCTCGGCCGAAGTGAGAAATGCCTCCGCCCGAGCAACGGCCTGCTCCGGATCCCCCAAGGTAAGGAGCAATTCGAGTATTTCACCGGCTGACGCCCGAACTCGACTGCGCTCGCGTTGGATCGCATTCAGGCCCGCCTCGACAAAGGTCTGGATTTCTTCGTTCAGCGCGACCGTGCTGGTGATGTTCAAGCCCTCATCGAGATCTGCACAGATTGAGCTGTACCCGCTATCAGGTCCAGTTCCACCACCGTCTTGTTGTGTCCTTCACTCATTGGATTGGCGGGGAATTCCTCAGTGGCTCCCCAAGCCGCGGTCGTCCTCAAGCGGCTGACGCAGATCGGATATCAGTGATTCCGCACGCGCTCAATAACTTCCGGGAGCTTTTCGAGCAGGTGATCCAAGTCGGTTTCGCAGTTCTCACGCCCGAAGGAGAATCGCAGAAGTGCGTTGGATTCTTCTGCGGATACTCCCATGGCCCGCATGACGTGTGACGGTTCGATTGAGCCAGCTGAGCAGGCAGATCCGCTGGAGGCGCATATTCCTTCAATGTCCAAGCCCGCGAGCAATGCGATGCTATCGCAGCCGGTGACCGTGAAAGCGCTCGTGTTGGACAGGCGTTTCTCTCGATCTCCGCGAAAGGTCAGCCCTTCGATTGCCTTGGAACGGTCGATCAGTTTTTCGGTCAGATTTCCGAGTTCAGGGCGCTCGAAGACTGGGGCGCGGACAAAGCGCTCCAGGGCCTCCGCCAAGCCGGCGATGGAGCTGAGGTTTTCCGTGCCGGCACGTCGTTCATTTTCGTGCGCTCCGCCAAAGAGGATCGGATCGGGAAGCAAGGGCGATCGGACAAACAACGCACCAGCGCCACGGGGACCGTGGAATTTATGCCCGCAAATACTCACAAGGTCCGCATTGAACTGGTCGATCTCCGCGAAGGGCTGCTTCCCAAACCACTGTATGGCGTCGGTGTGAAACAACACTCCGTGTTCGCGGCAGATGGATCCAAATTCCTCCACCGGTTGGATGGTTCCTGTCTCGTTGTTGGCGGCCATCAAGGAAACCAAGACGGTGTCTTCCCGCAATGTGGATTTGAGATCGTTCGGATCAATTCGTCCGGCGCTGTCCACGGGCAGGCGATCGACCTCAAACCCTTCCTTGGCTTTCAGGTAATCGAAACAATGCAACACCGCGTGATGCTCGATCTGCGAAGTGATCAGATGACGCCCCTTGTCTTTCAACATCCGGGCCGTTCCAAACACGGCCAGGTTGTTCGCCTCCGTTCCTCCACTGGTGAATACGATCTCGCTGGGTTTGCATTTGAACACGATTGAGAAGCGATCCCGTAAGTCGTCGAGAAGGGCGCGTGCCTTTCGTCCCACATGATGCACGCTCGACGGGTTGCCCCAGATTTCTCCCAGGAACGGAAGCATGGCCTCGCGCACCCCGGCATCGAGGGGCGTGGTGGCATTGTAATCCAGATACGTCGTCGCCATAATCGTACTTACAAAGTTCGAACCGACGCGACAAGAACATCAAGGCATGGCCAGCACGCCAAACATCATTTTCATCATCACCGACCAGCAGCGATTCGACACGATTGCCGCGGCGGGCTTCGACTACATGGACACGCCCAACCTCGATCGGCTGCATCGGGAAGGCATCGTGTTCAACAACTGCTTCATCACGGCGGCTTCCTGTGCACCGGCTCGAGCGAGCCTGTTCACGGGGCATTACCCGCACACCACGGGCATCTTGAAGAATGCCGATCGTTGGGAGCACGGCTGGATTGAGGATCTGCAACGCGGGGGCTACCAGACGATCAACCTCGGCAAGATGCACACTTGGCCGTTCACGACTCCAATGGGTTTTGATCAGCGTCACGTTGTGGAAAACAAGGATCGATATCTTGAAGGCCGCTATTTCTACGACGAATGGGACAAGGCACTTCGCGCACGCGGATTGGTGAAACAACAACGCGAACTCTACCGACAATGGCCGGACTACAAGGAACGCATCGGTGCATTTGAGTGGAAGCTCGATGAAGACATGCATCCGGACAATTTCGTGGGCGACATGGCGACGCACTGGATTCGCAATTACCCGGCGAAGGAACCGCTCTTCCTGCAAATTGGTTTTCCCGGACCCCATCCGCCTTACGATCCTGTTCCGCGCTACGCGGAGCCTTACCTCGAAAAGGATCTGCAGATTGCACCTGTCATTGATGACGACTTGGAGAATCAGCCCGATCCCCTAAAGGGCATGCGCATTCACAACACCGAAGTGGACCATGATTCCGTCTACTTCCTCCTCAATCCCACTGAAGAGCAACGCCATCGTCAACGCGCCTACTACCTGGCCAACGTCACAATGATCGACGAAAAGGTGGGCGAAATCATCCAGGCCTTGGAGGAGGGAGGGTATCTTGAGAACTCAATCATCGTGTTCACCTCCGACCACGGCGATTGCATGACCGACCATGGTCACAGCCAGAAATGGACGATGTACGACGCGGTGACCAAAGTGCCAATGGTCGTCTGGGCGCCCGACGGCAGATTCGGGCAACCGAGGCAGATCAATGAACTGATTCACCAGATGGATATCGGACCCACATTGTTGGACTTGGCGGAGGTGCCGGCTCCTTCGCCAATTTCCGCGCGCACGCTGATGCCCATGCTCGATCCGACCGGTGATCCCAGTTTGTCTGCTCGGGGGGTCGTTTTCGCCGAACAAGCCAAGGACGGCAACTTCACCACAAGCCGATTCATGACGATGGTTCGGAGTGCTGACTGGAAACTGGTCCATTTTCTCGATGAGCCGTGGGGCCAGCTGTTCGACCTGAAATCCGACCCGCAGGAGGTGAATAACTTGTGGAAATCTCCTGATCATGCATCCAAACGGGACGAAATGCTGACCATTCTGCGGGAGTGGCGTATCCGCGATTCATACGAAAATGCGGCGCTCTGGGCAGAACATCGCTAGAATCGACGAATTCGTTATCGCTTGCGAAAAAACGCGAAATTTGGCCTTTAATCCTGAACCGCTCTTGTTCATAAAATCCGAGATCTGTCTTCGGAAACCGTTGTGATCCAGCGACTTATGAAGATTGTGTGTGAATAAAAACTGGCAACAGAACCCCACAGCTGCTTCCCGTCCCGTGCAATCCTCGAAGATTCTTTCCTCACTCCTTATCTGCGCGACCCTGATCGGCCGTTCCGTGCTCGCGAAAGCGCCGACCTTTCGTTGGTCGACGCGAGGGGGTGGCGATCACCACGACTACGGAACCGGGATCGCGGCTGACAATCTCGGCAACACTTTCGTCACCGGCTATTTCCGCGGGGAACTCAATTTCGATGGCGTCGAACAATCACTCGCAGGCAAGGGCGAGGGAGTAATTCTTCTGCCGGCCGTCCACACGTTCGGTTCTTCTGACAAATGCCACCTC
>CEUN01166398.1_pt1 | contig 11687 bp, 13 predicted proteins | sample 361501 | NCBI WGS metagenome assembly CEUN01 (sample SAMEA2622801, study PRJEB7988) | marine metagenome | biome: marine biome (ENVO:00000447); feature: marine epipelagic mixed layer (ENVO:xxxxxxxxx); material: "saline water (ENVO:00002010), including plankton (ENVO:xxxxxxxx)" | depth 120 m | reverse complement strand
TGAAAGTCGCTAGACGCGCGATAGCCATCGGCCCGGCAGACCTGCTGATTCCCGGCATTCAGAAATACGATGGCCGGCGTGTAGTTGACCTTGAGCGCCCGTGCCAGCTCCTTTTCCGTGACGGTCAAGTCTTTGTTGAACGCAATTTCCCGATCGCCTTTGACGTTGATGGCGACGCTGTCAAAACGTTTGCGTAACCAGGGACTGAAGTCCGATCCGATAAAACTCTCTCGCATCATCGTTGCGCAATAAGGACACCCGTCCAGGTGCATGAACAACAACAGATGTTTGTCGCTCTCGCCGGCCTCGGTTGCGTCTTCAGCTATATCCAGGAAGCTGTCTTTGAACCATGCGGGAATGTCGTAATGTTCGCCGCCTGTGTACTTTCCTGGCGAGGTTTGCGACGCCCAGGCAGATATGAAACAGGTGAGCAGGGCGACAACAAGAGCCAAATCTTGCATGCTGAACGCGTGGTCGTTGCGAACACAAGGTCGCAAGCATCTACGTAACGGTAGTTGGCCGACAATATCTCATTGGTCGGAGACCCATCTGTTGCCGGTGATGGCGCAATCAGGCGGAAGGGGACATTGGTTGACTAGCGGGCCAGGCGCTCTCGTTGTTGCCCGCTGGCGTCGAAGTTCTGCGGCGCAAGCCATGCAGCGAAGCGCGTCGCCATACCTGGCCATTCGCCGTCTAGTAGTGAATAAGCGGCCGCGTCGCGGTTGCGGCCTTTGACAATCATGTGTTGATACAGCGTACCCTCCCGCTGGAAGCCAAACCGTTCAGCGGCTTGGGTACAACGCTCATTTGACGCGTCGCTCATCCATTCGATGCGACGATACTGCAATGACTCAAACAGGTGTTGCAGGAGCAGGTAGATGGCCTCGGTTGCCGCACGGGTCTGCTGTAGCGGTGGCGCGAACCAGATATACCCAAGTTCCAACGCTCCGGCGTCGACGCGAATATTACTCAAACTCGCCATGCCTTGGGCTTTACGCGATGCTTCGTCGATGATGGCGTAGAAGACGCGACCATCGCTCTCGGCAAAACCCTCAAGCCACGCGACAAATTCAGCTATCGTTCCAAATGGGCCGTGCGGTAGGAAGTTCCAGACCACACGGGCCTTGTTCTCAAGGTGGGACGAGATAAACAAATCTTCGGCGTGTGTTTCGCTGTCCAGCAGTTCGACGCGGACGTAGCTTCCATTCAGTCGCGTGATGCTTGGATAAGCCCGCTCGCCATCACGGGCGACAGCCTCGCGACTGATAGTTCGTGTCATAGCCTGTTACCTGTCCAGACGATGCGTTACCGCACGGGTTCTAGAATCGCGCAGTAATTGGCGACCGCCATACCGCCCATGTTGAAAATACCGGCCAGCTGCGGATTATCGAGCTGCATGTCTCCTGCTGCGCCCGTCAGTTGCATGGCTGTCATCACATGCATCGAAACGCCCGTTGCACCGATGGGATGACCCTTGGCCTTGAGCCCGCCGGAGGGGTTCACTGGCAACTTGCCATCACGATGTGTCCATCCCTCGAGTATGGCCTCGGCGCCCCGACCCTTGGGCGTCAAGCCCATGGCCTCGTATTCCATCAGCTCGGCGATGGTGAAACAGTCATGTGTCTCGACGAAATCCAGATCATTCAGGCCGAGGTTAGCGTCCTTGAGCGTACGCCGCCACGCTTCCGCGGGGCCTTCGAAAGCCAGAATATCGCGCTCGGCCAGCGGCAGGCGGTCGCTCACCAGATTCGACGCGCGGATGCGCACGGCCTTGGCTGCCCCGCGCGCGGTCTCTTCGTCCGTCAGAACAACCGCGGCCGCACCATCGGTGATCATCGAACAATCTGTCCGCTTGAGCGGCGCTTCGATCATCGGATTCTTCTCGGACTCGAAGCGGCAGAACTCATAACCCAAGTCTTTTTGCACATGCGCATACGGGTTTCTCGCGCCATTTGCATGATTCTTGGCTGCGATTCGGGCGATCGCCTCGCTCTGGTCGCCATGCACCTGGAAGTATCGTTTTGCGACACGCGCAAAGACGCCTCCGAAGCCCATGTCGCCGGCGTTCGCCTGCTCGGGTTCGTGTAATGCCTTCAGCAGGATAGGTCCCACCTCGGCGCTACTGAGGTGTGTCATCTTCTCGACGCCAACCACCAGGACGTGTCGGGCTTTGCCCGCTTCGATCGCCCGGCCACCATGCAATATTGCGGTTGAGCCGGTGGCGCATGCATTCTCGACACGAGATGCGGGCTTGAAGCGCAATACGGGGTCGATCTCCATCGGCAAGGATGCGCTAAAGTCCTGATTAGACAATCCGGCGTTGAAATGCCCGACCACAATTTCATCCACGTCATCAGCAGCGATGCCGGCATCCTGCAATGCCCCTCGCGCGACCCGGGTCACCAACGACTCGACGTCATCTTCCGGTAACCGACCAAACTGACTGTGCGACCAACCAATCATGCAAACCGACATAGTGTTGCGCTCAAACCTTGTTCCAAATGCCCGGCATTCTAACCCGTTAGCCGGCCGGTCCGCGCCAGCTGCATCAAGCCGGCCCCGCGCATGAGGTCAACCGCATTTACGATTACCGCGTTTTGCGCTACTCAGGTGCTCGCGCAGCTCGGTGGTTTTACGTTTGCGGCGCTGTTGCCCACCCTGTTCGGCGAGTGGTCGCTGTCACACTCAGAAGCGGGTTGGCTGTCAGGTATTTTTTTTGGCGCGTACGCGCTGAGTGTGCCGCTGCTGGTGACCTTGACTGACCGGATACCGGCGCGCTCCATCTACCTGAGTGCAGTGATGTTGACAGCGGCCTCGCACCTTGCAATGGCGACGGTTGGTGAAGGTTTCTGGACAGGTCTCGTATTGCGGGTTGCCGCCGGCATCGGCTGGGCAGGCACTTACATGGTTGGCCTGCGTGCGTTGACGGATGAAGTCAGCGGTGCGGCGCAGTCGCGTGCCGTTGCTGCGAATGCGGCTTCGATCGGCGTCTCCGGTGCGTTGTCATTTTTATTGGCCGGATGGCTGGAGCGCTCCTTCGGTTGGGATACGGCGTTTGTGGTTGTTGGCATGTGCTCGCTGGCCGCATTGCTGATGGCATTCCTGCTTTTTCCGCGTCGCCAACCGCCTGCAAGCACGGGTGGCAAACTCTTCGATTTTCGACCCGTGTTGCGCAACCGCAGCGCGATGGCGTATTCCATCGGCTACTGCGCGCACACGTGGGAGATGTTCGTCCTTCGATCGTGGGTCGTGACCTTCCTGGTCTTCTCCATGCACGTGCATGGCAGTAAGGTCAGCTGGCTGATACCCACGGTTGTGGCGATGCTGATGGAGGTGATTGGCACCGTCTTCAGCGTACTTGGCAACGAGATGGCCGTGCGTTTTGGCCGCCGGCGGTGGATTCTGCTGGTGATGTGTATCTCAATCGTGTGTGCCTTGGGCCTGGGTTTTGTCAGCGGCATCAGCTACTGGGCTACGGTCACGGCTTGCCTGGTCTACAACGCCTTTATCTACGCGGATTCCGCGTCGCTGACGGCGGGTGCCGTAGGTTCCGCTGAGCCCGAGCGCAAAGGCGCCACGATGGCCATGCACGCGCTGCTCGGCTATAGCGGCGGCTTTGTAGGGCCACTTACTTTGGGCGTGATGTTGGACCTGATGGGTGGTGAGACTGTCTTTAGCTGGGGCATCGGTTTTGCCCATGTGGCCATCATCATGCTGGTAGGGCCAACCGCGTTGTTGATTTTGAAGCCGCGCGATCTTGAGGGTGATCGTGGTGCTCGTTGAGACTTGATTGAACTCCCGGCTGAGTACTCGTCAGGGTGCGGCGTCCCAGCAAGGCTCTGCCCCGAGAGGGTAGGCCAGGAAATGCCTGAGTATGCGCACCTTCGGTGGGAGGCGGCGCATGTCCGGATAGGCGTCCCTGATGCTGCCCTCAGCACCGTCGTCGCTCCATATTGGCATGACGCGTTAGCGGCTCCCCGTGCGCACCGCTTCGTCGAGACTCTGCCGGCAAATGTGCGATTACGCACTGCGGGGTAGGCGTCCAACCCTGCAATCTGCAGCCAAGTTCAATTCAGGCGCAACCGTCATGGCGGAACGTGAATATATGGAGGCGCGCATCGCGGCGTGCACAGGATTGAGTGCCGGTGCAATGCACGACCGCAGCTCACGCTCGCAGATGGAAGACTGTGTCGACCGGCTGACGGAGCTTTTGGCGTTGGGTGCGGCGCTGCTCGAGCTGATTCCCGGTGAAAGCGCTGATCGCGACTTGCAGTCTATGCGCGGCTGGCTGCAGGAAGATTTGAAGTCCCAGCATTTGATGCTCGCGAGCTTAAATGCGCAAGGCTTCCACGGTAAGTCGACGCTGACCCACCAAATTCCACAACCCTGTCGTCAACCGCATCATTGACGGGCGCGCTGTTGCCCTTAGCCGCCTCGACTTAAGATCGTCGTCAACTAATTTGAGCCAGGAACGGCTCGCTTTTTTGACGTCAAATCAGCCAGTCAGACCGGCGACTTCCTCATCGGTTGGAAAGCGGTGTAGCTTTAGTTTTGAGAACACGAGGTTACCGTCTCGCTCGATCTCGAACACACCACCGCCACCTTCGATGAGTTGAACTTCCGCGCCGGCGGCTTCTAACTTCGCTCGCACACGGTGAGCTTCAGGTTCGTAGTTTCACATGCCGCAGTATTCGATTCTGAATTGCATTGCGATGCCCTGCTGTTCGGACGAAAACCTACTTTACATTTCTTTACCTCTCAGCAAGTAGCAGGAAATGCACGCTGCCTAGTATCAACGTCACCGAATCCGAGATGGCCTCGATTCGAATCTGATGGAGACTAAGACATGAATGCTGAATCCTCGAAGCAACCGAGGGCGACCCGCCGTGTACGCAAATGGCTCGCGACCGCAACCCTGTTGGCCCTGGGTGGCGTCAGTGGTGGATTGGTCGCTGGCGCGATGACGGCACAGGCGCAAGGTGACATGCGCGGCATGTTCCGTCACGGCCATGGCCACTACACCGTGGAGCGCGCACGGGATCGGGCTGCGGATACCGCGGCCTGGGTGGTTGTTGCCGTGGATGCCAATGACGAATAGAAAACCGCGATTCGTGGAATCATGACACGCACGGTCGACGCCGTATTCCCGCTGGTGGAACAGCATCGCGGCAACCGTCAGGAACTGATTGAGATGCTCGCGCGTCCGCAACTGGATAACGAGGCTTTGGAGGCATTGCGCCAGTCCGAGCTGCGCTTGATTGATGAGGCGAGTCAGCAGCTCACAGGCGCCCTGACAAAGGTCAGCCAGGTTCTGACTCCCGAGCAGCGCCAGGAACTGCTCGCCATGGCGGCCCGTATGCGTGGTCGTCACCGCTAGTCACCCCGCTGGAGAGACGCGCTCGACGTACCTCCACGCGACGCGTGGCTTTCCTGGCCTTTGACTGGAGCCCGGCAGATAACACGATGAACATCAAGGATCTGATGACGCTCGATGCCAGCCGCATGCGCAACATTGTTGACCTCGACCGGGCCGGTATTCATCAGCGTCGGCATCAGACGAGCAGGTTTGCGCTATTACAACGTCATGCGTTGGTCTCGCAGAAAATTGTCGACTGGTCACGCGTCCCGACACTGACGGGCGTTTGGAGGTCGTGTTGTGGTCATCATGCTGCCAGACACAAGCGTTAAGCCGGAATTTGCATGGCCACAGCGGTACTGATGATCGATGACGACGAGTCGCTGTCGGCGATGCTGGCCGAATATCTGGCACCGATGGATTTTGACGTGACGCCGGCGGCTACCGTGGCTGACGGCATGACACGCCTGGCTGACGGTGGGTTTGATCTGATGATCCTGGATGTCATGTTGCCCGACGGCGATGGCTTCGAGGTCTGTCGCAACGTCCGGGCAGATTACGACCTGCCGATCCTGATGCTGACTGCACGCGGCGACGAGATGGACCGCATCGTTGGTCTTGAACTCGGCGCTGACGATTATCTCCCCAAACCCTTCAATCCGCGGGAGTTGCTGGCGCGTCTCAAGGCGATTGCCCGCCGCGGCGCAATGCGGAGTGCAAAACCGGATGAGGCGCTCCGTTTTGGCCGTCTGATTATTCAACCGCAGCAACGCATGGTGTTGCTGGATGCCGAGGAGCGCACGCTCACCAGCCATCAGTTTGATCTGTTGTCGGCGTTGGCGGAGAACGCGGGTCGTGTCATGAGTCGGGATTCACTGATGAACGCCGTGCGTGGCCATGACCTGGATGTATTCGACCGCAGTATCGATGTACACATCTCCAGAATTCGTGCGGCCATCGAGGACAACCCCAAGTCGCCCAAGCGGGTGTTGACTCTGCGCGGTGCGGGTTACCTGTTTGTGCGTGACCAAGATTGACAGCTACCGAGGCTAAACGCGGAGGCCGGTCACGCCTGTATCTGCATATCTATTTTGCGATCCTCGGCATCATCGTCCTGGTGGTCGCGCTGACTATTGCCATCGCGAAGGTTTTTGAAGATGGCCTGGACGATGCACGTAAGGAGCGCTCTGTTTCACTCATCGTCGCGGCGCTGATTCCACCTGCCAGCGCGCCGACCGCAGAATTGACGCGCTCTCTGGAACGCTGGCGCGAGCAGCTACAGGTGGACCTGACGGTACGTGATGCGGATGGCCAGATTCTGGCTGCTGCGGGCCCAGCGGTCCCGATGCGCGAGGGCGATCGTAAAGCCTGGGTGCGGGCGAGGCGCGGCAACTTCTCTGCGGGTGTGCAGTTACCAGATGGGCGCTGGGCGTTGGTAGGTCACGCACGTGACCAAGGCCCGCACTGGTTGTGGATCCTGGTGTTGTTCGCGGGGCTCGTGGCATTGGGCGCCTACCCGCTTGCTCGACGTATTGCCCGGCGGTTGGAGCGCCTACGCATTGGTGTGGATGAGTTGGGACAGGGCGACCTGACTGCCAGGGTCGCCGTGCAGGGGCGCGATGAGGTGGCGGCTCTGGCCGAGAGCTTTAATGCGGCCGCAAGCCGGATTGAAGCACTGGTCACCTCGCAGACGTCGATGCTGGCCGGTGCGTCGCACGAACTGCGGTCGCCGCTCACCCGCATCCGTATGGCCGTCGAATTACTCGGCGACGATGCGCAGGAGGCGTTACGCCGGCGTGTTGGTCGCGACATTGAAGAGCTTGATGAACTCATCGAAGAACTTCTGGCCGCCAGCCGCTTTCAGGTTGGCGGAGTAGATCCGGCCGCAGTGGTACCGATTGACCTGCTCGCCCTGGTCGCCGAAGAAGCAGCACGTGTTGGCGGCGAGGTATCCGGCGAGAGTGTCGCGATCGACGGTGAGGTCCGCTGGTTGAAGCGACTCGCACGCAACCTTCTAGAAAACGCCCGCAGACATAGTCAGGGAGAGCATATTCGGGCGCGCGTCGTCGCCGTTGGTGACGGTGCTGAACTCTCGGTTGAAGACGACGGCGACGGCGTGCCGACCGCGTTACGCGAGCGCATATTTGAGCCCTTCTTCAGGCCGGACGGTATGCGCGAGTCGCACGATAAAGGTGTGGGCTTTGGTCTGGCACTGGTGCGTCAGATTGCGCGTCGGCATGGCGGTGACGCGCGCTGTGAAGAAGCGCCGGGCGGAGGGAGCCGGTTTGTCGTGACCTTAGCGGGCGTCCCGGATGTGGGTGATCACCACATCAAATCGTCGGGCACCTGATAATCCGAGTACTCGTCGTCAATCTTGCTCATATCCATGTCTTTGGCTTCATCGCCCATGGATAAGAAATAAGCCGGGATCTGTTCGCGGATCTCGCGCGCGGCGGCGATCGGGATGATGTAGTGCCGCCCCTTCATTGCGGCCACCGCCAGCTCGTTCTTGGCCAGGCCTTCCCGCTGCGGGGCAGTCACGTAGATGCGCTTCACGCGCGAACCCTTGACGAAGTGGAAGGGTACCTGCGCGTCCTCGCCCCGCTCCAGATGCGTATCCGAAATGAGCTTATGTACCTTTTGACGCAGAGCACGCTCTTCCGTGCTGAGTTCGTGCTGACCGCGACCAGGCGCTGGCGTCCTGGGCGACTTAGCCGCCTTCGGCGCGTCCTTCTGCGGCCGCCTGGGCTTGCGGTTCTTGTTGCGCTGCTTTTTCTTTTGTGTGGCAGCTTTGCGGTTTTCGGGCCGTTGTTCCTCGCGCGCGAGGCCGAGCGCCAACAACTGATCCTGGAGCGACTGAGCCATGGAAGTGCATTTGGGTGGCGAGACTTTGCGGACGGTGCATTTTGGAGAGGAAACGGTTGCGGCGCAACGGCGTTGCGCCCAAGAATGCGAATCTTCTTGTAAATGAGTGGATGGATGAATGGCTAACGATCGACTGGGAGTTCGCTGGGGATTTGCTGGCGGCGTTGCGGTCAGCAGTGTCGCGGAGGCACGCGGTGCGGCCAGTTTTGCGGAGCAAGCGGGTTTTGACGGGGTATGGATTTCGCAGGCCGCGGGTGTTGATCCTATTGTCGCATTGGCGTGTTGCGCCGAGGCGGCGCCCGAGCTGAGTGAGTTCGGCACATCGATCGTGCCGTTGTACGGGCGGCATCCATTACCGGTAGCGCAACTGACCCGAACCGCGCAGAACGCGCTCGGCGGCCGTTTTACGCTCGGCGTTGGCGCGGCCTCGCAGTTCTACGCAAGCAAACTGGGCCAGAGCTGGGACCGGCCGTTCTCGTTTACACGCGACTTTGTGGCCGGGCTGCTGCCGCTGTTGCGTGGCGACGCGGTTGATTATGCCGGCGAACAGCTGTCCACCCACGCGGAACTCGCCATCGAGGCCAGCGACACACCAGTGCTGTTGGCGGCTCTGGGTCCGAAGATGTTGCGGTTTGCCGGCGGGCATCTTGCCGGCACCACGCTTGGGCAATGCGGGCCGAAGACGATTGCTGACTACGTCATTCCAGCATTACAGGAAGGCGCTGCTGCGACTGGACGCACGGAGCCGGTGCGCGTGATGGCGCTGGTACGGGTCTGCCTGACGGACGATCACGCCGGTGCCCGCCAGCATGCCGAAGAGGTCTCGTCCTTTTATCAATCGTTTCCGTCGTATCAGCGCGTCATTCAGAAAGAAGGTCTGGCGCACCCGGCCGACCTGCATGTCATTGGTAACTGGCAACAGATTCTGGATAGTCTTGCCGCCTATGCTGAAGCGGGCGTGACGGATCTCCGGGTTGAAGCTTCGGCGCATACTCCCGCCGCGACGCAGGTCACGCGTGCGGCGTTGGCCGAGTACCTGAACGGCTAGCAGCTCGAGTGCAGAGTTTGGTCCCCGAATCGAGTCACGTGGGTCGAGCTATATCGATAGGGTTGGGCCAAAAGAGTTGGGCATGGGGTCCCGCCTACCAGAGCGATTCGGCGGCCCGGGTTGGCCACTCGGCATCGTAAGCTTTTCCGTCGATGCCTCCATCGGCGCGCGAGCGTGTCTGTGCCTCTAGAATGTCGCCTGCGGACGGTAGATATCGTGGATCCACATGCGACTTTGGATCCCAAAGCCGTGCCCGCAGTATCGCGCGCGCGCACTGAAAGTACATGATGTCGATCTGGGTGACGATGACGGAGCGGGGTGGCTTGCCCTTCTCCGTAAAACTCTCCAACAACTCTGGCTCGATGCTCAAATGTGCGCGGCCATTTACGCGTAATGCCATCCCCGAACCGGGAATCAGGAACATCAACGCGACTCGGGGGTCCGCCACGATATTGCGTAATGTGTCCAGTCGGTTGTTGCCTTTGCGGTCCGGCATCATCAACGTGCGCTCGTCGTGTATGCGGACAAAACCGGCCAGGTCGCCGCGCGGAGAGCAGTCGACTACATTCGCGCCTACGGACGCGATGGCAAGAAACGGCGAGGCCTCGATCAGGCGTCGATACTCATCGGTGACAACGCTCGATTCCTTGACGATGGAGGCTTCGCTGGGTTTACCGTCGTAGACCGCCTCAAGTTCCGAGATCGAGGTGATGATGTGATCTGACACTCAGTGAACACCTCTTCGCGTTGCAGCGCGCAACGTGGGCGTGGCAGTTTTTTGAGATGGCCAGCCTACTCGTAGCCGGCCATTAACGCATCCAATTTGTCCTTACCTGGGCAAAGCGTCGCAAACGGCACTTCCGTCAACGGTGTGGCGGCTGTGTTATTGGTCGCGTGCATGTCGCTGGATTCGGCGTTCAGGTAGATGAGACCGGTCAGGATTTCACCGCGATTTTGGTGGTCCAGCACCGCGGAGAAAGCGCCTCCACGGTCGCTCGGATCGTAATTTTTGTCGGTCTGGCGCATCAGGATCTGGCTGCCGTCATGCAGCGTCACCGGTGTCACGCCCGCGGGGGCAAGTTCTACCTCAATCGCTTCGGCATGCGGCACAAAGTCCGTATGCACCAGTTCGCGGCTGGCATCACGCATGTGCAGGTAACTTTTGGTCGAACCGACGTGGTCATTAAACGTCACGCAGGGTGATATGACGTCAATCAGCGCAAATCCAGGGTGTTCCAGTCCCGCCTTGATGAGCGGCACCAACTGATTCTTGTCGCCGGAGAAACTACGCGCGACAAATGTGCCGCCGCCGCTCAGCGCCATCATCAATGGGTCAATCGGCTGTTGATTGTTGGCGCCGCCGCCCTTAGCTGTGGAGCCCACGTCGGCGGAAGCCGAAAACTGACCTTTGGTGAGGCCGTATACGCCATTGTTTTCAAGAATGTAGACCATGTTCAGATTGCGGCGCATGGCATGCACGAAATGCGCAAGGCCGATGCTGAGTGAGTCACCGTCCCCGGAGACACCCAGCACGTTGATGTCACGGTTGGCGGCGCTGGCGCCGGTTGCGACCGCCGGCATGCGCCCATGCACTGCGTTAATGCCGTGCGATTGCTGCATGAAATAAGCGGGTGTTTTGGATGAACAACCGATACCTGACAGTTTGGCCGCCCGGTGTGGGGCGATCGACAACTCGAAAAACGCCTGCGCAATGGCGGAGCTGACCGAATCATGGCCGCAGCCAGCGCACAACGTGGACATGCCACCCTCGTAGTCGCGCAGCGTCAGCCCGAGTTCGTTGCTGGGCAGCGCCAGCTGCATGACCTTGGGACGTGCGATAAAGCTCATGCCGCGACCTCCTCTGCCAACGTGCTCATAACGCCCTCAAAGACCATGCGCGATGTCAGCGGCATGCCGTCGAAGTGCAGCACAGGAATCAGTTTCTTCTTGTCGACGTCCAGCTCGTTCAGCATTAACGTGCGCAATTGTCCGTCGCGATTCTGTTCGACGACAAATACTTGGTCGTGTCTGTCCAGGTACTGTTGTACTTCGCGGCCAAACGGGAACGAGGTGATACGCATGTAGTCTAGGTGCCGTCCTTCGTCTGCCATCCGGTCCAGCGCCTCAAGCACGGCCTGGTCGGAGCTGCCGTAAGCGATTATGCCGGTGCGCGTAGCCTGTGCAGCCTGACGGACTACAGGAGCTGGCAGGTATTTGGGTGCGCCATCGAGTTTGCGGCGTAGCCGGTCCATCAGCTTCACATACTCGCCACCATCTTCGGTGTACTGCGCACGCGCGTTGTGACCCGAACCGCGCGTGAAGAATCCGCCCTTGGGATGCGCGCCAGGCCAGCTGCGTTGCGGTATGCCGTCGCCGTCGATATCGGCGTAGCGGTGGAATTGAGCGGCGGCCTCCAAC
>CEUN01028702.1_pt1 | contig 11693 bp, 8 predicted proteins | sample 361501 | NCBI WGS metagenome assembly CEUN01 (sample SAMEA2622801, study PRJEB7988) | marine metagenome | biome: marine biome (ENVO:00000447); feature: marine epipelagic mixed layer (ENVO:xxxxxxxxx); material: "saline water (ENVO:00002010), including plankton (ENVO:xxxxxxxx)" | depth 120 m | reverse complement strand
GCGATACTTATGCGTATCGCCCTTTTTTATTTTTCTTAGCACCTTGGACTATTTAGCCTCAGTGGCGCTCTAGAAACGCAACCAACGCTTCTTCATCCCAAACGTCCACACCTAGGTCCTGTGCTTTAGTCAGTTTAGAACCCGCTTTTTCGCCTGCAACTAAGAAATCCGTATTTTTTGATACAGATCCCGCAACTTTGGCACCTAATGCTTGTAATGCTGATTTTGCGTCGGAACGCCCCATCGTGCTTAGTGTGCCCGTAATCACGCAGGTTTTACCCTCCAATGGTAAAGTTACACCTTCCTCTTTCGCCTCTATTTCTGGCCAGTTAATGCCAACAGACAACAAAGCATCAATAACATCGGTATTGTGACTCTCGTTAAAGAAATTGACTATATGCGCAGCGACGATTTCTCCCACATCTTGAACCGCGATAAGGTCATCAATGCTTGCCTGCCTAATGCTTTCTAACGTACGAAAGTGCAAGGCTAAATTGGACGCTGTGGCTTCACCAACTTCACGAATACCTAGCGCGTAAAGAAACTTAGCCAATGTGGTACGTTTAGACGCTTCCAGTGAATCAAGAAGTTTAGACGCCGATTTTTCAGCCATGCGCTCTAAACCTATTAGCTTTGGAAGCGAAAGCGTAAAGAAGTCTGCAGGGCTGTGTACTAAATTCGCATCCACTAATTGATCGACAAGTTTGTCGCCCAAGCCGTCAATATCAAACGCTTTTCTAGAAGCGAAATGTTTGAGTGCTTGTTTACGTTGTGCCGCACAAATAAGCCCCCCTGTACAACGCGCTACCGCTTCATCTTCAAGTTTTTCAACATTTGAATCACACACCGGGCACTGCGTAGGAAACTCGATGGGCTTCACGTTACTCTGGCGTTTAGCTTCAACCACAGAAACGACCTGCGGTATAACATCCCCAGCTCGCCTAATAACCACGTAGTCGCCAACTTTCACACCTAGACGCTCAATTTCATCTTGGTTATGAAGCGTGGCATTAGATACGGTTACGCCACCGACGAATACCGGCTCTAACCGCGCAACGGGCGTAATAGCCCCTGTCCGCCCTACCTGAAATTCTACATCAATTAACTGAGTAACCTCTTCTTGCGCTGGAAACTTTTGTGCAATAGCCCAGCGAGGCGCTCTAGCAACGAAACCAAGGGTGTTTTGCAGCTGAATATCATCCACTTTGAATACAACACCATCGATATCGTAAGGAAGGGCATCACGTTTCTCTAAAATGTGTTGGTAATAGGCTAAGCAGCCCTTTCCCCCTTGAGCTGTGGTAATATCTGGGCACAGCGGCACGCCCCAAGAAGCAAGGGTATTTAAGCGTTCACTATGCTGTTCGGGCAATTCGAATTCACTTGGGGTCACAACTCCTAAGGAATAGGCATAGAACATAAGAGGTCGTTTTGCCGTTATTTTGGAATCTAACTGGCGCAAACTGCCCGCTGCCGCATTACGAGGGTTTGCAAATACCTTTCCTCCGCTTTTTCGCTGATTTTCATTCAGTGTTTCAAAACCGTTTTTAGGCATAAACACTTCACCGCGTACTTCAACGCGCCGCGGCCAATTTTCACCCCGTAACGATAACGGGACATTGGCGATGGTGCGTACATTAGCGGTAATATTCTCACCTACTTGCCCGTCACCGCGGGTAGCTGCACGCACTAACTGACCGTCTTCGTAAAGAATACTCACCGCTAAACCATCTAACTTAGGTTCACAGCTAAAAGCCAGCGTGACTGATTGTTTAAGTCGGTCTAGAATTCGCTTTTCAAAGGCCAACAATGACGCTTCATCAAACGCGTTATCTAGCGACAGCATTGGCACATCGTGAGTCACTTGCTCAAACGCGGTTAGCGCTTGACCGCCCACTTTTTGGCTGGGTGAATTAACGCTTTGAAACTCAGGGTGCGCTTGCTCTAACGCCATCAACTCCTGCATTTCCCGGTCGTACTCTGCGTCCGGTACGGTGGGCGCATCTTTAACGTAATATTGATAATTATATTCAGCGAGTCGAGCACGAAGTTCGTCTATGCGTTGCTTCACTTGTAGATCGGTTTCAGACATGGTTATAGCACGTACCTTGATTGATAAATTAGCAGCAAGGCTGCTGATGATATTCGCCTGTCGGCAATAAACTTTAACTAACACAAAAGAAGGGCCTGATTGTGGTCAGGCCCTTCTTTATTATATTACATTTACGCCGGTTTTAGTGGCTAGAAATAATACGCTTGCGTTCAAATTCGCGAATTTTTTCAACGTATTGCTGCAAGCCTTGCTTTGTTAACACACTGCGCCTGCCATCAAGTACTTGGGCGTTAAATTCGTCAGCCAATTTGCGTGCAGCGTTGTGCATCATATTGAATACCTGATGCGGGTCGCCTTCAATCGGTAAAATCATAAACAAAGACACACCTTGCGTGGAAAACGTCTCAAGATTATCAATGTCAAAAATTCCAGGCTTAAACATATTCGCTAAACTAAACAGAACAGGCCCTTTTCCATTTGCGTTCACGTGCCGATGAAAAATATCTTGATCGCCGAATTTAAAGCCTAATGTAAGCAGCATGGGTAACAGCGCAGCGCCACTAATGTGGTCATCATCCTGTGCACGCACATTTAGCACTAAAACTTCCTGTTCTTGCCCACTGGTAGCGCTTTGGTTCGACTGGGTTTTTGCAGTATCCTGAGCTTGTTGCGCCGTCGCCTCTTTATCAAAATCAATGCGTATTTGATCGTCCCCAATAGAAGGTTCTTGGCGGCGTTTCATTGTGGACTTTTGACGCTTGGGCTTCACAAGTTTCTTTGCTTGATCACCGAAACTTGGTGATTTTATGGATTCTCTGGCTGGCGGAGCATCGGTATCAGAGTGTGATGATGGCTCCGGTTGCTGTTGTGCATCTAGGCTAAACGTGTCAACAGACGGAGACGTGGGTTCTTCAGCCGCAGGTTGTCTGGCTTGTTCGTTATCGTCCTCGTCCTTTAGTAAAAAACCAGGCGGTTCTGGAAACGCCTGCGCATTATCGGAAGTAGGCTCCCCTTGAACACGGCTGCCCGATTGCATGTGGGGCTTTGGATTGGAAACCACTGAACCGTATAACTTGGGCTTCTCAGGTTCTGGTGTACTGGGTTCTGTTTGCTTTTGCGTGGGCGACGACGCTGACTTACTTACCTCATCTGACGTGCTTTCATCATGGGAAAGAGTGCTTGCTGCGTCATCCTCGCTTTCCAGTGTATCCTGCAATGGTGATGAAAGTTCACGCTCGTCTGTGTAAGGTTCAGTCTGATTTTCATCCTTCGATGAAGGTGAAACCACTCTTACCTGCCCAATACCTAACTCATCAAATTCTGGTTCTTCACGACTCGCGTAGTCTTGCACAGGGTCTTGATCGTCATGCTCGTCGCTCCATTGCCGAGGCTCCTGTCTTGGCTTCCCTTCTAATTTACTATTTTTGCGAATTTTCCAAATACCATGTGCAAGTACGGCTACGATAAAACACGTACCGGCAATAAGTAGTGATAGACGTAATTCATCTTCCATTTTAGCTTCGTCGCCCTTTGTTATGCTTCTGCGAAAGCCATAGCTTCGTCAACATCAACCGCCACCATTCTAGATACGCCAGGTTCAGCCATGGTAACCCCGGTGAGGTGACTTGCCATTTCCATCGCAATCTTATTGTGGGTGATATAAATAAATTGTACGGTTTGAGACATTTCTGAGACCAAGTTACAAAAACGCCCCACGTTTGCATCATCTAACGGTGCATCGACTTCATCCAACAAACAAAACGGCGCTGGATTAAGCCTAAAAATTGCAAATACCAATGATAAAGCGGTTAACGCTTTTTCTCCACCGCTTAAAAGGTGAATCGTACTATTTTTCTTGCCCGGGGGGCGCGCCATAATAGTAACACCGGTTTCTAATAAATCATCGTCAGTTAATGCTAAATAGGCCGAGCCCCCACCAAAGACTTTTGGGAATAAGGTTTTCAAATCACGATTAACTTGCTCGAACGTGGCAGAAAACCGCACACGCGTTTCTTTATCTATCTTGCGTATAGCACTTTGTAATGTTTCTAACGCCTCTGACAAATCTTCGTGCTGAGTGTCTAAGTGCTGTTTACGCTGAGATTGCGCTTCATATTCTTCCACCGCCGCCAAATTGACTGCGCCTAAACGTGAAAGCGCGGCCTGATTTTTATCTAATTCCTGTTGCCATTGCGTTTCATCAGCATTATCAGGTAAGGTTTCAAGCACCTCCTTGAGCGATAACTTCACCTCGTCCAACTGCTCTAACAGCGTCGTCACTCTTACCCGATAGCCTTCAATGTCAACACTCAGCTTGTCAATGTCACTTTGTCGTTCCTGCATTTCTTTCGCCAGCGCTTGATGGCCTTTTTCTGCATCAGCAAGCAGGGCTTCTACACTTTCCTGCTTGGCAGTAAGCGTCTGCTTTTCATTTTCCAACGCTTCTCTTTTCGACAACAGCTTTTGTAACTCTTGGTCTTGCTCAGCTTTAGGTGCGTGTAAACTGCGCTGCTCTGTTTGCAGGTTTTTAATACGTTTTTCATACGTATGCCATTGTTGATTGTTACGCGTAACCTGTTCTTGATAGAGTTTTTGGTGATTCTCAAGCTGTTGCACTTTTAATGCAAGCTCATGTTTTTCCTGCGTTAACTGTTCAACACTTGCCCGCAACGCCGCCACTTTTTGTTCAACTGATTCCCGCTCTCTCTGTACATCGTCTACCCGTACTTCATGCTCAAGTATTTGCGCTTCGGCTATGGCTAATCGTTCAGACAAAGACGCCAGTTGAGTCTCTTCTTTTTCCAACATTGCTTGATGTTTGTCTAGTTCACTTCGAAGTTTAGCCTCACGCGCTTCATCCTGTGCTAATTGCATAGTAATAAGTGAACGTTCATTTACCACATTAGACAAAACACTTTTCGACGCCTGCCATACGTTTTCACAATCAACTTTATGCTCTTCCGCGTCCTTCACACAATCACTGGCGACGACCATGCGCTCGTTAATGATTGACTCAGTATTTTCTAACTCGCTTAACTGCGCTTGTAACCCTGTTATTTTATGCGCCCGTTTAAGTACGCCATCGTTATCCGTTTCCTGACGGGTAGTCGGTATGCTTATCCAGTCTACCCCACACCAAAGCCCCGACATTGACAGTGCGCTTTGATGCGCTTTTAGTTCGCCGCGGGCGCCTAATGCCGCCGCATCTGTGTCGTAAAGGTAGATATCATTAAAGGCCTCAGGCACATATTTAGAGCTTATTGCCGCTGCCAATGTGCCAGCTGCTTTTTTCTTGGTAAATTCACTTTGCAAAAAAACTGGCACATCTTGTGGCAGGTTATCTTGATTGAGTAGCTTGGAGGGGCAAGATAAGTCGCTAATGTAGGGTTGCTGCCATCGTCGTAATACCGTTTCAGTACATTTGGTTAATGCTTCTGGTACAGCTAAGTATTGCCACAACATCGACAACTGTGGGTTAATCTCATTATTGGTATTTGTCGCATCTTCTTGCAGGGTTTGTAATGCAGAAATTGACGAACTCAGCGTTTGGCACTGTTCACGTGTGTGCCGCCATTCCTGCTCTCTTTCTTTTAGCTTTTGCTGGTTATCTGACAGTGCCTGTTTCGCTTGAAGGTACGCATCTTCTGCGTTAGCTACTTTTTCTTCCGCTTCCTCTTGCTTCAAGTCGAGCACGGACAGTTTAGTGTGCAAATCACTTTGCCCTAATTGAGTAAGCTCTTCGTTTAGCTCACTGATCCTCTGGGAAGTACGCAGTTGCATACCCATGGTGGATTGCACCTGGCTGTGGCAGCTTTGTACCTCTTGCTTAATACGATGGTAAGTTTCTTCGTGTTCACGTGCACTACGATTAAAAACGCGAAGTTCATTTTCAGCATCTTCGAATTGTTCTTTCGCTTGGTATAACGCTTCCTCTTTGACTTCTTGAAGCGGCAGCAATGCTTCCAGCGACAGCGTGGATTGTTCTAGTGCGGTTTCAGCTTCAGCTTTTGAAGAAATAAGAAGCTGCTTTTGTTGGTTTAGCTCAGTTAGCTCATGGCTAATTTGCGATAATCGCTGTTGGGCATGGAGGGTGTTTTGCTCTATACGTGTAATGGCAGTGGCGGTTGTAAATAAGGCTTCTTGATTTGCCTCAAGCGCTGATTTCAACTCACTTTGCTGTGTTTTGTAGGTGAGCATACCTGCTTCATCACCTTCGCGCTTAGACGTTAACGCATCTAGTTGCTTTTTAATATTCGCTTGTTGCGACTCTAGGCGTTCAATATGCTCACTGTTCTTTAAAAAACGAAGGGCTGTTAGTTCGCCTTTTAAACGGCGAACATTTCCTCGAAGGCTTTTGTAGCGGGTGGCTGCTGCCGCTTGCCGTTGTAGTTTTTCAAGTTGTTGCGCCAACTCATCGCGCACATCATTTAAGCGGTCTAAATTGTCTTGCGTGTGTCTTATTCGGTTTTCAGTTTCTCTTCGCCTTTCCTTATACTTAGAAATGCCTGCGGCTTCTTCAATAAAAACGCGAAGTTCTTGTGGTTTTGACTCTATTAACCGAGAGATCATGCCTTGTTCAATAATGGCATACGAACGAGGACCTAGCCCTGTGCCTAAAAATAAATCGGTCACATCCCGCTTTCTACATTTTACACCGTTAAGAGAATAGGTGGATTGAGCATCGCGAGTCACTAACCGTTTTACCGAAAGCTCGTTGTAAGAGGCGTACTCGCCCCCTATTCGCCCCGCGCTATTATCAAACACAAGCTCGACGCTGCATTGCCCCACGGGCTTTCTCGCTGATGAGCCGTTAAAAATAACGTCTGTCATGGCATCGCCACGCAGGTTTTTCGCCGAGCTTTCACCCAGCACCCAACGAACCGCGTCGATGACGTTAGACTTGCCGCAGCCATTAGGCCCCACTACCGCGGTCATGTCTCCGGGAAAAGGGATTGAGGTGGGATCAACAAAGGATTTAAAGCCAGCTAGTTTGATTTTCTTTAGACGCACAAGACCACCTTGCGAACAAACGCACAAAATAGCAGTCGAATCGGTACAATAAAGTTGTTCATACTAAGGCGATAAACAAGCGTAAGTGCCTGTATTATTAGCGTGGCTGTCATGTTATTTTTATTTGTTTATCGACTTTAGCAAATCTAACAGCTTGTAACAATTACCATTTCAGGCAATGTGTTAGCACGGGTATACTGCCATTAAAATAGCGATGGCAATGTAGCCAAAGGTTTTAGCGTTATACTATTTTTATGCTTAAAAAACGTGCACGTATTTAATCATCAGGAGCGGCAATGCAATCCCACAGTGGTGTACACTATTTTTTCGAAGGTTTTTCTCTTATTAAAACCAAGGGACTAAAACGCTTTGTTTTTGTGCCTTTGGCTATTAACCTCGTGTTATTTTCCGTGGCATTTTATTTTTTATTTGGCCAAATTGAATTTGCCATTGCTTACACCATCAACCTTGTCCCTGAATGGCTTGGCTGGATAAAGACAGCGATCAGTTTCTTCTTGTGGCCTTTAGCCGTTATTAGTGTCTTGCTCATCTTTGCGCTCATTTTTGGCACGTTAGCCAATTGGATTGCTGCGCCGTTTAATGGTGTGCTTTCTGAAAAAGTTGAGCGCCACCTAACAGGTCAAGATCTTGGTGACGAGGGTATCATGTCACTTATCAAAGATATTCCACGAACCCTGGGCCGTGAGTTCACAAAGCTTGCTTGGTATATACCTCGGGCGCTAGGATTTCTACTCCTGTTTATTTTTGTACCTGTATTTGGCCAATTGTTATGGTTTTTGTTTTCCGCTTGGATGATGGCTATTCAATATTGTGATTACCCTTACGATAACCACAAAGTGGGTTTTAAGCGGATGCAATCCCATTTATCTGCCCATAAAGGCAAAGCGCTTTCCTTTGGTATTATGGTGAATGTGTTTTCACTGATACCCGTGGTGAATTTTATTGTCATGCCAGTGGCAATATGTGGCGCTACATCAATGTGGGTTGGGGTGTTAAAGCCAGAAGCCTTAAGCGAATATTAATGGTTCATTCACTCACGGGTTCACTTAATTCATGCAAAACAGAAGCGCGACTTTCGTATTCAGCTAACCAGTACCCTGCACGCTCTGCGCGGCCACTTTGATGGAAGGCTTGAAAAAGGTTCATTGAGATAGGCCGCTGTGTATCAGGGTTATGCAATTGTTGGCGCCACAACGTTAAATATAACGGTGGAATAACACCCACGTCGTGATGTTCCATAAAGGTAATGCGGTGACTCGGCTTGTAGGCCTTTATGCCAGACGCGTCACAAGTGCGAGCTGATGCTATAGTCAGCGTTGTATGAGCAGCGTCTACGGCCTCATGCCATTGGTTCACGGTGGCCATGGGATGGTAAGTTATTGCCCCTTCAATCACTAAGTTTGGCACCGAAAAATCTGCTATCTTTTCAGTGTGACAGTAACGCTGAGCAGAAGATTTTGGTAAAGGGTATTCATCTATAAAACCCGCAAAATGCGCTAACTCGTGCACAAATACCGAATAGTCATCACTCATATCGAGAAACATAACCCCATTTTGGACATTGGCTTTCCCCTGCTCGGCAACAACCACCGCGTGGGTGAGCGTACGTTTGGTTACCGCAGGCCCTAATGGCTTAATATTACAGCCAAGTCGGTTATTGCCCTGGTACTGGGCGTGGCAATCTAATTGGTTGTTTTCAAGCCAGATTGGCGGTGCAATACACAAAGGTAAAGACTGTAAACGCAGGTCTTGTTCAAATTGCTCGTATAAGGCATTTGCCCGAGAAATTGTTGATAACGAAGTGGCAAAAATTTGGATTCGTTGTAAGCAGGTTTTATCTGTAGGCCATGTATACTCACCCACACTGTTAGCCGCTTTAGGTGAATACTGTGATAACAACATGATGACTTCGGCTGCTTTTGTATGCCCTGCATCAGCAGCCTGCTGAAAGTATTTCAGTGCCTCTTCTCTTAGATTTTCATCCCACAAGAGTCGACCATACTTAAACGCGCTTTGCATATCTAGGCTGGCGGTTTTTTCAAGCCAAGGACGGGCAAGTTCTAGCTTCCCTTGTAACAGATACCAGTCAGCCAACGCAGATTGCGCCGGAAGATAATTTAATTTTGCCGCACGTAAAAGCCATTTTTCACGTTTATTGGGGTTATCTGTGTCCATAGCGAAGGCAAGTTGAGCTTCTGGCACATTTCCAATAGCGGCCAACGCCATTAACTCTGCGTTAGATTCTGCTTCCCCAATAAGTTGATACAATGCCCATGCAGCTTCCGCATTTTCCAGCGACACTAGCTTCTTTAACCAGTACACGCTCTCATGTTCTGTCGCCCATGCGACCATCATAGATTGCGCTTTTTGATTGCCAGATTTGGTAGCGTACCACAGTGAAGAATAGAGAGATTGAAGGTAGGTACTGTTGGCGGACGCAATTTCTTTGTTCGCCGGGTAAACCTGCACTACATTATAAACAAGTTGAGAAGGATAACGTCCGGAATCACCAGCTACCAACAGAAGTGCCAACACGGCGAGTAGTAACCCTCTCATATTACTGTGCGAACTTACTCAGAAACGCTGGCAGTACGTTGGCGTAAACGATTTAATTCAAGACGTGCATAACGGTGTTCTACGTAATCGAACACATTGGTGCTGAGTGCTAATTTGAAGTAATTCGAAGCAATACCACGGTTATCGTGTTGCATATGATACTTGCCTAAATAGAAATATGCTTCACACAAACGGTCGGTTAACCCACGTTGACTTTTAACCCCATCGAGCAATGAATTTAACACGTCATTTTCGTTTTTAGTGCCTAAAAACATATCGGCAAGCGCCGTTGCCCAGTGGGCATTGTCTAATTCTGGGCGAATAGAGGCCAAAAACTGTACGCCCTGTTCTGGTGACACCGCGTAGTGGGCGAAATACGCCCACAACGCTCTAAATGGATCGGAGTTATCTTCCTGGGCGAATTTCTCTAAATCAGCAACCGCGAGTTCTGAGCGACCGCCATAATACAGAGCAATGCCTCTATTAAGGAATGCATAGTAATAATCAGGGTTAATATCTAGCGTTGAGTCAAACGCATCGTACGCTTGAATAAAGTCATTTTGTTGGACAAAATGAATCCCTAAGGAATTATAAGCTTCTGCTAAGTCAGGCTTTAGGCTAATAGCTTGATTGTAATCGAATTGCGCCAAGCCGCCTAACCCAACACTATCGTAAAGCATGCCCCGTTGAAAATGCAGTTCTGCTTTATCTTCATTGGATAACGCCGAACTCATAAGTATTTGATTATACCGTGCGATAGCCATTTCCGAGCGAGGATTTACAGGGGCCGGTTCGGCGAGCAGCAAATTCCCCATTTCGGATTTTTGGGTGACAACAGGTGTTTGAGCACAACCGCTCAAAATAACAACACCCAGTAAAAAAAAGATGAGACTAACGTTTCGGTGCATGGTAAAAAGCATACTTCAAGTAAGAAAAACACAATCCGCTAGAGAAAAATGCAATGTCAGCGGCGTATATGTCGCAACCTTCTCGCATTTAATATAAAAAGTAAAGACTAATAGCGGTGATAAGCAGGTAGCTATGACAAATAACAAGATAAAATTACTTATTGAAAAGGCCTACAGTGCCCAACAACATTCTCACTCCCCTTATTCTCGTTTTAAGGTAGGCGCTGCCCTAGAATCAGACAGCGGCGATATTTTTTCCGGCTGTAACGTAGAAAGCGCCGCATTTCCCCTCGGCCAATGCGCGGAAGCAACCGCCATTGGCAATATGGTTACCCACGGTGGCAAACGCATTTCTCATATCGTAATAGCAAGCCCCAACGACGAGTTTTGTTTTCCCTGTGGAGGATGTCGACAAAAAATTGCAGAATTTGCGCCGGACGAGACACCCGTCACTATGGTGACGAAATCGGGCGCAACCCACGACACCACCATAGGTGAGTTGTTACCCAATGCTTTTCGTGCCCATGATTTAGGCAAGTAATTAAGCTGCGTTTTCGCCGAAAGCGTCAAAGCATGTGCTGGCTACCAGAGGGTCAACTAGCACATGTTATTAGGGTTCTTTGTTATCGCTATTCTTTTGACTCTCTTGCTTTTTATTCAGCTTTGCGGCAGCCACAAAGGCAATAAAAAATAGCGCAAAAATGACGACGCCTACCCAGACTAGAATATTAATTAAAAAGTCCATTATTTGCTCTTTATTATGTATTTTCGTGACTAGACTAGCATTTTTATGAGGCGGGAAAAATGAAAGTGCCTTGCTACTTTCAACACAAGGCACAGGCTTGCTTTTAGGTACTGGTGTAGCCTAGCCGTGATTACCGTTAATACGCTTAGACCCCTCTTGAACACAGGCTTTAAAATTACCCATGCTAATTTCCTTGGCATGTAATTCTATACCGCCAGCATTTTTGTACGTGGTATAATCTTTGTTGGGCATTGCTGTTGCCACGTACCAGGCGTTTCCGTCAATGCTGTCTGAGCATGGGCCCGGAAAGGTGAGTGTCCAAGTAGAACGAAGAAAGCATTTTTTTGCTGTTTGAATATAAGTATCTTCGGTTTTTACCGTATCGTCTTTTGAACCGTAT
>CEUN01181639.1_pt1 | contig 11696 bp, 10 predicted proteins | sample 361501 | NCBI WGS metagenome assembly CEUN01 (sample SAMEA2622801, study PRJEB7988) | marine metagenome | biome: marine biome (ENVO:00000447); feature: marine epipelagic mixed layer (ENVO:xxxxxxxxx); material: "saline water (ENVO:00002010), including plankton (ENVO:xxxxxxxx)" | depth 120 m | reverse complement strand
GAGGAATTCCTCGATGTGCTCGATGGGCAGAGCGTCACCACCTGCTCCATCGAGGATGGCGTCCGCGTACTCGACGTGATCGAGGCCGCCCGGCGCAGTCACGAAGAAGAGCGCCGCATCCCGCTATAGCTCAACGTCCGACTGGTCGGCATCCGCCCCGGCTTTACGCGAGTGGATGCTTGTCCGAGGGCGCCGCATGTTTGCCCAGCCTTGCCCCAGCAGCGCCGCCCCCACGATGACGGCACCGATCACCTGGACTGGTAACAGAACCCAAAGAAAATAAGACAGGCCGTCATGCAACAGCAGCAACAACGGGGACAAAAAGGTAACGTTGTAGACCAACGCGGTCGTGCGCTGCTCGACGCGCAGCCAGCCCGACTGCCGTTCGGTTTCATCACCGGTCAATGGACCGGTTTCGCGAATCATCCATTCGCGATGGTGGCTCACCCGTGATTTCGTCAGCTCTGCGTACACGGCGAGAAGGGTCACGGCGAAACCGGCAATCACAATCCGCACGTCGCCAGCGAGATGCCAGTATGCGAATCCCGCGGCGGCCGGGGTGAGAAGAGACAAGAACCTGTCCGCGAAGCCATCAAAGAATTTGCCCCAGTAGGTCACAGATTCCGACATGCGCGCGATGTTGCCATCCAGGCAGTCGAGCACGAGATTGAGATATACGTGCACCATGAAGGCGAGAATCAGGTACCGACTTCCACTGGCCAATGCCGCCAGGGCAAGCACGTTCAACAGGCACCGGATGACAGTCACCGTATTGGCCGATACACCCGCGTTGTAGACTGCCGGGGTGAGGTAGATGGCGAGTGGCCGGGCAAACAGCCTTACGAAAATTTGCGGTCGAACGTGGCTATTGAAGGAAGCTTTGACATCGTCGACAGTGATACGATCCGCCGGACGAGTTTCATGATTGGGTGCTTCAGAGGTCATCAGGTGCCCGGCACTCTTATGAGGTAACGATCTTGTCGTCTAGGAACGAATCGCAAGCATACTCCCCCAGCGACGGGTGTCACGGTTCCAACTCACGTCGTAGCGCGGTATAGCGGTACGGACACGGCGGCGTATGGCAAGCTTCACACAACGGCTCGATCGCGGACTGAAGACCACGGCATTGCGTTCGTTGCGATTCAATTTGCGCGCCAAACGCCTGTTCACCAAGCGGCGGAACTGCCTGTTCGTCACCTGTTTTCCAAAATCTGGTTCGACGTTTCTCGTTTCGGTGCTTGCCGAGTCATCGGGATACATTCGGCAGTTTCTCGGATACGACCATCTCAACGAGCAGGATCTGTACCTGCCCAACCTCATCGATGCCTACAACATGAACATCGTCTGCCATCAGCATACCAGGGCAACCTCGCCCAACCTCGAACTCATCAAGGAGTTCGGCATACGCCCGGTGGTGCTGGTGCGCGATGTTTTCGATTGCCTCGTTTCTCTACGCGATCATCTGGACAGGGAATCGCGACGCACACCGGTGTTCACCGCGACCGACGACTTTTTCTCCAAGTCCCAGACGGAGCAATTCGATGAACTGATCGATCTCGCCCTCCCTTGGTATGTAAATTTCGTGGTGTCGTGGAAGTCTGCTCAAAGTGAAGGCGTGGGAACACTGTGGCTCTCCTACGAAGACATGATGGCGGACAAGGCCGAAGCAGTGAGACAGGTTCTCAGGTTCTATGGTCTCGATCAATTTGGCAGTCGTGTCGACGCCGCCATAGCAAAGGTCGATGCGGGTGACGGCACGCGCTTCAATCGCGGCGTCAGGGGCCGGGGCCGGTCACTGCTTTCTGCCGAGCAGCAGCATCGCGTCATGGATCGTTTCGGACATTTCCCTGACGTGGACTTCTCTATGATCGGAATCGCGCCGAGCGCCGACCCCGTGGCATCACAGGCGTGATGTCCGGGGCGCCGCCTTACCCTGCGCAGCCTACACCTGGCTTGGGCTCTTCCTTTCTGACCGCCACGGACATAGCGGAATTTCTGGACCTTTGGCTCAGCAATGAGTTGCTCGACGGTGAGGCCGCGCGAACTTTCACCGCATACTATGGCAGCTACGCAAAATCCTTCTCACCCCGGATACGTCGACTCTATGCCGGACAGATCCGCGAAGCTGAAAAAGTCCTTGAGAACAACCCGTCTGCATCAGTTCTTGAGGTGGGTTGCGGCCTCGGAACGGAGTCACTCTGGCTCGCCTTGAAAGGTGGAGAGGTTCGCGCCGTCGATGTGCGGCAGGATCGTGTTAACACCGCAGTCGCGCGTCAAAGAGTCCTCGAAACCGAGATTGGGCGACCCGTCGATTGTGCGTTCTTCTGCGGCTCGTTCCTCGAATTGAACGACGATGAGGCGTTCGATCTGATCTGGATGGAACAGGCCTTTCATCACCTGGAACCGCGCCGAGACGTCGTGCAAAAAACGGCCACGTTGCTGAAACCGGGGGGGCACCTGGTCATTTCCGAGGCGAATGCCCTTAACCCCCTGCTTCAGTTGGAGCTGTTCATCCGCCGCGGCGTTCCCCGTGTGGCGATGCAACAAGGGCCGGGTGGAACGGATCATCCGTATGGCGTCGAACGCGTCACGTCGGCAATGAATCTTGTTAAGATGTTTGAGAGGGTCGGCATACGCCGCGTCGGTGTCCGGCATTACCGAATGTTTCCCAACAGTCCCCTGTTCGACCGGCTGGCAGGCGTCGAAGATGTTTTGGCTTGGAATGCTCTGGGCCCATTGCTCACAAACTTCAACTACGTGGGCGAAAAAGCGGTATGAGCGAAGAGTTCTCAGCCAAGCGTCGACTGCTGTTCATCCTGAATGACGCATCGTTCTTCGTCTCCCATCGCCTCTCTCTCGCCGCAGCAGCGAGACGTGCGGGATTCGACGTCCATGTCGCTGTCGCGCATGACGCCGATGCCGTCGCGATCATTGAGTCTGCAGGCATTCATCATCACGACATTCCATTGAAGCGGGGCGCGCGCGGCCCATTGGGTGAATTGCGGCTGATCTTCAGGCTCGCAAACATCATCCGCTCGCTGCGCCCCGATCTGATTCACACCGTGACGATGAAGCCAGTGCTCTACGGAGGAAGTCTAGCGCGACTGATGAAGGTGCCCGCAGTCGTGAACGCGGTTACGGGACTGGGCTACCTGTTTCTGATCGAGGGCACCCTCGCGAGACTGCAACGAGGAATCATCAAGCGGATTTACCGGTTCGCTCTCGGTCAGCCGAACGGCCGTGCCATTTTTCAGAACCCTGACGATTTGCGGCTGTTCCTCGACGAAGGGCTGGTGGCACCGGATGACAGCATCATCATCAAAGGTACCGGCGTAGACATGAACCTGTTCCAGTTCCTTCCCGAGCCCGCCGATGAGCCCATCGTCATGTTTCCGGCTCGGGTGATCGGCGACAAGGGTATTCACGAGTTTGTCTCTGCCGCCAGGACCCTCAAGGGTGAAGGTCTTTCGGCTCGCTTTGTCATTGTCGGTCGGACCGACCCGGATAACCCAACTGATGTTGGTGAGTCGAAAATCCGGGAGTGGGAACGGGATGGCCTGGTGGAGTGGTGGGGTTTCTCGAATGACATGGCGAGCACCTTGCCCAAGGCACACATCGTCTGCATGCCCTCTTACCGGGAAGGTCTGCCGCGGGTCTTGATTGAAGTCGCGGCCTCCGGTCGCCCTATCGTTACGGCCGATGTTCCCGGGTGCCGAGAGATCGTCAAGCACGGCGAGAATGGCTTCCTCGTGCCGGTCAGAGATGGCGCCGCCACGGCGGAAGCGATCGCCAGGCTGCTTGCGGATGATGAACTCAGGCACCAGATGGCGCAGCGTTCACGGGAGATGGCGGAACGGGATTACGCGATGGATAAGTTCATCGCAAAGACCTTCGCAGTCTACGAAAAACTGATCCCAAATTCCCTGCAGGCGGCGGCAGCGAACAGCGTCACGGCATGAGACATCTTCACGCAGGCCACTGGCTGGGATTTGCCGTATTTCTTGCCGTGCCCCTTTCAGTCATCGCACCCAAGGGCGAGGTGATTATTGTCGCCCTGGTGGCGCTGCCTTTGCTGGCGCGCATCGTCTCTCGAGGGTTTCATCGTCAGGTGCTGAAATCACCGACTGTAGCCACTCTGGCGTTGATGTTGATATGGGGCTGTACCAGCACCCTATGGGCGTTGGAACCGGAAACAGCGCTGCGGCGCTCGGGCTCTCTCGCGTTGCTCGCGGCAGCTGCGGTGTCCCTGTTTCTGGCGTGCGACGCTCTGGTCGCGGAGGAACGCTGGGTGGCACGGCGGGCAACCGTCGTTGGATTGACCACCGGCTGCCTCCTGTTGATCGTAGAGTTGTCAGCCGGCCTTCCCGTCAACACACTCGTTCGTGGTGCGGAGAATGTAACCAAACCAACGATTCTCAACGGCGCGTTGAGCATTGTGGCAATCATGGCGTGGCCCGCGGCGCTGATCCTGAGGCAGCAAAAGAGGCTTTGGCTCGCCATCGGTGTTTTGTTGCTCGCGGTCATTGTTCTGCTTCTGGGAGATGGGAACTCCGCGCGCGTTGCCTTCGGCCTCGCGGCTCTGGTCGCCGCCGCGGCGCTGCACTGGCCAGACATGTCGAGACGGGCAATGGTCATCGTCTTGACATTGGGAATTTTGACGGCGCCCCTCGTGCCCGGGACGTTTCTGTCGCCTGACAGCTGGACGGATGCGCTGTCGGGAACCACCGACTCAGCAATTCATCGGCTGCATATCTGGAACTTCTCAGCCGAGCGCATCGCCGAAAAACCTCTGGCCGGCTGGGGATTGGACGCCTCCAGGACCATTCCGGGCGGTGACGTTGAGGTCATTCAGGATGGCGCCAGCATGCAACTCCATCCTCACAATGCCCCCTTGCAAATCTGGCTGGAGCTTGGAATCCCCGGCGCCGCAGGACTGGCCGCAATCGTGATAATCGCCCTGATGAGCGCCCGGCATCTGCCGCGCGAAGCACAGGCTGCCTCACTGGCGACGACCACGGCTGCCCTTGCCGTCGCTTCCCTGTCGTTTGGAATCTGGCAGCATTGGTGGCTTGCCACCCTCGCGCTCGCAACCGTCGCGGTGAAAATCGCGGTGGCAGACTCCGAACCGTCAAACGCCCAGTCGGTGTAGCGGCGCGGCCCAAGGGCGCCGCGCCGCCTACAACCTTTCTACGGATTGATGAGCGGATAGGACCGCTTCACCACCATGGCAACGGCGGCAGCCACGATAGCCTTGATCACGTCGCCCGGAATGAAAATCGTGGAGCCCGCGAGCGCCTTCCCGAATTCCATGTTGGCGACCACGGCAAGCCAGGGAATGCCGATTACGTAAACGACGATGACGCCGCCGATGACGTTAAACAGCAGGAGATTCCAGAAGTTCAAGCGGCTCCAGTACCTCTCAACGAACCAGCCGACGACGAAAGCCGCGGGTATCCATGAGAGGATGAATCCGCCGGTCGGGCCCAGAATTACGCCAAAGCCACCCTTCCAACCGGTCAACAGCGGCAATCCGACGGCGACCAGTACGACGAACAACAGGAGCGACAGACCGCCGCGTCTGGCGCCAAGGATTGAACCGGCCAACATCACGCCGATGTTTTGCACGATGATAGGGGCCGGAACGAACGGCGCTTGAAATGGCGGGAAAACAGCGCACGCTGCGGTCAGTGCTGCAAACAGCGCGACAAATACCATGTCTCGTGTAGTCATAATGCCCCCCAAAGGCGTAGTGCGAAGCGATTTCGGGAATTGCCGGACGCGAGGCCAGCTGGAATGGAACTCTCTTATAGTCCGTCGGGACCCGTCGCATCAACGCCGCGACGTCGCTGCAACTCCTACCCTCTGCGCTTCCAAACTGGGACCACCGGCTCGGGATCATAGCCCCGGGCCTCAATGGACTCAGACAAATCATCCGCCATTTTCAACGTCTTGATCAGAAGTGGCATCAACAAGGCGATCGCGTTGCGATCAAGCCCTCGTGCCCGCTGGGCTTCAAGTATCTCTTGAGCCTCACGCATCATCATGGGAATGAATCGTATGACCATGGACAGCATCATGCTCACCTTGGACGGATTGACCCCCAGATGTTTAAGCGGGCGCACGACGCGCTCCAGGACATCCATCATGTCCGAGACTTTTGTTGTGAGCGTGACCAGAACGGCGAGCAGCAGCAGAACAAGGATGCGAAGAACAGTTTCGAGACCCAGCATCCAGTCCGTCAGAAACACATGGAACAGAAAGATCGGAACCATGAAGATCAGCGCCGTCCGTAGTTGTCGCAAGGTGTCTTTCCAGGGAAGACGCGCAACTTGGAACAGGGCCGCGATGATCAGGAGCTCGGCAACGTGTACCGGAATGTTGGAAATGACGAACAGCGCCATGCTTCCGATCACCAAGATCAGAAGTTTGATCCCCGCCGGTATGCGGTGAACAATCGTGTCACCCGGTACATACAGCGACAGCATTAGGCCATCGCCTGCGTGTAGTAGCAGATCGCGTCGTCGGGAGCACCGTCTGCCACGACCTGCCCGTCTTCGAACACGATCACACGCTCGAACTCCTCAAGGTGTTCCAGATCATGGGTGACCAGAATGATCGGCTGCTCGATGGCGTGTATCGTGTCGAGAACGAGCTTCTTGTTACGCAGGTCCAAGAGTGTCATCGGCTCATCGAACACGACATAACTCGGCTCCATCACCAGCACTGCCGAGATCGCCAGCATCTGTTTTTCGCCCCCGGACAAAAGATGAGCCGCGCTCTGTCTGAGATGTTCCAGCTTGTACTTCCCGAGAATCGAATCAATCCGGGAAGCGATCTCTTGCTTGGACAACTTGAGATTCTTGAGGCCGAACTCGAGGTCCTCTTCAACCACAGGAAAGACGATCTGGTTGTCCGGATTCTGAAAGACGAATCCGACCTTGCGTCTCACCGCCTTGACATCGGTTCTCGTGTCAATCCCATCGACGGTGACAGTCCCCTCGTCCGGAATCAGGAGGCCGTTCAACAGGCGCACAAATGTGCTCTTCCCCGACCCGTTGGCACCGATGACACCGACTCGGCGCTCGCCGATTCGCAAGCTGATGTCTTTGAGGACGTGGCGTTCACCGAAACGCTGGCTGACGTTGGAAATTTCGAACATGATTCGCTGGATTCTCGCCGCCGGACGCGACCGCGCGTATGCTAGCGGCATGGACATGCAGATGCGACCTTGGGATCGCGATTACCAGTTAACCCATTGATAGACGGATATCTAATCAACTACCTGTTGCTGGCCTTCCTGGTCACCTATCCGCTGTCGCGGTTCGCCACCGGCAAACTGGTCAAAGTCCTACACCGGCACGGGGTGCTCGACCAGCCCAACCACCGGTCCAGCCATGCTCGTCCGGTGCCCCGAGGCGGGGGCATTGTCGTGATCGGCTTGTTGGTTCTGGCCTGGGGCCACTTCGGAGTCCTGGTGCCTCACGTCGCGCCCGCACTGTTCACTATTCTTGGGCTTGCGCTGGCTCTCGCCGCGGTCTCCTGGATCGACGACCTCCGAGGGCTCAATCCATTCTCCCGCCTGTTCTACCATGCCATCGCTGTTGCCATTGGGCTGTGGACACTTCCGGACGCCCCCGTGTTTCAGGGACTCGTCGCTCCGTGGATCGACGACCTGATGGCTGCGCTGCTCTGGCTGTGGTTTGTCAACTTGTTCAACTTCATGGATGGCATCGACGGCATTACCGGTGCCGAGACCGTCGCCATCGGTCTCGGCGTCACGGTGATCGCGGCACTGGCAAATCTCGGTCCCGATATCGCCCTCTATGGCCTGACTCTGGTGACGATAACGTTCGGGTTCCTGCGCTGGAACTGGCAGCCCGCCAAGATATTCCTCGGAGATGTGGGAAGTGTGCCCCTCGGCTACCTTGTCGGTTGGCTCTTGCTGACGTTGGCCGCCGAGGGTCATTGGGCCCCGGCCATCATCCTGCCGCTGTATTATCTGGCCGATGCGACGATTACTTTGTTGCAGCGCCTGGTGCGCGGCGAAAAGATTTGGTTGGCACACCGCAGTCACTTCTATCAGAGGGCAACCCAAAACCCGGGAACCCATGCTGGCGCCGTCCGTCGAGTCAATGCGGCCAATATCGCTCTCGTTATTCTGGCAGTCGTCGCAGCCATGTATCCCGAAATTGCACCACTCCTACTATTATTCGCTGGGCTGATCGTCGCCGTGTTGCTGTGGACGTTCGCCAATCGCCCGATCAAGGTACCCACGTCCCTCAGCACGCCAGACAAGGATTGATCGTTTGAGTTTTAACTCACGCATTCTCATCGTCGCTGTCCACGACGTCATCATGGCGGCGTTGAGTTTCGAGGCCGCAGTAGCCCTGCGCTATTTCACGTACGGCGCGCCGCAGGAGTTCCTGTTCCTCTGGGAGGGCACTCTGATCTTTTCCGTGGTTTGCGCCATTACGTTCTGGCGCATCGGTCTCTATCGCGGCATCTGGTACTACGCGTCGCTCAACGATCTGATCGCGATATTCAAAGCTGCAACCCTGGCGATCCTTATTTTTCTTCCTGTGCTGTTCGTTCTGACCCGCCTCGAGGACTTCCCACGCACATCGCTGATCATCAATTGGCCGCTTCTGATCGTCATGCTGGCGGGTCCGAGATTTCTGTACAGGGCCCTCAAGGATGGGAACCTCCAAGCCGCTTTCCAGCGTTTTGAGACGGACCAGAGCCGAGTCCCGGTACTGCTGGCCGGCGCCGGTGATCAGGCCGATTCTTTCATCCGCGAAATGGCTCGCTCAGGCCTTGGAACCTACCGCGTGGTGGGAATCGTCGATGATAAGATGGGACGTATTGGCCGTGACATCCGCGGTGTGCGAATTCTCGGCTCCCTCAGCGCCATCAACGATGTCGTCGCCCGCCTCGAACGCGAGGGCATGCGGCCCCAAAGGCTGATCATCGCTGGCGGCAGCTTTGGCGGAGAGCAGATCCAGGATCTTCTTCAACGTTGTGAGAACCTCGGGATGAGTCTTGCCCGGCTTCCCCGCCTCACCGACTTCGATAGCGGACGAGACGTCAATGCGGATGCCACGACCAGCACGGTCCGAAGTTTCGAACCACGACCCGTCGATGTTGAAGATCTTCTGGGACGACCTCAGAAGGTCCTCGACCGCGACGCCATGCGGGAATTGGTCTCAGATCGGCGCGTTCTCGTTACCGGCGCCGGCGGCACCATCGGGGCAGAGCTAACCCGTCAAATCGCCGACTTCCAACCAGCCTGTCTGACGCTCGTCGACAATGCTGAATACAACCTCTATCGCATCGATCTTGAGATCAGTGAGCGCCATCCGAACCTGCCGCGACGGGCTGCACTTGCCGATGTCAGAGACCCGGAACGACTTGAGGACATATTCAGTTCCGAGACTCCCGATCTGGTATTTCACGCAGCTGCCTTCAAGCACGTCCCGCTCGTTGAAACCAATGCCGAAGAAGGCGTGCTGACCAATGTGATCGGGACTCGCAACGTCGCGGAAGCATGCCGTCGCAATGGCGTTGGTGCGATGGTCCTGATCTCGACTGACAAGGCCGTGTCGCCATCAAATATCATGGGCGCCACGAAGCGCATTGCCGAACGCTACTGCCAGGCGCTGAGTGCTCAGCCCGGGGGACCGCCCAGCGAAACCCGTTTTGTTACCGTCCGCTTCGGAAACGTTCTGGGTTCAACAGGGTCCGTCGTACCGTTGTTCAGCCGACAGATTGCCTCAGGGGGCCCGGTGACCGTGACAGATGAGGCGGTCACCCGATTTTTCATGACAACCCGCGAGGCCGTCGAACTCGTGCTTCAGGTTTGTGCGTTGCGTGGCTCAGACTCGGATGCACGCGGCAAGATTTACGTCCTCGACATGGGAGAGCCTGTGCGCATCGCTGATCTTGCACATCAAATGATCCGATTGGCCGGGTTGCGGCCGGGAAAGGACATCGACATTCAATTCACCGGCCTTCGGACGGGTGAAAAACTGCACGAAGAGCTTTTCGATTTCGACGAAGTCATTTCAGCGACGGCACACCAGTCCATCCGACTCGCGTCGTCGCCAGCGATGGACATTGAACTCCTCCGGGCTCAAATTGAGAAACTCGGTGAGGTCGCAAAGCATCATAAAACTGTGGACATTCTCGATCTCATCGCGACTCTTGTTCCAGAATTTCGAGCGCCCGACGCGACAACTCGAAGCGCTGACTCGATCGCGGTCGCCGATTCCGAGTAGGAATCTGCGGCAGTCCTGACGAAACGCCGCAGATCATGGTATAGCCGCAGGGCAACAACTTCCTCTCACGTCGAACCCATCTGAACCAGTCGAGCAACACCATGATCCGCCGCGCCATTCTGTCCGTTTCCAATAAATCGGGTCTGGAGGAATTGGGAGCTTTCCTCGCCGGCCGAGGGATCGAAATGCTATCGACTGGCGGGTCGGCCCGGACCCTCCAAGCGGCGGGATTGGATGTGAAGGAGGTCACCGACTACACCGGTTTCCCGGAAATGATGGATGGCCGGGTCAAGACCCTTCATCCCAAGGTGCACGGCGGCATCCTCGCTCTCCGCGACGTCGCTGCCCACCGCGACGCCATGGAGACACACGGCATCGCGGACATCGATCTCGTGGTGGTGAATTTGTACCCCTTTGAGGAAACCGTTGCGAAGGGCGCACCGTTCACCGATTGCATCGAGAACATCGACATCGGCGGCCCGGCCATGATCCGTTCAGCCGCCAAGAACTATGCCCATGTCACGGTTGTGGTGGACCCCGAGGATTATCAAGCCGTGATGAAGGATATCGAGGCGAATGACGGCGCTGTCGGTGACGATCTCCGGCGACAATTAGCCGCCAAGGCTTATGCCCACACGGGCGCGTATGATGCCGCTATATCAAACTGGTTTGCCCGAGAGCTGGGGGCATCGTTTCCCGAGCGTCTCGTGCTGTCGGGTCAGCGCCGGGAGGTCTTGCGATATGGAGAGAATCCGCACCAGGAAGCCGCCTTTTACGTCGGCGGAGAGCCGCGGCCGGGCATCGCCACGGCACAGCAGGTTCAGGGAAAGGCGCTCTCATTCAATAATCTGAACGACACGGATGCAGCGTATGAACTTGTGGCCGAATTCGACCCGCAAAAGCACGGGCCTGCCGTCGCAATCATAAAGCACGCCAATCCATGCGGTGTTGCGGTCGGTGAAACTCTCGCCGAAGCCTACCGAAAAGCCTTCGCCTGCGATCCGGTGAGCGCATTTGGCGGCATCATTGCGCTGAACAGCTCGCTGGACAGTGAAACCGTCGAAGAAATCTCCGGAATCTTCACGGAGGTCATTGTCGCGCCGGACGCGGATGAAGCGGCCAAAGAGGCGCTCGCCCGGAAGGAGAATTTGAGACTCCTGTTGACCGGATCACTCCCGGATCCGTCTTCACGTGGGTCAACGGTACGTTCGCTGGCCGGGGGCTATCTTGTCCAGACCCGGGATGATCAGCTTACCGGCGGAGACGTCAGGGTCGTTACGAAGAAGTCGCCGAGCGAATCGGAGATGGCCGATCTCACGTTCGCTTTCACCGTCGCAAAACACGTCAAGTCGAACACGATCGTCTATGCGAAGGACGGCGCGACGGTTGGCGTTGGCGCCGGACAGATGAGCCGTGTGGATT
>CEUN01026898.1_pt1 | contig 11696 bp, 9 predicted proteins | sample 361501 | NCBI WGS metagenome assembly CEUN01 (sample SAMEA2622801, study PRJEB7988) | marine metagenome | biome: marine biome (ENVO:00000447); feature: marine epipelagic mixed layer (ENVO:xxxxxxxxx); material: "saline water (ENVO:00002010), including plankton (ENVO:xxxxxxxx)" | depth 120 m | reverse complement strand
TCTAGATCCTTCGCTGCATTAAACATTTTGATTTCAAGCTCCTCTAACAGTTTAGATATATCTGAAGGATTATCAGATTGAAGTTTCTTTTTAATTTGGTTTGGTATTTTGATGAACTGTCTTGTTTGTGAAGGTTTTGATCCTTCCATGATATCTTGAATATTTTTAATAATCGTTTTGGGTTTAATACCATTATCTTTATTGAACTGTATTTGCTTCTCTCTTCTCCGATTTGTCTCCCCAATTGCATTCTTCATCGAATCTGTCTCTTTATCAGCATACATAATTGCCTTACCATTGACATTCCTTGCTGCTCGACCAATGGTCTGAATCAAAGAACCTTCTGATCTCAAAAAACCTTCCTTATCTGCATCGAGTATTGCAACCAATGATACTTCTGGTAAATCAAGACCCTCTCTTAATAAGTTAATGCCAACCAATACATCAAATTGACCCAATCTCAGATCTCTAAGAATCTCAGATCTCTCAACAGTATCGATGTCAGAATGGAGATACCTAACTCTAACCAGATTATCATTAAAGTATTCTGCTAAATCTTCAGCCATTCTCTTTGTAAGAGTTGTTACAAGAATTCGTTCTTTGTTCTTCACTCTTAATCTGATTTCTGAGAGTAAATCATCAACTTGATTCGTTACTGGTCTGATTTCAACTTCTGGGTCAATTAAACCTGTTGGACGAACGATCTGTTCTGCAACATTATCTGATTGCTCTAATTCATAGTCTCTCGGTGTTGCAGAGACATAAACTGTTTGTTTAGACATCTGATCAAATTCTTCATACATAAGTGGTCGATTGTCTAGTGCGGATGGAAGTCTAAAACCATATTCAACCAGTGTGGTTTTCCTTGAATGATCTCCTTTATACATTCCTCTTAATTGCGGGATAGTCACATGGCTCTCATCAATAATGATTAATGAGTCTTTTGGAAGATAATCAATTAAACATGGTGGCGGTTCGCCTTCTTCTCTTCCTGACAGATATCTACTGTAATTCTCAATACCAGAGCAGAAACCAAGTTCCCTGATCATCTCAATATCATACATAGTTCTTTGTTCAAGTCGTTGTGCTTCAACGAGTTTATTTTGGCTATTGAGATCAATCAATCGGTCAGATAACTCATCCTTGATTTGATCTATTGCATTTAGCATGACCTCACGAGGAGTTACATAATGTGTTTTTGGGAAAATTGTTACCTGCCTAACTCTTCTCTTTATTTCACCAGTTAATGGATCAAAGTAAGAAATATTCTCTACTTCATCGTCAAACATTTCTATTCTAATTGCTTCATTATCAGAATCAGCTGGAAATATATCGATTACATCTCCCAAGACTCTAAACACACCTTGTTTGAATTCAATATTATTTCTTTGGTATTGCAATTCCGCCAGTTTCTGTGAAATTGATTTAACGTTCAATCGATCATTTAAAGATAGATGAAGAACCATATTTAAATATTGCTTTGGATCACCTAGGCCATATATTGCAGATACAGAGGCCACTATGATTGTGTCCTTTCTTTCTATTAACGCTTTTGTTGCGGAGAGTCTCATTTGCTCTATATGAGCATTTACAGAAGCATCTTTCTCAATATAAACATCTGTAACTGGCACATATGCTTCAGGTTGATAGTAATCATAGTATGAGACAAAGTATTCAACTTTGTTTTCAGGAAAGTATTCCCTCATTTCACCATAAAGTTGAGCAGCTAGTGTTTTATTTGGAGCAAGCAGAAGAGTCGTCCTTTGTGATTGATCAATTAAATTTGCGATGGTGAATGTTTTTCCTGAACCAGTCACACCAAGTAAAGTTTGTTTATGAAGACCAGAGTTTAATCCATCCAATAATGAATTTATGGCATCTGGTTGGTCTCCTTTTGGACTATAATTCGCTTTTAATTTAAAACAATCATCTTTCATAATTTGTTATTATATCGATCTATATTATAAAGATTCTATAGAATGAATAATCCAGTATCTGAAAGAGTTAAAAAGGTAAAACCTTCAGCAACTATTGCAATTTCATCAAAAGCAATGAAAATGAGATCTGCTGGAATAAATGTCATCAGCATGAGTGCTGGTGAACCAGATTTTGACACACCTCAACATATCAAGGATGCTGCAAAAGCTGCAATTGATAGTGGTATGACAAAATATACTCAAGTGGATGGTGTTCCAGAATTAAAAGAAGCCATAATCAATAAATTCAGTGATGATAATGAACTGAGTTATAAACCTGAAAACATTCTTGTTTCTACTGGGGCCAAACAAACTCTTTATAATCTTTTTCAAGCCATCCTAGGAGATGGAGATGAAGTTATCATAATTAGTCCATACTGGGTCTCATATCCTGATATGGTTCTTTTAGCAGATGCTAAGCCAGTATTTGTAGATACATTTCAAAAAAATAACTTCTCGGTTGATTTAAAAGCACTTTCTGATGCAATAAATGAGAAAACAAAACTTGTGATCATTAACTCACCATCAAATCCAACTGGAATAACTTTTACTAAAGCTGATTATGAGTCAATTGGTGCTATATTAGAAAATTATCCTAACGTATATGTTGCAACTGATGATATGTATGAATACATTTATTGGGGTCATGAACCATTTATTTCGTTCGCAGAAGCATGTCCATCATTATTTGATCGCACAATAACAATCAACGGTGTCTCTAAATCATATGCTATGACTGGTTGGAGAATTGGTTATTGCGGTGGACCTGCTGACGTTATTCTTGCAATGAAGAAAGTTCAAAGCCAAAGCACATCCAACCCATCTTCCATTTCACAGGCAGCAGCCATTGCGGCACTCAATGGTTCAAAAGATGAGGTTTTTGAGATGGTTGAGCAATATAAGATTCGGCATGACTATTTTTGCTCAGCACTAAACGATATTCAAGGTTTTAAAACATCTCCAGGTACAGGGGCATTTTATTTATTTCCAGACGTTACAAATATCATTGAGAAAAAAGGCTTCTCAGATGATGTCGAATTATCTGAATATTTAATTCAAACTGCGAATGTCGCAGTCGTTCCTGGAAGTGCTTTTGGTTCAATTGGTTACATTAGATTATCTTTTGCAACTAGTCTTGAACAGATAAAGGAAGCTGTTGAAAGAATCTCGAAATCATTGGCTTAATCTAGCTTGACTATTCAGTTTGCTTCAAGCAGACTTCTCTTAAATCTACTCCCCGGTAGCTCAGTTGGTAGAGCGATTGACTGTTAATCAATTGGTCGCTGGTTCGAGTCCGGCCCGGGGAGCCAGACTTAAGATTCTTGAACATTCTTAGCAATCAATTTTTTAAACTTTGTGGTACTCCAGCCATGTGATCGATCTAGATAATGAATAGGTATATCAAGATCGTCACCTGTGAATGATTTATCTTTGTAGTCATCACCTAGAAATCTTATATCAATATGTTCATTTTCGAGTATATGGTAAAGGTCTTTCTCTGACTGATATGGAATGATTTTATCGATTTGTCTCATAGATGATAGGATCGTATTTCTCTCAGGAAGATTGAGAATGGGTTTAATCTTTTCTGGCCTTTCAATTGATGGATCTTCATGAAGCAAAAGCAATAAAATATTACAATGCTTTTTGCATTCGTCAAACATATAGATGTACCCAGGATGAATGACATCAAAATTTCCTGCAATAACTCCAATAATTTTACTCATTTCAGATTGTCTTCAAAAAATTGATTGTTTTAGATGATTCCCAGCTATTGCATGTCGGACATTGCCAGGAGAAAGCAATTGTTTGGTAGCCACATTTTTTGCAATTAAATTTATATTCTGATTTCATTTTTTTATTCAATATCAGTCGCATAGTTTGACTTAGACGATTTGATATCGTTGAAACTATAGAATAATTATCGTCAAGTTTATCAATTTCCTTAACGATATCTTGCATCTCAATGAATGTTTGAATTTCATTTTCAATGATTTTATTGTCGATATCAGGATACATAACTCCCACCAGAGACAAGTAGGTATGAGCATCTGGGTCATTGACTAAAAGCTTACTTAGTTTTGCATTGATTAAGTCAGCCTTGAGATTGGATGATTGAAATATCTTCGGTAGTGCTATTATATAAGCAATTTTATTCTTTTTTGCCATAGCTACAAAAGTATTGATAGCTTCAGAACTATCAGACTGCCTTAAGTCAATTAGCAATTTTATATACTCGCTTCTAATTGAATCTGTATGAAGACCTTGAGCTTTTAAAAGGTAATTATTCGCTGAATTGATTTCGCCATTTTCAATATGCATTTCTGCTATTTCACAATAGTAGTGATTTCTACTTATTGATAAATCCTGATTGCTTTGCTTATCTAATTCTTCTAGGAAATCCAATGCCTTGTGCCATTCACCAAAATATTCGTTAATGATAATCAATTTATTGAGGGCGTCTTCTTTATGAGTATCAAACTCTTTGAGTTTTAAAAAAATTTCTTCAGCTTTGTTATATATCCCTGCGGAAAAATAGTTTTCACCTAGCTCAAATAATGTTTGGAAATAATGATTTTCGGGAAGATCATCTTTTGAAAGAATATATTCATGAAGTTGAATTGCTTTATCCACCCTGCCTTGTTTTCTAAATAATACACCGAGGGCAAGATGAGTTTGTATTGTTTCATCATCAATTTCAATGAGGTTAGAGAATATATTAATGGCTTTATCTGATTCTTCATCAAGAAGATATTTAAGGCCAGTAAGATAATCAGGATTAATATTATCGGTTTTATCAGGCTCAAAGAAATTTAAATATATATAGACAAGTAATCCAAATAGGAGAAAGATCCCAGTAAGATAAAAGACACTTTCAGATGGCATTATTAATTAGTCTATATTATCGCACGCGTCCTTGACTGATTCACGAAATTGCTTACCCGGCTTAAAGTGTGGTACATACCTATCCTGGATATTCACTGACTCACCAGATTTTGGATTTCTGCCAGTTCTTGATTTTCTAAATCTAAGAGCAAAACTACCAAAACCTCTTATTTCAATTCGATTTCTATTTTTAAGAGAATCTGACATGGATTTAAATATGGTTTTAACAGATAGCTCTACATCTTTATGCGAAAGCTGATCTTGTTTTGAAGCAATTAGGTCGACAAGTTGTTTTTTATTAATAGCCACTTATAAATTAAAACAGAAAAAAAAGAATTCCGAAATACTAATCTTTGTCTTTGACAAACTTTGATTTCAATAAATCACCTAAACTCGTTTTTGAAATATTCTCTTTCTCATCTTTCTTATATGACTCAAGAGCCTCTTTTTCTTCTATTTCTTCTTTAGCTTTAATAGAAAGCTTAATGGTTCTGTTCTTTTTATCGTAACCAACTATTTTTGCCTCAATCTCATCGTTCGGTCTAAATGTTGACCTCATATCATCAACTTTATCTCTTGACACTTCAGATATGTTTAGCAAACCATTCACTTTTTCAGAAAGACTCACAAGAGCATTTCTCTCATCAATTTCTGATATGACTCCTGAAACTGTTGAGTTTTTTGGGTGCTTGGCTAGATACTCTTGAAACGGATCGTTATCAAGTTGTTTGATTCCAAGTGAAATCCTTTGTTTATTAGAATCAATTGCAAGTATTGTAGTTTCAATTTCGTCTGATTTCTTATATGTTGATAGTTCAATATCTTCATCATTATCCCAAGATACATCAGATATATGAACCAATCCGTCAATACCACCATCAAGTTCTACAAAGATTCCAAAATCAGTAATGGATTTGATTTTTCCTTTAATTGTTTCATTTTCACTGTGTTTCTCGGCAAAATCAGTCCATGGATTCGGATGACATTGTTTTATTCCTAGTGATACCCTTCTTTTTTCTTTATCAATACCTAGAATCATCACTTCAACTTGATCACCTACATTAGCTATTTTATGAGGGTTTGGATTGTTATTTGTCCAATCAATTTCAGAAACATGGACCAATCCCTCAATGCCATCATCAATTTCCATAAATAATCCATAGTCAGTGATATTTGATATTTTGCAGGTAGCTTTCATACCAATTTCATAATTTTTAATCAAGTCATCCCAAGGATCATCCTCTAGTTGTTTTAAGCCAAGAGAGACTCTATTTTTTTCATTATCTATTGAAATAATTTTAACTTGAATTTTTTCAGCAATATTAAGTAGCTCAGATGGATGTTTGATTTTCTTCCATGAAATATCAGTAATATGAAGCAATCCATCAAGGCCTCCGAGATCGATGAATGCGCCATAATCTGTCAAGTTTTTGATGATTCCGTCGACAACATCACCTTCATTTAATTTAGAAAGCATTTCTCCTCTATTTTCCTCAGAGTCTCCAAGTAGTGCAGCTTTTCTTGATACAACTATGTTGCTTGTTGTTTTATCGGCTTTAACAACTTTAAATTCAGATGTTGTTCCTTCTAAGTACTGAGTTTCTCTTACTGGTCTGATATCAACTAGAGAGCCAGGTAGGAATGCGGTTACATCTTCAATTAAAACCATGAAACCACCTTTGATTCTATTTTGTATAAGGCCCGTGACTATTTCGCCAGTCTCAGAAGCAGATACCAGTTTTGCCCAAGTAGCTTCGTTCTTTGCCTTCTGTCTTGATAATTTAGTTTGTCCTTCGCCATCCTCTATTTCCTCAATGACAACTTTAACTTTATCTCCAATAGACACCTCTACTTCACCTTCAGAATTTTTGAATTGGTTTATATTCACGAAAGATTCTGACTTTAGTCCTGCACTAAGAACAGCATGGTCATCTGTAATATTGATAACATTGGCCTCTATAATCTGACCACGTTTAATGTTTTGATTGTACTGAGTGCTCTCAAATAGCTCTTCAAATGTCTGTTCCATAGGTTTCATTTACCTTTTCATTAACTGCTTTTTTTACTTCGACGACTGTTAAGTCATCAGTTTCTATTACAAATGCCCCTTCTGGAATAACAAGTGGAGAACTCTTTCTCTCCTTATCTCTTCTATCACGGGCATCTAAATCCTCAATTAGAGCCGGAAGGCTAACATTAAATTCCCTATCCTTCAACTGCTTAAAGCGTCTTTGTGCTCTTGTTTCTATAGATGCTGTTAAAAAGATTTTTAGCTGAGACTCTGGAAAAATAACTGAACCCATATCTCTGCCTTCAGCTACTAACCCTGGTTCTTTTTTAAAAGATCTTTGAATATTTATGATTGATTGACGAACTTTGGGTTTTGAGGATACTTTAGAGGCAATTTTTGCTACTTCTTCGTTGTATATCAGTGAACCAATTTCTTTATTTTTGTATACAATTTTAAGTTTTTTACTTTTAAGTGAAAATTCAATATTTTTTGATGCACATTCGAGTCCAATTATATCATCCAAATTTATCGAGTCATTTCTAGCAACCCATGCAATTGCTCTATACAGTGCACCACTGTTTAGATAGTTCCATTTAAGCTGATCTGATAAATATTCAGATATGGTTCCTTTGCCTACGCCACTTGGCCCATCGATTGTAATGACATTAGTCATTTTTATTAATATCCATACCGAGATTATTAGCAGTTTCAATAAATGTTGGAAATGATGTGTCGATATTCTTGCAATCCTCAACCAGAATATCACCATCAGAAACAAGCGATGCCATTAGTGCGGTCATTGCAATTCTGTGATCACCAAAACTGTTGACCCGAGCACCTATAATTGAGCCTCCATAGATATTCATACCATCTGGAAATTCATCAGTTGAGATTCTAAATTTATCCATCATTCTTATCATTGACCGAATTCTATCTGATTCTTTTACTCTCAGCTCTTCTGCATTTCTAATCGAGGTTTTTCCATTGGCCTGGCTCGCCGCTAAAACAATTAAAGGTAATTCATCGATTGAGCTTGATATCAGCTCTTTTGGTATATCAATTCCATTTAGTATTGAAGATTCTGTATAAATATCTCCAATAAGTTCGCCATTGATTATTCTTTCATTTGAAATCTGTATATTTGCACCCATCATTTTAAGGATCTTTATGAAACCTGTTCTTAATGGATTAAGACCAACATTATCAATTTTTATTTGACTGTCACTAGAGATGATTGATCCGATGATGAAAAATGCAGCAGATGAAATATCGCCAGGAATTTCTATATGATTTGGCGTAATGAGTTTTCCAGGTACTAATTCAATTGAATCTGCTTTAACTGAGATATTGCACCCAAATTCAGTCAACATGATTTCAGTATGGTCTCTAGATTGTGGAGTTATTATCTTGAAAGCACCATCACCATAAAGACCAGCTAACATAATTGAAGATTTAATTTGTGCGCTTGCAATTTCTATAGTGTGATCTACACATTTTAAAAAGGAAACTGGATTAATATATACAGGCGGTTTGCCTTCAGACGTTTTTATATCTGCATTCATTCTAAGTAAAGGATTCGTAACTCTATTCATCGGTCTTTGAGTGAGGGAATCATCACCTTTTAGAACAGAAGAAAAATTTTGAGCTGAAAGAACTCCCATCATTAATCTCATAGATGTTCCTGAGTTACCAAAGTTAAGTTCAACATTATCTCCATGTCTTTGTTCGAGATTATTTCCATCAATAATCAATGAGTCTATATCTTCCTTAATATCAGCCCCAATGACTCGACAGGCATTGATAGTCGCGTCAATATCTGTTGAATTTAGGTAGCCTTTAATACTCGTTCTTCCATTAGCAATGGATGAAATAATAATTGCCCTATGTGATATCGACTTATCACCAGGAACATTTATGCAGCCATTTATTTTTGTATTGGAAGTTGCTGAAAGACTATTTAACTTGATACTCATGAACTTTTACAGCTGGGATAGCAACCTAGAATTTTGACATTTATATCTTGATCATCCAGAGTATTCATTGCATTTTGAATATTTTTATCATCAATATGTCCTTCACAATCAATGAAAAAAACATAACGCCATAATTGACCTCTCAACGGTCGTGATTCAATTCTTAGCAGATTTATATCTTCGGTAGCAAAAGGCTTTAGGAGATTATATAAAGATCCAGATGCATCACTATTTGGCGGAGTAATTATCAAAGAAATCTTACTGTTATCAGATTTATCTTGCTGTGTATGGCTCAATATAATAAATCGAGTTGTATTTTCTTTTGAGTCTTCGATATTTTCATTGAGTAAATTTAAACTATATAAATTAGCTAGATTATTTGAGCCAATACACGCTTCATTATGCGAGGTTATTCTTTCGGCACCTTCAGAGTTGCTTAATACTGGAATCAATTGAGCATTTGGGAGATTATTCTTAAGCCATTTTTGGCATTGCCCGAATGACTGTGGATGTGAATAGATCATTTGTATCTCACTGATATCATTGGTTTTTGCAACTAAGCACTGATTGATTCTGATTTGTATTTCATCATAGACTTGTATATCCGAACCAATCAGTAAATCATGAGTGTTGTTTACAGATCCCTCAAAAGAATTCTCAATAGGAACTATTCCATAGTCTGAATCATTCAGTTCAACACTTCTGAATACATCTCCAATAGTTTTCTGAGAAACTTGAACAAGATCATCACCAAAATACTTAGTCAGAGCAATTTGGGTGAATGATCCCTTTGGTCCTAAATATGAAACACGCATAACTTAAAAAAGTATATTAGTTTTCATGACGCCTTTTATATTAGATATCTCATGTAAAACAATTTCTTTAATTGGTTTATCAACATTTAGGATAGTATAGCCAATTTCATCCAATACCTTATGAGAGAGGTCGTCGATATTGATTCCTGCATTACCCAAGATGGATGTAAACTGGCCTATAATATTTGGCACATTTTTATTTGTAATTGTGAGTCGATGCGGTGAATTGACACCTAATTTAACATCAGGAAAATTCACAGAATTAAATATATTGCCAGTTTCAAGATAAGATTTAAGACTGCTTGCGACCATTACAGCACAATTTATTTCAGCTTCCTTTGTAGACGCACCCAAATGCGGCATTACAAGGACATCTTCATGATTAATCATTGCCTCAGTGGGAAAATCAGTTACGTAAGTCTTAATTTTATTTGAATCAAGATTTTTTAAAACAGCATCAGAGTCAACAATTGCTTCTCTAGATAGATTGATAACAATAGTTCCATCTCTGAGTGTTTTGATTTCATTATCTCCAATGAAGTTTTCAGTTTCTTTCTTGTAAGGTATGTGAATAGTAATGATATCTGAGATGGTTAGTAATTCTTTCAGGTCACTTACTTTTTGAACTCCAGGCTGAAGATTGATCGCATTATCAACAGTGATAAGAGGATCATAACCAATTACATTCATTCCAAGATCATATGCCGCATTGGAAACTTTTACACCTATCTGACCCAAACCAATTACACCAAGAGTTTTTGTTGGTAACTCAAAACCAACATATTCTTTTTTCCCATGCTCAATATCATCTTTTAGATTCTCTGAGTGTTTAACTGATTCAACATATTTGATGGCGTTATGTATATTTCTGGCAGTGATTAATATAGAGGCTAAAACAAGCTCTTTGACAGCATTAGAATTAGCGCCAGGAGCATTAAATACTGGAATTGCATTTTCAGTATATTTATCAATTGGAATATTGTTTACACCTGAGCCAGCTCTACCAACTGCTTTTAATGCTATTGGAATATCCATTTCATGAATATCAAATGAACGCAGGATGATTGCATCTGGGTTTGTGACATCACCACCACAATGATATTCATTTGATCCAAAGACGTTAAGGCCTTCTTGGGCAATGTTATTGAGCTTTAAGATTTTGTACATTCTATTCGTGTAATTTTGCAAATTCATCCATGAAGGATATTAATCTTTTAATTCCTTCGATTGGCATCGCATTGTACACACTTGCACGCATTCCTCCAACGGTTCTATGGCCCTTCAGATTCAATAGACCTAATTCCTCTGCAGATGAAAGAAATTTATCATCGAGACCATCCCTAGAGAGAGTAAATGGTATATTCATCCAAGATCTATAAGTCTTTGACACAGGATTGTTGTAAAACTCTGATTGATCAATGTAGTCATAGAGCAGATCTGACTTCAATTTATTCATTCGAGCCATTTCTTCAACACCCCCTTGCTCATGTATCCAATCAAATACCAAACCTGAAACGTACCAAGAAAAAACTGGAGATGTATTGAGCATTGATGCTTCATTGGCATGAGCTGAATAATTAAACATGGGCAGTAATTCTGTATTTACACCTGATAAGAGTTTATTTTTTACAATAACGATGGTTACACCAGCTATGCCTAGATTTTTCTGAGCGCCTGCAAAAATTAAATCATACTTATTAACGTTTATGGGTCTGGAGGCAATTGTTGATGACATGTCACATATGACAGGTGAGCTTGTTTCAATTGGATCATGAATTTCCAATCCATGAACTGTCTCATTAGCACAATAGAAAAAGTAATCTGCATTATCTGAGATATTCCAACTATTTAAGTCTGCTACCTCTGTAAAGTTATTTGAAGATGAGTCAGATACTATATTCACCTCCGATATCTTACTTGCATATTTGCTTGCCTTTTTCGACCATGCTCCAGTAACAAGATAATCAAGTACACCATTTTTAGAAAAATTCATCGGGATAAGAGCAAACTGATGTGTAGCTCCACCTTGAAGAAA
>CEUN01171914.1_pt1 | contig 11706 bp, 9 predicted proteins | sample 361501 | NCBI WGS metagenome assembly CEUN01 (sample SAMEA2622801, study PRJEB7988) | marine metagenome | biome: marine biome (ENVO:00000447); feature: marine epipelagic mixed layer (ENVO:xxxxxxxxx); material: "saline water (ENVO:00002010), including plankton (ENVO:xxxxxxxx)" | depth 120 m | reverse complement strand
TGAGGATCGAACGGCCAGGAATAGCGACGTCGGACACCGTTTTTACGATCCTCCTCCTGTTGCTTAATTTCAGCCCTTTCGGTCGCGGTCATTTGCGGGTCAAGGTGACTAGAAGCAAATAGAATATTCTTCCCATCCACCGTGAAGTAGCTACAAGTAGTACGCCCCCGCCCTGTGCTTACCAGCCGAGGGCGACCTCCTGAAAGTGGCTGAGTATAAATCTGATAGAATGGATAATCTTCGGTCACTGCCTGATAGACAATTCGTTTTCCATCCGGGGAAAAATATCCCTCCCCCGCCTTCACAAAGGACGAGGTTATCTGTCGCACGTTTTTAAGATAGGTGGATTCGAGTGCACTGACGATTGTATCCTGAGCCTGAAGCGAACGGCCACCAAGACCTGCCGTCAAAATAATCGCCACTGTTACTGAAAAAAAACGTCCCATGACTCTATCACCTCGATTCATCAATAAAACAAACGACGCAGGTCGCACCGGAAACACATTTGGGGGGCAATCCCAGCTTTGTCCATCCATCCCAATGTATCAAACCATGCACTATAATCAATCAGACATTTCAAGCCTTCATCCCATTGCCCTTTTTAAATTCCCTTACACATTCTAAAGTCTATGAAGATCTATACACGCACAGGTGATACTGGAAAAACCGGATTAGCGGGCGGTTCAAGAATTGCCAAGGACAGTCTGCCTATTGAAACCGTTGGCACCATTGACGAACTAAATGCATTAATCGGAATTGTCCGTAGCTTCCCGCTAACCAACGTAATCCAGGGGCAACTACGTCAAATTCAATCCCGACTATTCGACTCCGGTGCTGTTGTAGCTTCGAAGGAAGGCTTTGATTGTGGTGTCACAGTAGATGCCAAACAAGCAGTCTGGCTTGAAGAGTGCATTGACGGCCACAACCAAAATCTTAAAGAGTTAAAACAGTTCATTTTGCCAGGTGGCCATCCGGCAGCTGCTCATACTCACTTTGCAAGAACTGTTTGTCGTCGCGCCGAACGGCTCGTAGTTAGCTTACAATCTGAATCCAACCATGAACTCGATAGTCTTCTAGTGTTCCTTAACCGCCTCAGTGACTATTTGTTTGTACTGGCACGAGCAATCAATGCGTTGCATTCGCAAACAGAGACAGCTTGGGTTGGCGCTAGTGGTAAAGAGAACCAGGCTGATTCCTAAATATCCATCCCTAATCGAAAGCTCAACTGATCAAACTGTCTCTGATAAACGGGGCGAGAAGAGTGCACATGATCTTCCTCGGTAATGAATCGCATATTTTCCATGGGCCAGACGTCGTAGCCAAATAGAATACGTTCAAACGGCTGTAAGTCTTCGGCATAGATCATTAGCATCTTGTGCTCATCCAGCTGAACTTCCATCTGTTTCTTCGGGTTGACCACTGCCACCCCGGTGCAACCATCATTCATAATTAGTGGTTCGTAATCACAGAGCGTACTCTTTAAAACCGGCAAATCAATCTTTTCACGATATAGATCTTCGTGCGATCCGTCCCCATGTGAATGACTGGTTTCCAGCACACAATCGACCAACTGTCCTAGCGGATTCATAAGTTCCAGGAATAAATCAAACAATACTTCACGAGTCGCTGCGGCCAGAATCATTGGTAATTCCATATTACGACGATCTGAACGAAACATCTCTCGACGATAGCCCTGCTGTAGGGCAAGTGAAGAATCTCTACCTGGGCGAACCGCATCCGTAAACTCAAAGGCTCCGATTGAATCCACTTCAAACAAGGATTCGGTCGATGCGACTTTTTGTTTGAGATAATCTAGATCAGCGTTTTTTTGAGCGTGCCAGTCACTTCCCTGTGCCAGTGATTTCGATTCATTGGATTCAAAGAATGGAGTGGAATTCATCTAATTTCTGCTTTATTCATCATGCTGTTTTACGGATTCAGTTCTCCAGAAAGCTGCTACTCTTTGGATAACTACACAAAGGTAGGTTACGTCCTGAACCGTGCATGAATTTGCAGAGAAGAATCAGAGAAAAATAGAGTGTGGCTGCAGGCTATTTGCTGAAAATTCTTAAATCACCGAGTAAAACCATACCTGCCAATAAAAACTCGTGACTATTTCCGTCAGCCAGCGAAGAATCCGCAATCTTGATGTAACGTGACCATTTTGTTTTTTCGGCTGGTCGAGTGGCATCGGTGCTGACCCAATGGCCCTGTAAATAGACTTCGTTCCACATGTGAAAATGACAACGCGTTAGACCACCATCAGGTATTGCCACTAACCCAACCACCAAACGCGTTGGTAATCCAGTCTGACGCGCCATAGCAGCCAGTAAACACGCATGCTCGGTACAGTCACCTGTACCGCTTTCATATGTTTCCACTGCAGTAGCCATTGCCTTGGAGTAGTTTTTTTCCTCGAGATGGTCATAGACGAATTTCCGGAGCACTTGTAACTTCTCCATATCACCGGAAATGCCACCGACTAACGAATCCACTTGCTCTTGCATACCGACATGATTCGTTTCGATCAGAGATGAACCAGCCAGATATTCGTCTCCCGGTATTTCTGCCTCTTCAGCACCGTCCTTCGGTTGGTCAGACAATTCCAATTCCACTTCATTTTTGCCATTCTTTTTCACCGTCTGATGAAGCGTGTTTGGAAACATATCGGTTAGATCCGTCAAAGTGGAGCTCAGCGAAACTCGCTGGCGACCTGCCTCCTGATTATAAATCCCGTCGACTTCAATAGAGGTAATTTGATTGAAATCGACATCTGCAACCGAAGGAGCTGAAGTGAATTGATGGCCCGTCACTTCCATGCGGTCTTCGACATGCAAAAATTCCATCCCCATCTGCGGGTAAGTTGCCCGTAAAGTAACCCCCTTTTCGTTGACCCACAACTCACCTTCCATCGCAATCTGCTCACCCTCTGAAACTACGGCAATCTTCAACAACGACTGTCCAGGGAATGCTTCAAGTTCTTCAAAATCAAGTGCCGTCAACGTGTGCTTGTAAACAGCCAGATCGACCGGCTCCACTCCCAACAAAGATCTGGTTTCACCCGGTTGCATCATCGACTTGACGAGAGAAAGATCGATTGCCAGAGGCCCCAGGGTTCCCGGTTTCCAGGGAACCCGTTTTTCTTCCACACTTTCTGCATCTTCAACTCGGACTTCAAGAGTCTCTCCCGAAACAACTGCAAACGTTGCATTGGCACCGCCGTCATCCGAGTCCACTGTCATGCTTTTGAGAGCTCCTTCAGGCGATTCTACAAAATGTACATCCATTAATGACACGTTCGTATCGGCGCCACGGTTAAACTGAGTTGTCATAAACGAGGTGCCATACACTTCATCGTCCTTAAGCGAATGTTTTGCATCCAGCAAAACATATCCCACCGTATGGCCTTTGACATTGATCAGATAATTACATCTCAACAGAACCTTATCCTGACTACCTTCAAGTTCAATTTTTGGCCACTTCGTTTTTTCAGGTTCTTTTGAGCAACCCGGCAGCATCATATAAAAGGAAACTGCCATTAAAACGGGGAACAGGATAGAGCTGTGGCGAATCATGTCATCATTTCCATCATGAGCAACTAATTGTTAGCTTCTACGAATACCATTTAAATCCGGCTTTATCATCAAATTCGGTTTCGATAAGATTGGTGTAGGCAACATGGTGGCTTTGCCCCACGTCGCTCCTCTCCAACCATCGGTTTGTTCAGTACTAATCTAGTATCTACAAAACTAGTGCGGTACCGTAAACATACTTGGTCTTCGTTTTTTATTTGACCATAGGTCTCACTATGAAAAAAGTAGAAGCAATTATCAGGCACTTCAAGCTTGAAGATGTCAAGAACTCGCTTGCCGAGCAGGAAATCCACGGAATGACCGTGTCAGAAGTACGCGGGTTCGGCCGCCAAAAAGGTCATACAGAAATGTACCGCGGTACAGAATATGCCATCGACTTTGTCCCCAAAGTCAAATTGGAGATTGTCTGCACAGACGAGACTCTTCAAAAGGTCATCGATATCGTCTTACAAAATGCCCAGACCGGAGACATTGGTGATGGAAAGATATTTATCACTGAACTTCATAATGCCATTAGAATTCGAACCGGAGAAATGGGGGAAGAAGCAGTATAGGCGGTCTTCCCATGTTTCCTTATGCCTTCACCAATATAACGCTCCATGACTAATGTTCCTGGTTTTAACGACGCGATCGTCACTGCCCGCCAAAGACTGGAAGATGGCCGTCAGCGTTTGAAGCAACAGCATGAAAATGGTTCACCAGGAATCCAGGTTTGTACAGGTATCGCAGATCTATTCGATGAAATCATCCTCAGCATGTATGAACTGGCCATAGATCAGGTCACGCAGGATGAATCTCAGCGTACTCGGCTCGAGCAAGTCACGGCGATTGTCGCTCATGGAGGTTTTGGGCGGCGCGACGTTGCTCCTTATTCAGACATCGACCTGATGCTTTTGTGCCAGCGATCAGATGCACCGTTGGTCCCTGAATTGGCGCGCGCATTCAGTCAAAACATCTATGATGTCGGGCTTCAGCTTGGGTTCGCCACGCGTAATGTAAAGGAAGCTTCCAGCCTAGGCCTCAAGGATGCGAAGATTTTCACGTCTCTGGTTGAGTCGCGATTTTTAACAGGTAGCAAAGAACTATACCTCGATTTCTTCACACGATTCCGTCGACGTTCCCGCAACCGCTGGAAGCATCTCATTCGATTGGTCTATACTGCCCGACACGAAGAACGCCTGCAGTATGGTGACACGGTTCATTTGCTCAAACCTAATATCAAACGCTCCCGTGGAACACTTCGTGATCTCCAATTTATTCGCTGGCTGGGCTTTATCGTTCATGGTGAAGCTGAGCCGGTAACGCTCCAGCGTTTGGGAGCTATCACACCGGAAGACTATCGTATCCTTCGCAATGCGCGAGACTTCCTGCTGCAACTTCGAAACGAATTACACTTTCATGCAGGCAAACCACAGGATGTCCTTAATCGATTTGAACAAGTTCGTATCGCGGAAAAACAAGGGTATCAAAGTAATGATGAAACTCTAGCAGTTGAGCAGTTCATGCAACATTACTTCGATCACATCAGTCAGGTTCGATACAGCGTTACACACTTCTTTCAGTCGTGTCGTCCTGAGCGTTGGAGCTCAAGACTATCGCTACCCGGCTTCGTTCGCAGACTGGATGGGAAATTTCGTATGGGCCCCTACAGTATCGGTGCTCTCCCGAATCAACTCGACTCGATTCGGCGAAATCTGAGTGATGTCATTCGACTCATGGAACTTGCCAGCGAACACAATCGGCGAATCGACCACCGCACCTGGACCGCCATTCGCGAGACGATGATGGAACAGGAGAATGTCGAGCTGACAGATCAGGTTGTACAGCAATTTCTGGCACTCCTATCACGCCCCATTCGGCTTGGAGAGCAATTACGAAAACTGCATCAATTACGAGTTCTGGAGAAAATTGTGCCCGCGGTGAAGCATGCCCGCAATCTGTTGCAGTTCAATGATTACCACAAATACACTGTCGATGAACACTCGATGCGTGCTGTGAAAAAGGCATCCGACTTTTTTGGTGAACCAACAGTTCTGGGTGATGTCTATCGTGAACTTGAAAATAAAACGATTCTTCATCTGGCACTGCTTATTCACGATTTAGGGAAGGGGTTCCCCGAGGACCATAGCGAAGTTGGAAAGGAAATTGCTGCTCAAACCGCAGAACGATTTGGTTTGAATGAACATAATACCGACATCCTCACCCATCTGGTGCATAAGCATCTCATGATGGCTCACACCGCCTTTCGTCAGGATCTGCATGATCAAAATGTCGTGATCCGATTTGCTGCTGAAGCTCGATCACTTGAGCAGCTACAGATGCTTTTTGTTTTGACCTGTGCTGATCTCGCGGCGGTCGGTCCGGGAGTACTCAACAAATGGAAACAGGATTTAATCACCGAGCTTTACCTGAAGGCAAGAATCCACTTATCCGGAGAATCGCTAGCGAAATTCGCGAACGACTGGCTTTCCAGCCAAACAGCCAAGCTCATCAAATTGCTACCCGGCGAGGTTCACCAGTGGGACTCTCATTTAGCGAAACTGCCACCAGCCCTGCTCCTTGATGACCACTTGCAAAGAACTGCTGACTATCTGCAGGCTTTACAACAACTTCAACACCACGAAGTAGCTACCTGGGCTCGTTATGTACCAGAACGAAATGCGACCGAATACACGATCGGAGCTCACCAGGAAACGCTTGATGGATGCTTCCACAGGATAACCGGAGTGCTTTCAAGTCAGCGCAATTCAATACTTGGGGCGGAGATTTTTGGGTTAGCCAACAATTTAGTGCTCGACAGATTTTTTGTCTCTGATCTGGATCACGCAGGTATTCCAACTCAGGACCGGCTGAATCTAATTCAACAGAAGCTCAAACAAGTGATTGAACTCAAGGAAGCGGTCCATCCGACGTTTCGTCAGGTATGGTCTGCTTCAACGGAAACAACAGCTGGTGAAATTAACCCATTACCTTCGCGTGTCGGCATCGACAATAAATCTGCTGAGAAGCACACGATCATCACCGTCTTTGCCTACGACAGGCTTGGGCTGCTTTATCAGATTACCAAGGTCCTTTTTGATTTAGAGCTGGACGTGCATGTTGCAAAAATCGGCACTTATATCGATCAGGTCGTTGACGTCTTCTATGTAACTGACCGAAATGGTAATAAGATAGAGTCAAAAGAACAGTTCGACGCGATACGCGAGAAACTGTTGCAACAAATTGAAAAGCAAACGTAATTACCACTGGAGGTTCATTTCCTATGAAATCCCCTTTCTCTATCCTGTCACTAATCGCTGCACTTCTTTTCGCCTCCACTTTGTTAGTGGCTCAGGATGAAGAAGCGGAACAGGCACCAGACCGGTTCAAAGTCATCTTCGAACTTTCCAACGAAGGAGAAGTTGAAATTGAAGTCGCTCGCAAACTTGCGCCACTGGGAGTCGACCAATTTCATAAACTCGTGAAATCCGGCTTTTATAACGACTGCCGGTTCTTCCGAGTCGTACCTAATTTCGTCGTACAATTCGGCATCAACGGCGATCCTGAAGTTCAACAGGGAATCAAAGAAGCTCCGATCAAAGATGACCCAGTTACCTTTAGTAACAAGAAGGGAACTATCTGCTTCGCAACTGCAGGACCCAATACTCGTACCAGTCAGCTTTTTATCAATCTTAAAGACAATGCCAATCTAGATGGCCTCGGATTTGCAGCCTTCGGACGGGTCAATAAAGGAATGAAACATATCGAAGCCATCAACGCTGAATACGGAGAGTCACCGGATCAAAATCAAATCCAAACCAGTGGTAACGAATATCTGAACAAAGATTTCCCTAATTTGGATTACATCAAAAAGGCCTATATCGTTGTAGATGGCGAGAAGAAGTAAAGTTTTCTGCCTTAGAATTCACCCCTGCCTTCTGACCAAGTATGGTTCAGTTGTCAGGGGTTTTCCTTTACTCCGCAAAAAACCCCTGCCGACAGATCCTACCGGCAGGGGTTTTGGAAAATTCGCAGACAATATGACTTACATCGATTGCTGCAGCCATTGATTATTAGGCGTTCAGCTCAACCTCCGGAGAGTCGGCGATATTCACCCATACGTGAACATGAGGAGCCCCGCGGAAGTGCCAAACAAAGGACGGACCTTCCAAACGCCAGTTGTCCCATATTTTGTCACCGCCAATATCATTATCTGTGTAGAAGGCCAGATGGCATGCATCCAGTCCACCCTGCTTTTTGACACAAGCTAATGCTTCCTGCTGGTCTGACTTTCGGAACATCGACACGAGGCTTTGCAACGTCTTTTGAACTCCCTCTTTTTGTGCGTCATTCAGGTCTTTCACTGCAATTCCCTGCAGACCGCCTTTGGCTCCCTTAAATCCAACTGCCTGCTCACGAACCGTCTTCGCAACTTCTGCTTCCTTACGCTGTTCTTTGTCCAACAGCTTATAAACACTATTGGCTGCCACTGCCTGCTCCCAAAAGACATTTCCGTCGTGATCAGGTTCCTCATTAAAAGTGCCGTGTGGGTCATGGCCATAGAACAATGGACCACCGAAGGCGACATGGTCGGTAGTATTGCCATCGGCACGTAGAGTCAGGTGACGGGATGTCATAACAAACTCAAATTGATCACTACCTGGTTCTCCAAAAATAGCGATATTGTTGGTTTCGCCAAAGCCACCCGTATCATCTTCCTGTTGCTTATCAAACTTGGCGTGCCAGTCAGATGCCAGCAGACCTTCATAGATCATGCGAATCATGTCACGTTGTTCGTCTGAATAGAAGTTTGAGTTCAGAGTCGGTTTGGTGATATGCCAGTTGTTGGCAATGCGAGTACGCAATAGCCCCCGATTTGGATCCATGTGATCCCAGTCAAAAGCAACGACTTTCTTTTGACTATCAGTCAAAGTGTCGTAGAGTCGCTTCACAATATTCTCAGGATTACCCTGGGATTTTTCTTTGCCGGAAAGTGGCGATTGCAACGCCGCTCCAGCAATAATCGATGCAGCCCCAGTGGATTGCATAAATTTGCGTCGGTTGAAATTTATAGAACTCATAACACAAACCTTATTTAATGACGGCGAATTTGTATTTAATAATCCACCAATTATCTCATACGGGGGGGTACCTCCGCAATGAAGAAGACGTCATGATTATGGGAAAACCGGATGATCCTAACCTAACAGTCAAAGCATGCCTGAGTTACCTGAAGTCGAAACGATGCGCCGAGGCATTCTGGCCGTGGAAGGAGCAACGATCACAGCAGCGGAGAAAGTAAAGTGCCGCCGGAAGCCAATTACTATTTCACCCGGGATGTCGACGATTCGACGCAGGCTGGTTGGCAAAAAGGTCAAGCAAGTGGGACGCATTGGTAAACGAGTTTTCCTTCAAATGGAAAACAATGACCGTTTGCTGTTTGAACCAAGAATGACAGGGCTCGTTCTTGTTGCCGATCCACCAAGTCAGCAACACGTCAGATTTCGACTGGAGTTCTCGCATGGCGAAAAGGAAGTTCTGTATTGGGATCGCCGGGGATTGGGGATGATCTACCTACTCAATGACCAGCAATATCAGGATCGGTTCAGCCTAAAAAATCTGGGGCCGGATGCTTTAGAGGTTACAGGGAAACTTCTAAAAGAAATATTTGGAAAATCAAAACGACCGGTCAAAGTCGCGTTACTTGACCAGAAAAAGGTCGCCGGAATTGGCAATCTATATGCCTCCGAAATCTTATTCGTTGCCGCAATTCACCCCGCTAAACAGTGCAATCGTATTACCATGAGCCAATGGGATTTAATTGCAGAAACAACTATCGAGATCTTGCAAACCGCCATTGAACATGAAGGGTCGACACTTTCCGATGGCACCTATCGAAATGCTCTAAACGATCCCGGCGGATACCAAAACATGCACAGGGTCTATGACAAAGAAGGGGAAACCTGTCCAATTTGCATGGATTCTGTGATTTCCCGAATCGTTCAGGCTCAGCGCAGCACTTTTTTCTGCAAGTCATGCCAAAAACGATCCTAGTCGAGTTTTGGCAAGCTGTTGAAAATCCATAACCCGGCAACGGAAACGTGTTTGCCTACCATCACCACCTTCGATTTCGGCGACTCCCTTCATCTGGACCTTAACTCTGGCGTGGGCAACTGCCATGAATTCGCTTATCAGGTTGCTTCATTACAAACTCGGGTACTAACAGTGATTAACTCTAGTGGATAAAATAGAAATCGTGTAAAAACTACACTCCGTTACTCTAACTGGTTGTTACTTTCCGACCAGCTCCAGACACAAGACGGACCAGGACACTTCTCTTATAGATTTAAGATTCATTCAACAACATGTCAGAACCTATTTCAGCAGTACCGAATTCGTCCGGACGATTTGGTGAATTTGGTGGACGCTATGTGCCCGAAACGCTTACGCGTGCGTTAGACGAACTAGCTGACGAATATGCCAAAGCCAAAGAAGACCCGGAATTCCAGCGTCAACTCACGGATCTTTTTAATACGTTTGTCGGCCGCCCTTCGCCACTTTACTTCGCTGAAAGACTTACAGAACATTGTGGTGGGGCAGAAATCTGGCTCAAGCGTGAGGACACCAACCATACGGGTGCGCACAAAATCAATAATACGCTGGGACAAGCACTGCTCACTCTAAGAATGGGAAAGAAGCGTGTGATCGCCGAAACCGGTGCCGGTCAACACGGTGTAGCCACCGCTACCGCCTGTGCCCGTTTTGGTCTCGAATGCATTGTTTACATGGGTGCTGAAGACATCCGCCGGCAGACTCCGAATGTCTTTAGTATGAAACTGCTTGGAGCGGAAGTATGTCCTGTAGAATCGGGGTCCCGCACCTTGCGAGATGCGATTAACGAGGCGATGAGAGATTGGATGAGTAGTGTGGAAACGACTCATTACATTATCGGCTCGGTTGTTGGCCCTCATCCGTTTCCAATGATCGTTCGTGATTTCCAAAGTGTCATTGGAAAAGAAGCTCGTCAGCAAAGTCTGGATAGCTTCGGCAGCCTACCCGATCGCGTCATAGCCTGTGTGGGCGGCGGAAGCAACGCAGCTGGAATGTTCTATCCTTTCGTTGATGATACCGAAGTCGAATTATTGGGTGTCGAAGCCGGCGGCCGAGGCGAAAACCCCGGAGATCACGCATCACCGCTAACCTTTGGAGAGCATGGAATACTTCACGGTAGCTATAGCTATGTTATGCAGGACGATAACGGGCAAACCTGTGATGTCCACTCCATCTCTGCCGGACTCGATTATCCCGGTGTGGGTCCCGAGCATAGCTACTGGAAAGATACCGGTCGCGTTCGATATACGCATTGTCAGGACGGTGAAGCGATGGCTGCCTTTGACACATTAACCCGAATCGAAGGTATTTTGCCCGCTCTGGAAACTTCGCACGCAATCGCCAAAGCAATGGAAAGCGCTAGAGAACTTGGGCCTGGCAAACGAATCGTAGTCTGTCTGTCTGGCCGAGGGGACAAAGACAGCAATGAAATCGCGAGACTTAAACAGGAAGGTTTTTAACCTCAAATGTTCTACGGCCTATCGGCCTAATTTTTCAGCCTCTAGAAACACCAAAATCTTGAAATGTCAGCAATCGACGCAACTTTTGAAATACTTCGTAGCCAAGGGCGGAAAGCCTTTTTACCTTTTGTAACGGCTGGCGACCCAAATCTCGAATTCACCGGCAAGGTGCTGAAAGAACTGGTTGCTAGAGGCGCCAACGTCTGCGAACTCGGAATCCCATATAGTGACCCGATTGCTGACGGTCCTGTCATCCAGGCTAGTTATACTCGAGTGCTGGATCAAAAACAGAAACTCTCAGACATTCTTCAAGCCGCTCAAGCCTGGACTACTGAACTGACTGCTCCTGTCGTATCCATGGTCAGTTACAGCATCATTCATCGTCAGGGACTGGAAAACTATGTCGCCAAAGCCAAGGCTGCAGGTATCGCGGGAGCGATCGTGCCTGACCTACTCGTCGAAGAATCCGGCGAGTTTTCAGAAATCTGTCGTCGCGAGGATTTCAGTCTAATTCAACTCGTTACTCCCACTACCCCTCCTGACAGAGCACTGCGTATTTGTGA
>CEUN01181444.1_pt1 | contig 11707 bp, 10 predicted proteins | sample 361501 | NCBI WGS metagenome assembly CEUN01 (sample SAMEA2622801, study PRJEB7988) | marine metagenome | biome: marine biome (ENVO:00000447); feature: marine epipelagic mixed layer (ENVO:xxxxxxxxx); material: "saline water (ENVO:00002010), including plankton (ENVO:xxxxxxxx)" | depth 120 m | reverse complement strand
CACCTGCGGCGTTTCCCGCACGCCTTTTCAGGCGGGCAACGGCAGCGTATCTCCATCGCGCGCGCGATGGTCTGCGAGCCGCGTTTCCTCGTGGCAGACGAAAGTGTAGCAGCGCTGGATGTTTCGATTCAGGCCGATATCCTCAACATGTTGAAGAGCCTGCAACAAGAACTCGGCTTGACGTTCTTATTCATCAGCCACGACCTGAGCGTAGTAGCGCATACGTGTGACATGGTGGCGGTAATGTACCTGGGTTCGTTGGTGGAAATTGCGCCAACACGCAAACTATTCCAGGCGCCGAAGCACCCCTACACGCGTGCGCTATTGTCCGCGATTCCGTCCCTTGATCCGGATGACAACCGCAAGGCGCAACGACTGACCGGGGAGATTCCGAGCCCCACCAACCCCCCAGGCGGTTGTCGCTTTCATACGCGTTGCCCGCACGCTGTCCCGGCCTGCGCAGAGGCTGTGCCCGTCCCGGAAGAAGCTGATGACGGCCATACGGTTGCCTGTCACCGTTGGCGCGAGATAGACGCTTAGTCTGACAGTTGTGTCGTCTCGTGCTTGGCGAGCGTGGATCGCCTGCTGTACCTTCGCTACTTCGCCCACAACAACACAAACTTCAAAGTGGAGGCGGCAATGGGATCCGACGATTCAGGTTTGATGCTGACGGACACGCGGGTTCAGCAGATGGCGGACGCCGAACTGTGGCGCGACCGCACGATCCTGGACTTCCTCGATCATCGGGTAAGCACGACACCTGATCAGGTTTGTGTGACCGACAACAACTCGGTTTCGGGGCGCAGCACGTCCTGGTCGTTTCGTAATATCGACCGTATTTCGCGCCGCCTGGCGGCGGGATTGAGCGCGCACGGGATCGGATCCGGCGATGTTGTCGCGATGCAATTGCCTAACTGGTGGGAGTTCCTGGCACTGCACCTTGCGTGTGTACGCCTGGGGGCGATTACCAACCCGCTGATGCCCATCTTCAGAGCGCGCGAGCTTGAGTTCATGTTGGCGTTTGCTGATACCAAAGCGATCGTCATCCCTAAGACTTTCAGGGGCTTCGAATATGAGCCGATGATCGATGGGCTACGGCCGAAGTTACCCGCGCTTGAGCAGGTATTTGTCGTGGGTGGCGATGGAGACAACGCGTTCGAGAGCGCGTTGCTCGAGCGCGCCTGGGAGGAAGAGGTGGATACGGCGGCGTTGTTCGAAGCGTCCAGACCGGCCCCCAACCAAGTGGTCGAATACTGTTATACCTCTGGTACCAGCGGGCAACCGAAAGCGGTCATGCATACGTCCAACACATTGGTGTCGTGTGTTGAAGGGGCGTTCCCGCTGGGGATCGACGAACGGCTTGTGGTTTTGATGGGCTCTCCGCTCGCGCATCAGACGGGATTTCTGTACGGCGCGTTGATGCCAATCATGGTTGGCGGTCGTTTAGTGCTGATGGATATCTGGAACCCCGAGCACGCCGCAAAATTGATTGACGCTGAAGGCGTCACGTTCACGATGGGCGCGACTCCGTTTCTGTCTGATCTGACCGATACACCCGCGTGGGACCGTTATTCCGTCAATACACTCGAGTTGTTTGTCTGCGCCGGCGCACCGATCCCACGCCCGTTGGTGGCGAACGCGCAACAACGTCTGGGGGCCCACATCGTTGCAGGCTGGGGCATGTCGGAGAACGGCCTGGTATCCACAACGCGACGGAGCGACCCGCAAGAGAAGATCTTCACGACTGACGGCGCCCCCTGGAAAGGTATGCAGGCGCGTGTTGTGAACGATACTGGTGAAGACGTGGGGCTCGGTAAAGACGGTCACCTGCAGGTGCGTGGTGCAGCCAACTTCGTAGGTTATTTGAAACGTCCGGAAGCGTATGACGTCGATGGTGATGGCTGGTTCGGAACAGGTGATATTGCGCGGCTGGATGGTGACGGCTATATCACCGTCACGGGCCGTGCCAAAGATATTCTGATTCGTGGTGGGGAGAATGTGCCTGTGGCCGAGGTCGAGTCCGTGATGTTCGACCACCCTGCCGTGCACAAGGTTGCGATCGTGCCGATGCCGGACGACCGGCTAGGGGAACGGGGTTGTGCGTTTGTCGTGCTGAACGAAGGCCAGTCCCTCGATATGGATTCGATGAAGATGCACCTCAAGTCGCAGGAGGTGGCAATCAATTACTGGCCGGAGCGGTTGGAACAGCTCGACGAGATGCCGATGACACCCAGCGGCAAGATTCAGAAATACAAGCTGCGGGACATGGCCAAGAACTATCGCGTTGACAACTAGCTGACGTTATCTTCCTTCGTCTGTACCATCGTCTTGGCCCATGGATAATCAGCCTTACCGCTGGGCGATCGTTGTACCTTGTCCGCAAAATACAGCGCCTTTGGCAGTTTGTAGCCGGCAAGATGTGTGCGGACTTCCGTCAGTACTTGCTGCGCGTCTAACGGACCCGCGCAAGATTCCGCAACTGCCACAACTCGTTGCCCAAGTCGTTCGTCCGGCATGCCAAAGACGAGGCAGTCTGCGATGCCGGGTACCCGCTTGATCGCTTCCTCAACTTCCTCGGCGAACACTTTCTCTCCGGCTGTGTTGATACACGCGGAGCCGCGTCCAAGCAGATGAATCGTGCCATCTTCGGCGACCGTGGCGAGGTCGCCCGGAAAGCTGTACCGCACGCCGTCAATCGTTCGAAAGGTCGCAGCGGACTTGACCGGGTCTTTGTAATAGCCAGTCGGGCACATGCCCGAAAGACCGACCATACCCGGTTCGGGTGAACCGGGCACTACCGGCTGGTCGTCGTCGTCGAAAACACATACGCCATCGTTTAACGTAAAGCGCGCGGTATCAACAGCGCCGTCACGTGTTGTTTCGGAACTGCCCATGCCACCTTCGGTGGAGCCGAAGGCGTCGCGCAATACCATTTCTTTGTGACGCAACAACCCTGCTTTGACTTCCCTGGACCACATCGCGCCGGAGGAGGTCATCGATTGCAGCTTTGGCAATGCGTAAGGCGTACCCGCCTTGGCAGCCTGATCCAGCTCAGCCAGCATGGGGCGTGCAAACGCATCGCCGACGATCACTAAACTGGTCACGCCATGCTGGTCCACCTGTTGCAACAAGGCCGCAGGGTCCAGGCCTGTCGCAGGCATGGTGACGACCGCGCCGCCAATCATGTGCGGGATAAGCGCACCAATCCACATACCCGTGCCATGCATCAATGGGCAGGCAGGTAAGGCGACCGGTGTGGCACCTTTGGCGTGAATGGACTGAACGACTTTACCCAGGCCCTCCGCGGATTGCGGTCGCGGAATCTCCAGGCGATCGTACGTGGCGGTAAAAGCGTGGGTCAGAGTGCCAATCTCATACATCACGCCTTTCGGCATTCCGGTTGTGCCGCCGGTATACAACATATAAATGTCGCGGGCATCGCGTGGAATGCGTGGTGCCGGGTCGTGCATGGCGATAACGGCTTCGTAGTCGTCACCGAGTGGCCCGTCTTCGGGTGCCGGGTCATGTGCACCGACTTCGATAACAGTTGTCAGCTTCGCCAGACGTGCCTGCAGCGTCCGCACGTTGTCGCGGTAGCGGCGTTGATAAATCAGCACCTCAACATCGGCGTTATCCAGCAGGTATTCAAGCTCTTCAGTTGTGTAACGAAAGTTGACGTTAACGGGTACGGCACGCTGTTTGAATGCCGCGAACTGAGACTCCAGATATTCGTTGCAGTTGTGTAGATACAGCCCAACTTTTGTGCCGGGCTGTACGCCCACACGGTGCAGGTACGTGGCGAGCCTGGCTGCGCGATCGTCGAAGGTGCGCCACGACTGGCGCGTATCACCGCAGATCAAGGCGGTTGCTTCAGGGATGGCGTCTGCCGTCGCCTCAAACGCGTCGGCAAAATGTATCGAGCTGAAATAGCTGGTCACGTTGTTTCCTGAAGTTGCCTCAATGCGCTATATCACTCGAGCGGCAGACCGGGATGCTGAGAACGCGCGTCCTTGATATCAAAGAACTGGTTCTTGAGTGCCGGCATCGCATTCGATTCGATCGTCTCCGGCGTCCAGCCACCGTTGGCATGCACCATACGAATGGGTTTTGGCAAGCCGTACAAGCTGAGCTCCGATGCGCGTTGGTGAAACACCTGACCATTGACGTACGCAGACTGTTCCGAAGCCAGGAATACGCACAAGGGTGCGATGGCATCGGCGCGGGAGCGACGCAGGCGCTCTTCGCGTTGAGCGGCGACGCTCGGATCCTTGGGTGTTGGGACGGAACGTGTCATGCGGGTATCTGCGGAAGGGCAGATGACATTCGCCGTGATGCCCTTGGATGCGTTCTCCATGGCAACAATGCGCGCCAATGCGACGATACCCATTTTGGCTGATCCGTAGTTCGCCTGGCCGATGTTGCCAAGCAGACCGGAGGTTGAGCCCACCATCACGATGCGACCGTATTCTTGCTCGCGAAACAGGTTGATGGCCGCACGCGAGATATTGAAATGACCGTTAAGGTGCACGTCGATCACCGCATGCCAATCTTCTGGAGACATTTTGTGGAACATGCGGTCACGCAGGATACCGGCCGGATTGAACAGTATGTGACAACCTCCCAGTTCCTCGCGTGCCTGGCCGACCATCGAGAGGCAATCCTCATAACTGGTGACGGAACCAAAGTTGGCAATCGCTTCGCCGCCGGCCGCCTTGATCTCATCAACAACTTGTTGCGCCGGCGACTGGTCGCCACCCTGACCGTCTCCGGACACCCCTGGGTCGTTGACCATGACCTTGGCGCCATTTGCCGCCATCAGTTTGGCTACCTCTGCACCCACGCCGCGGCCGGCACCGGTGCATATTGCTACGCGCCCATCCAACATGCCCATCTTGAATCTCCTGTCGTGTACTACTCCGGACTGAGTAGCAGCCAGTGTGCGGCGAATTTGCATCGATTTCACATGTCATAGCGATCGATCAACCATCTCGCAGCGTGTCGTCAGCCCAGTTCGTGAACCTGGTTGAGGATGCTAATCTGTGCAGATTGAGCGGGTCGCAGTACTGTCGCGATCCCACTGAGAGCGGGAGCAGAACAATGCAATTGAGCGAAGCTGAACTCAAGCAGTTCGACGAAGAAGGATACTTGTTTTTCCCTGAACGCTTTACGAGCGTGGAGGCCCGCATCCTGAAGTCTGCTGCCGACGACGTCTATCAGCTGGAGCGCGAGGAAGTCTGGCGCGAAAGTTCGGGCGTTGCCCGCACTGCGTTCGCGGCGCACCAATACAACGACACGATGGGTCGTCTGGGTGCGCATCCGCGTTTGTTGGAGCCGGTCATGCAACTGGTTGATGGCCCGGTTTACATGCACCAGTACAAGGTGAACATGAAAGCCGCGTTCGACGGCGATGTATGGCAGTGGCATCAGGACTTCGGTACGTGGCACCGCGACGACCAGATGCCGGAGCCGCGCGCCATGAATATCGCGGTGTTTCTGGATGATGTGACGGCTGCGAATGGTCCGTTGTTGTTTATTCCGGGAAGTCACAAACAGGGAGTCCTGGAGGCGGGTCACGACCTGGAAACAACCAGTTACCCCTTGTGGACGCTGGATCGCGAGATGGTCAGCAAGTTGGCGGAACGGGGTGGCTGTGTCGCGCCTACCGGCCCAGCAGGTAGTGTTCTTTTGTTTTCTTCTCTTCTCGTACATGCGAGCCCACCTAACATCTCTCCGATGGACCGTGTGATCGTCTATCTGTCGCTCTGCCACGTGGATAATCACATCCGGCAGTTCAAACGACCTGAGTGGATCGCGCATCGGGATTTCACCCCGATCGAGCCGCTCGCGGACGACTGCTTGCTGGCGTCCGCGAGCGCGGCGGCCTGACGCGATGTTTGTTTACCAGGAACTTGCGCAGCGCGCGCGGGAAGAGAACCCGGTTCGGGTTGGATTGATCGGCGCTGGCAAGTTCGGCTCCATGTTCATGAGCCAGGTGCCGACCACGGCGGGGCTCACGATCAGTGTGATCGCGGATCTCGATCCCGAACGGGCGCGCAACGCATGCCGTACCGTGGGATGGTCCGAGGAGCGTATCGCTGCAACGGTGTTCATGGACGATGCGCAGGCGATGCTTGCTCGCGATGATGTAGACGTGACGGTCGAGGCTACGGGAAATCCTGCTGCCGGCATCCGCCACGCACGTGCCGCGTTCGCGAACGGCAAACATGTGGTAATGGTGAACGTGGAGGCGGATGTTCTGGCGGGTCCGCTGCTAGCGCATGAGGCGCGCGCGGCCGGCGTTGTATACACGATGGCTTACGGGGATCAGCCAGCGCTTACCTGTGAGATGGTCGAGTGGGCTCGTGCATGCGGGTTTGACGTGGTGGCCGCTGGCAAAGGTACCAAGTACCTGCCGAGTTATCACGCGTCTACCCCGCATACCGTGTGGGACCACTACGGACTGACGGCCGAGGAGGCAGCCGCGGCCGGTATGAACTCGCAGATGTTCAACTCGTTTCTGGACGGCACCAAGTCCGCTATCGAGATGGCGGCAATTGCCAATGCGACCGGTCTGACGCCACCTCCGGATGGCCTCCTGTTCCCACCGTGTGGCATGGACGACCTGGCACATGTATTACGACCGCGCGAGGCAGGAGGTCTGTTACATCACAAAGGTCAGGTCGAAGTCGTTTCGTCCGAGGAACGGGACGGGCGCCCCGTAGCAAGAGACCTGCGCTGGGGTGTATACGTAGTACTGGAAGCGCCAAACGATTATGCAGCTGCCTGTTTCAAGCAATACGGCATGAACACGGATGCTAGCGGACGCTACTCTGCCATGTACAAGCCGTTTCATCTTATCGGGTTGGAGTTGAACGTCTCTATCCTGTCAGCCGCGTTGTTGGGCAAGCCAACAGGCGCAACGCAGCAGTGGGCAGGTGATGCGGTCGCGACCGCCAAGCGGGACCTGCAGCCAGATGAGATGTTGGACGGCGAAGGTGGATTTACCGTCTACGGGAAGCTCCTGCCGAGCGCTACCTCGTTAGCGCGTGGTTGTGTGCCTATCGGGCTGGCACACGGGGTGAAGTTGAAGCACGAGATCGCGGCGGGTCAGACCATCAGTTGGTCGGATGTGGATTTTCATGCCGCTGACGAAATCTTGAAAGTCAGACGCCAGATGGAACAACAGTTCGGCGGCATGCATGCACAGGCGGCTGAATAAGACGTGTCCGCTAACCACGAAGTTCGCATCAACCGCGTGGGTCGACTGAGAGACGAACCGCACACGGGTCATAATCGCTGGCATCCGGAGATTCCACCTATTCTGGAGGTCGCGCCAGGCGAGACGGTATACCTGGAAACACGGGATGCCGCAGATGGACAGGTCAAACCAGGCATGACCGTTGCGGACCTGGATGCTCTGGATTCAAAAGTTGCCCATCCAGTTACCGGACCCTTGTTTGTCCGCGGGGCTGAGCCTGGTGATCTGCTCGAGGTCGAGTTTGTAGAAATTGTGGCTCAAGACTATGGCTGGACCCGGATTCGCCCTGGCTCCGGATTCTTGCGCGAACATATAGCTGGCCCGTTCCTGGCGCATTGGCACATGAGCGACGGCTGGGCACAGTCGGCCGAGATTCCGAATGTCCGCATTCCTGAAGGCGCCTTCATGGGCACCTCGGCTGTGGCGCCGTCACACGCTCAGTTGCAGGCCTGGCGGGCGCGGGAACAGGCCGTGGCCGATGCGGGCGGCATTGCATTGGGCCCTGATCCACAGGATGCGGTACCGGCAGTTGCAACTATTGCGGCGGAAGGGTTGCGCACGATTCCGCCGCGCGAGAACGGTGGCAACATCGATGCGCGCCAACTGACAACCGGATCGCGCCTGTTCCTGCCGGTTGCCGTGGAAGGCGCGCTATTTTCGACGGGGGACGCCCATTACGCACAGGGCGACTCGGAGTGTTGTATTACCGCGATTGAAATGGGTGCCTCTGTCACGGTGCGCTTTGCAGTACACAAGCAACGCGCTGCGCGCGAGAGTATTCGCTTCCCGAGATTTTCACACCCGGGTTATTTTGTTGCGCCGCAATGGGCAGCGCCATTCAACTTCATCGCAACAACCGGCATGCCGATCCGTGCGGACGGCAGCAACGATGGCGAGAACGTGACGCTGGCTGCCGAGAATGCATTGCTCGCCATGATCGACCTGCTGACCGTTCGCGGCTACACGCGCGAGCAGGCATACGTCATTTGCAGCGTCGCAGTCGATCTTCGCATCAGCAACATTGTGGACTTACCCAACGTAACCGTTTCCGCGTTTTTGCCCGAAGGCATCTTTATCAACTGAGAAACTTGCACAATGAACGAGGGCAGAATCAATCTGTATAGCGACACGCAGACGCGACCAACGGCCGCAATGCGTGAAGCGATTGCCAGTGCGGAAGTTGGCGATGAGCAAGGTGGCAACGACCCCAGTGTGAATCGTCTTTGCGCCGAGGTCGCGGAGCTTCTGGGCAAAGAAGACTCTGTCTTCCTGCCATCGGGGACCATGTGTAATGAGCTCGCGATTGCCGTTCACTGTAACGCCGGCGATGAGGTCTATGCGCATGCGAGCGCACACATACTCAACTTCGAAGGTGGCGCGCCCGCTGCCATTTCCGGTGTGCAGATATGTCCGATCGCAGGAGAGCGTGGCATTTACGCCGCAGAGGATCTGGCGGCAGCCATCAGACCGCGGAGCCGCTATTTTCCGCGCGCGGCGCTGGTTGAAGTAGAGCAGACAGCAAACCTGGGCGGCGGCGCGGTATGGACGCATGACGAGCTCGCGGCCGTCCGACAGGTGGCAGGCGAGCACAAACTGCCTGTTCACATGGACGGGGCGCGCCTTGCCAACGCCGCGGTGGCAGCTGGAGCGTCCATGGCGTCATTTGCGCAATATGCAGATACCGCCTGGATCGATCTGACTAAAGGTCTTGGCTGCCCGGTTGGTGCCGTGTTAGCTGGCTCAGCCGCTTTTATTGAAGAAGTCTGGTTCTGGAAGCAACGTGTTGGCGGCTCCATGCGTCAGGCGGGAATGATGGCGGCGGCTGGCAGCTACGCTCTCGCGCACCATGTGGAACGTCTGGCTGTCGACCACGCCAACGCAAAACGATTCGCGGCGCTGATTGACGCGCATCCGCATGTGCGTCTGATGTCGCCAGAAGTCGAAACCAATCTGGTGTTCTTCGATGTCGCTGCAAGCCCGCTTTCTGCGCCTGATATCTCTGCGCGACTGCAAGCACGCGGTATCAATATTGGTGCGTTCACGGATCAGTCCATGCGTGCATGTACGCATCTTGATGTAGATACAGGTATGGTCGAGGAAGCTGCCGCCGCCGTTGTGGAGATCCTGGCCTCAGCCTGAGTAGAGGCAATGCGGAAGCCGTAATCGGTATGTCTAAGTTGTTCGCCACCATTTTGCTGTGAGCTGATGACAGCAAATGTAGAGATGCACAAACTGTCAGCCTTTTGATATCTCGTCTGGTTTGTTGCGCGCGTGCGTGCGGTGCTGCTACTGCTTGTGGCGTTGTTCCCAGTGGCTGCCACTGTCGACTGCATCGAACTTTGTGCGGATGCGCAATACCTGTTGGACGCTGAGTACACACTGGACGTTCCGAGTGTTGTGACGTGCGCTTCCTGGACATCCGCCGCGATGACCGTGCTGCCTGCGCGGACCTTTGGAATGGCGCTCGCGAACTCTCCGGGCTCAACGTGTTTCAGAAACAAGTCATGCACGCCCGTGTCCACCAGCTCGCGGAACAAGGCTCGTGACTTCAGGCCGGCTTACATGATTACGGCCAGGCGTGGACGCGTTCCTTTAACCCGCGCTACTCACCTCCAGACCGTTCGCCCCTTCAGCGACGACGTTCAGTTCTTTTACCGTTTGCAAGAATGAATGTCGTCACGCATCAAGAAATGATCGTCTGCGATAACGGTCGAAACGCCGTCGTCCTTCGCCTTGGCTGTTGTCATTGACGCCAAGCTCTACGCGTCAGAAACGCGCCGATCGCGGTGCCCAGAGCAACGCCCGTCAGATCGGCGGAGAAATCATAAAGGTCGCCGTCGCGCGTGATCATCAACAGTTGCATGAACTGAATGCCCGCCGAAACGCACAATACGAGAAAAGCCGTCCGCAATGGACTCCGCGGTTGGCTGCACGCGCACATAGAACTCGGCCAATACGTCCACACGCATCCGGTCGCGGGTGATCAGCGCATGATCCGCTGCGCGGCGCACTTCCAGTCGCAGCGTGTTCATATTGACGGGGATGGTCTCGTGCAGGACTGGCAGAACCAGTGCGCCGCCATTCATGACGACGCTTTGACCGCCAAAACCTGTACGTACAAATGATGTCTCTTTGGACGCGCGTCGATAGAGCTTCGACAGCACCAGACCGATGGCGATCAATGCGGTCAGTATGAAGCTGGCTATATGAGTGGGTTGATGAATCCTTCCATGTCTTGGCCCTCCGCGAATCCTGTTTATGTTGCTGACCCTATGCCTCGTGGCGTCATGATCTCTGCTCTTGTTCGAGTTCGATGAGGTACCGCGCCCCATCCCGTTTGACAATTACACCTTGTTCGCCCTGTTCAAACATGAGCTCAGCTCGACAGGGCAGCACCATGATGTAATGCGTTTGCCTAAACGCGTCTGTCACGCGCACTTCGGCTGCGGATTCGTGCTGCGCAACGCCGGTTGTAATGGTCGTGGTCAGGCCGACGAAGCTGTCTCGTGATACGGCTTCAGTCTCGTTACGTGGCAGCACCTGGCTCAACAACCCCGTGAATACCCGAGCAACCGGGAACGTACACAACAACACGGGCAGCCATGCGATGTGACCAGGCAACATCCAGCCGAACAGTCCGTCTAACGTCGACTGAAGGGACAGACCCATCAGACCAAACGTTGTCAGCGTCATAATCAAGATGATGAGAGCGGGTACTCGCCCAACGTGCATCCAGCCGAGGATCTTGGCGAGACCCCCTGGTGAGTGGAGATATCGGGATAGTCGACGTCGACATGAATGTCGGGCAACAGCGTGTCCAGTATGTGGCTGAAACCCATGCCGAGCAGTAACGCAAGCCCTTCGAACAAAGCGATCAACACCATCAAAACGAGCGCCGCCGTAAAGACCAGGTTGGCGTCTGCGGTGATGAGTTCCATGGGCCAGAACGTCCTTAGTGTTCCCACTATGGTCGAATATACCTCACTCTCAGAGTATGACGCGAATCAATAAAGTGATTATGTGATGATGCGCAGATGCGCCAGAATATGGGGTTTGGAACGAGATCGGAGTCAAACGGGTGGCAGCAGAAGAACAAAATGGCAAGCCGCGCGTTGCGGTCATCGGGACGGGTGGCACAATCTCCAGCGTTGGCGTCGACTCTCTGGATCTGCTTGATTACGTCCGCAACAATCGCATCTATGCGGTAGATGAGTTGTTGGCGCAGGTGCCGGAACTGGACCGCATCGCCGAAATCGTCCCGGTACCATTTCGCGCGATTCCGAGCACTGCGATGGGGCCTGCCGAGTGGCTTGAGCTCAATGCACTCATCCACGCGACGGTTGCCGCTGACGCGAGCCTGACAGGCGTCGTGATCACCCACGGTACGGCGTCTCTTGAGGAGACCGCTTATTTCCTTGGCTTGACGCTGAAGGTTGCCGTGCCCGTTGT
>CEUN01024007.1_pt1 | contig 11711 bp, 11 predicted proteins | sample 361501 | NCBI WGS metagenome assembly CEUN01 (sample SAMEA2622801, study PRJEB7988) | marine metagenome | biome: marine biome (ENVO:00000447); feature: marine epipelagic mixed layer (ENVO:xxxxxxxxx); material: "saline water (ENVO:00002010), including plankton (ENVO:xxxxxxxx)" | depth 120 m | reverse complement strand
ACCGCTATATGATTATGCCGTTGAAAGGTTTACCGAAATTCGTGACAGTTACCTTCTATCAGAAAACAATCAGTCTTAAAGCCAAATTGCATTTCCAAGGGTGTATATCATTATTTTCTGATGAGGCCATAAAGACAAACTGAGACCTTTCCGATCATGATTTATGAGTTTTACAAATTACTTGCCATTAAACTTCGTCAGGTCGAAGTTTAATCATTCAATATGATCGAACACAGCCAACAAGTCTTCAGATTTTTTTAGTAATGATTTAGCATTCTCCAATTGATCTTCAGAGGCTTCATTTACCACTGTTTTTGCCTCTTCCACCCGACGATTAAGATCGCTACGTTTAACTTTACTTAGCTCAATTGCTTCATCGGCTAGCACTGTACATCGTTCAGATGTAACTTCAGCAAACCCGCCAGTAACGAATATTCTCTCGTTAACACTATCATTTTCGTATATCGAAATGACGCCTGTCCGCAATGAAGAAATAAAAGGTGCATGACCAGGAAGCACACCAAAATCGCCTTCGGCTCCTGGCACTACTGCAAGTTCAACATTTGAAGAAAACACTAAGTTTTCTGGAATAACGAGCTCAAATTCGACGGTATTCGCCATCGTCACTATATCTCTTTTTTTAAAAACAATAAACTAAGCCGCTTCAGCAGCCAATTTTTTAGCCTTCTCCACAGCATCGTCTATGGTTCCAACCATATAAAACGCTGCCTCGGGGAGATCATCATAATCTCCTGCAACAAGTCCTTTAAATCCTTTAATTGTATCCTCTAGGCTAACTAGGACACCGGGGAAACCGGTAAAAATTTCTGCCACATGAAATGGTTGCGACAAAAATCGTTGGATCTTTCTTGCTCTCGCAACAACGAGTTTATCTTCTTCAGATAACTCGTCCATACCTAGAATGGCAATGATATCTTGGAGACTTTTATATCTTTGCAAAACTTCCTGCACACTCCGTGCTACCTCATAATGCTCGTCCCCAAGAATACGGGGATCCAGAATACGCGATGTGGAATCTAGCGGATCCACCGCTGGATAGATGCCAAGTTCTGCAATTTGACGTGATAATACCGTTGTCGCATCTAGATGGGCGAACGACGTCGCAGGGGCTGGATCTGTAAGGTCATCCGCCGGCACGTAGATTGCTTGTACAGAGGTTATAGAGCCCTTGTTTGTAGTAGTAATACGTTCTTGCATTGATCCCATATCTGTAGCTAATGTTGGCTGATAACCAACGGCAGAGGGAATACGACCCAAAAGAGCAGAAACCTCTGAGCCAGCTTGAGTAAAACGAAAAATATTATCAACAAACAGCAAAACATCTTGACCTTCAGCATCGCGAAAATATTCAGCCAATGTAAGTCCGGTAAGAGCGACCCGAGCACGAGCGCCTGGAGGTTCATTCATTTGGCCGTATACCAAGGCTGCTTTTGAATCACCCTCTAAATCTATAACCCCAGATTCCATCATTTCGTGATAAAGGTCATTGCCTTCACGAGTTCTTTCACCCACACCCGCAAATACAGAATATCCGCCATGTGCCTTGGCAATGTTATTTATTAATTCCATTATAATTACCGTTTTACCGACTCCGGCTCCACCGAAAAGCCCTACTTTCCCGCCGCGAGAATAGGGTGCAAGTAAGTCTACAACCTTAATTCCTGTCACTAATATTTCGGTTTCTGTCGATTGCTCTACAAATTCCGGGGCATCTCTATGGATTGGCAGGCGTGATTCGGTTTTGATTTCCCCCCTCTCATCCACAGGCTCACCAACAACGTTTAGGATACGGCCAAGGGTCTCTGGGCCAACGGGAACAGTTATAGGACTCCCGGTGTCTACAACCTCTTTACCTCGCACTAAACCTTCTGTTGCGTCCATAGCAATAGTGCGGACTGTAGATTCACCCAAATGTTGTGCAACTTCAAGAACAAGCGTTTCCTCACCCATTTGACAGTGAAGGGCATTAAGAATTTCGGGCAACTCCCCTTCAAATTGTACATCTACCACCGCGCCTAATATTTGGGTAACTTTTCCTACGCTGTTAGAAATTTCAGCCATTATTCTTCCTCATTTCCTCTATAACGCCTCTGCGCCAGATATAATTTCAATTAATTCCTTTGTAATGAAAGCTTGACGAGTTCGGTTGTAGGTAATTGTCAAATCATCAATCATTTCCCCCGCATTACGAGTCGCATTGTCCATGGCTGTCATTCTAGCACCCTGCTCTGATGCAGCATTTTCCAGCAATGCGCGAAATAATTGTACTGACAAATTACGAGGCAACAAATCCTCCAAAATTTCTTGCTCGTCCGGTTCAAACTCGTAAATTGCTCTCTGCTCCCCACTTTTTAGGGTTACAGAGGAATGATCGTCACCCGAATCCCCTGACAAATCATTTTCATTAGCACGGAAAGGTATTAACTGCTGTGGAGTGACTACTTGAGTTATTGCTGATTGAAAACGATTGTAAATAATTGTGCAGACGTCAAATTCTTTGGCTTCAAACATCTCAAAAACACGATGACCAATCATTTTTGCATCAACAAATGACAGTGATTTTCGTCCAACCTCCTCAAAGGTATTCAAAATCAATTCAGGATAGTCTCGGCGTAAAATATCACGCCCCTTCCTACCTACACAAATAATTTTGATTTCTTTCCCATCATTTAAAAGACGCTTGATAATTTGGATCGCTCCACGAACAATAGAGGAGTTGAACCCTCCACAAAGTCCGCGATCAGAAGTCATCACAACTAAAAGGTGAATATCATTTTTTCCATTTCCAATGAGAAGCTGCGGCCCACCCGCGCCATCAGCTAAGCCCGCAGAAAGCGAACCTAACATACGATCCATTCTTTCAGAATACGGCCGAGCTGCTTCTGCTTGTTCTTGGGCACGACGTAATTTTGCCGCTGCAACCATTTTCATGGCAGAGGTTATTTTTTGCGTCGACTTGACGCTGTCGATTCTTACCCGAAGGTCTTTGAGGTTAGGCATCTCTTTCCGAAACCCCTGTTCCTATGTTTTCAATGGTCATTACTTAATTGGCTATAAACGAATTTAAATAGGTTTCTATCGCCGTTTTTAAATTAGCGTCTGTTTGATCTGAAATTGCTTGCTTCAAACGAATATCTTCCAGAATACTTTCATGATTGGCTCTTATTGTTGACATTAGCCCCTCCTCAAATCGGGTCACATCACTTACAGGAACATTATCAAGAAAACCATTAACCCCCGCATAAATTGCTACCACCTGTTCTTCAACCGGCAGTGGTTGATATTGTGGTTGTTTTAATAATTCCGTAAGCCGCTCGCCTCGCGCAAGAAGACGTTGTGTGGCAGCATCAAGGTCGGACGCAAATTGAGCAAACGCTGCCATTTCTCGATATTGCGCCAACTCTAGCTTAATTGAACCAGCAACTTGTTTCATAGCCTTGATTTGAGCTGCTGATCCTACACGGCTTACGGACAAACCGACATTAACAGCTGGACGGATGCCAGAATAAAAAAGGTCGGTTTCTAGGAAAATCTGACCATCCGTAATCGAAATCACGTTAGTCGGGATATAGGCAGAAACGTCACCCGCTTGTGTTTCGATTATAGGCAAGGCCGTAAGCGAGCCGCCCCCTAGTTCATCATTCATCTTCGCTGCACGCTCGAGAAGTCGGGAATGTAGATAGAAAACATCTCCGGGATAAGCTTCGCGACCGGGAGGGCGCCTTAACAGAAGTGACATCTGACGGTATGCTACTGCCTGTTTAGAAAGGTCATCATAAATTATTAAAGAATGTTTTCCATTATCTCTAAACCACTCGCCCATCGCACAACCGGTATAGGGCGCTAAATACTGCATGGGCGCTGGATCTGAAGCCGTTGCTGCTACTACTATGGAATATTCCATAGCACCTTGATCTTCTAGGGTCTTAACAATTTGTGCGACGGTTGATCGTTTTTGGCCAACAGCTACATATACGCAAAACAATTTCTTAGTTTCATCTTCTCCGGCATTGGCACTCTTTTGATTGAGGATTGCATCAACAGCCACCGCTGTTTTACCCGTTTGACGATCACCGATAATCAATTCGCGCTGACCGCGTCCGATAGGTATAAGGCTATCAATAGCTTTGAGTCCGGTCTGCATTGGCTCGGTAACAGATTTACGTGGAATAATGCCAGGCGCTTTCACATCTACTCGAGCACGATCGGCTCCCTTTATTGGCCCCTTACCGTCGATCGGATTGCCTAGGCCATCAATCACGCGCCCGAGAAGTGCTGGGCCCACCGGAACATCTACAATGGAACCGGATCTTTTTACCGTATCGCCTTCTCGAATGGTACGATCATCGCCAAAAATAACCGCTCCTACATTATCAGTCTCTAAATTAAGAGCCATTCCTACTATACCGCCGGTAAACTCTACCAATTCACCAGCCTGAACATTGTCTAGGCCGTGAATACGAGCAATTCCATCTCCAACAGATAAAACGCGCCCTACTTCTGCAACCTCGGCATCATCAGAAAAATTAGCTATCTGATCTTTAAGAATAGAAGATATTTCCGCAGCGTGGATATCCATCACGCAGCCCCTTTCATAGCAAGTTGTAATCTTTGTAATTTTGAACGCAGAGAAGAATCGACCATCCTAGAACCAACTCGGACGACCATCCCTCCCAATAAGTTAGGATCTATTTTCGCAGTAACAGCTACAGATGACCCAATTGCCTCCCTTAACGCGGTTTCAAGCGCAGCACGCTGATCATCAGAAAGTTGATTAGCTGTAGTGATTTCCGCTTCTACCTCTCCTCGGTGACCAGAAACTAACGTTCTAAAATCCCTGATAACATTTTCAATGACAAATAATCTTCGATTGGAGGCCATTACCCCAACCGTATTACAGACAAGTTTAGATAATCCCGCTTTTTGCGTTAAAACGGCCATTGCTCTACTTTGAGCATCACGCGAGAACAAAGGACTTTCAATCAAACGACGCAAATCTTCTGATTCATCAATCATTTTTTGCAGTTGTAAGAGATCCTTAGCAATTGAGTCGATGCTGTTTTCATCACATGCAAGTTCAAAGAGTGCGGTCGCGTAACGTCCTGAAAGACCTGAAATTTTAGTTTGCCCCGATTCCACTGACTTTACCTATAATATCTTTACGGGAGTAAGATCTAAGTAATTGAAAATATTAAAACAATTTAATTTCCCAAAACTAGAAACCACGCTAACCCAAAATGGGCGTTGTTTGCTAGCACACTCAACTGAGGCATGCAACCCATCCGACTGTTTAAAAATTCCTAAATGAGGGATTTTTATAGAAATCTGTAAGGGTCCACATCAACATTTACACGAACCCCGCTTGGAATTTGAACTCTCGAAAGCCAAAAACGCACCTTTTGCTGAACATTTATTTTACGATCAGCCCGAAGTAACAGTCGAAATCGATGCCTGCCCCGTAACACAGCTAAAGGCGCTGCCGCCGGACCATGGACAATTAGACCAGTACCCGATGGAGAAGCCCGACCTAAAGATCTAGCGACATTTTCTACCCTTTTAAAATCTTTTCCTGAAACAATTATTGCCACAAGCCGACTAAAAGGCGGCATACCATGCCTTTTCCGGGCGCTAGCCTCTAATGCTAAAAATTTGTCTCGTTCACCAGAAATTAAAGCCTGAATGACCGGGTCTTCCGGCTGAAATGTTTGTAATAGAGCTTTACCGGAGCGCTGAGCTCGTCCTGCCCTGCCAGATAATTGATATAATAGTTGAAATGTTCTTTCTGCTGCACGCAAATCACCTCCAGAAAGACCTAAATCGGCGTCTACTACACCAACAAGTGTGAGATTCGGAAAATGGTGTCCCTTCGCCATGACCTGCGTCCCAATTAGAATATCTACCTCACATGCCTGAACTCGCCGGACAAGTTTTTTGCTGGCCTTAAGGCTCTGCATCGTATCACTAGCCATAATTTCATATTGAGCCTCAGAAAAATATTCCGCTACCTCTTCCGCCACCCGTTCTACTCCGGGCCCACAGGAAACGAGACTATCCGAGGGAGCTCCGCACTCGGAACAAATTTTTGGCACGATCATTGAATAACCACAATGATGGCAACACAATGTATGCTGTAATTTATGTTCTACCAGCCAAGATGTACAATTTGGGCACTTAAAACGATGTCCACATTGGCGACACAATGTAAGCGGAGCGTATCCACGACGGTTGAGAAAAAGCATAACTTGTTCACCGTCCTTGAGAGCCTCTTTCATTGCTCGCTTTAAACACGGAGACAACCATGTACCACCACTCATTTTTTCAAGACGCATATCAATAGTTTGGATTTCGGGTAAAATAGCACCGCCAAATCGCTTTGGTAGGGCAATGCGTTTATAACGGCCCATTTTCACATTTGTAAAAGTTTCAAGCGACGGTGTTGCAGATGATAAAACTATTGGAAAATCGCCAAAGCGGGCCCGAACAACGGCCATATCCCTCGCATTATAAGATACGCCTTCTTCTTGTTTAAAAGAACCATCGTGTTCTTCATCGATCACAATCAATCCGAGTGAACGAAAGGGCAGAAATAACGCTGATCTTGCACCAACTAATACTCTCGCCTTGTCAGATATAATCGCTCGCCAAGTTAAACGCCTTTCCAAACCAGTCAAATCCGAATGCCACTCTAATGGACGAGTACCAAACCGTTCTTGAAATCTCTGAAGCCATTGTACCGTAAGTGCAATTTCGGGCACCAAAACTAGCACCTGAAATCCAGCTGCCAGGGTTGCAGCAATAGACTCAAAATAAACCTCTGTTTTTCCAGAACCGGTGACTCCATCAAGCAAGGTCACGGAAAATCCTTTTTTGTTATTGTTTTCATTTGACCGCTGCACCCTCTTGACCAGAATAGATGCAGCATTGGTTTGTAAATCTGAAAGAACAGGACCTTTGAGAGATTCATCTATAGGGTCCATATTGAGTTCATCCTCAATGGCAATCTTCCTCAGGAGACCAATATCCGACATTTTACGAATTACGGAAGAATTGACTCCTGCCTCTCGACCCAGATCCGCTGCAATTCTTGGGCATCCGTCTTTAAGAACTGAAAGGACACGCGAACGGGCATTTGTTAGCCTGTTTCGCGAATCAGTTTGCCCACTATTTAAATTTGCCGCCGGCAAAAATCCTGTTCTTCTTCTGGGCGGTTCCAGTGCTGAAGGCACACTCATACTCATTCTCAAAACGGCGCCTAACGGACTCAAAGTATAAGAAGCCGTCCATTCAATTAGCAAACGTAAGTCATTAGACATACGGGGAATATCGAGCAACCCATTAATATTCCTTAGTTTTTTTCTCTCTAACTCACCTTTGCTATTCCCCCAAACAACACCTTTTATCTCTCTTCTACCTAATGGAATAGACACAAAGTCTCCTGCAGAAACCGCTAAATTGGGGGGAACAAAATAATCGTAAGGCCCTGCCAAAGGTAATGGTAAAAGGACGCTTACACTCTCGTTTTTATAAACCCGAAGCGGTGTGGTATGAGATGCAACCATACTTTAAACTTTAGCCTGGCTGTCAGTATTGGCCAACACAATTGCACCTAAAGAATTGATGTTAATATTTTAGAATGAATCGATCTAAACTAGCCTAACCATTTTAGATAAGTAGAAAATAATGAGTTCAAATACAACAAACAAAAAACCAAATAAAAATTCTGTTTCAAAAAAGCAGACTGGTAAATCAATCTCATCAGACGACGTTGAAAAATATTTACAAAAAAACCCACAGTTTCTAAATGACAAACCCGAGCTTTTGTTGGGGATAATACCACCGGAGAAAAATTACGGTGATGGAGTCATAGACATGCAAGTGTTTATTCTCAAACGTATACAAAATGAACTTGAAAAATACAAAACCAGGGAAAAAAGGCTGCTAGAAGCAGCGGAATCAAATAATGAGGTACTAGGTAGATTTGTTAAAGCTATCAATATGCTTATGGGTGCAAACTCAATTGAAGAGGTATGCCAAATCATCACATTAAAATTGCCTCACCTATTTGCTATAGAACTGGCAACGATTTGTATTGAGGACAAGAACTATGCTCCATTTCAGCAATTGAGTGCCCAAATTACACTCGTTGAAAAAGGTTCTTTTAGTTCAATTTTAGATCACAAAAATCCAATTAGCCTGCGTTCCAATATTAAGGGTAACAAATTAGTGTTTGGTTCAGCAGCACAAAAAATCCGATCAGAAGCGCTGTTACCTATAGATTTAGGTCCGAAAAAACCTAATGCCCTAATTGCTCTAGGGGCAAAAGAACCAGACGAGTTTAAGCCCTCACAGAGAACAGACCTACTTCTATTTTTTTCAAATGTGCTGCAAAAAGTTATTCAGAGATGGATAGACTAATCAACCTCAAAGACTTAAATGATTTGGAAAAATCTGACTTCAGGGGATTTCTTGCCTACAGGATTGATGACCGAAAAAAAAGAAAAAAACTTCAAAAGATAGAAACAATTTCTAGACAAGAAGTTATTGATGCCATAGAGGACTTCAAACGTTGGATTTTTAAGGAGAGAAGACTATCCGAGAATACATTAATTTCATATGAATTAGACCTGAAGATTTTCTTTAATTATCTTTTTGACTCCAAGAGTAAAAAGCAAATTGTCCTCGTTGACCGGAAGGGTGTCACACATCGTTCAAATGCACGGATCATTTCAACTTTGCGAAACTTTTTTCGCTTTTTGAATAAAACTGATCGAAAAGGCAACAATCAGATAGAAAACATTCGGTTGCCCAAGATTTCTAAACCACTGCCAAAACCGATTTCAATTGACGATATAAAAGTTCTTATCCGGGAAGCCGCAAAACGACCGAAAAAATCCTGGATAGGAAAACGGGATCAGGCAATATTTACAATTCTTTACTGTTGCGGTCTCCGCATTTCAGAGGCGTTGAGTTTAAACAACTCAGATATTCCTGTTGAGGATACAATGTTGATTCGTGGCAAAGGGGATAAGAAACGTATGGTTCCAGTGCTACCGGTAGTCCATGAAACTATAAAGCAATATACCGACTTGAGACCATTTAATCATGATCGCGATGATCCCTTATTTGTTGGTGCCAGGGGAAAAAGGTTAAAGGCCCGCGTAGTACAGAGACAAATGGAAGAAATCAGGAAGGATATGGATCTCCCCAATACAGCAACACCACATGCATTAAGACATAGCTTTGCTACACATTTATTGATAAATGGGGGGGCTCTTGCCGATATAAGAAAACTGCTTGGACATTCTTCTTTGTCATCCACCCAGCATTATACAGCAATTGACCCAAATAGATTAATGGAGGTTTACAACGATACTCACCCGCGCGCAAAAAGAGATTAGTCGTTAATATATCATTATCCCTGAGCTGGAAATTTTTACTCCAAGGTCCTAAAATGAGATATGTCAAATATTTCAGTTACCCCCCTATCGAATGCCTGTGGTGCAGAGATCTCTGGTGTAGATCTCAAAAATCCTCTCAAATCGTCTGTGAGTGCAGAAATTAATCAGGCCTGGTTAGAACACTGCGTAATCGTAATCCGGGACCAAGATTTATCTGATATTGATCAGGTAAATTTTGCTGAAGCCTTTGGACAGGTAGGGGATTATTTGAGACCTGATACGCTTCGAAACGATGCTATGAAGGATCGCCACCGCTCTGTGATGTTCGTCAGTAACATTGTTGAGAACGGTGAGGCAATAGGAACACTTCCAGATGGTGAGATGATGTTTCATACCGATACAGGCTATGCGCAGAACCCTCATAAAGCTACGACACTATTCGCTATAGAAATCCCTAGCAAAGGCGGAAATACAATCTTTTCTAACCAATACAAGGTTTACGAAAACCTCCCCAAAAGACTTAAAAAACTCCTTTCTGGACGCAATGCACAACACGCATATGAATTCGGGGTTATGGTAAAAGATAAAGAATTTTACAACGGCCCCGACGTTCGAACGGCTACTCATCCCGTTTTTAGAGTCCATTCAGAGACTGGACGCCGTACAATTTATGTTAACGAATTGATGACAGAATCCATAGAAGGCCTTTCTGCTGAAGAAAGTCGCGAGGTTTTGAAAGAAATATTTGCTTTACAAAAAGAAAAGCAATTCTGTTACGAGCACGTATGGCGAAAGGGTGACCTGATAATGTGGGATAATAGATGCACTTTACATGCAAGAACTGACTTTCCAAAAAAGCAGCGACGTTTGCTTCGCCGAGTTACAATAGAAGATTCTACTCCTAACACCGCAGCATAATTCATTCATAAACTTGTCCAGCCTCCGGTTTTCTGGTTTATTCTTACCAATATACCCAATCGCCCAAAGTAGAATGGCGTTTAAGGAGATTTTTATATGGCTGTTACCGTGACCCCTTTGTCTGATGCCTGTGGAGCAGAAATATCCGGCGTAGACATGAAATCCGATCTTTCTAAAGATGATGCATCCACAATATATGAAGCGTGGCTTAACCACTTGGTAATTGTTATTCGAAACCAACAAGATTTAACGCCAAAAGATCAAAAAGACTTTTGTGGCAATTTCGGCAAGGTGGGCGAATATAATAGACCAAAAGACCGTCAACACCCTAACCATGCTAGTGGCGAAATTATGTTAGTCTCTAACATTCGGGAGGATGGAAGAGTGATTGGCGCTCATCCAGATGGAGAAATGATGTGGCATACGGATACGCCTTATCTAAAAACCCCTCATAAAGCGACAACCCTCTACGGAGTAGAAATTCCAGATATTGGCGGTAATACCAACTTCTCTAACCAATATAAAGTTTACGATGATTTATCCCAAAAACTGAAGGACAAGCTGATTGGTCTGCAAGCTATGAATTGCTACGAATTTGGTACAACAATAAAAACATTTGAGAAATATGATAGAGAGGCGGTGCCCCATCATCCGCACCCCATTTTTCGAAAACATCCTGAAACAGGCCGCATAGCCGTATACGTATGCCCTCTCATGACAGAAGAAATTATTGGTATGGACGAGACGGAGGGCAAAGAAATCCTTAATGAAATTTATACTTTGCAACGTCAAGATAGGTTTGTTTATTCACATAAGTGGAAGGTTGGTGATTTTGTAATGTGGGACAATCGCTGTCTCTTACATGCCCGTACTGATTTTCCACGCGAACAACGTCGGTTATTGCGACGTGTTACAATAAGCGATGATTCGCTCGTATTAGCAGCCTAGAAATTGAATTTATTAGATTTTAAAATATTTTCTTTTAAGCATTTTAATACGATTGGTGGCATCCCGCTGTACAATTGCGTATTTTGGATATTTTTTACAAAGACGTTTATTCAACAACCTTACCCTCGCTGATCGACGGCTTAAGATTATAAATCCTATGGCCAGAAAAAGTATTCCCTGCAAAATTGGAAGAAATAAACCGATAACGCCCAAAAAAACACAACACCAGCCAAGGGATAATAACAAATAATGTTTTATAGCACCCTTCATAAGAAAGCCTTAGGCTAAAAACTCAAAGAATAATAAAGATTTCTGACCTATATAGTTTATTCAGCCATTTTTTTACCGAGAGTTTCCATCCCAGAACCTGCTATTAAATATCAGATCAATTTGCATGGGCTTAATCGATACAAGGATATAAAAAAA
>CEUN01180868.1_pt1 | contig 11726 bp, 12 predicted proteins | sample 361501 | NCBI WGS metagenome assembly CEUN01 (sample SAMEA2622801, study PRJEB7988) | marine metagenome | biome: marine biome (ENVO:00000447); feature: marine epipelagic mixed layer (ENVO:xxxxxxxxx); material: "saline water (ENVO:00002010), including plankton (ENVO:xxxxxxxx)" | depth 120 m | reverse complement strand
CTTGAGCGATTTATCCGCGCGAATTTCGCGGCACACTTCGAAGCCCGTCATGCGCGGCATCATGGCGTCAAGGAGGATGATGTCGGGGACCAGGTCCCGCGCCTGGTTCAATGCGGTTCGTCCGTCAGCGGCAAACACGATGCTGAATCCCATGTTGGAAAGATGCACCTCCAGCAACTCACGGGCGTTCGGATCGTCGTCCGCCACCAGGATCGTTGTATCCGGCTCAGGCATGGCTTACTTCTCGGGCGCCGTTCGCTTTTGCAACCACGCTTCGTAATCAACCTTCAACTCCAGTGAGGCGTTTGTGTTTGGGGCGAAGCGCGCTATGAGATCCGCCAACACTGCGCTGTTCAAACCGCGAGCCCGCCACCAATTGCTGTTGGTGAAATCCGTGTCTTTCACGATCGCGCCGGTCAAGCGGCAAAGTGACAGGTTGGCGTCGCGCAGCACGGTGGCTTCGAGTCTCGCTTCGGTCAGGTTGGCGCCGGCAAGATCCGCGCCGGCGAGATCGGCCATTAGGAAGTCGGCCTCCACCAGGTTGGCCAGCAGGAGCTCTGCACCCGGCAGTTTCGCTTCCTGAAATCGAGCCGATTCGTATTGGGCGCGATGCATCTTGGCTCGCGGCAATTGAGAGCGATACAAGTCGGCTGATGCACCGCTCGATTCGGAAAGTTCGCAATCGGAGAAATCCGTCAATTGCAGCGCGCAGTTGTCAAAGTTGATGCCGCGCAGATTTGCCTTCACGAATCGCGTGCCTTGCAGATCGGCGCCGGCCAGTACGGCTCCGGGGAGTTCGATGCCGTCCAGGTTCAGATCACCCAGCTTGGCGCTTGCCCATTCCAGGTTTCCCCAACGAATCAGTTCCTGCATCGCACGCGTGCGTTGCTCCGCTGTGTGGCCGGGTTGGGATATGATCCAGAATTGCTGGCGGATGTCCGCCTCTCCCGCTTTCGCCAAGTTCTGATTCAACTGATGCACGTTGAACGTGATGAGCCCCAACGCAACCAGGATGCTCAGATTCCACAACAGAAGGCGGCCGGTGGGCGGCTCTGCATTTGACGACGGCTCACTCATGCGATGCGTGCGCCGTTATATGAGGTTATTTGGGGTAAGTCAGCGGTTAAAGAGATAGAACGGTTGGCAAGTTGCGAACCAAGCCGGTGGGGTTCAGATCTTGACCTTGAAAGCTTCGCCTTTCTTCACCGAGGTGAGGAATGCGGCAAGGAGTTCAGGAATCTTCTCGAGATCGGTGAGGCTGATCATTTCCACGGGGGAATGCATGTATCGATTCGGCAGGCTGACCAAGGCACTGGGAATTCCTCCTCGGGTGATGAACACCACATCGGTGTCCGTGCCGGTGGTGCGCGAGGCGGCTTCGTGTTGCAGATCGATTTTCTTTTTCTTGGCGGTCTTCTCCAATCGTTCGACGAGCACGGCGTGATTCCCGACACCGTGCGTCAGGGCAGGTCCACCGCCGAGCTTCACGTCGCCGTGCATGCGTTTGTCGATGGTCGGGCAATCGGTGGCGTGGGTGACGTCGATGACGATGGCTGCGTCCGGGTTCAGTTCGTGGGTGATCTGGCGTGCGCCGAGCAGTCCAACTTCTTCCATGGTGTTTGAGACGAGCAGTATCTCGGGATTGAGCTTTTGCCGGGAGGATTTGAGCAGGCGGGCGGTTTCCGCGATGGCGAATCCACCGATGCGATTGTCGAACACGCGAGAAACAGCAAGGTCGTCCCGCAGGATTTCAAACTCGGTGTTGAAAGTTACCGGATCACCAATGCGCACGATCTTCTGGGCGGCCTTGCGATCGGATACACCGATGTCGATGAATAGTTCGTGTGCGTGAGGCACTTCCCGCTTGCCCCCGATCTTGCTCAGGTGGGGGGCAACGTTTCCGACCACGCCGAGAACAGGTCCCTTGCGCGTGTGGATGGAAACTCGTTGCGCGCGGCTGATGGCAGGATCGACACCGCCGAGTTTGCGCACATAGACAAAGCCGTCGGAATCGATGTGGTTCACGGCGAGCGCGATCTCATCGGCGTGCGCTGCAATCATGATTCGTGGTGAGCCGCCTTTGTTCAGGACGGCGACAGTGTTTCCGTATGCGTCGGAAAAGTGCGTGTCGGCATAGGGCTTCACGTAATCGAGCCAGACGCGTTGCAATGGTGCCTCGCGACCGGAGGGTGCGTGCGTGGCGACGAGTCGCTTGAGGAAGTTCAACGATTCTTTCCGCATGGCGGGAGTGTGCGCAAAAGCGGGTCGGCTGGGAATGCAAAGCTTCCCGGATTGTCGGGGACTGACGTGTTACCCGGGCATTGGCTGCGCGCCGATGGTGTCGCTCAGAGACATCAGATAGTCGTCTGTTTTCACTTCCCTGCGCTTGGCCTTCACCATGTCCAGGCGATCGTCCAGCTTCATTCCTTTGGCAACAGGTTCGTTGGCGGGATTGGCGAGGAAGGATTCGAGGTAATCCGTGTGATCTTCCCACAAACGTCCGTCGCGTTGCTGCCGGGTGCGGAGGCGTTCCTGATACCAGTCACTGGCCAGCATGTTCTCGCGTTCGAACATCGCACGGATGGATTTGTCGGCCAGCGTTTTGCCTTCGAACTCGCCGTCTCGCATGATGTGCAGGAGTGCCTTCAGCGGTGGGCAGGCCATTTCGACTGAGCCGTCATTGAAGTAGTGCTCGGCCACGCGCTGGTGCGTGATGACGATGTTTTCCATCGCTTCCACAAACATCTCCATGTCCTGCTGCTCGGGCTTGAGCATGTCCTCGGTGAACACCGATTGCGGATAATTGAAGATACGCGCAAAGAAGATCCGCACGAAGCGATAGGTGATTCGATAGCCGAGGCGGCTTGCGAGTACTTTCTTGCCCTTGTGCTCGAAGTCTTTCATCAGTTCGAGACAACCGTTCTCCTGCAGGTTCTTCGGATCGCGTTCATCGGGCAGCATGCGGCACCAGACTTCCGGCATCAGAAGGCTCACATCGTGATCAACCCGTGCGTGCGGACCCACGACGCCGGCGGACGACAGAAACGCACCGGAGCCCGTGAGCAACGCGGCAACGAGCGCATTGTTCAGGTCAAAGATCGGGGGCATGGCGTTGAATGGTGCCTTGGTCAACGCGCCTTCGGAACCGGCACCGGTCGTTGATGGAGATTTGCCTGTGATGCTCGCGATGTATTCCATGAACAACTCCGGCAGTTCCATGAAGTGGATGGGGTTGTACACGGAAAGCGGGCCGATGTTGTTGGCGCGATCGGGTCCGTTGTTGCGACGGCCGGGCAAAATCGCGCCAACCGGATCGTGGATCGGCTGGTCCAACGGGATCCGCCGATGCAGGCGCGTGGCCATGCTGGCGAGGTAGAAGTCCCGGGGTTGTTCGAGATCGTGGCGGTTCTGGAGGTAGCGCGGGTTCTTCGTGGCCTTGCCATCGACGCGGCGCGGTTCGGAGGTGGAAATGAAATACTCGGGCCGATCCGTTGATTCTGCGGCTTCACGAATTGCGTCCCGCATCGGGTCGGTGAATTTTCCAAACCCCTCAAAGTCCTCCATCAACTGGATCGTCTCGGGACGCGTCAACGGATGGTAGTTGGAATAGAAGTTCAGGTTGTTGCCAAAGTCGCGTTCGGTCTGCTTGTCGTATCCGGGATGAATTGCGTCGTCCGGACGTTGGAAGAGTCGGAACTCGCAGTTCTTGATGAACTTGACCGCCGGTTGATCCACCCAGGCGGGAAGATGTTCAATGGCCGAAGATGGCACGACCACCGAGGCAGAGATGTCGTCCTCAAGTTGAAGTTTCGCTGCCGGGTGAAAATCTTTCCGCAAGCTAAACACCCGCCAGGAACCGTCTTGTTCGAAGCCAACGCGCAGGAAGTTGGAAACCAGCTTACGCGCACCGAGCTTCAGTTCGTTGCCGGGCACGCCGTTGATGATATCGACGCTGAAGTTGGAACGCCAATCGTCGCCCCAGCTGTCTTCGTAAAAACGTTTCACCACGAACACGAGCTCGCGGACGTGTTGGGGAATGTTCTCCAACCAATCATTGTAATCGGCCGTGTACTCGCGGGTGGAAGGTGTGAGCAGCTTGATGACCGAACCGAGAGAACGTTCGTGACTGAGAATGGATCGCCTGTCCGTGCGTTTGGACTCGTCCTTGAATCGCTCGCTATAGTCGTGGTTGATGAGCTGCGCGACTTCATCGAAGTCCTTCTCAAAGTCGGAAACAAATACCGGCCCCTGAATGATCGCGTCGGAAATGGACTTGGAGATCTCCGACTTTCCACCACCCGAAACCGTGCAGGGTTTGTGACAGAAGAGTCCCTCGGCAACCGTGCCGACGAGGCGCCAGGCGCGTCCTCCGGTTGGTTTTTCGATATGCACCTTGTATCCGCTCGGCCGGACATAAACTCGGTCCGCACGCAAAGGCAATTCGTGCTCCTGCCCATCACTGCTCCACTTCACGGTCTTGTCGTGGAGGTTGAAGACAACATCCTCAGGCACGTAAAGGACATCGGGGAATCGCTTGTCCACGCCATGTCCTGCCGAAAAATTAATTGCGTCCGAATAGAGTGTCTTTAATTCCTCAAAGCTGTGATCGGTGGCGTGAACGTGTTTCGCACCGTCGAATTCCTCACCAAGATCGTAGGACGGATAGGCGATCGTCCCCCCGGCATGTTCCTCTTCGGTCAGCCCGTAGAGGTTGGCCGCAAAACTGATCTGGGTCTTTACCTCCTTCTTGCAATAACCAAAGTAGTTGTCCGCGATCATCGTCACCACGACCCCGTTTGAGTCGCGTGCGGTCAGCTTGAACGCCCCACCGTCGTTGTATTTCTCCTCCGGATCACTCCAGCACATGCCATCGCGCTTCTGCAACTCGGTGGCTTCGTCCACGTGTGGCAGTCCCACTTCCTTCTTCGTCACGGTGATCAGGTGCGGGGCAAGAATCACGCAACCGGTGTGGCCGGTCCAGTGTTCGACATCCAGGCCGGCGTCGTTCTCGGGCAGGTAGGGATCTCCGGCGTTTCCGAAAATCGATTCCACAAAGTCGAGATTGCAGACCAGGTTGCCCGGCGCGAAGAAACGGACTTCCAAAGACTTCTTGGGAGTGTATCCGCGAACCTTGGGACAAACCATCGGCCGCAAGAGGAGCGAGACCCAGCATTCCGCCTGATCCACCTGCGCATCGGTAAATGGCAGTCGCATTAATTCGCTCGGCGGTTGCAAGGCCTTCTCCAACATCATTGCGAATGTCCCAACGGGAACGGACTTTTTATCATCCGGAATTGGTAATCCACCTTCCGCCACATGGAACACTCCCTTGGTCGTCCGGCGATCCTTGGCGGGATTGTGCAGCACGCCGTTGCGCGTGCGATACGAGCTGACGATGTTCGATTCAAACTTGTCCTTGTCCGGCGGCAGCGAAAGCGCGCGGGCCACGCCATGCCGATCCAGCACAAAGCTCCGATTCGGCAATCGAACCTTTTTCGGCGAACCATCAAGGTAATGATCCAGCCACTTCTGTATCCGCTTGTCCGCCGGGCACAGATAAGTGGACAGCAGACGATCGGTCTCGCGATGCCGGGCAATCAATGATTTGGCCAGATCCTCAAACTCTTCAGCGATGCCACCGCGCACACTTGGACAACCCAACGCGCCTAACTTTAAATTGATGTAGCTGATGGTCTGCTCGTCGGTGAGCGGAGATTCACTGGCGTGAAAGCCAATCGCTTTTCGTAACGACTCGTCCGTCATGGGCCGGCGAGTGTATGGAGCGGCCAATTGAGGTGAAATGAATAATTCTAATAGTTATCAACAGATTTGTTACACTTGATTATGGGAGCTTTGTGAGAATTCAGTGACCAACATTCATGCTCATCTGGTTTCATCGGGAGAACTGACCTTGGCAGATGTCGAATTGAATTCGTACACTCCACTCATGACCAAGCGGCAAGCCACCGTTCGCCGAAACACCAAAGAGACGCGCATTTCGCTCAAGCTGAATGTCGACGGCTCGGGCAAATCGAAGATATCCACGAAAATCCCCTTCTTCGATCACATGCTCACGCTCTTCGCCAAACACTCGGTGGTGGATCTGAACCTCAAGTGCGACGGAGACATCGAGGTCGACGCGCATCATACGGTGGAAGATTGTGGGATCGCGCTGGGAGATGCATTTGTCGAGGCGCTCGGCGACAAGAAGGGAATCCGGCGTTACGGAACTGGCTTTGATCCGCGGAATCCCTTCACGGGCGAGGCGTATCTACCGATGGATGAGACACTTGCGCGTTGCGTGATCGATTTCAGCGGCCGGCCGTACTTGGTGTGGCGCAAGTTGGACAAGCTCTCGCACAAAAAGATTTCCGACGAAGAAAAAAACCAGGACATGTCCTCCGCGTTCCGATTCGGATTGGCTCGGGAGTTCTTTCAAGGTTTCACCAATGCCGCGCGCTGCAACCTGCATTTGGAATTACTTTACGGTGAAGAACCGCATCACGTGGTGGAAGCCCTGTTCAAGGCTTGGGCGCGTGCGACGGATTTTGCCTGCCAGAATGACCCGCGAATCGCCAACCAGATCCCCAGCACCAAGGGGAAATTGTGATTTGTTACGAGTGCGTATGAAAACGCGCAGATTTTGCGAAAACTATTCAAATAGGTTGAATGATCACCGATAAACCTCGTCGGACCGAATGCCGAAAGATTTGGATTACAAAGAAGCTGATGACAAACAGCTGGTAGCAGCGGCCCAAGATGGGAACACAGAGGCTTTTGAGGAGCTGATCTTCCGGCACCGTGACAAGATCTATGCGCGCGCCTTCAGCATGATGCGCAATGAAGACGAAGCGCTCGATCTCTCGCAGGAAGCGTGGATCAAATCTTGGCAGCGGTTGAAACAATTTCAGGGCGACTCAAGTTTCGCGACTTGGATGACCCGGATTGTCATCAATCTCTGCCTCGATCAGATCCGCCGGCAGAAGCGGAAACGCGCCGAATCCATCGAGAAACTCGATGAAGAGCTCGGTGGTGTGGAACGTCAAATGCCGGTTGTCAGCGTGAATCCCACTGCCGGGATGGAACGCGGCGAGCTCAGGAAACGAATTGATGAAGCAATGACAAAATTGTCGGATGCCCATCGAACGGTCCTGATCCTGCATGAGTTTGAAGAGCTTGAGTACAAGCAGATCGCCAAAGTCATGGGTTGTTCGATCGGAACCGTAATGTCGCGATTGTTTTATGCGCGACGCAGAATGGCTTCCTTGTTGGCCGCAGTTAAGAAAGAGAAAACAGAATGAACGAAGAAACACAGTTCAAGTTGATGGCCTTCCTCGACGGGGAACTCCCCAAGGATGAGGAAGCCGTGATCGCCGATCTCCTGAAGAGTGATCAGGAAGCCGCGGCGCTTCTGGAAGAACTGACCTGGGCCAAGCAGACCATCGCCGACAACGAAGCGGACATGGTCGTGCCGGAGACCCGCGAATTTTACTGGAGCAAGATTTCCCGCGGCATAGAAGCCGCCGAGCGCGAGGCAGAACGCGATAGCCGACCCAGCGACAAATGGTGGTACAAGCTGCTGATTCCCGCGGGTGCATTTTCCGCGGTCATTGTCGGACTTGCTGTGCTGACCCAGCCGCCAGTCGAAGACGGAACCTTGCCAACGACTCCCAAACCGGTTTCCGAAAACCCTGACGAACCCGTTTACACCGAAGCGAGCACTTACGAATTCTACGCCGAGGAAGAAAACATGTCCGTCATCTGGGTGACCACCGACAACGCGGCCGAGTTCGAATCTCCAACTCGCGATCCGCTCCTGGAAAATCAATAACGTGCGACACACCGTTGCCATAGCCCTTGTGGCAGTGCTTTTCATGGCGGGACTGATCGGTCCCGCCATTGCTGGCTCTGTGCCGGGTGAACTCAAAGGCAATGCCACCCTGATCTGGGGCTCCAAGACCGCACCGAAGAACAAGGATTTGAAGCCCGTCAGTCCGACACTTGCAAAAAAACTCCGCAAGACGCTCAAGTGGGAGCACTACTACCAGATCAGTGAAAAAGATTTCGCGCTTTCCCAACTCAAGGCCAAACGTGTTGCCATGAGCAAGAAGTGCGTGCTTGAGCTGCAGCAGCTCAAATCCAATGAGTTGCGCGTCAAGATGATCGGCCAGGGCAAGGTCGTCCTGAACAAGAAGCATCCCATGAAGAACAAGGACGCCCTCGTTCTCGGTGGCCCGGACAAGGACAAGTCCGCTTGGTTCGTCGTCATTCAGTTCAACTGAACTTTGCTTAATCCCCGGGCGTCCAACGCTCCATACCCATGACTCCCAGAATCCTCTTCACCATCATTGCGTTCACCCTTCTCGCTCCAACCACCCAAGCCGCCAAAGCTGGCAAAGCGACCAAGCTCTTCGACGGCAAGACGCTCAAGGGTTGGACCAATCCGTATGATTGGGGTGAAGCTTGGGTTGAGGACGGAGCCATCGCGCTGAAGGCCAACAAGAAATTCTTCCTCGCCACCGAAAAGAAGTATTCTGACTTCAAGCTGGAGGTCGAAGTCATGCTCCCTCCCGAAGGCAAGAGCAATTCCGGCATCATGTTCCGTTGCCACGTGCAGAAGAACAAGGTGTTCGGTTATCAGGCCGAATGCGATCCCACGGATCGAGCTTGGACCGGTGGACTCTACGACGAAGGCCGTCGCAAATGGCTGCATCCCCTCACCACCGAACGTGGAAAGAAGAAACTTGCCCAAGCACCGCTTGGCAAATGGATCAAGTACCGCATCGAATGCAAAGGCGATCACCTGCAGATCTTCATAAACGGCAAGAAGACCACCGACTACCGGGATGACATGGACGCATCTGGATACATCGCCCTTCAGCACCACGGCGAAGACGGTCAGATCTATCGCTTCCGAAACATCCGCCTCACTCCCCTTTGAGCAACCGTAGCCAAGGGAGCTGCCAACACGACGGCGCAAAAAAAGACCGCCCATCAGGCGGTCTCTCTTCAAAGCATTGTTGAATCAGATTACTTCTTCGACGCTTTTGCCTTGGCTGCTTTTGCCTCGGCCTTCTTGCGTTTCAAGTAGTTGATACGACGGCGTCGCTTTTCGACTTTGTTGTGTTGCTGGCCCATGATTTTTCTGTGCTGTTTCTGTTGTTTCGAACAAATTGGCCGGGAATATGAAGAGTCACTCCTCACGGATCAACCTCAATCTGTTACTCATTGCGATCTTGTTTGGCGCGGGTTGTCAAACTTCCAAGCGTGTGAAAGCCGAAGATGCGACACACATCTTCATCTTCATGGAGACCCATTCCGGCCTTGGTGAGATGGCACGCAAGGTGGATATCGACGGACCCAATGGTGGCACCATGTACATTGGTGCTTCACCTGTTCTGAACGACGTTCACATTGAAGAAGCCAGTGCACACGATGCAGCGGATGGAAGTGTTGCCATCCAGCTTCAACTCAACCGCCAGGGAAAACGCATCCTTGAAAACATGTCCGGCGCCTATCGCGGCAAGCGACTCGCCGTGAGTGCGAGCTTTCCTGAACTTCGCTGGCTGTGCTGCGTTCGGATGGACAAGCTCATGAGCGATGGACATCTCACCTTTTTTCCCAATGCCTCACCGGAAGAGTGCGATCGAATTGCCAAGGGCATGAACCTCGTGATCGCAGAATTGAACAGCAAGCACCGATACAAATGATGCGGGTCGCGATCGCAATGTTCATGCTCTCAGGCGGGCTTGTCTCCGCGCAGCAATTCTATCTTCCGACCGAAAACACGTCTCTCTTTCTCGCGGGCAATGAAACCCGCTTCTACGCACCAACGCCCGGCAAAGACTGGGTCAGCGGCAGCTACGGCTGCGTGCGAACCGGCGGTGCGCAATTCCACGAAGGCATCGACATCCTGCGCGTGAACACCGATCGACGCGGTGAACCAACCGACGAAGTGATCGCTGCGGCCGATGGAATCGTCTCCTACGCGAACCACGCTTCCGGCGCTTCGCTCTACGGCAAGTACGTCATCCTCAAACACCGCATCGAAGGCATTCCCGTCTTCACACTCTATGCACACCTCAGCCTGATCGAGAGCGGTATCCGATCCGGAGCACAGGTTCGCGCGGGCGCCAAGCTGGGCGTGATGGGACGAACCGCCAACACGCGTTCAAGAATCGGACGTGACCGCGCACATCTCCACTTTGAGATCGCCTTTCGTGCGAACGAGCGCTTCAGCGGCTGGTACCAAGAACAATACCAAGGGAAGAACGATCACGGCAACTGGCATGGCTGGAACTTCCTCGGCCTCGATCCTACGGACATTCTCCGGCGTCAGGTCAATGAGGCGCAGTTCAGCCTGCTCAACTTCATTCGTCACCAGAAAGAGATGTTTCGGGTGCTCGTACCCAAGACCGGGTTCTCCTATGAACGCGAATATCGTCCGCTCATGCGTCGCAACGCCACGGCTGAACGCGCCGGCATCGACGGATATGAATTGGTCATCAACTTCGCCGGAATCCCATGCCAGCTCATCCCCCGCTCCAAGACCGAGATACCGTTTGAAAAGAGCTACTCCATCATCCGCGTCGTGGAAGAGGAGGCCTTGTCCAAACGATGCCGCAAGCTGATCACCAAGGAACGCGGCAAGTGGCGGCTTACCAGAAAGGGCGTCGAGTTCCTCGACTTGATCACCTACCGCTGACGCAGCGACGTCATTCGGTCTCGGGGATCGAAGATTATGTTTTCGTCCCTGGCCAATTCCGTTTATCCCGGCGGGATGAAATGTCTCCAATTCCTCACGCTTCTCGCCGTCTGCAATACACTTCCGGCCGCGACTGAAATTCCCACCTTCAAATCCCTGTTCAACGGCAAGGACCTCACCGGATGGGTTGACGTAAATACCAGCAAGGACACCTGGTTCGTGCGTGATGGTCTGCTGATCTGCACGGGCCATCCGATCGGCGTGATGCGTTCGGAGAAGCAATACGAGAATTTCATCCTCCACATCGAATGGCGCCACATGGAACCGGGCGGCAACTCAGGCGTGTTCGCCTGGAGCGAAGGCAAGGCCGCTCCTGGCAAACGATTGCCGAAGGGGATGGAGATCCAGATGCTCGAACTCCAATGGCCCTTCCTGAATCGCGAGCGGGACGGCTCACCCCGGCCCATCGCCTACGTTCACGGCGAGCTCTTCGGCGCCAATGGACTGACCACCGTGCCCGACAACCCACGCGGACGTCGCAGCAAGTCGATTGAGAATCGCTGCAAGCCGAAGGGAGAGTGGAATTACTATGACGTCGTATGTGTCGACGGCGTGGTGAAGCTCTCAGTCAACGGGAAATTCGTGAACGGAGTCAGCAAGGCTTCGGTGAAGAAGGGATACCTTTGCCTGGAATCTGAAGGTGCAGAGATTCACTTCCGCAACATCCAGATCATGGAACTTCCACCTGGAGTGACGACGAAGGAACAGACGGCTCCGTCGGTTGAAGAGAAGGCCGGATCATCCAAGAAGGAATAGTATATGCGCGGGTCTCCTTACCCGAGCATCCCCATGACCGCAGGTCCCCGGAATGTAGCAGGGAGAACTACGGTCCGACGAGTGAAACGGTCGGGAGGCCGTTCCGCAGCGCGCGATCACTTGTTCGATCACCGGGCATCCGATCGCGAACATCGTTGATCACGGCTGGCGGATTGGGACATCCGCGATACGGCAGGCTTGGAAG
>CEUN01109139.1_pt1 | contig 11726 bp, 7 predicted proteins | sample 361501 | NCBI WGS metagenome assembly CEUN01 (sample SAMEA2622801, study PRJEB7988) | marine metagenome | biome: marine biome (ENVO:00000447); feature: marine epipelagic mixed layer (ENVO:xxxxxxxxx); material: "saline water (ENVO:00002010), including plankton (ENVO:xxxxxxxx)" | depth 120 m | reverse complement strand
CGGCCGAGTGGATCGTATCTACTCACTTCAAGCTTGGGTTGCCTTGTTCTCCCTCGTTAGCTTCGTCTCATGCGCATCCGATTTCTCGTTCTTCTGACAATCGTGGCAGTGGTCGCCGAATCCTTCGCAGCCAAACCCAATGTCCTGTTCCTCATCTGCGACGATTTGAATTGCGACCTCGCCTGCTACGGGCATCCGCAGGTTAAGTCACCGAACATCGATCGCCTCGCGAAACGCGGTGTGCTCTTCAAGAACGCCCACTGCCAATACCCGCTGTGCGGACCGAGTCGCGCGTCCTTCATGGGCGGACTCTATCCGGACCAGACGCTCATTCATCGCAACGCGATCTATATCCGCGAGCATCTGCCGGACGTGAAGACGATTTCCCAGATGTTCCGCGACAACGGCTACTTCGCAACGCGCATTGGCAAGATCTATCACTACAATGTCCCCAAGCACATAGGCACCAGCGGACATGATGATCCCTATTCGTGGAACTACACCATCAACCCGCGCGGCCGTGATGTGGATGACGAGGATCTCATCTTCAGTCTTCGTCCGGGAGCGTTCGGTGGAACGATGAGCTGGCTTGCGGCTGAAGGCACTGATGAAGAGCAGACCGACGGCATCGCAGCGACGGAGGCGATCAAGATGTTGAAGAAGCACGCCGCTCAAAAAGACATCTTCTACATGGCGGTCGGACTGTATCGACCTCATACGCCTTACGTGGCGCCAAAGAGGTATTTTGAGATGTATCCGCTCGATGAAATCAAAGTTCCTGCCGTCCCCGGCAGATACTTTGAGACAATTCCCGCCGACGCGCGCAAGTCAATCACCCGGAAAAAAGATCAGCTGAATCTGCCAACCCGGCTGGCAAAGGAAGCGATTCAATCCTACTACGCATCGATCACGTTTGCCGATGCGCAGTTGGGCCGGATTCTCGATGCGCTGGACGAGACCGGATTGGCGAAGAACACGGTGGTTCTCTTTACATCCGACCATGGTTATCACATGGGTGAACATGGGCATTGGCAGAAGACCACTCTGTTTGAAAACGCCACCCACGTTCCGCTGATCATTGCCGGTCCCGGAGTGACCGGGCGAGGAACAGCGACCACTCCAGCGGAGATGGTGGACTTTTATCCAACCCTCGCGGAACTCACCGACAACACGCCTCCCCCTTACATCTCTGGGAAAAGCCTGGTTCCCGCGTTGCGCGATCCGAAGGCACAAGTGCGACGTTCTGCATTCACCCAGTATGCCAACGGTTACAGCATCAAGACGCCGCGCTATCGCTACACGGAGTGGCAGGAGGATGGAAAAGGCGGAGCGGAACTCTATGACCACTATTTTGATCAGGCAGAAATGAACAACCTCGCCCAGTCGCCGAAACACGGAGCGTTGTTGAAACAACTATCGCGCGAGCTCCGCGAACGAATTGCCTCAGCACGGAAGAAGCCGAAAGGCCTGACTCAGATCCACTTCGAGAATCGTAGGCGGGAGAAGTAGGCCTGGCAGCAGCCCCTACTCATTCGGAACCCAGGCGACGATCCGCAAGTGGTCCACCGGATCCGCTTTTGATCTTCATCGGCAGCGCGATCAAGAACGCGGGCCGATTCCATGATCAGGCCTTCTTTTTGCGGTTCTTCTTTGTGCGTGGTTGTTTGGGTTTGCGAACACCCGCCGGGTCTTCATCAGGAACCTGGTACAACTTCCGCAGGCGAGCGAGTTCGTCCTGAAGCTGTTTGCGAATCTTTGCATACTTCGGATTCGAGTGTTGGCTCTTCAGTTCTTCCGGATCGAATTGCAGATCGAAAAGCTCAACCGTGCCAACTTCATAGAAATCGATCAGCTTGTAGCGTCCGGTGGTAACTCCGTAGTGGCGAGGAACGGAATGCCCGCCACGCAATCCCTCGTAGTAATGGTAATAGAAGGACTTTCGCCAATCCTTTGGCGTATTGCCCTGCAGGAGCGGAACGAGGCTGCGACCCTGCATGTCGCTCGGAAGACTCGCCCCGGCGATCCCAAGAAAGGTCTGGGCAAAATCGAGATTCGACACAATGTCGTCATTCACACTTCCCGCCTTCACCTTGCCCGGCCAGCGAACGAGCAAGGGAGTCAACAGGCTTTCCTCATACATCCAGCGCTTGTCGAACCAGCCGTGCTCGCCGAGATACCAACCCTGGTCCGAGGCGTAGATCACCACCGTGTTCTCCGCGAGACCAGATTCGTCGAGGTAATCCAGCACGCGACCGATGTCGTCATCCACGGCCTTTACGCAGCGGAGGTAATCCTTCACGTAGCGTTGGTATTTCCACTTCACGAGATCCTTGCCCTTCAAATTGGCCGCCTTGAACTCTGCGTTCTTCGGGTTGTATGCCGCGTCCCATTTGGCCTTTTGTTCCGGGGTCAGGTTATTCGGCGTCACAAACTTCAAATCGCGGTCGTTCAGATGATTGGCGATCTCCATCTTCTGATAAGTCGGCGCCTTGCTGCGACCGGAGTAATCGTCGAACAAGGTGTCGGGCTCCGGAATCGTCACGTCATCATACATGGTCAGATACTTTGGACCGGGCTGCCAGTTGCGATGAGGCGCCTTGTGCTGATACATGAGCATGAAGGGCTTTTCGTCCGAACGTTCTTCCTTCAACCACGCGAGTGCCTTGTCGGTGATGATGTGGGTGGTGTAGCCGGTGTGCGGTTTGGTCACGGGTTTGCCATCGGGCCCGGCCGTGATCATCGGCGGGTTGTAGTAGGGGCCTTGTCCCTTCAGCACGTCGTAATAGTCGTATCCCTGAGGTGTGCTGCCGAGATGCCACTTGCCAACCACGGCAGTCTGATAACCGGCCTTCTGAAGGAGCTTGGGGAAGGTCTGTTGATTTCCATTGAAGTAATTGCCATTGCGAACGAATCCATTGAGATGGCTGTACTTGCCTGTCTGAATCACGGCCCGGCTCGGCCCGCAGATGGAATTGCTGACGTAACACTTGCGAAACTTCATCCCCTCATCGGCCAGCCGATCCAGGTGCGGGGTGTGGATCCGTTTGCTGCCGTACGCGCTGATCGCCTGCTGACAATGATCATCGGTGAAGATGAACAGGATGTTTGGCCGCTTGGCCGCATGGACTGACGTGGAGAGAAGGCCACCCATCAGCAAACTGAGAAGGAGTTTCGCTAGCTTCATAAGTGGGAGTTCATAGATGCGCAGGCGCGTGTTGTCACGCTTGAGAATTCATCCGTGAGCAATTGACTCTCAATCTCATTCAGATCTTCCCCGCCACGTCCCCGCATACATAATCGCCCCAGGCATGAGCAAACCATTGGTCAGCATCATCATGCGGTCCCACCACGAAGGCTGGGCGCTGAAGGAAACGCTTCCGGCCATCCGGGCACAGGAATTCAAGGATTGGGAGCTCATCGTCATTGATTCGGGTTCCACTGACGAATCCGTCGACCTGATCAAGGCCGCCAATGAACGCTTCTCCTGACACCACTTCGGCAAGAAGCTCTGTGAGGCCTACGAGAGCTCGTTCCAGAAGTAGCTTCGGATCGCATCCGGAGCTTGCGGGCTAAGCTCAACGAATTGAGTGAGAAGTCACTGCACGGTCCAACTCACTCGTTGGCATGCTGGTATCCGGTCCAGTACCTGGTCCGGATACCACGATGGACTCAGCCTGCACGTGCGATGGATCTTAAAGACACGCTCGGTAGCAGCGTGTTACCTGCCATGAGGTCAACCGTTCAATCGCCGTATCCGTTACGCTACCATCCCGTTTATCACATGCCCGTGGACGTCGGTGAGGCGACGGTCGATGGAGTTGTGGCGGACGGTGAGCTGTTCGTGGTTGATGCCGAGTTGATGGAGGATGGTGGCGTGGATGTCGTAGACCTGTGTGGCGGCGCTTGGGTTCTGCGGTTTGTAACCCCATTGGTCGCTCTCGCCATAGGTGCCGCCCTTGATGCCGCCGCCGCAGAGCCAGTTCGTGAAGACAAAGGGATTATGGTCGCGACCGGTGGTGCGTTGGGCGCAGGGCATGCGTCCGAATTCGGTGGTCCACAGGATGATCGTGTCTTCGAACATGCCACGTTGTTTCAGGTCCTGGATCAACCCGGCGGTGGCAAAGGCCATGCCGCCAGCCAGGGGACCGTGATCGCGATTTACGTCTTCGTGCGAATCCCAGTTGCGGCGTGGGAATCCGTTTTCGTTGCCGCTGAAGATCTGCACGAAGCGCACACCGCGTTCCAGCAGGCGGCGGGCAACGAGGCATTTGCGCCCGAAGAATTCCGTCTCCGCCTTGAGATTGATCTTGGAGTCGTCCACGCCCGGTCCTTCCGGGACGAGGCCGTAGAGGTCCTTGATGTATTGCGGTTCGCGCGAGACGTCGAGCGCCTCGGTGGCGCTGAGCTGCATCTGCGCGGCGAGTTCGTAGCTGCGGATGCGGGCGGCCAGACGGCTGTCACCCGGACGGGTCGATGCATGTCGTTGATTCAACAAACGCAGAACGTCCTGCGCGTCGCGATCAGCTGACTCGTTGATCTGTTCCGGCCGATAAAGATCGTTGATCGGCGTCTTGTCGCCGGGACGAATGACTGTTCCCTGATGTTGCGCCGGTAGAAACATCGAGGACCAGTTCTTCACGCCGTTGGAAGCGAATCCGCGATGATCCGGCAGCACGACGAAGTTTGGCAGATTCTCGTTCTCAGAACCCAGGCCGTAACTGACCCACGATCCCGCGCTCGGAAATCCGGGGCGATTGAAGCCGGTGGTCTGCAAAAGCGTTCCCTGGCTGTGAACACCCGTCTGCCCGACCAGGTCGTGCACGAAGGCGATGTCATCCGCATGTCGTCCGAGCGGAGCTACCACATTGCTGAGGTGCTTGCCCGATTGACCGTAGCGTTTGAAGTTCCAGTAAGAGCGTTGACTCACACCCGGCGAACTCTGAAACAACTCCACCTTCTCTCCCGGATCCCACTGCTGGCCCTGTTCTTTCTCCAACTGCGGCTTGTAGTCCCACATGTCGACATGACTCGCCGCCCCCGCCATGAACAACTGAATCACCCGCTTGGCCTTGGGCCGGTGGTGGGGCAAGGCTGAAGGCTGAAGGCTGAAGGCTGAACTGGTCTCGTTTGCGAGCAAGTCGGTCAGAGCAAGTCCGCCGAAGGTGGTGAGACCGGTTAGAAAATTGCGACGACTGTTCATAAGCTGGAGCGCGCGCCTTCATGTTTCGTAGCAGCCGACGTGAGGAGGCTCTGACTTCGAATCCAAACGCGTGGCATTGAATTGAGCCTCCTCACGTCGGCTGCTACGAGGCAGGAAAACCCGATTGCGGACCACAATTTCAAATCCCGTGTCTTCATTTCAGTCGACGTAGGCAAACTCATTGAGATTGAAGAGAAGTCGGGCTGTCGCGGGCATCCCGTGAGTCTTGGCATACTTGTTCAAGGTCTGGCGTTCCAGTTTGGCCGGGGCGCGGCCGAGGGCGAGCCAGATGGCTTCGTCGATGTTCTTGGTTCGGGCGGCGAACTTTTCGCTCATGGCGGTCATGAAGGGGTTGTTCATCAGCGCGAGCGCTTGGAGGGCGGTGGTGGTTTCGTCACGCTTGGGAACCATCTGTGAGGGGTCCGCGCAGTCGAGCGTGGTGAGGAAGGGCTGGGTCTGGCTGCGGGCGATGAAGCGGTAGATCGTGCGCCGATGGGTCTTCGGATCGTTGTGATCGTGCAGATGGTACCAGAACTTTGGCGTGTGATCGTCCTTGAATTTGAAGTCACGGAAGCTCGGGCCGCCCATCTTCAGATCCAAGGCGCCGGCGACCTGGAGCACCGAGTCGCGCACTTCTTCGGCGCGCAACTTGCGGCGATTCATGCGCCAGTAGTAAGCGTTGCTGCCGTCGATTTTCGCATTCTGCAGATCGCTCGCCGAGGCCTGGCGATAGGTGGAACTGGTAACGATCAGGCGATGCAGGTCCTTGACGGATTCGGTCTCACGAAAGCGGGCTGCCAACCAGTCGAGCAATTCGGGATGGGTCGGCTTCATGCCCATGCGACCGAAGTCGTTCGGCGAATCGACGATGCCGCGTCCCATGTGTCCGAGCCAGATGCGGTTGGCGGCTGAGCGCCAGAGGAGTGGGTTCTTCGGATCGGTCAGGTAATGCGCCAGGGCCGCACGGCGTTGCCCCTCGGTGTGATCCTTCCCGAGGTTGAAGGTGGCGGAAACCGATTCCCAGAGTGCGGGAGCGCCGGGCGTCATTTCATCCCCCTTGTTCCGCAGGTCACCGCGATGCAGCAGGTGAATCTTGCGCGGCACGCCTTTCGTGGGGATCACCCGACTGCGAGGTTTGAAATGGGTCGCCAGCGTGTAGACCATCTTGCCCTCCGGAAGGCCGTCCAATTCCTTCATCTTCTGGTCTCGTTGCTTGCGTAATGCGTCGCGCTTCTTCAATCGCTCCGGCGTTTCGACCTTGGCCAGGATCGAATCCATGGTCTTCAGAGCCTCCGCCAATTCGGCTGCCGACTTGGGATCACCACCGGTCGAATACTTGCCATCGACCAGGTTTCGGCGCCCCCAGCGATTTCCACCTTCGATGGAATCCTTGGCGGTGACCTTTGCCCCGCGCGCAAGGTTCCTGCCCTTGGCATCCAGCAACTCGACCTCGGCAAGGGCGAAGATGTAATCGTTCTTTCGTTCGACCAGTTTCGTGGCAGTGACGCGCACGAAGCGGCCTTTGCCACCGGGCAGATCCACGGGCGCCAATACAGGATTCAGAAAGTTTCGCTTGGTATGATCCGCCACGACCCGCGCGTCTTTGGAAAACTTCGGATCGTCGGATACCTCCACCTTGAACCGCGCCGGAAAACCGAAGCCACCTTTGATGCCAGCAAAATCATCGTAGCAGGCCCGCAATCGAACGGTCGAGAATTCTGCCGAATCCGCCAGTTCGAGCTGAACCCATTTTTCGGTGTCCTGTTGCTTGACGATGTGGCTGTGGTAACCGTGCTCCGCTACGTACTTGAGTGAGGCCTTCCCGGCTTCCTTCAATTTGGCCACCCGTGCCTTGATCTCCTTCAACTCCGCGCCGCCCTCTGTTTCAATCGCCTTGTCGATGTCGCGGAGTTTCTTGTCGAGATCGGCGACCTCGCTTTCGATCTTCACCCACTTCTTCGCGATCTCGGGATCCAGATCGTAAACGCGATCGCGTCGATCGACGGCCGCAAAGATCGTATGCAGGCGGTAATAATCCGTCATCGAGACCGGATCGAACTTGTGATTGTGACACTGCGCGCATTGCACCGTAGTGCTCATGAAAGCGTTGAAGACCGCGCTTACCATATCGTCCCGGTCGAGGTGCTTGGCGATGCGGCCGTCGAGCTTGCCTTCGCCCACCTCGTGGTGCGCGATATAGTCCCAGGGACCGGCCGCGACAAAACCCATGGCAACCACCCCATCCGGATCCTTCGGATACAACACATCACCCGCCACTTGTTCCCGGACAAAACGCGTCCAGGGTTTGTCGTCATTGAAACTGCGGATCACATAATCCCGATACGGCCAGGCATTGAAGCGCGCCTTGTCCTTGTCATAGCCGTGACTCTCGCCATAACGCGCGACGTCCAACCACTGCCGCGCCCACTGCTCGCCATATCGCGGCGAATCCAACAAACGCTCCACCAGCTTCGCATAAGCCCCGTCTCGATCCTTCTGTGAGTCACGCACAAAGGTGCGAATTTCTTCCGGCGTCGGCGGCAAACCGATCAGGTCAAACGTCAGCCGGCGGATCAAAGTCCGGGCATCCGCTTCCGGTGAATGCTTCAGTCCTTTCTCCCGAAGTTTGGCAGTCACGAAGTGATCGATTTCATTCTTCGCCCAGCCATCACCCGCCTCGGGTACAGCTGGTTTCCGCAATGGCTTCAGCGACCACCATTGTCGATCTGCAATCCGCGTATCGGTCAAAACCCGCCCTTCGGGAATCTCGGCTCCACTCGCCACCCACAATTGCAACGCCTTGACCTCCTCAATCGAAAGCGGATCCCGCTTGGGCGGCATCTTTGGCGATTGACCCGAGACCATCTTCACAATCTGCTGCAGGTCATCGATCACAATTGGTCCGCGGTCCAGCACCACCCCGCCCTTTTTGTCATGCGCGTTGTGGCATTCCACGCAATGGCGCTGCAACACCTCCAAGGGCTTAACCGCTCGTGATTGCGATTGCAGCAGAAACGTGCAGAAGCCGAGGAGAAACGTCAACTTGGCACTGGCGTCACGAAATCTCATGGGTTCGGTTTCGATATCCTATCTGCCAGCCATACGTGTGCAAGGCAAACAGACCGATCCTGATCGAATCGCTGCGATCCATCGAAGGGACGGACGACCGCTCCGCGTTGGTTGGTGAACCCTCAGCAACTGACGCGGCTCGGGCGTCAGATTCACTCCAACACGCCGACACTCATCAACACCTCATTCAACTGTAATCCCGTCTCCTCAAGAGTCCCCTCGTTCCAGATCACATAATCCGCCAGCTCCATCTTCTTCGCAATCGGCAGCTGTGCCTTGATGCGTTGGTTGATCTGCTCCTCCGTCATCTTGCGTTCCAGCAACCGCTTCTTCTGAGTCTCCGCTGAAGAGGCGATGCACACAACCGCATCAAAGTGTTTCTGCGCCTTTGTCTCGAACAACAAAGGAATCACGATCGCCCCCGCGCCTTCGCCAGCCTCGCGCCATTCCTCAATCTGCTTCAGCCAAAGTGCCCGGATGCGTGGATGCAGAATCGCTTCCAGTTGTTTTCGCGAAACCGCGCTCCCGAAAACCCTGCGCGCCAGTTCTTGTCGCTGCAAGCGGCCATCCGCACCGATAACACCCGTCCCGAACAAGGCCTGCACCTCTTCCAATGCCGGCTGGCCCGGTTCCACCACCTTGCGCGCAAGATGATCCGTATCCACCACGGACACGTTTCGTTTCTCAAGCAGCGTGGAAACCGCAGATTTACCCATCCCGATTCCACCGGTGATGCCAAGGACCTTCATCGTCGGGGCGGGATTCTTCTTCAATCCACGTCGCACTGAAAAGCAATTTGTAATCAGCGTACGATAATCAACCAGCTGTGAACGGGTCTCCCGACCAATTACCCGAACGCCAGGAGGTCTCCCGCAAGCATGGAGACCTTCCGTCAAGCAGGTGAAGCGGTCAGGAGACCGCTCCACGTCGCGTCAGCTGGCTTTTCTTGGAAGGGGGTAAATTACCGCTTGCACCGCCCCACCCTTCGACAAGACTCCCACGCATGTTTGCGACGCTCACCTGGCAGGACAACACGGTCATCGTGCTTTACCTCTTAGGCATGATCGCACTCGGCGCTTACCTCAGCAGGCGCGAGCGAAACGATGAGGAATACTTTCTGGCGGGCCGGCGCATGCCGTGGTTCGCGGTCGGCATCAGCGTGATCGCCTCGATCCTTTCGAGCCTGACCTACCTCTCCGAACCGGGAGAAATTTGGAAGGCCGGGGTGACCAACCTCGTCGGCAAGATGCTGGCGATTCCCTTCGAGATGATCTTCGTGTGGCTCGTGTGCATCCCATTCCTCATGAAGTTCCGCTACACCTCCGTATACGAATACCTTGGCGAACGTTTCGGCCTGGCGACGCGTCGCGTGGGCGTGGGCTTGTTCATCCTGCTGGTGGTTCTGTGGATGGGCTTTGTCGTTCTCGCCACGGCCAAGGCCCTCGCGCAGATCAGCGGATGGTCCCTCCCATTGATCCTCGTCGTCGTGGGTACGGTCGCGACGATCTACACCATGATCGGCGGACTACGCGCGGTGATCTGGACTGACGTCATCCAAGTGGCCTTGCTCATCGGCGGAGGCGCGTATGCGATCGTTCACGTGATGGCTGTCACGGGAACAGGCTTGCCGGTGTGGATTGAATCCTCGACCAAGTTTTTGGAATCCCAAAATCACGAGCCGCTTCCGTGGTTCAGCGCGGATCCAACCGTGCGGGCAACAGTGTTCACCGTCGCCTTCCACATGTGTATCTGGCACGTGTGCACACACCTCTCCAATCAGATGACAGTGCAACGCTACTTCAGCACCACTGATCCCAAGGCAGCGCGCAGAAGTTTCGTCACAGCGTCATTGTTTGCCGTCGGGATTACACTGCTACTTGCTGTCGTTGGACTGGCCTTGGTCCACTACTACGTCGGCCGCGGGGTAGCGGTGGAAAACGAACTGGTCCAACAGGGACGCTACGACCTCATCTTCCCTGTCTTCGCCATGAATCATCTCCCGCCCGGAGTCGGCGGTGCCATTCTGGCCGCATTGCTGGCGGCAGCGATGTCGAGCATCGACTCCGGCATTAATTCGATCGCCACGGTCATCACCGCCGAAATGAAAGATGGAGGAACAGCCCGCGTGCGATTGGCAATGAAGATCACCCTGCTGACCGGCGCATTCATCGTCGGCGCGTCCTACCTGCTGAACTTCATCCCGGACAAGTGGGGTATCGTTGCCTCCCTGCCGCGCACATTTAACGCGGTCACGGGGCCTCTCGGCGGCCTGTTCCTCATTGGGATGTTCCTCCCGATGGCCGGACAACGGGCTGCGATCATTGGGGTCTCGTGCGGAATGTTGGTCAGCGTTGGGATCGGTTACTCAGAACAACTGGGCAATCTCTTCGGCACCGGATGGCCTGCGCTCAGCTTCACCTGGGTCATGCCGTGTTCGCTCGGGACCACCCTGCTCGTCGCCTGGCTGGTAGGGATGACCGGCGGTCGTCCGCAACACTCCACCGCGGGATTGACTTGGGCTTCGCGGAATGAATCCTCACCAGACAAATGAGCTCCCCCTTTCGACTGGCCTTTCTCGGCATCGACAATCCCCATGGCGCTGCCTGGCGCGAACTGTTGGCAAACCTTGAAGATGAGCTGGAAATTACGTCGATCGTCCCGGGATTCAACGATGGCACAACCAGCCTGGAAGAACGCTTCGCACAGCTTCCACGCTTCAACACCGTTGAAGAACTGATCGCCGATGGTGGATTCGACGGCGCCTTTATCGCCCTGCCGAACAACGAAGCCCCTCAAGCCGCGACCAAACTCGCCAAGGCGGGCAAACACGTGATGGTGGAGAAACCAATGGCTGGCACAGCAATCGATGCCAAGCCACTCGTCGATGCCGTTTCAAGAAGCAACGTGGCCTTCCAGAGCGGCTACATGTGGCGTTATGACGAAGCCGCAAATCGTCTGCGCGACATGATTGCGGACGGAAGATTCGGCAAGTTGATCAGCCTGGAAATGACCTTCGTCACCAGCGATGTGAAGCGTCGTGATCCCGGTCATTACCTCTTTGATCGCGAGATGAACGGAGGCGGCTTCTTCAACTGGCTGGCCTGCCACTACCTGGACCTCCTTCTTTACGTGACGGGACAAGCGATTACCGGCGTGACCGCACGCACTGGAACGTTTGGCACGACGCCGGTCGATGTTGAAGACGGAGGCGCAGCCATGCTCGACCTCGCCGGCGGAGGGATGGCGACCTTCATCGGCGGATACTGGCTGCCTCGCTGGGCCAATGAGGCTCATTGGACGATCCGCGGAAGCGAACGCTGGGTCCACTGGGATCCGGCGCGCCCAGGGACGGGCGGAGTGCTCGAAATCCACGGTCCCCAACCACAATGGAATGCGATGGAAGAGACTTTTGAACTCCCGATGGATAATACCCCGGGCTACGGCGGCCGACGTGCGC
>CEUN01060975.1_pt1 | contig 11734 bp, 9 predicted proteins | sample 361501 | NCBI WGS metagenome assembly CEUN01 (sample SAMEA2622801, study PRJEB7988) | marine metagenome | biome: marine biome (ENVO:00000447); feature: marine epipelagic mixed layer (ENVO:xxxxxxxxx); material: "saline water (ENVO:00002010), including plankton (ENVO:xxxxxxxx)" | depth 120 m | reverse complement strand
GTTCACGGGGTTATGAATACTGACAACATGGCTTTATCAGGTGAGACGATTGATTATGGGCCCTGCGCTTTTATGGACACTTATGATCCGAATACGGTTTTTAGTTCCATTGATCATATGGGACGCTACGCCTATGCCAACCAACCCGCAATCGCCCAATGGAATCTGGCCCGCTTTGCCGAAACCTTGTTGCCTCTACTGGATGACGACTTGGATAAGGCAACAGAGGTAGCGGAGGAAGCCATTAATGGTTTTGGAGTAGTGTATAAAGAAAAATCTCTTTCCATGTTGCGAGGCAAAATTGGCTTGTTCGGCGAACAATCAGAAGATGAAAGTCTAATCACTGATCTACTTACGTGGATGCATCAGCAAAACGCGGACTATACAAATACCTTCATGGATTTAACCAATGAATTACCACCGAAGGGTGAGTGTTATGAGAGGGATGACTTTAAAGAGTGGTATGCTCGCTGGCAAGTTCGGCTCACTAAAAACACCGAACCATTAGAATCCTCTTTATCTTTGATGCGGTCCAACAACCCGGTTGTGATCCCACGCAACCATAGAGTGGAACAGGTTTTAGATGCGGCTACAAACGGCGATTTACAACCATTGGAGGATCTCTTAGCTGTACTGCAGGAACCTTATAATTACCGCAGAGATCTCAAGTCTTACCAATTGCCACCCAAGCCTGAGGAAAAGGTTTGTCAAACATTTTGCGGAACATAGCCATTACTTTAGTCACCAAAATTAGCCACTTTTACCTTAATCCTTTGAACCTCTTGTTGAGAGCTTCTTTTATTGTTGGTGCCGCGAATTGGTTGGTGTTCCTTAAGCCTGAACTGCAATCACAAACCGGCGTGTGATACTTTGGTTTTTCGGTCATTCCAAATCCAAACCGGTGTACTTTAGGTTGGCAATAGTATCTTCAGCTGCCATCTTTTACATTGTTCCCATTTGCCCTTGGTGAACTGTAATCGGTCCACCCGTTTCGGGTTCGCTTTGGTTCAAATAATTCCCTGCGGTCTAATGGGTGCAGTCAGTCACAGTAAGGAAAGAAGGAATGAAACAAGGATTTTTATATGAATTTTTTAAATTGTGTTTTTGCTAATTCCCACACTGCAGAGTCTTTAGGTTGAAAAAATTCTACATCCGTGGATTGGGCTACGACTTGCCGTGCGCTTGCAAGATTAGGCAAATCCCCAAGAGTAATCGCTTGTACCATTACATTACCCAAAGCAGTTGCTTCAGTAGGCCCGGAAATTATCTCCACTCCACAGGCATTGGCGGTGAATTGGTTAAGCAGTGCATTGCGACTGCCTCCACCCACGATATGAAGCCGTTTAATGGGCTGGCCTGTAAGCTCTTCGGCTTCCTTCAGGCGTTGAGCGTAAAGTAGCGCCAAACTTTCCAGTACGCAGCGCACAATTGCTCCGGGCGCAGTGGGTTCAGGTTGATTGGTTTCGCGGCAGAATGCACCGATGGCACTGGGCATATTGTCCGGCTTAAAAAAACGCTCATCTTCCGGATTAATGAGGGAAGTAAAGGGTTTGGCTTCCTCCGCAATTTGGGCAAGCCTAGAGTAATCATATGCTTGTCCTTCGGCGGTCCATATTCGGCGGCATTCTGACAAAAGCCACATACCGATGCAGTTGCGAAGTAGGCGCACCGTGTTACCGTAACCAATTTCGTTGGTGAAATTCAGTTTCCGAGATTGATCGGTGATAATGGGTTTGGGCCATTCGACGCCAATCAAGCTCCACGTTCCTGAACTCAAATAGGCCCAGTTTTTCCCTTCAGCTGGAACAGCCGCCACGGCCGAGCCCGTGTCATGACTGCAACTGGCAATGACCTCGATTTCTGCAAGTCCACATTCAGTGGCTAACTCGGGCTTTAGCGTGCCCAAACGTGTGCCTGAAAGGATGAGCTCTGGAAATTTTTGGTGATCCCAGTTAAAGGCGTCTAAAATTTTATGAGCCCATTTACCGGTCCGTGGGTTGTAGAGTTGCGTGGTGCTAGCCAGTGAAATTTCTGCTTTAGCTTCGCCGCAAAGGAGATAATTGAAACCATCGCCCAGTGGCAGAAAGGTCTGCATTTTTTTTATTCGTTCAGATGATTCAGCGGCCATTTGAAAGAGTGAATTAATCTGTACGAACTGAATGCCAGTTTCCTCATAGATTGTCTCCCAGGAAAGTTTATCCAGAGCCCGGTCGATTCCACGTTGGTTGCGGCTATCGCGGTAACAGAATGTGGGTTCGATGACCTCACCCGATTCATCGAGCAAAAAATAATCCAGCCCCCACGCATCACAACTGATACTCTTAATTGGTAGCTTGCGGTCGGCCGCAATCCGTAAACCGGTTTTGAGTTCGGAAAATAAACGAGGGATTTCCCAGCAAAGGCCATGTTCAGTCTCAATTGGTCCATTGGGAAAACGGTGTAGCTCCTCCAGTGATAAACGGCCATCCTTGAGTGCGCCAAGCATTAGTCGGCCACTCTCGGCACCTAAATCACAGGCAAGGTAGTGCATGGGATGATTGAACCGGAGGCTACCGGTTGCGCAAAGGAAAAGTTTGCCAATACCGTGACTTTACGTGTAGTGCCTTAGGGCATGGCGAAGACAGCATTGTTGTTTGCGGGTCAGGGAGCGCAGGTGGTTGGAATGGGTAAGGATTTGGCGGAAAAATATCCGACAGCCCAAGCCTTGTTCGATCAAGCCAACGGGGTATTGGGTTATGATCTCACTCAAATCTGCTTTGAAGGACCAAAGGATGCCCTAACCCAGACTGAAAATGCCCAGCCTGGGATATTTTTGATAAGTTGGATTGCGTTTGAGCTCCTGAAGGAGCAGGTCCGTGATCTTAAATTTGAGGCTACTGCGGGTTTGTCATTGGGCGAATTCACCGCTTTGACGGCTGCAGGGACAATGTCCTTTGAGGACGGTTTAAGGATAGTACGCCAACGCGGACGTTTTATGCAGGAGGCCTGTGATGCTACTGAAGGAGGTATGGCTGCTGTAATCGGATTGGACGAATCAGTCACCCGAGAAGTTTGCGATGCTGCAGACGTGGAATTGGCTAATCTTAATTGCCCGGGGCAACTGGTCATTTCCGGAACCAACCTTGGCATTGAAAAGGCCTGTGAATTGGCTAAGGAAAAAGGGGCCAAGCGGGCATTGCCTTTAACCGTAGCGGGAGCTTATCATTCACGACTTATGGAAAGTGCCTGCCCAAAGCTGGAAGCTGTTCTGCGCGAAGTGCCTCTCAATTTGCCCAGTGTTCCGGTAATATCCAATGTTACCGCCAAGTCACACGCAACCGCCGGTGAAATCCTCCAACGTTTGGTGGAACAGGTAACCAGCTCCGTGCTGTGGGAGGCATCTATTCGCCACCTTTTGGATGAAGGTTTTACGCGCTTTATTGAACTGGGTCCGGGAACTGCATTAACCGGCTTTATGCGTCGCATTGATCGGGAGATCGAGGTATTGAATGTTGCGGATTCTGAAAGTCTGGAAAAAACAGTTAACGCTTTAAAATAAAAACATTATGTCACTCGAAAATTTAACAGCAGTAGTTACTGGAGCTGGTCGTGGAATCGGCCGCGCAATTGCACTGAAACTTGCTCAAGACGGTGCCAACATTGTTTGTGTTTCCCGTACCGAATCTAATTCTCAAAAAATTGCCGAAGAAGTTGCGGGGTTAGGCCGGAAGAGTTGGGCCGTTGCGGTTGATGTGGGTGATTCAGCTGCAGTTGAGGCGTCGGTAGTAAAAATTCTTGAGGACACTGGAGGGGTTAATATTCTCGTTAATAACGCCGGGGTCACGCGTGATGGATTACTTATGCGCATGAGTGAAGAAGACTGGGATACAGTGATTGATACCAATTTGAAAAGTGTCTTTACCCTCACAAAAGCTTTTTCTCGCGCCATGAGAAAGGCGGATAATGCTCGGATAATTAATATCTCTTCAGTGGTTGGTCTCACAGGTAATGCAGGCCAAGTCAATTACGCAGCGAGCAAATCAGGCCTGATAGGGCTCACCAAGAGTTGTGCCAAGGAATTTGCCAGAAGTGGGATCACAGTAAATGCCGTTGCTCCTGGTTTTATTGTTACTGATATGACTGATGAGCTTAGTGATAAGGTTAAGGAGTCAATAAAAACCAATATTCCGATGGGTGAATTGGGTAAAGTAGAGGACGTCGCTGAGGCAGTAGCCTACCTAGCGAGCCCCGGAGCGAGTTATGTTACTGGGCAGGTGTTGACCGTTGATGGCGGCATGGTGATGTGAGCAGAAAAAACCCAAAATTAAAGGTTCTTTTTTTTGTGAATAAAAAAACCCGACTCCGGACTTGACGCTTTGATGGAATTGGCTGACAAGAGCGCTCGTTATTAAAGGAACGATATGTCAGAGGAAATTAGCATTGAAGATCGGATCAAGAAGATCGTTGTTGAGCAGCTTGGAGTGAACGCTGATCAGGTTACCCCTGAAGCTAAATTCATTGAAGATCTAGGGGCAGATTCCCTAGATACAGTGGAGTTGGTGATGGCGTTGGAAGAGGAGTTCGGCAACGAAATTAAAGACGAGGACGCTGAGAAGCTCACCACCGTTGGTGATGTGGTTCGCCACATCGAGGATAACACATAATCTGACCCGCGATTTAGGGCAGCGGGCCAGTCGGTTCCGTCTGCCCCTTTTTTTATGTCGAGCACTTCAGGTAATCGAGTTGTGGTAACCGGTTTGGGTGTTGCTTCCTCTCTGGGTTGTGAGGTTGAGACACTTTGGCGGAATGTGGTTGCCGGTCATTGTGGGATTGATCGAGTTAAGTCTTTCGACGCTTCCGGATTTGCCTGTCAAATTGCTGCTGAGGTTGGCGAATTTGATCCGACACCTGCTTTTCCTAACCCTAAGGAAGTTCGTCGCGCAGATCGCTTTACCCAGCTAGGAATATTTGCAGCTTGGAAAGCTTTGCAGGATTCGGAAATGAATTTGGAGGAGCTAGATCGCGATCAGATCGGTTGTTATATCGGAAGTGGCATTGGTGGTCTTGGGACGCAAGAAACGCAACACACTGTACTCACTGAACGTGGGCCTGGTAAGATGTCCCCCTTTACCATTCCGATGTTAATTTTGAATATGGCCTCTGGTGTGTTTTCGATTTACTACGGCCTACGTGGTCCCAATGTGGCCACTTGCAGTGCTTGTGCCACCAGTACTCATGCATTGGGTGAAGCATGGAGGACCATAAAAATGGGTGATGCCAAGGCGATTTTTGCCGGTGGAGCTGAGGCAGCTGTGGTGCCTATGGGCATGGGTGGTTTTGCGGCAATGAAGGCCATGAGTACGCGCAATGATGACCCGAAAGGGGCATCTCGTCCCTTCGATAAAGATCGAGACGGTTTTGTGATGGGGGAGGGGGCTGGAGTGCTGGTTTTAGAAGAAATGGACCATGCCATTATGCGCGGAGCAAAAATATACTGTGAGATAGTTGGCTATGGGAATACTGCGGATGCCAACCATCTAACTGCTCCAGACCCTGATGGGAAAGGAGCTGCACGTTGTATGCAGATCGCTTTACGAAGCGGAGGATTAGATACTGACAACATTGATTATATTAATGCTCATGGTACTAGTACTCCTCAAGGTGATATATGTGAAACCAAGGCAATTCGTACTGTTTTTAAGGAGCATGCTGATAAGCTCGCTGTAAGTTCCACCAAAGGTTCTACCGGTCACATGCTTGGTGCAGCAGGTGGTGTGGAAATGGTACTTACGGCAAAGGCATTACAAACGGGTATCGCGCCGCCCACCATAAATCTGGAAAATCAAGATCCCGAGTGTGATCTCGATTACGTGGCCAATGAAGCACGTGAGATGGAGATAAATGCGGCCCTAAGTAACTCCTTTGGTTTCGGTGGGCATAACGCGACCATTGCCGCGACCAAGTTTCACGGTTACGCTGCCAGAACAGCCTAGAGGCTGAAGGCAGGAAATGAACTTTCTTTCGCTCATTGAGCACAAACGTGATGGCGGTGAGTTATCGTCCGAAGTTATTGATGAGCTCATAAGGGCATATTCGTCGGATTCCATTCCAGACTATCAAATGGCTGCTTTCCTCATGGCGGTGAACATCCGCGGCATGAGTACTGATGAAACTCGTGCCCTCACACTGGCCATGCGTGATAGTGGTTCAGTGTTTCAGTTTCCAGAAGACGAGCGCCCAATCGTTGATAAACATTCCACCGGAGGGGTCGGCGACAAGGTTTCCTTGGTGTTGGCCCCTCTACTTGCGTGTCTTGGGTATCGGGTGCCAATGATTTCAGGGCGCGGGCTTGGAATTACAGGTGGTACTCTCGATAAATTGGAGAGTATCCCCGGTTTCAGCACCCAATTGTCTGTAGATCAAATTATTGCCCAGGTTCAATCGATCGGGGTGGCGATGGGAGGGCAAACTGCTGAAATCGCCCCGGCAGATCAGCGACTGTATGCATTACGTGATGTTACCGGCACCGTGCCGTCGATTCCGCTGATCACAGCTAGTATCCTTTCCAAGAAATTAGCCGAAGGTCTGGATGCACTGGTGATGGATGTAAAATATGGTGGTGCTGCATTCATGCGAGAGCGTGATGAGGCAAGGGCTCTGGCTAAAACGATTTTGGTTTTGGCAGCTGAGTGTGGTGTGGAATGTAGCGCTTTATTAACTGATATGAATACTCCCCTTGGACGTGCGGCGGGCAATTGGCTGGAGGTTAAGGAATCCGTTATGTTTCTCGAGGGCAATGGACCGGTAGATTTGGAAGAGCTGGTGATTTCTTGCGCTGACCAACTTCCCGGATGCAATGCTGAGCGTGCCTCTGCCGAACTCGAAAGTGGCCGTCCACGCGAAAAGTTTACCGAACTACTTTCCGCCCAAGGGGCTGACTTGGTTGCTTTTGAAACCAAATTAAAGCTGGATTCTACAGCACCCGTTGTGCGGGAGTTCTCAAAGAGGGAGCGAGGCTATCTCGCCCGTTGTGACGCTCGCGTGATCGGAGAAGTCGTTCGGGATCTTGGGGGAGGTCGGCAGACGAAGGAATCGAAAATCCACCCTGATGTGGGTCTCGACCAAATACTTAAACCAAACGAGCCTGTAAATGGCCCCCTTTGCCGAATTCACGCCCGTTCGGAGGAGGATGCAGACATTGCCGAGGAGCGGTTAATGTCAGCTTTTGAGATTTTAGATGAAAAAGTCGGTCAATTTGAACTTATTTCTGAAATTATGAGGTAAATATAGGGACTCTCTGTCCCCTTGACAGGTCTGAATAATACTGGCAATCTCCGCGGTTCCCTCAATTGGATTCTGGGGTTATTGGACAATTTTTACCGATTTTAGGCTGTTTTCATGAAACGTACATTTCAACCTTCAAATTTGAAGCGGGCCCGCAAGCATGGCTTTCGGAGTCGTATGGCAACCAAAGGTGGCCGAGCTATTCTCAAACGTCGTCGGCAAAAGGGCCGAACTCGTCTTACTCCTGCCTGAAGATGAATACGCCGGCCCGGCTGAGGCTGACGCGTGCGATGCGGATTCGTCATCGAGCCGATTTTGCACGTCTCAAGCAGCAGGGTCAGCGACTTGCACGCGGTTGTATCGTACTTAATTGGCAGGAACTTTCACCCGGAGCAAACTCAAGATTCGCCGTGATTACAACCCGCAAACTTGGCAAAGCCGTTACTCGTAACCGATGTCGTCGCATTTTACGTGAGTGTTTTCGTTTGCATCAGTTAGAATTCAAGGCGCCGGTGGAATTGGTTCTGATTGCCAGAGCCTCAATGGTCGGGCAATCCTACGGGCAAGTGGAAAAAGTTTACCTGAATCTATTACGTCAAGCTAAGTTGATCAACTAAGTGAATCTGCTACAACATTTGCTCTTAGGTTTGCTCCGCTTTTACAGGTGGGCTATTTCGCCGATACTCACGGCTATTGCGGGCGGGAGTATCTGCCGGTTTGAACCCAGCTGTTCCCAGTACGCTTCTGAAGCGGTCCGAAAGCACGGATCAATGCGTGGCTCATGGTTGACTTTAAAGCGCTTGGGTCGCTGTCATCCATGGGGTGGGTGCGGGCACGATCCGGTGCCGGAAGTAAAGGAGACAGCTGCCTAATGGACCGTACCGGAAAATTAATTCTTGTTGTTTCGATTTTACTGCTTATTGCGGGGCCAATACTCCAGAATAAATTTGGGCCGAAGTCAAAGCTACCAGTCTCTGACACTAATGCTTCCATTAAAGGGACTAATCTAGTCTCACAAACGAATGGTCAGCCCTCTGTGGTTGAGCCAACCCCGATTGAGGGTGAAGTTAAGAACACCAATGCCGTTCCAGTCAGTCCTTCCACTAATGCTGTTCCAGTAAACCCTGAATCAGGACCTAAAACTCCACTGACTCCGGAAGATCCGGAACAGAAAGAATTTCTGGAAAATGAATTTGTGAAGTTCACCTTCACCAATCGCGGCGGTGGGGTTAAAAAAGTAGAACTTAAGAAATATTTAAAAGAGGTTGGGCGTAATGCAACGAATGCTGAACCAGTGGAATTAAGGATGGATCGGGGTCGATTGCCCCTATTGGCATTTGAACCCAAAACTGGTGATATAAATGATAATACTCCTGATGCTCCAAGACCGTATGCGCAGCAGTTAAATTATGTGTTAAACAAGAATGGAACAAATATTGTTGCTACTAGTACGTATGGAAATTTTGAAATTAGAAAAATATTTTCTCTGCAGGCTGATTATCAATTAAAAACAACAATTCAGTTAGTCAATCGGTCAGAAAACCCAAGTTCAGAGAATGATTTCTTTCTGGTTGCTGGTGCCGGGTTTGAACCTCCTTCTTCATCACGAATGATGGGCCTTAATTTCGGGGCGATGTGGTTTAATGGTGATGAAGAAATAAAGGTTGGTCCATCGGAAATGTTGGGTAATACCGAAACAGATGCCTCGGGGTGGTTTGATAACAAGCCAATGGGTTGTAGTTGCATACCTGGTGGGAATCCACGGAATAACTACAATTCAGCAAAAATAGGAGGGCAAGGTAATGTACGCTGGCTGGGAGCTTATAGCCGATTTTTTATTCAGGCATTAATTCCCGAGAAACCCGGGCAGTCAGTGCATGTGAACCAGTTCCGCCTCAATTCGATGAGCAAAGAGGAATTGGGGGATGCTCAGGTTAAAATCAAAAACAATCAAAAAGCATGGGAAGCTGCCTTGAGGGTAGAGGTTCCGCCACTTCCGGCCGGTGGTACCAACCAAATTAATTACATCCTATATGCTGGGCCTAAAGAGTACGATCGCTTGAGGGAAATTGGGACAGCCAATGGCGGGAATCAATTTCACCGAATCATGGGATTTGGTAAGTGGTTTGGTTGGGTTGCAGAGGGACTTCTGAGGTTAATGAAGTGGATGGCTCCAAGTCTTGAATTTTTGGAGGCGATCAAGATCAGCAGCTGGGCTCTTGCAATTATCTGTATCACCTTAGCCATTAAACTGGTTTTCTGGCCAATTACTGCAAAGACCACGCGAGCCATGAAAAAGATGGCGGCAGTAAACGCTAAGATGATGCCTGAGATTACCAAGATCAGGGAAAGGTATAAGAACGACTATCAGAAGATGAATATGAAGATGATGGAGACCTATAAAAAGTATGGGGTTAATCCATTATCGCAGGTTGGCGGATGCTTGCCGATGTTAATTCAGATTCCGATTTTCTTTGGATTTTTCACCATGTTGCGAAGCGCGGTTGAATTACGTGGCGCTGAGTTTCTCTGGGCCTCAGATCTTTCCTCACCTGATACCATTGCAACACTGGCCGGCTTTCCGATTAATATTATGCCGCTTTTGATGACGGCCACGATGTTTTTTCAAATGCGCCTGCAGCCTCCTTCTCCAGGAATGGATCCTACCCAGCAGGCAATGATGAAGTATATGCCCCTGATGTTTGTTATTTTCTTTTACTCCGCCTCTTCAGGCTTGTGTCTCTATTGGACGGTGCAAAATGTACTGACTATTATCCAAACCAAGTTGACAAAGGTTGATCCTGAGGCAGGCGACAAAGGTAATACCCAAGTGGAAGTGATTCCACCCAATAAAAAACGAAAAAGAACCTAAATTATGACTATGTCTACTAAACCCAAATCCATTCTGGAAGACATGCTGAATCACCTTGGCTTTGATGCTTCGGTGGAAGAGACTACGTTAGATAGCGGCAGCTTGTTGAATGTAAAAACCGAAGATGATCCCGGCCGTTTAATTGGTCGTCAGGGGCGGACCTTAAGTGATCTGCAATACCTTACCAATCGCCTATCTATTGTGCAGGATAAGGAGGCTGCCAAAGTAACGGTAGATGTTGGTAATTACCGCACTGAAAACCGGGAGAGCTTGATCAAAAAAGCTAATGAAGCAGCCGAAAAGGCGCGTCGCTGGGGTGAGGTGGTAGAAATGGAACCATTGAATGCCTTTGATCGACGAGTGGTGCACGAAGCTCTAAAAGAGGTGGAAGATGTGACCACAGAATCTATTGAGGTAGAGGATACCAATAAGAAGATGATTCTGGTTCGACCTACTGCAAGTTAACCAAATATAATCTTTTTTACTCTCAGCGGGTCATTAAATGGCCCGTTTTTTTATTTAAATTGGAAAATTATGCCTTTCGGGGCATTTATTAGAATATTATGTTAATTATTTAATACATGGCACATTGCATGCTCTGTACGCGTGCGTGTCATTAAAACAAATTAATCAAAATGAAGGGCCAGGCTTCGAGGAAGCTTCTCAACAGCTTTTGCTGGATATTGCTATTGAATCTTCATTGCGTGAATTAAATCAAATGGCAAATCCTTCCCCAAAACCTGCTAGTTTATCTGGGTATTACCAGAGTCTTCATGAATGGCGTTCGCCCGCAGCAAGTGAATTCAAGAATTAAGCAAGCCCTTCAAATAAGCGAAAATTAGCTTGGGTAAATCATTGCTGTATCCACCTTCAAGGATATTGGCCAAAGGTTTTTTGAGAGATCGTAGTTGCTGGCCAATCCATTGATAATCATCAATTTCAAGTTGCTGCTGGCAGAGAGGATCTCTTTTGTAGGCGTCAAAACCGGCTGAGACACAGATCAGATCCGGGTCAAATTTGTTCATTTCTGCTAATGCCGCCGAAGCGGACTTGCGCCAGATGAGATTAGAGCTATCTGGAGCTACGGTAAAATTGTGGCAGTTATCAAAACTCTCGGATCCGGTGCCCGGGTATGCCGGGTGTTGGTGGATAGAAAAGAAAGCGGTTCCGTCGACTTTTCTCAAAATATCTTCAGTGCCATTACCGTGGTGAACATCAAAATCAAACACGGCTACTTTTTTTACGCCAGCTGAGCGCGCTGCAAGGGCTGTAATTGCGATACTGTTGAAAAAGCAAAATCCCATTGCTTTTTTCTTTGTTGCGTGATGTCCGGGCGGGCGGAGCAGGGAGAAATTAGGTTTATTCTTCCGGGCAAGCTCAAGTGCACGAAGGGCTCCTCCTACAGATCGTCGTGCATGGGCATCAATATTTGCGTAATTAGGAGTGTCCGCGTCGAAAGCGTCGATCGGGTTCTCCACCAAATGTATATGTTCTAGTATATGGGCTTTCTCTATGAGGCTTTCCTTAGCTAAGGCGGGTTTGTCCCAGATAATTTCAATTTCCTTCTGAGCGTGTAAGAATTCAAGGGTGGCGGCTATG
>CEUN01434615.1_pt1 | contig 11744 bp, 15 predicted proteins | sample 361501 | NCBI WGS metagenome assembly CEUN01 (sample SAMEA2622801, study PRJEB7988) | marine metagenome | biome: marine biome (ENVO:00000447); feature: marine epipelagic mixed layer (ENVO:xxxxxxxxx); material: "saline water (ENVO:00002010), including plankton (ENVO:xxxxxxxx)" | depth 120 m | reverse complement strand
CAATTGGTTAGAGCGCTGCCCTGTCACGGCAGAGGTTGCGGGTTCGATTCCCGTCGCTCCCGCCACTTTTCTCCCCGCCACATCCATCGCTGCGGTTATTCCCCGTATCTCGTGAGACGAAGCGCCAATAAGTGTGGAATGGATTCCGTTGGGCGGTGTCATTAGGTTCAAAGCGCCTATTCCCGGTCCATGATCGAATTCAAACAATTGAGCCAGTGGTTCGAGTCCCATTCGCGGCCGATGGTGCTTTATGCCAGCCAGTTCGTGGATCGGGCGGAGGCCGAGGATGTGATCCAGATTGTGTTTCTACGGCTGCAGTCGCTGGACGCACCCCCGCGGGATGTCAAAGCCTGGTTGTTTCGTGCGGCCAAGAACACAGCCCTGAATTCTGCGCGCTCACGAACCCGGCGTCTGGCCCGTGAGACGGATGTGGGTGCCTTTTCCGCACCGTGGTTTGAATCCCGGCCCGAGGATGTGATTGATGCCGGGCAGGCGCGCCAGCTTCTCACCGGTCTCGACGAAGAAGCCCGTGAGGTGGTCGTCTTGCGAATCTGGGCCGGGTTGACCTTTGATCAGATCGCCGAGCTGAGCGAACGCTCCCGCTCATCCGTTTTCCGTCTTTACGAACAGTCTCTCACCGCCATGCGCAAACAATTGGAATCCCCATGCAAGAACCTGAAGAATTGAATCCAGCCGATCGCGAATTCGAATTGGCACTGGGCCGGATGCAGCCCGCGAACACCGGCATCGACCAGGGCGAGTTCGCCTTTCAACTCGGCCGGGCTTCAGTCCAGCGCCAGGTGAATTCCTGGCGCGCAACGAGTGCGGTTTTGGCGGTTTGCCTGGTCGGCTTGATGCTTGGCACCATTCCGCGGAACCACGGACCTGTTTTGGTCGAATCGCCGGTGTTCATCGAACCAGTTGCTGACGAACCTACTTTGAGAAGCATGGCTTACCTTGGCGTTCGTGACGCGGTCCTGCGCGATGAAATGGACGAACTCGACGATTTCCTTGGCTCGGACGAGTCCTCAACCAGCCAATCTCCCAATCCCTCCAACTCATATTCCGCGCAGGCATTGCGCAACGAACTGATCAATTAAACATCGAACCAGCCCTATCATGAAATCCTCCACCAAAACCCATTACTCGCTGACGCTGTCTGTGCTCGCGTTCATCTGTTTCAACAGCATTGCCGGCGCGGCTGAAGAACCCGCCCGCATCAAGCTCAGCCTCAGCCCCCAAGCCAATCCACGCCTGGGCCTTCAATACGAACTGCTCCCGAAACTCGAGACGCAGCGCTCGGGCAATGCTGCACTGGCTTACTACAACATCATTCTGGCGAACCGTGATTCGGGATTGAAAAAATTTCTCGAAGAAACCGGCAAGTCGCTCGGAAAGAATCCTTCGAAGGACGACCTCACCAAGATCGAGAAGACTCTGAAGGGTTATCGACCAACGCTCGCCAACCTAGCGCGGGCCGCCAGCTACCGGCATTGCGATTGGCAGGCGCATCTGGAGGATGGATTTGCCGCACTGCTGCCTTACCTTGCGGATCTGCGCCGGCTCAGTGAACTCGCGCTGTTGCAGGCAAGGGTTGATCTCACCAAGCGCAGGTTCGGTCAGGCGATTGGAAACATGCAGACTGCCATGGCGATTGCCGATCATGCCTCCCAGGATCGCACCTTGATCGGCAGTCTTGTGGGCATTGCAATCACCAGGAAGGTGGGGGTCGTCTTGCAGACCTACGTGCAGACCAAAGGAGCGCCCAATCTTCACTGGGCCCTGTCGGATCTGCCGCGTCCCATGTTTAACCTGCGCGACGCACTACATTGGGAACGTTCCTGGCACAAGATCCAGGTTCCCGAACTGGCTGAGGTCGGGCCGGAGAACGTGCGAGTTCCCATGGAAAAGATTTCCAAGCTCATGCGTGAACTTACCGGGAGCGACCCACAGGCCATCGACCGTTCGGCTGACAAATCCGCGCGGGAAGCTGCCGTGAAGTCCGCACGCACGCGCCTTCGCGGACTGGGGGTTACCCCGGCGCAATTGTCAAAGCTCTCGCCTCTCGAGACAGTGTTCCTCTCGGAGTTCGATCGCTATCGCGAGCTGTCCCATGACCTGTTCAAGTGGGCCAACCTGCCTTATCCGCAGAACCACACCCACATCGCCGCCGCCGGAAAGAAGGCATCGGAGTGGGGTGCGGAAAAGCGGGGCAAGTATGATCCCTTCCCCTTCCACACCTTCTTCCCCGCGCTCTCGAAGGCCAATGAACGCTTCGCCACCACAGAGCGAAACCTGGATGCATGGCGCTGCATCGAAGCCATCCGGCATCACCTCGCCAATAACAACGGAAAGTTCCCTGGATCGCTCGAACAAATCCAGGGAGTTGCCGTGCCGCTGAACGCCATGACCGGTAAGGACTTTCGTTACGAACTCAAGGGCAACACAGCCACCCTCACCGCCAGGACTCCTGCCAATCACGACGCGGGTGACACCACGGTTTACGAATTGAGCGTTCGGTGATCGAAGATGGGCGGATTGAGATTCGTCTGCCTTGCATGCGAATTCTCCCCTGCCTCTTTGCCGGGGTCTTCACACTCAACGCAGCCGAATACCGGCACGTTCGCGCAACGACCGATGAGCCGTTGCGCGATTCTCTGTCTCTGGAACTGGCGGCCCGCTCCATGGACGCCTCGGCATTGGCCTGGCAGGCGGATCACGATGGCAGCCAATGCCATGCGAACATGATGCACCTGATCGCCCGTCCCAAACTGACGGGCGTTTTGCCACCGCGAAAAGAGATTCGCAAATTGTTCGAATGGCGCGTGAACGAGCGCTGGAAAAAGTAGGGGCTGAAGCATCCCTCCGAGGCTCCCGTGATTGGATTGCCGCTGGCGATGAACGACCGGCAGACGAGCGGCAAGCTGCACGCATCCACCAGGGTCACCTTGGATCGTCTCACCCGAATCATTCAACCGAGCGGCAAATGGCGCTTCGTCTACGGACAGCGCAAGGCCTTCCTGCGCGATTACGAATTCGTGATGCTGGCGCTGAATGCCTGCGAGCTCATTCCGGATTGATCATTTGCAATCGCTCCCTGCACGGAATTACCTGGGCCTGCTCCCGGACCGAGGGCCGGATTTGGAGCGACCTCGGGAAGATGGGACTCCACGCCTGCCACCACGACCTCGGCGATCGATCTCTCCATCGCCATCGCGGTCCTCGCCGTACTCGACGGCACTCTCGAAGTAGATCTGCAGCTGACGACCCTTGCTCACATGCTGGTTGTAGACTTTCTTGGGCGTCGAACTCGTGAATGCCCTCCGGGCTTTCTCCAAGCTCGCCAGGATCTGTGCCGGTTCGGCCTCCAGTGGCAGTTCTTCCAGCACCTCTCCATCCAGACCAAATTCGTCGGGCTTGATCATGAAGATGCGCTTGCTTGATTCGGCGCCGCTGACTTTGCTCAGCCATTCAATTCCAGCATCGAAGTCAAAATGATAGCGGCCGATTACGGCGGGGTCATTGGCGACCTCACGAAATGTTTTGCGCAGCAATTCGAGCTTCTCCTCCGCGCCCGCTACAAGGACCAGAACCCGTTGATCGGCGGACGCGACATTGAGCGCCTGTTTCACACTGTGGAAGTCCTCGACCAGGGCATCATTGAGATTTCCTCTGACGTTATAGCGACCGGCGATCTCCGTCATGCTTGCGATCGCCTGAGGGGCAGAGCCCAGAACCTGATGCGGTCCGCGTGATGCCCGTGTCAGCCAGGTCTGTCCATTGGGCGCCAAGATGCAGAAGACACTGTTCTCGAATCGTCCGTTGAGGAAACGCCTGACCCACTCCTGATGCCGCGCACTCTCATAGGAATCCAGGCGGACGCAAACAAACCTGCGGGACAAATCGATGAAGTTTTTTTGCGAGAACAGACCGTTCTGCGTGGCAGTGTAGCCTGGTCAGAACACCCCCGATATGCCGCTGCATTGGGTGGCTGCAGCAACGAACATGATGGGCCGATTGCTTCGCTTGGCTTCAGCTTCGGCTGTTTCCCAGGTGGTGTACCAGGCGATGCCCGCTTCCCCCAGATCCAGGGGCGAGGCTCCCAAATCACTGGGGCGCGGACCAGCCGCGTTGACCGTGCCCGTTCCGATGATCAAGCCACAAATCCCAACCAGCTTTCTCAGAAAACGCATAAGTGGATAAAACGCCGGGTTCATCTGCCAGGTCAACCGCAAGTTTGTAAAGGGCGAGCGCCTACTCGCAGTCTGTTTTGTCAAGACAGGCATCCGACACATCGCCTGAAGGATTCGGTTCGGAGTGTTGGCGCATTTCGTGTTGGTCGCGTTCTTCATGGGAGTCACGGTCTCCTTCCTTGAACTGGCATACACCGGACAGGTTTACCTTCCGACCATCACCTACATGATTCAGTCCGGCGAAACCGGAGCGATGGGCCGGCTCCTGATCTACAATCTCGCCTTTATCCTTCCGCTCACGATCATCTTCATACTCGCGTTCCGCGGTCTCACCAGCGAAACGTTGCTGAAGTTGCTGAAGCGTCATGCAGCCGTGGTGATGTTCTCAACTGCCGGGCTCTTCCTCCTGCTGTTCGTCTTCCTGATCTTCGGCAACCAGCTTCTCCAGTCCGCGACGAATTGAAGCGGAGGGAAACGTCTGTCTGCCGGGCAAACGTAGGAGCAACAGGTTCGTTCCGAGAATCCAAACTCCAAGCCTCAAGCACCGAAAAAGCTCCAAGTTGCATTCCAACAGATCGCCGGACCACCGGCGGCTCAGACTGAAGCTTGGAGTTTTCTCCCGCAACCGGCTATTGACTGGCGCTCCGTGCAACCAGTCTCAGGCGGGAGCCTGGGCGTCGGTCTGGATTTCGATCATCAGTGTGCCGATCTCCAGTTTGTTGCCCCCGTAGAGCGTGTGGGTGGTGTTGGTCATCCGGTTTTCCATTTCCACGCGGCCGTCCTTGAAGGTGACCAGCGCCGCAATGTCGGGGAAGCCGCGTTCCTTGGGGATGTAGAGATGAACTTCCTTGCCGCTTCCCAATATGACGGGCTCCGTACCGAGATTGACCACAGTCTGTTCGTTCGGATCCCAATGAACAATCAGCGCGGCTTCGCGGGCCAGGCGTTCTACCAGGGCAACGACCAGTCCGATGGTGAAGCCAAGGATGACCGTGCCGATCAAGCGGCCCGCTGAATCAGCAATGACGGCCAAGGCAATGAGGAACGCGACGCCACCGACACCTCCGCCGATGAGTCCGGCGAGCCCCGCCTTGATGCGCGCGAGGTTCGGAATGAAGAACGACATCCCGATGCCGAGCAGCGCACCGAGCAATCCCCAGCCGACCACCTGGCCTGATTTCACCAGCCATGGCAAGTCCGCGGCTTTGTCCCCGAGAAGACCAACCACGTAGGAAAAGATATATTGGCTGACAATTCCGGACACGAGTCCGGCCGCCAATCCGCCACTCACCACCAGGCCGATCTGCTTGCTGCTCAAGGGACGGCGCATGAGAAAGTTTTGCCCGAGCACCAGCATGAATGACGCGGCCACGGCAAAGAGCGAAGTCCACACGCCGATGATCGCCGTCGCGGTCAACGAGACGGTTGGCCGTTGGGACTTCACCTCGGTGAGCGTGCGTTGAGGCGCATCCTTCATTTCGAATTCAAAGATGGTCCGCTGTTGCTGATGATTCAGAGAGCCGGTGAACTCCTTCACCTCGCCACCCCACTTGACCGCGACCGTGTATTCGGTGGTGTTCACTTCGTCATGAATGTCGTAGTGCTCGACGAAGACCGAGTAGCGTCCCTGTGGTGCGCCATCGGGAGGCCAGAAAATATTCTCAACTGGCTGCCGCGAGTAGGGTTCGTTGGCGTTCATGTCCACGTCCAGTTCACCGCCTGAACGCGACTTCTTGTTATTGTAGAAGATCTCTTGGCCATTGGGATCGATGCAGTGGAGATCGATGTCGTTCATGTTGTTCCACATGAGCGAGATTTGGACATCGCCGGACTTTGCGCCTTCGCGTTCGAGCCGCTGCTGCATTTCGTTGTTGAAGACGAGGACCGGAGCCACCTCTTCGTCAAACTCATCGGAATCCGCCTGTTTCTCCGGCTTGATGACGGACAACACCGGCTCGCCCACCGCCCAGGCGACGACACAGCCCATCGCTCCGAGTAATCCGAAGAGAATCGGCTTGGGCAGTTTATGGATCAGGCTGCGCACGTGTAGGGGTGAATAACAAAATCAGGGAATTAGGCCAGTCTCTCTTGTCGTTCCCGTGTTGTTGGCCGCGCGAACAGACGAAGGGTCCGAAATCGGGGTTACGGGAAAGTCGGTTCGAACGCTCCAGGCCAGAGCTCAGTTGAACACCATTTCCCGTAGATCCGCTCGATCCAGATCCACTGAAAAATAATGTTCCTCTCCGCCGGCTCGCAATACGTATTCGATCACCACAACGGCTTCAATGTGGCAAGTTCGGCGCAGCTCTTACAGTTGGAAATCCCACCGGCCAACCCGTAATTCTGCCTTGCCCAAGCATGTGCGGGCGTTCCCGTTTCGACGAGAGTTGCGCGTAATTCTTCACACAAAAACAAGCCGTAATGCAGCCAACTCAAGCCTCGTCCTCTCTCGTGATCCCGACGTCAATTTGCCGTCAAAACGATCCAAATGACCAAAAAACACCTGCAAAACAATTCATCAGCGGAATGCTTGCCAAACTTGTGGGCGCTCCGCATTCTCTGCCGATTATGAATAGCAAAGTCGCTGTAGTCCTGCTGGTGGCGATCTGCGCCCTGTTGGGCGTGGGGTTGCTGATGACCCACAACCAAGCACTGACGGACAAAGAAGAAAACACCAATCTCGTGGGCCAATTGCGTAATGAACTTGACGCGCTCAAAGCAGCCAGCGAAGGAGCAACCGCGCCCGCTCCCCCTCAAGCCCAGCCCGCAACCACGCAAACCGGTGCCGCCTCGCCAGCTCCCACGCCCACGCCAAGCGCTGCCACCAATACCGTGACCGTGCAGAATCCGGTGAACAGCGAACTGCAGTCCGCTCTGCAAAAGGCCAAGTCGGACGCGCTGGCCGCCCGGGAAGCCGTTGCCAAGGCCCGCGCTGCCGCGGAGGAAGCCGACAAGTTGATTGCAGCCGAACGCGCAAAGACGGAGCAGGCCAAAGTGGAAGCGGCCACCAAGCTCGCAAATCTTGAAAAGTCGAAGGACACCGCGATAGCCGCACTCGACAAACGCGTCGTCAAACTTGCCACCGACAAGGAAGAACTCAACAAGACCGTCACCAACCTCAACGGTGAAATCGGCAAGCTCAACACCACCATCACCACGCTCAAGAGCCAGATGGCTACCGCCGAAAAGGAATTGGAAACCACCAAGGGCGACAAGGAATTCCTCCTCAAGGAACTGCAGCGCATGCAGACCGACAAGGAAGAGATGGAGAACCACATGAACGATCTTGAATTCGTTCGCGAACAACTCTCCCGCCTGAAGACCGAACGAAACGTCGCCCGCCGCATTGAACTCATCCGCAAGGGCGTATACCTCACCGGCCACAAGGGCGCCAAATGGATGGTCGCCCGCACGCGCGGTCAGGCCAAACCCAAGATGGAAGCCGGCGAAAAGATTGCTCCGAGTCCGCTCGAGGTTGAGATGAAGAAAGACGGCACCGTCTCCATCAAGCCCGCCGAGCCTGCGCCTGAGCAGAAGCCTGAGAATCCCGGCGAACTCAAGCCCAAGCAATAACCGCACGCGAATTCACGCGGTGCCAATCGATCCCGATGCCGGCCGCGTCTCCAATCCAGGACACTTTCGGACGCTCGATGCGCGACCTGCGCATCAGCATCACCGATCGCTGCAACTTCAACTGCCTCTATTGCCTGCCGGAGAACGAGGAAGCAGCCAACTTCTATCGCAAACGGGCCGATCCCGGAAATGCCAAGCCGATCAAGTATTCCTGGAAACCCAAGTCCCACTTCCTCACCTACGAGGAGATCATTCACATCACCCGACTCCTCGCCGCAGGTGGGATCGACAAGGTCCGCATCACCGGAGGAGAACCGCTTTTGCGTCGCAACGTCGAACGACTCATCGAGGGACTTGCCGCGATCCCCGGCATTGCTGATATCGCGCTGACCACCAACGGTTTCTTGTTTCCTCGCCACGCCGAAGCCCTTCGCCGCGCCGGACTCAATCGCATCACCATCAGCCTGGATTCACTCCAACCCGAAAGCTTTCGCCAAATCACCGGACGCGACGGACTCGAACTGGTCCACGAGTCCCTCAGTCTCGCTCACAAACTGGGCTACTCCCCCATCAAGGTAAACGCCGTCATCATTCGCGGCATCAACGATCACGAACTGGAAGACCTTGCGGAATTCGGTCGCGAACAAAACGTCGCCATGCGCTTCATCGAATTCATGCCGCTGGATTCCAAGCGTTCATGGCAGAAGGAACACGTCGTCACCAAGCGTGAGATGTTGGAACGACTTGAGAAACGCTTCGAACTCATCCCCAAACCCGGAAACAACCCTGCCGAGACCGCCAAACGATGGACCTTCGCCGACGGCACCGGCGAGATCGGAATCATCGCCCCAGTCTCCGAGCCCTTCTGCGGAAACTGCAACCGCATACGCCTGACCGCCGACGGCAATATGCGCACCTGCCTCTTCAGCCTCCACGAGCACGACCTCAAGACCGCCCTCCGCGATGGCGCCACCGACGACGACCTCACCCAACGACTCCGAGAAATCATCCTCACCAAGGAAGAACGCCACCACATTGGCGAACAGGATTTCGTGCAGCCAGCCCGCACGATGAGCTTTATCGGCGGCTAATTCATGAGCTTCCAGCTCACGATCTATTCACCTCGAATCGGGACGAACTTCAAAGGATACGTCGCATTCGATGCATCCTGCGCCACGTACATTGCCCCGTCGCTCGCCAGGCAGATTCCATGCGGATGATAAAACGCGTGGATGTTGTGATGCATCTGCTGCAGCTTCCCGTCCACGTATTTCGCCGGCCGTGCACCAAGGTTTGCGACGATCTTGAATTCACGATTCAACACCGAAACGAACCCCGGATTGTTTCGTTCCTTCGGCCAATCATCACCAAGGTGCGGAATGTAGATATGGCCGCGATGAAAGATGATGTCGCGGGGATTGCCACCGGGAATCGGGATCGTGTCGATCCACTTGCCGCCCATCGTGAATCGCTTGATCTTCTGTTGATCGCTGAGTCCAAGGATGATCACCGGCGCCTTCGGATCTTGGTAATCCACGATGCCACCATGTGGTCCCCAATGCGCGAGCCGCGCTTCGCCCTTTCCGAGATTCCCGCCAAACGCACTCTGGTATTCTCCGTTCTTGTCGAAGCGCAGGATGTAGTCGCTCCCGTATCCATCAGGCACAAAGAAATCTCCGCTTCGTGTCGTGATCACTTCGGCCGGTTTGAATTTCTTGGGATCAGGATAAAGGCCGGACTCGACCGGACACGAAACAGTCATCAACACCTTGCCATCCAGCGTCGTCTTGAAGACTTTGCCATCGGCGGAGTTGTCGGCGATGAACAACACCTCCCGACCGCCTTCCTCGTGCAAGGTCAAGCCATGCGCGCTCTTTGCAAAGTCACCCCACGCATCGAGCACTTTGCCATTGCGATTAAGCACGATGACGCATTGCTTGCGGCTGCCGTTGAGAAAGTAGAGCCGCCCCTTGCTGTCCTCGACGATCGCCTTGCCGTTTCCAATCGGAAACGGCGCCTTGTTCTTCTGCGCCCAACCGGGAACGAGCCGATAGCGAAACTTCGCTTCACCGATTTCCAACGGAACTGCGGCCGGGACATACTTCGTGGGAGGCACATGTTGATCGTGTGCAAATGCTACGCTGCAGATCAGGAGGGGGAGGTATCTGAACATGTGCGAAAGATCCCGCGCGGCCTTTGAGAATTCAATCGGATTCGCGGGCGGGCGTGTGGATCAACGACCGCCTTTTTTCTTCTCTTCAGCGAGAATGCGCTGATTGAGAAGATTCAGCGTGCCCATCAGTTTTCCGAACGTGACGGGCTTGTACAGGACGATCGAATTGTTTGTCTTGAAGAACGATTCAATCTTCGGATTCCCCTCGTAACTGGTGACGAATATGAAGCGCTTGCATAGTTCGGGGCGCACGCGTTCCTCCACCGCGACGTAAAACATGTCACCCGGCATGTGAGGCACCATGATGTCGCAGATGATCGCATCGGCGCTCGAAGTCATGAGGTATTTCAGGGCGTCGACCCCGTTGGGCTGAGCGAAACAAAGGCCGTTGTGTCACGCAACGTAAATGTAACGTTACGGGCGGGCATTCAAGGAATTCTCAGCAAATCCACGCATTCATGTCTTCCGCGCCACAATGAACGAGTTGAACATCATATACCTCGTGAAGGTCAGATTCAGCGCCAGATCCACGATGCCAGGAACGTAGCGGTCGGTGCATTCATTGCGCTCGATTCGGCAACCGTTTTTTTCGAGGAAGAACATCATCTCCAACATATTCGTCACGACAATCGCGTCGTCATCCGGCTGAAACTTCTCCCGGATGATCGGTTTCATACGTTCGAATTGCACTTCATCCGGCTTGTTCTTCATCTGCGAACGCTTTGCCATCAAACGCCGAAGGTTGCTCAACTTGTTGCCGATCCCGCGCATGCGGTAGTGGTAATCGCGAAATCCCAGAACACGCAGGAAGTTGGGACTCGAGATCACGATCTTGCCATCCGGTTTCGCAACCCGAACCAGATCGGCAATGAAGGCCTCAGGCTCATCCACGTGTTCCAATACGTTCAACGCACCGACGCTGTCGAAGAAACCATCCTCGAATGGCAACCGCCTGCCGTCATAGGCCTCGACGCGATCGGACACTTCGCGCGCCTTCTGAATGTTCGGTTCCGAAACGTCCACTCCATGTGCTTCAACGCCTTTCTTGTCCAGTTGATGAACGACCTGCCCCACGCCGCATCCGACATCAAGCGCACGACCCTTCGGCCAGTCCGGCCGCAAGGTATCGACATACTTCCCATAGAACGCGGGGTCCCATCCGGAAAGGAATTCCGCGTAGGCTTCATTGTCTTTGTAATACGAATCCTGATGACTCATGCGATCCCGGCGCGCGGATGATGCGACGAAGCTGCGCGTTGATCCAGCCTCCAAGTATCTTCGACCAGGTGGAGTTACTTCTTTGACGCCATGCCGGCGGGGAGGAACTTGATCTCGCGATCGTTGGGGACGGTCTTGCCGGGGGTGCTGCGACCTCTGGTGATTTGTTTTTCGAGCAGAGCAAGGAGTTCCTTCACCTTGCCCGGATGCCTGGATTCCAGGTTGCTGCGTTCACCGGGATCGGAGTTGAGATTGAAGAGTTGCGTGGGCGGAAGTCCCTGCTTCTGGGCAGCGCGTTCGCGCGGGGCGCTCCAGCCGCCACTGCCCGCGGACAGGCAGAGCTTCCAGTTGCCTTGACGAATGGCGAAAGAGCCCCCGATGGAATGACTGATCAGCGTCTCCCGTCCACTCGACTTCTTGCCGCGGAAGACCGGCAGGAGATTGTAGCCGTCTTCACCGCCCAATGCTTTGCGTCGCTGGCCGGTGATGGCTTCGAGGGTGGTATAAATGTCGGTGAGGCAGGCGAGAGCATGCGTCTTCGAACCACCGTTTATGCAGCCGGGCCAGCGGGCAATGAAGGGAACGCG
>CEUN01050278.1_pt1 | contig 11753 bp, 11 predicted proteins | sample 361501 | NCBI WGS metagenome assembly CEUN01 (sample SAMEA2622801, study PRJEB7988) | marine metagenome | biome: marine biome (ENVO:00000447); feature: marine epipelagic mixed layer (ENVO:xxxxxxxxx); material: "saline water (ENVO:00002010), including plankton (ENVO:xxxxxxxx)" | depth 120 m | reverse complement strand
AATTTCATTACATTGGCAGGACTAAAAAAATGTGTGCCACACACTTTATCAGGCCTATTAGTCACCGTAGCAATTTCATTGATATCCAGAGACGACGTGTTACTTGCAAGTATGGCCTCTGATTTACAAACCTTTTCAAGCTCTAAAAATATCCCTTTTTTGAGTTCCATATCTTCAAAAACTGCTTCTATAACGATATCGACTTGAGAGAGGTCTTGGTAATCAGTAGTACCAGTGATTAGTTCCATTCTCTTTTCAACTGTTTCCTGAGTGAAGCGGCCAGAGGCTACTGACCGATTATAATTTTTTCTGATTATCTCTATTCCTGTTTCAACAGCATCCTTAGTTATATCTAATATTTTTACTGGTATACTGGCATTGGCAAAATTCATTGCAATACCCCCACCCATAGTACCTGCACCAACTACAGCAGCACTATTTATATCAAGGGTTTCAGTATTTCTTGATAAACCAGGAACTTTATTTATTTCGCGCTCAGCAAAAAACATATGCCGCATAGCCTTTGATTTTTCTCCATCGCGCAAATTAACAAAAATTTTCCGCTCTAACTCTAAACCTTTTTCAAACGAATTATTAAAAGCGGCCTCCACGCAACTAACACATTCATAGGGTGCATCCAACCCTCTTGACTTAGGTTTTATTTTGTCCCGCCATTTGTCAAAAATTGTACTATCAGTGATCTCCAATTTAATTTTTCCAGTTGGCCGCGTACCACCTGACATTACTTTTTTTGCGAAAGCTATTGAATCTGAGATAAAATCTTCCGTCAAGATTTCATCCACCAAACCTACCCCTAATGCTTCCTTGGCAGCGATAGGTTCACCTCCCACAATCATTTTAAGAGCCATCTCGGCGCCAACTAATCGGGGTAAACGCTGCGTTCCTCCCGCTCCAGGAATAATTCCCAATTTAACCTCAGGCTGACCTAATAAGGCTTTTTCATGCGCCACCCTAAAATGACAACCCATTGCCAGCTCTAGGCCTCCCCCCAGTGCCAAACCGTTTAGAGCGGCTATGATGGGTTTGGGACTTTCTTCAATACTATTTATAAGATTATGTAATTCTGGTACGTCTTTCGGGCGAGCCATATTAAATTCTCGGATATCTGCACCGGCTACAAACATTTTTCCTGCGCCTGAAATTATAAGAGCAGATAACTCTGTATCCTCGACAAAATTAGCGACTGTATTCGCTATCCCTTTTACCACAGCAAAGCTGAGAGCATTTGCGGGGGGATTATCAATCGTGATAAGACCAATTCTGTCTTCCTTGTCAAATTTGATTACTTCAGTCATTTTAAAAATATTCTTTCTTTAATGTTTAGGCAGGCGACCTCTATCGTGTGTCTCTGTAAAATCTATTTGCGGTCCAACTGGTACAAAACCCGTTACATCAATCCTTTGCATGTTTGCGTAATAACCCTGTTTAATAAAGTTTATGTCTGTGATATCAGCTATCCCCTCATGCTGATAAAGCTCTAGTGTATAATTCCATAAATTTTTGTAGTCATAGATATGTTTTTTGTTACATTTGAATAAGCCATAGTAAACAATATCAAATCTAATTAATGTCGAAAACAATCTCCAATCTGCCTCAGTAATAACCCCGCCAACCAAGTATCTGTTTTTACCTAACCTAGCCTCAAGCTCATCTAATGTATTAAATAATTTAGAAAAAGCCTCCTCATAGGCATCCTGTGTAGAAGCAAAACCACACCGATATACCCCATTATTAACATTGTCATAAACTAGTTTATTTATCTCGTTAATATCATCCCTCAATTTATCTGGATAGAAATCTATGGCGTTAGCTCCCACCTCCACAAACTCACTATTGAACATCCTTATGATTTCGGAAGATTCATTAGTTACAATGGTATTATTTTTTTTGTCCCATAGAGTCGGAACAGTAACCCGACCTGTGTAATTTTGGTCAGCTTTAGTATATACTTCGTGCAGATAGGTCGCCCCATTGATCTCATCAACAATAGCACCTGGATCGTTTGTAAATGTCCAACCCTGTTCTTTTCGGGTCGGTGATGCGATAGATAATGATATAATATCTTCCAGACCCTTCAATCGCCGTATAATAAATGTTCTGTAAGCCCAAGGACAGTTGTGCGATATGTACAAATGATACCTACCCGCTTCTGCCTTATACCCGCCCTCGCCAGTGGGGCCCGGGGAGCCATCCAAAGTGACCCAATTACGAAAAATACTATCAGGCCTAACAAATTTGCCATCAGAGCCAGGGGCTTTATCCTTTTCACTCCAAATACCGTCAATTAACATTCCCATATTAGCTTCCCAAAATTTATTATATTAAATTTATACAATATAACTGATCTCCCAAAATGCTATTCTGCAAATAACACTATAAGTGGACTAACATCTAATAGTCCTGACCAACAACCAAACCCAAATAAGTTAAATTGAAAAATATACTATTTTTGCCAAAAATCGATATAGTTTCTCTAATTTATTTAGTTTTTCTTTTGGAACGTATAAATTCCACACCCATGATTAAGATCTGCCTTAATTGAATTTATGTTCGTATCCAGATTAAGGTCACCCTCGTCGTCAACAAAGTCAAACCTAGTTAACTTCAAATTTTTTTCTATTGACGGAATACGCAATATTGTATGGGGATGAAAGATTCTATGAGCGTTAAAATGAACTTCATCTCTGCTGCCGATGGGCATACTTAAATATAGGAAACCATCCCTCTTAAGCATAGATACCAGGCTATCTATACCTTTTTCATGCCCGACAACGTCGATCTCATCGCCATAACGACCCAGACCAAAATGTTCTATAGCATGGAGACAGGAAATTGAATCTGATATACTTTTTTCTGAAACTTTGGTTACATCTAACTGAGTGAATATAATATTTTCATGGCAACTTTCTTTTAATTTTCTAATATCAAACACTTCTATTTTTCTGTAACTTGCTACATGTGCTACAAATCCATCGAGTCTAGACCCAACGTCTATATGTCTAGTGGGGTTTCTCTGATGTATAAAAGATGCCACCAAAAGGTCCTGATGAAAGTAATGGCCGCTAGTCTCTCCAGCTTCATCTGAGTATTCCTCCAAAATTGGATGCAGACGAGTTATATCACCACCCTGTTTGATCCACTCATTTTTTTCTTGAAGAAACCTCTTGCGACCCTCTAGTAGTTGGGTCATCTGCTCAATATTTAAGGCCAGATCGTCTTTAATACCCAAGATCCAAAGTCCGAAAATTTAGATTAATTTAATACTATAGCTTAGATAATTCTAAAAATATAACCTAAAAAAGTAATTTTGGTAAGATTGTGGCAATTTCTGGAAATAATATAATCAAAACCATACCAATAAGCATCAGTATCCAGTAAGGCGTAGAACTCTTAAAAATAGTCATAACATTTACCGTGGGGTCTAGACCATGGATCGCTGATTTTACTGTATAAACTAGCAATCCAAAAGGTGGAGTTAATAACCCCGCCTCTATAGCTATAATACCTATTATGGCAAATGCCAGAGGATCATACCCAAGTTTTACAGCAATCGGGGCAAAAATTGCGGCTGTTAGCAACATTATGGAAATTGAGTCAATAATCATTCCAAGGGCGAACCAAATTAATACCATTACCCCTATTATCATCCAGTGAGGTATACCTGATTCCAAAAAGAGGCTCTCTATTGCATTTGCTAAACCCGTCATAGCCAGCGTATTGGAATATAATGCCGCCGTAACGAGAAGAAGAAGTATAGGGCCCGACGTACGGCCCACTGATAAGATTGAGTCAATAATTTCTCTATACCGCATACCCTTTATGATTGCTAAAACCAAGCCAAGCAATGCGCCAACACCTGCTCCTTCAGTAGGACTAAAAAGCCCAAACCAAATTCCACCAAGGACAGCTACAACAACAATCACAATACCAATTAAACTAGTAAAAAACTGGCTAGGTGGAACCTCGTCAATTTCCTCTTCCTTTACTTCTGAACCACCTCCTACCATTTCTGGCTTAAACAATGCTACTGCTAGCACATAAAGAATAAAGAGAGCCATTAACATTAGGCCTGGTAACACACCAGCTAAAAATATCTTACCAATTGATGTCTCCGTGAGAATCCCCCAAACAATCATCAACACACTTGGCGGTATAAGCATACCTAAGCAACTGGAACCAGCAACGGTGCCCAGGGCAAAGCCCTTGTGATAGCTATGTCTTTTCATTTCTGGATAAGCTATCCTAGAAAAAGCCGCCGCAGAAGCAATACTTACACCGGTGACAAAGGAGAACAAAGCATTGCCTACCACAGTGGCTATTGCGAGCCGCCCAGGAAGTCTACGCAACATAGAGTTTATTCCCCTATAGACATCTGTTATGGCACCAGACTTCCCGATAAATTCTCCCATTAACATGAATAACGGTATTACCGCAAATACATAGTCTCTTATACCTTCATACGCCTTTGCCGCTAACATTACTTGAACCGTGCGAAATGCATTAGCGTCATGTCCTAAAATCCAGAAAATGCCAAGAGCACTTGTCATGCCTAGCGCGACAGCAATATGCACCCCAATGGCAACTAGAAATACCAGGCACACCACCAGAACTACTGCAATATTTAATTCAAACACTCTGCTATTCCCCGAAAAAATATATCATTATTTTAGTTTTCAGAGGCTTCTGAATCCATTTCAGAATCAAGGTATTCTGGCTTAAATACGTCGATATACGCCAAAACTAAATAATTTAGTAGCGCTATAGCACTACCGCCAATCACAGCCCATCTAGCGGGCCAAGCAGGAACTCGCAAGGCCCCTTCACCTTCAAATTCATTTTCGACCCATGACAGTACACTCTCCTCCCAACCACCAGTTATTATCATCAGAAAAAAAGCCGCTCCCAATATGTATCCAAAACCCAGCAATAATTTTTGCAGTTGAGGGGAAAACCTCTTAACCAAAAAGTCTGCTCTAAGCATGGATCTACTTCTAATAGCATAACCAGCTTGCAAAAATACAATGATCACTATCGAAGCTGTTACTATTTCTGCTACTCCGTCAAATAACTCTCTGTCTATTATGTTTAACATGATTAAGAAAGTTAGGCCGAAAGCCCACGCAGCCGCTACAACCATTAAAAATTTTGAGAGGCGATCACTAAAAGTAATTAGATTGTTCATTGGTTACTCGGTTTCCGTTTTCCCAGCAATTAGGTAACATTTGACTTAAAAGGCCACAAACATTTTTATTTAAAAAAAACCGGCTATTTGCGATCTCACAAATAGCCGATTAATAATAACAAACTTGAATTCAAGTTCTACTTAACCACATACCTTACTGGCCACTTATAACCTTGCTTCTCAGCAGCAACCAAAGTAGCGTTTAGTATTTTTACAGCTGGAAGACCTTCCTTTTCCAATAAATTGGCATGTTTTTGCGGCCAAGCTGCTAGCTTCTGCGCCCAGTCTTGACGAACACTGTCGGGTAGCTTTGTCACCGTGATATTTTTTCTTAGCCAGTTCATATTCCAGTCATAAGCTGTTTTATTATGTGAACCCGTCAACAACTCAAAACGAGCTGCGACCTCCTTGAAAATTGGTTTTACTTCTGGAGGCAAGGAGTTCCAATATCGGTTATTAACATTCAAGGCGTGCCAAGTAATTGAACCGAAACCGATTTCTGTATAATACTTTCCGACCTCATGAAGCTTAAATACTGGCCCCCAGGCACTAGGAAACATTATACCTCCCTCGGCAACACCATTCTGTATCTTCTTGTACCAACCTGGCAAACCGTCCGTAACAGCAATTATTCCAACGTTTGCCTGTTTCATCCAGTTCAAGTTCAAACCAGCTCCAAGAATTTTGTGTCCCTTTAAATCAGTCACTTTCTTCCAAGGAAAATTAGTACCTAGGTTATAACCACCGTCACCAATTCTTGCTAACATGGTCTGATTAAATTTTTGAAACCTTTTTTCCAGACTTGGAAACTGTTTATAAATACTTGAGGCTATTGCAACACTTTTTACTGGATCCATTGTTCCAAACGGTAACATTATCTGAAACGCATGCATCTTTAACTTCGAGGCTTCAAAACAAAAGCAAAAACCACCGACGTCAACTATTCCGTTCTGAATTCCTTCAAAAGTATCAAAAACTTTTACTATAGAACCACTATAGCCCTCAATAAACTTAACTTTATGGCTAGTTTTTGACTCGATTGCCTTTTTTAATTCAGGTTGAAAGAAACTTTTCATCAACCCAGCGTAGACAACTGTTGGCGGGTGACCTGAAGCAATCCTGATAGTAATAGTTTTGGCTTCTAATTTTCCGGCCATCAAAAACAACGTCGCCGAAGCAAACAAGAATGCCAAAGCACTAAGAAGAACTTTTTTGTTAAAACTCATTCTATTCCTCCCAAGACAAAAATTATAAATGATTAATAACAGTCACAAAAAGCCTATCGACGCGACCGTCTAGTCCAAAACTCTATCACAATTCTTCCACTGACTGAAAGCTATATCTTTTTTAGTTTTACAGTTAATTATGAGAGATTACACTGAAGAATGGAGGAAATATGAAAGACACGGACGAGCTTAAAGGGATTTCTGAGGAGAGCTTTAAGCAAGGGATGCGCCAATTTGCAGCAGCTGTAAATGTGATTACGGTTAAATATGGTGATATACAAGATGGCCTCACAGCTACAGCTGTTTGCTCGGTATCTGCCCTCCCCCCACAACTACTAATATGTGTACATCAAGAAGCTTCAGCGCACGAACAGCTCCTTAAATCAGGCAAATTTGGTTTAAATGTTCTGTCTAGCAAACAAGAAAGTATAGCAAAAAGATTTGCCGGCATTGATAACAGCAAAAGGGAGGAACGTTACGATATAGGACATTGGACACAATTAACTACCGGTTCACCAATTTTAGTTGATGCATTGGTGGGGTTTGATTGCGAAATCATTAACTCTGTTACAGCAGGAACACACTCCATAATTATAGGACATATTGTCGATGTACGTTACGGAGATGGGACCCCTTTAGTTTATAAAGACGGGAAATTCATCAAACTTAAGTAACAAATGAAATATAGAATGAACTAATTATTCTTTGGGTAAGGCATTATTACCAAGATAGTTGCTATTTTATTCGTACGATTAATGATTGACCGGGCTTCATTTGGAGCAAGAAAGCATGAGTCTAGTGGCCTGATTACTTCCTCACCTTCATCTGTTACCACCGTTAACTCACCCTCCACTCCCACATAAACCTTTTCAAGTGGCGTAGCCGTATGTGTAGTCCCTCCCCCAGGTAAAAAGTATGACAATCCTACCCAAAAATTCTCGCTGTCACTGGCCTCAAACCCCTGGAGTCTAAAACCCTTCATATCAAAATGACCAGGAGCTTCGTATTCTGAAACATCCTTCAATCTATTAATTTTCATTTATGATCCCCCACTTATTGATATACTTTCTAACTTCTAACTCCTCATCCAAGCGGCACCCCACAAGTTTAAAGTTCGCTCTTCATGTGCCCATTCCCTCGGTGGATCTTCGTATTTCCAGTGTTCTATCTCCGCAGAAATTTCAACATTGTTGCCATCGGGATCTGAAACAAATATAAATAAGTTATTCCCAGCCCCATGTCTGCCTGCACCCCAAGTAATTCTAATACCTAATGATGCGAAGTGGTCTGCCCAATCTCGTATGTCATTCCAACAAGAACTCTCTGAACAGAAGTGATCCAACCTTGTTTCATCCGCTCTAAAAACGCCAAGACTATGGTGCTCTGGATCAGATCTCATAAAATTTGCAGTTACTTCCCCTGCCTCGTCCTTAACTATGTCAGAAATTTTAAACCCTAGTATGTTGGTATGAAATTCTACCATTCTTGGAAGATCCTGGGATCTAAAAACCACATGCTGGAGCCTAGCTGGTGTTGCAGACAAGCCGCTATCATTTAGGGAAGAAACACCAAAATGAAATATATTGTCGTCGGGATCTCTAATGCTAAAGGCCTCATTCCCCATAAGCAAAGGCTCAACAATCTCGACTTTACAATTCGCACTATCAAGCTGCTCTCTGTATGACTCCATGTGTTTTTTATCCTCAAAGTGGAAGGCAACGTGATCAACTTTTCCTCTGTTTCCCTCTGATATAATGATATTTCTTTGCTGGCCTTTTAGCCAAGTTGTTCCATCGTCCAAAGTCACATCTTCCATCACTAAGGCCTTTTTATACCAGTCGACCATCCGCTCAGGATCTTCTGAACATATACTGAGATGATGAAGTCTAGCTGGCCAAATCTTTGGGTTTTTTAACATCTTGAGTACATCCATCTAAAAATTAAATAGCTGCTGGATTGTATTTATAAACGAGTCCATCGGGATAGGCTCGTAACCCGTCCTTGCTGGCAACACCAAAGTGAGAAAGGGAAATAACACTAAAATTACAAGCCTAATTATATCTGTCACCCAGAAAGGGGTCACACCTCTAAATATTGTTCCCGTTTTAACTTCGGGTAAAACTGTATTTAAAACAAAAATATTCATACCAACTGGCGGAGTAACCAGACTAATCTCTGTAACAACAACTACGATAATACCGAACCAAACTGGATCTAGGTTTAGCCCATTGACAACCGGAGCAAAAAATAAGGGGATAGTAAGCAACAGCATAGCCATACTATCTAGCACAGCTCCCAAACCTATATACACTAACATAATTGCAAATACGACGGTAATAGGATGTGCATTAAAGCTTTTTACCCACTCCAATAATGCTTCGGGCATTCCAGTTTCATTAATACAGTTTGAAAATATAAGTGCACCCATCAAAATAAAAAACAACATAGCTGTTGTCTGAACGGAGTCAGCCAAAAGGCCAAAAAAGCTCCTCCAAGTTAATGTACCACGTAATAGAGCAAAAAAGAACGCACCACAGGCACCAATTGCACCCGCCTCACTTGGTGTAAAAATACCAACATAAATTCCACCTATTACAACTATAAACAACACCAAGACGCCCCAAACCTGTGACAGTGCTCTAAATCGCTCGCCCCATGAGGCTCTTTCACCCCTAGGCCCAATCACTGGTTTGAAGTGAGTAACTATAGATATTGCAATGACGTATCCCACTATACTCAGTAAGCCAGGAATAATTCCGGCTATAAACAGGGCACCAATGTCCGTAGACGTCATAATCCCGTAAATCACGAGGATCACACTTGGTGGTATAAGTATGCCTAGGGTCCCGCCAGCGGCTATCGCTCCAGTTGCTAAGCTGTCTTCGTATTTAAATTTCCTCATTGGAGGCATGGCTACCTTCGCCATTGTAGCAGCAGTGGCAACAGAAGACCCACAAACCGCACTGAACCCACCACAAGAAAGTATTGTTGCCATGGCCAGACCACCTCTTAAATGACCAATCCAAGCATACGCTGCCGCATAAAGCTCGTCGGCTAAACCAGCACGGGTGATAAAATTACCCATGAGTACGAAAAGTGGGACTACAGCAAACTCAGCCCGCATGGGGGTCCTAAATACAATACCCTCAATTTGCGCAAATGCGCCAGGCCAGCTGGTATAATAAGCAATACCCAAAATACCTACGCCTGCCATGGCAAAACCTACAGGTAATCTGATAAATAGAAGTACTATAAGAATCGAAAAGATAATTAGAGCATCTACCATAATTAATTACCTTATACGCGACTAGACTTTAATTCTTCTAGGCGCTCATCCGACAAAAACACCATCGCAAATTGAATTGGAATACTAATAAAAGTCATCACTGACATAAAATAGCATACTGGTGCCAATGGAATTCGAGCAAACAGCGTTACATCATTATAACCCGCCAAACCGTCTGCCTTAACCCACAGTAACCAAGCAAATGTTGACAAAACAGTCACACAAATCAAATTAACTGAGATTTTCTGTACTAAACGAAGTCTTCGACCAACAAAAGTGTCCAGAATAGTTACAGCAACATGACCATCTTTCGCAGTAATAATAGGAACCCCAGCAAAGACCAGAATCCCCATCAACACTTCTATAACCTCAAAAAGGCCAGTAATGGAAATGTTATTATATCGTAAAACAACATCAACTACCGTAAGCCACATAATTACAAACAAAACAATTGATGCAAATGCAACTAAGGCCCGGCCAGAATAATCTCTGAACCGGGCCAATTGATTTGATATAGACATAAAGTTATAACTGAAGAATATTAATTACTGGCCTTAACCTTCGCAATTTCAGCCTTCATCATGGCCAAAGCTGCCTCTCCGTCTACGCCTTTTTCTTTTGCTTTTGCCATCCACTTAGCTTGTAGTGGCTTCCACAACTCTTTTGCCTTGGCAACAAAGGCTGGCGGCATATCTACCATTTGGATACCCATTTTCTTCATATGCTTGATGCCATTCTTATCAGCTAATTCCCAAGCTGCACCAATATACTGGGCTCCAACTTCACCAGAAACACTCTCTATCAATTTTTGATCTTCTTTGGATATTCCATCCCAAACCTTCTGATTCATATACATTTGAAACACAGTTGCATAAAGACCTCCCGGAGGAACGGTAGTGTACTTAACAAGTTTACCTAATTTAAAGTTTTTAATTCCTTCAAAAGTCAAAAACACACCGTCGGCAACGCCCTTGGAAAGCATATTATGAACCTTAAGGATTGAAGCAAATATGGGAGTCGCCCCCATACCCTTTGCCATACCGGATACATTATCTCCAGAAACTCGAAGCTTCAGGCCTTTAAGGTCTGACATCTTAGTTACTGGTCGTACCGTATTATGAATGAGGCCACCTCCATGTACACCAACATTTAACAACTTCATTCCGCTCGCCTCGTTGACTTTTTTGAAATGCTTCTCGTAGACCCTCCAATAAGCTACAGTTCTAGCCTTAGCACTATTTGCCAAAAATGGAAATTCGGCTACTTTGTGTAACTCCAGTCTACCAGGGGTATAAGCTGGTATTATATGAGCAACATCAATGGCACCTTTTTTTATGAAATCATGATAAGCAGGAGGTGCTCCCAAGCCTTTGGCTAATTTCTTAACGTTAACCCTTCCGGAAGTAACCTGCCCGATTGACTTAATCCACTTATCAACTCCAAACTTTATCCATTCGTGATGAGGTGGATCCCAAGTAGCATAACGCAAATTTTGTGCAGCGTTTGCTGTACCTGAGTTAATGAGTGCTATAGCTCCTACAACTGAAAGCCCTAACAACTTAGTGCCGAAATGTGAAACCATCAAAAGTACTCCCTAGCTATGATAATACAAATTGTGTTTTATAAAACAGTCGCTATTGTTACAGTTAGTGAACCAATGTCAATTGTTTAGGCGTAATTAAAGTAGGTTGAGTTGTTTTCTGGTAGCTAAATGTTAGAAGAACCTAAATTAAATCTGGTATAAAATAATTATGAGCAAACTGGCTTTTACTCTAATCCTTTTCGGATTGAATATTTTATTTCGCTATTGTAGTTGGCGATACCCTGCGTTTAGGGCTCGTTTAAAAGAGAAAAATTTTACTGCTGTTATACGGTGTAAAGATAAGACAGTAGCTAGATGGTATAAATTTGGAGGCTCAGGATTCAGTTCGGGTGCAGGAGCACCCAGCAACCCAGACGTGGTTATGACCTTCAAAACCCCCGCAATAGCAGTAAAACTTCTGTTACCACCAATTGACCAGCTTGAACAAATAAATGC
>CEUN01181934.1_pt1 | contig 11787 bp, 9 predicted proteins | sample 361501 | NCBI WGS metagenome assembly CEUN01 (sample SAMEA2622801, study PRJEB7988) | marine metagenome | biome: marine biome (ENVO:00000447); feature: marine epipelagic mixed layer (ENVO:xxxxxxxxx); material: "saline water (ENVO:00002010), including plankton (ENVO:xxxxxxxx)" | depth 120 m | reverse complement strand
CGTCGCGTGCGCCAGCGAAAGCCGCTGCAAAGCCCTGTGCCGTCTCCAGCATGTCGGTGCGGGCAGTAAAACCACGTGCGGCCAGCGAGGCAGACATGACGCCGTTATGCGCGGCGCGCCCGGCATGCATCGGTTTACAGGCCGTCCCGAACATGGATTTCAATCCACCACACTGGCTGACCGCCAGCCCAATAGCGCGTGCCGTCGTCTCGGCATCCGCGCCTAGCAGATGCGACACGGCCGCGGCCGCTCCGATGGCACCAACAGTCCCCGTCGCATGCCATCCCTGCGTGTAGTGGGACTGGGTCATGTAGCGGCCAACGGCGCAGGCCACCTCGACGCCAACGACATACGCCGCAATCACATCGTGCAACATTCGACCGTCACGCTCCGCGACAGCCAGCACGGCCGGCATGATCGCAACCGTCGGATGGCCCGGCATGTCGAAATGCACGTCATCAAAGTCCAACGCGTGTGCGGCCGTACCGTTGATCAGCGCCGCGTTCGGCGCCGCGCTGCGGGCGCTCAACCCCATGATGGTCGCCCCTGTCCCGTGGGTCGTGAGTTCCTCGCAAATAGCGGTCGCAAATAGCGCTTTTACCCCTTCCTCATGTGCACCCGCTAACGCGACGCCAATACAATCCAGCAGCGCGTGGCGGGCAAACTTCTCGGCGTCGGGCTCTATCTGTTCCGCTGTTGCTGCCGCCGCCCAACTTGCGAGCTCCAATGTAAGCCCGTCATCTGACTCTGTCTGAGGTTGTAACTGTTCTGACATGTGGCGTACTTGTGTATTGAGTGAGTAAAAGACACGTCCGCGGAGTCTACACTTAATACAACAGAGCCCCTACCGCTCGAACGCGGGCGGCAACCAGACGCTATTGCCATGAACAGTCCAAAACCGACGACGCCCCCGACGCTTGTGCAGACAGACGCTGAGAACATTGATCTCGACGCGCCGCAACACTACGTCAACCGCGACCTGTCGCTCATCGAATTCAACAAGCGTGTTCTGGACCAGGCTCAGGACCCCAGTGTTCCGCTGCTGGACCGGATGATGTTCCTGTGTATCTCATCCAGCAATCTTGATGAGTTTTTCGAGGTACGCGTGTCCGGCGTCAAAAAACGCGCCCAATTCGGAACGGCACGACCTGATCCGGATGGCGCTACTCCGCACGAACTGTTGCGCCGCATCCGTGTGATGGCCCACGCGTTGGTTGAAGAACAATACGCATTACTCAACAACGTACTGTTCCCGGCGCTGGCTGAGGAGGGCACGCGTTTCCTTCAACGAGAAGCGTGGGATACCGATCAGGCCGCGTGGGTAAAGCGCTATTTTGAGGAAGAAGTCCTGGCCCTGCTGACGCCAATGGGACTGGACCCGGCGCATCCATTTCCGCGAGTACTTAACAAAAACCTCAACTTCATCGTCACGCTGTCCGGGAAAGATGCGTTTGGGCGTTCCAGTAACCTTGCCATCGTTCAGGTGCCACGCTCGCTGCCGCGATTGATTCCTCTGCCACACGACGTACCAAACGGCAGTCGCGTCAATTTTGTATTCCTGTCCTCAATCATCCATGCCCACGTGAGCGACCTGTTCCCGGGCATGGATGTCACCGGTTGTTATCAGTTCCGGGTAACCCGTGATGCGGATTTATTGTTGGACAACGAAGAGGTCGAAGATCTTTTGCGCGCACTGGAGGGTGAACTGCCCGAGCGTCGGTTTGGCGACGAAGTGCGCATGGAAGTCGATCTGACGATGCCGGAAGAACTACGTGAACTGTTACAGACGCAGTTCAACCTGACGGAAGACGACGTCTACCAGGTTGATGGCCCCGTGAACCTCGGGCGACTGCGCGCAATCTACAAGACAGTCAATCGCCCCGATCTCAAACTCCCACCATTCTCACCCGGGATTCCTTCACGCATCAGTCGCAGCTCCAATATGTTCGAGACGATTCGCAGCGGCGATTTGTTGTTGCATCACCCGTTCGAAACGTTTTCGCCAGTTGTAGAACTGCTGCGACAGGCAGCTGCCGACCAGAACGTGCTGGCTATCAAACAGACGCTTTACCGCACAGGCCCGGACTCGGTCATCGTGGACGCGCTGGTAGACGCGGCGCGTGGTGGGAAAGAGGTCACGGTCATCATCGAATTGCGTGCGCGCTTCGATGAGGAAGCCAACATCGAATTGGCCAACCGGCTGCACGCAGCCGGCGCGCATGTTGCGTACGGAGTGGTTGGCTATAAGACGCATTCAAAGATGCTGCTGATCGTACGACGCGAAGGGCACGCGTTGCGTCGATATGTACATCTGGGAACGGGAAACTATCACGCAGCCACGGCGCGACTCTACACAGACTATGGCTTGCTGACATGTGAGCGCTCCGTGACCGAAGACGTGCACAAGCTGTTTCATCAGCTCACCGGACTCGGCAAGCTCAGCAAGCTGAAACGCGTGCTGCAGTCACCGTTCACACTTTACAAGTCGATCATTCACTTCATTCAGCGTGAGGCGGATAACGCGCGCGTCGGGAAGCCAGCTCGAATCATTGCAAAGATGAACGCGCTTACCGAACAGGGCGTCATCAAAGCCCTCTACGAGGCCTCGCAAGCCGGCGTGAAAATCGATTTGATCGTACGCGGCGCATGTTGCCTGCGGCCTGGCATCAAGGGTGTATCCGAGAACATTCGAGTGTGCTCGATCGTCGGGCGCTTCCTCGAACACACGCGCATCTTCTACTTCGAGAACGATGGAGACCCGCAGGTGTATTGCGCCAGCGCGGATTGGATGGACCGGAACCTACACCTGCGTGTGGAAACGTGTTTCCCCATCCTCGAGAAAAGCCTGCGCAAGAAAGTCATCAGACAAGGTTTGATGATTTATCTGGACGACAACACCCAATCCTGGGACATGCAATCCGACGGTAGCTATCTGCGCCTGAAAGCTGGACACGAATCGCCGGTCACGGCGCAACTGCAACTGCTGAACGAGCTGACCTGAGGATTCTTTCAGGTCGCACTCGTACGCTAACGAAACTCGAGCTTCACGCCTGCCGCAGCCAGATATTCCGCTTCCTGCATCAGGTCCGCGCGCGTCAGGGGATGCTCGTCGAGCCAGCCCGGTGGGAAGTTGAGGGCAACCATGCCTGTGGCGCCCTCTATGGTAGGTACAGGCGCTTCCGTACGGCTTCGGTTCAGCACGACCGCCAGGCGTAACAGCACAGCGAGGCGGCGCATGCGCGTGCGCAACTTTGCGTCAAATTCTTCCAACTCCGATACCGCAAACTTGCGCCTGTGGAGCCTGATTAATGCGCCAATCTGGTGTTGCTCACGAGTGGAAAATCCAGCCAGATCAGCGTTGCGGAGGATGTACGCGCCGTGCTTGTGGTACTGGTTGTGCGCGATTGCCACACCGACTTCGTGCAGTCGCGCCGCGCGCGCCAGCAGGGTGCCAAATGAATCCTTTCGGAGCCCCCATTGCCGGTCAACCTGAGCCCGAAGGTTGAGTGCGGTACGCTCTACCCTGTTAGCTTGCTCAAGATCGACGTGATAGACGCGGCTGAGGTTATCGATCGTCTCATCGCGCATGTCCGAATGGTGCAGCCGACCTTGCAGATCGTATAGAAGCCCTTCGCGCAACGCCCCATCAGAACAGTGCATGCGCTTCAGTTCGAAAGCCTCGAAAATCGCGTGCAGGATCGCCACGCCACCGGCAAAAACAGGCGCACGCTGGGGCTGTAAGCCAATGAGGTCGCCCAACTTGTCAACGCTGCCTCGCCGGATGAGTTCAGCACGCAAACGCTTGAGGCTGTCAGCGGTGATGCCGTCGTCGCTCCAGCCGTTGCCACGCACAACCTCGCGAACGGCGAGAATTGACCCGGATGCACCCAGAACGTGCCCCCAGCCGACACGACTGTAAGGCGTCTGAATAGCTTCAACTTCTTGCGCGGCTTGAAGTTCCGCCGCGTTCATCTGTTTTTCAGTGATTTTGCCGTCAGCGAAATGTGCCTGGCTCATGCCCACACACCCCATGTACAGGCTCTCCATCATCAGCGGCGTAAACAGATGCCCAATGATGAACTCGGTACTGCCACCACCGATGTCGATGACTAGGCGCTGTTCTGCGACATCTGCGGAGTTGTGCGCCACACCCAGGTAGATAATGCGCGCTTCTTCACGACCCGCAATGATCTCTATGGGGTGGCCAAGCGCAGTCTCCGCCTGTTGCAGAAACGCGTCTGAGTTGTGCGCTTTTCTGAGCGTGTTGGTACCAACAGCGCGGACACTGCCAGGTGGTACGTCACGTAATCGCTGACCAAATCGTCGCAAAGCGCCCAATGCGCGCTCGGCGGCGTCAGGCTCCAGTTCGTTGTCAGCGTTCAACCCGGCTGCCAGTCGCACCATTTCTTTCATGCGATCGACGACACGAATTCTGCCGCCAACTTCTTGGCCCACCACCATGTGGAAACTGTTGGATCCAAGGTCTATCGCGGCAACAAATTCCGACGGGGCGTCAGGCATACCTTTGACTTTGCGAACATGTTCACGTTTTGAAAGGTCGAACGTTACTATGGTAACAGTTGGCGTGGGGCATTACCGCGCGCCCGACACCCGACCAGAACAACGAAACCCAGAGCGACCCACGGTCATTGGCGGGGAAGAGGAACGTGTCATCCAATCGCACATTGCTGCTCATGCGGCACGGCAAGTCCTCTTGGGCAACGCCAACACAGGCCGATTTTGATCGTCCGTTGAAAACACGCGGCGAACGTGCAGCCGAACAAATGGGGCGTTGGCTTGACCAAACCGGACATGTCCCAGACCTGATCCTGACCTCTACTGCCGTGCGTGCACGAAGCACAACCGACATTGTTGCATCGGTTCTGGGCTTACCTTACGCCGTTATCGTGGAAGAGCCGCGAATCTACGATGCCAGGACAAATCAGTTGTTGTATTGCATCGCCGAGCACGGTGGCGACACCAACACTCTGATGGTTGTAGGACACAATCCTGGCCTCGAATCGCTGACCTGGCTGCTGGCACGGCAAACGCCGCCACCAGGACTCAACAACAAATTCTTTCCAACGGCGACCGTGGCAGTGTTGAAAACAACACAAACGTGGCAAGACATGGAGCCGGAGAGCTGTGACTGCGCGGCCGTATCGCGGCCGCGGGAACTCAGCGAACCGTCAGAGCAACTTCTGGGCTAGCTCTTCCCACAATTGAGCATAAGCCCGCGCAGCCGGCGATTTAGCTGCGTAATCATGCAACGGTGCTCGATGTACACCCATCTGCTCCACCTGTGTCGCATAGGGGATCTGCGCCTGCAACGCCGGTACCGGCAAGTCAGATTCCATGATGTCCTTATGGAGCGACTTGCGCCGGTCGACCATCGAGAAGAACGGATGCACGCGCTGACGCTGCCCGGCGTCAAGATGTTTGCACAACAGGCTGAGCGTGCGCAGTGACAGCGGCGATGGAATGACCGGTACCAACGTGACTTGCGATACCGCCAGGATGGTCTCACTCACGATCGACAACCCGGGAGCGCAGTCGAATAGCAACAAGTCGTAGTCGTTGCTCAAGGGACTTATCAGCTTATTTAAGCGCGCAACGGGTTTCTTCATCTCGGTGAGCTGAATGTCGGCCTTACGGAACGAAAACCGCGCAGGCAGCAGATGTAGTCGCTCGAAATCCGACGCCTTGATAAGGCCGTCGAGCTTGCTCTTGTTACCGAGAAGCTTGCGCGTGCCGCCTTTCTCCGCCTTTACACGCAGGTAAAACGTACTGGACGCTTGGGGATCCAGATCCCACAACAAGACGCGCAAACCACTCGCTGCCGCCAGATAGGCGAGGTTGACAGCGGTCGCCGTTTTTCCAACACCACCTTTCATGCTGTAAACCGCCACGCAGCGCATCAGTGCGAGGCCTCTTCAACAAAAGCAGCTCTGGCAAAACGCGAATTGGCTGGTGAATCGAAGACGCGCCAGGTCTGCGCAAAGCGCTCGCGCGCCTGTTGCTGCCCGAGCCGCAGCTGCTCAATCAAACGCCCCATTGCGAGAAATGTCGAGAGTGGCGGCGGATTACGTCCGGCCTGCATCTCTTCCGCAAACTGACGAACCCGCTCTTGTTGAATCTCGAGATCCTGAAAGTCGCCCAGGTTGTCTTGCAGGCGCTTCAGACTCTTGACGAGTTTTGCCATCGCCGCATCGTCGTAGAGGCTACGGAACGCCTCCAGCAAATAACGAAGCTTCTTGCATTCGATGCGCAGTTCGTGCAGTGCTTCGGCCCGCGTGTTGGCCTTGATCGCGCGACCGCCTTTGCGCACCCGCTTCCACTGTTTGGCGAGCGCAGTGCTAGCGACCTCGCGAATTGGCAGCGCGGCTGGTGGACTCATGGCTGCGAGGTCCAGCTGCGTCATCGCCAGCGTTCGCTCAAGCAGGTCATCCCACCAATCCAGGAATTCTCCGTACCGCTCACGATCAAGCTCGCGCACCAGCGTGCGATGCGCCCTGCGTTGCGCGCGCATCAGGTGAACACGCAAGGGTTCCAGCAATGTCTGGTCCTGGATCCCCAGCAGGTGTTGGTACCGCGGGATATTCAACAGATAGACATCCAAATCCCGGACTGGACCGGTCGCGCCACCCAACCACGACAACCCGGCACGCAGGTGTTCCAGCGCATCCGGGTCGATCAGCGACTTCATCCGTGCGATCAACGATCGGGAACGCCGGACGGCCACACGAAAGTCATGCAAAAACTCGGAGTCGATGTCGGCGCGCAGGCCTGCTTCGTTCACAGACAGCGTTTCACGCATCAATTGCAGCAGGCTCGCGAGTGCGTTACCCGCGGGCGTCTCTGGCGCCAGCCTTGCGGCGAACTTTGAGGACACGCCCGCAACGTCGACGCCCGCGTGCGCATGCAGTTCGGGGACCAACGACACACTGACCATGGGTGCGCCGAGCGCATCGAAGATCGCTTGCCGAACATCTTCCGCGGCAGACTCAAACCCCTTCAGCGGCTCCAGCGTAACAACCGTCGGCGCCTCCAAAGATGTCGGCCCGGCGGTTTCCAGTTCTCCTTGGCGAACCGTCAGCGCCGCAACCGTTTTATCCCGTTTGTCCAGAATGCGGAATCGAGTGATGTCTCCATGCCAGCGGAGAGTCTGGTTGAGGGCCCGCATCGCAATAGCACTGCGCGCTGCGTCCCAGGCCGCCGGCAGATCAGAAGCCCACTTGGATGCCTTGCGCAAAGGCGTGAATCCCAGCAGTTGGCCATCCAGACGTCGCCACTCGAGTCGCCGCTGTTTGTTTGCATGCGCGATGGATAAACTGAAGCCGGCCTCATATAGCCGACCGTCAAACGTCTCCAGATACGCATCCGCGCATGGGTCCGTTGATTCTGCGCGACAGCGAAGCCCGCTCGCGGACGCCCACGCCGCCACATCAACCGCTGCAGCAGCATCTACAAGCAATGTCAGGGAAGCCGATTGAGCCTGGTTCATACCCTCCAATTCTAGCAGGGCGAGAGCGATGTTCCCGCGCGCCCAAGGTATCATTGGCGCCAGTTCGACAAATCCAACAGAGGATTCGCTCAATGGCCGAAGCTATCGCCGATATCTTGCGTGGAGAAGTCGCGATCGGCAACGAAGTCTCCATCCGCGGGTGGGTACGTACCCGGCGCGACTCCAAAGCCGGCTTATCTTTTTTGCAGGTCAGCGATGGCAGCTGTTTCGCGCCGCTGCAGTGTGTCATCCAAAACTCGCTCGGCAATTACGAAGACGAGGTTTTGCGTCTCACCGCCGGGTGCGCAGTGGTCGTCACTGGCGAACTGAGCGAGTCGCAAGGCCGTGGACAGACCCACGAGATACAGGTATCCGACGTTCAGGTGGTTGGCTGGGTGGATGATCCCGATACCTATCCCGTCGCGGCAAAACGACACACGTTTGAATACTTGCGTGAAGTTGCGCATCTGCGCCCGCGAACCAATACGTTTGGCGCGATTACACGCGTGCGCAACGCGTTGTCACAGGCGATACATCGGTATTACCACGAGCGTGGATTCTTCTGGGTCAACACACCCATCATTACCGCAAGTGACTGCGAGGGCGCAGGCGAGCTGTTTCGTGTCTCAACCCTCGACATGGCCAATCTCCCGACCAACGCAGGCGGAGTTGACTACGACCGCGATTTCTTCGGCCGCGAGAGTTTTTTGACGGTATCTGGCCAGCTAAACGTTGAGACGCACTGCCTCGCGCTGTCGAAGGTGTATACGTTTGGTCCTACGTTCCGCGCCGAGAATAGCAATACCAGCCGCCACCTGGCCGAGTTCTGGATGATAGAACCCGAGGTGGCATTCGCCGACCTCACGGATCTCGCCGATCTGGCCGAGGACTTCCTGCAATACGTCGTGCGCGCTGTACTGGAAGAGCGCCCGGACGACATGGCGTTTTTCGCCGAGCGTATCGAGAAGACCGCCATTACGCGGCTGGAACAACTGGTCAACACCAAATTCGAACGCATGGATTACACTGAAGCCGTTGCCATCCTGCAGGCCCAGAAGTCGAAGAAATTCGAGTTTCCGGTGGACTGGGGTGTCGATCTGCAGTCCGAGCATGAGCGTTTCCTGACTGAAGAACACGTCGGACGGCCCGTCATCCTGATGAACTATCCAAAGGAGATTAAGGCCTTCTACATGCGCGCCAACGACGACGACAAGACCGTCGCAGCCATGGACGTCTTGGCACCTGGAGTCGGCGAAATCATTGGTGGTTCACAACGCGAAGAGCGCCTGGATCAACTGGACGCGCGGTTGCAACACATCGAGGGACACGAGGAACTGTGGTGGTACCGCGACCTGCGGCGCTACGGCACCGTCCCGCACTCAGGTTTCGGACTCGGGCTTGAGCGACTGATCAGCTACGTCACCGGCATGGGGAACGTGCGCGACGTTATCCCCTTTCCGCGGACGCCGAGGAACGCCGCGTTCTAGCAATGCCTGGTGCGGTGGGTAACGTCAGCGTTTCACGTCACCCAACTGGTAGTAGCCACGCGCGCCGTAAGGATAATCCCATAGCTCGAAGTTCGTACGCGGATACGGATCGTGACGGTTAAGGTAATACGCACGAATTTCGGCGATCAGATCACCTCGGAAAACGTACCACTCGGCGCCGCGTATCAACTCACGCGCGGCGCCTTCCTTCGGCGTAAATTCAAGTGTCCATTCGATGACACACTCGTTGCCGTCGACGATGCCGTGATCTACCGCAAACTGGTCTTCAAATCGCTTGCCAACCTTGACCCAGAATGATGCCAGGTTGTCACCGCCGTGGATGGCCGGCGCGTGGGTGAAATAGTGGACGACGTCATCCGTGAAAGTTGTACGAATCTGGTCAAAGTTCGCCGTGCTGCACCCTTCGTAATAGCTGCGAATGGTTTGCAAATAAGGATGATTGTGGTCAGCCATGTCCGGTCCTGTTTTGCTACAGCGCCAGCGCGAGCCGGGTGCCTTCCTCAATGGCTCTGAGGGCATCCAACTCCCCGGCTTCGCGCGCGCCGCCTATCAGGTGGCGCTCAACTTCTTTGTCCGCGAGTTGTTCGTACAGACCGCCATTGGATTCCTGACCAGCGCAGATCACGACGTGGTCCACGGCAAGCGTACGCGGTTCACCCTCAACTCTGATATGCAATCCATCGTCGTCGATGCGATCGTAAGTCGCGTTACCAATCTGCTGCAGGCCGCGCCGGGCCAGGGCAGCCTTCAGAGCCCAACCTGTCGTCAGCGCCAACCCACGGCCAAAACGCGACCCCGAACGCTGCAACATCCAGACGTTGCGACCCGTTGAGGATGTGCGTTGCGCTTCACCTTCAGCAAGCCCGCCCGCGCTCTCCAACGCCGGGTCCACAGACCACTCCCGCAAGAACGCAACCGCGTCCTCTTCAAGCGCGCCATGCCCCGCTGAAAGAAACTCTGCAACATCAAAACCGATACCGCCTGCACCGATAACGGCGACGCTATTGCCGACAGTTCGCTCGCCACTTAAAAGTTGCGGATAGGTCACGACTTTGTCGTGTTCAAGCCCGGCGATCTCGGGAACCCGCGGAACAACACCCGTTGCGACCACCACAACGTCGTGCGCTTCGGCAAGATTCTGCGCTTCCGGGGTTTCACCAAGCCTGACGCTGATGCCGAGGCGCTTCGCCCGCGTTTCGAAATAACGCAAGGTCTCTTGGAAGTCCTCTTTGCCCGGTACCTCGGCTGCCAACGTCAGTTGTCCACCAACGCGCGAAGCCGATTCGTACACCGTGACATGATGCCCACGTTCTGCGGCTGCTATGGCGGTAGACATGCCAGCCGCTCCGGCACCGACCACTGCAACGTTGCGTGGTGCGTCCGTGGGCTTAGGCACGAGTTCCAGTTCGCGCCCGGCAAAAGGGTTCACCAGACAGCTGACCGTCTTGTCCGCGAATATGTAATCCAGGCAAGCCTGGTTGCAGGCGATGCAGGTGTTGATCTCGTCATCCCGTCCGGTACCTGCCTTCAGTGCAAACTCGGCGTCAGCGAGAAACGGCCGGGCCAGCGCCACCAGGTTCGCTTCGTTGTTGGCGATCATCTGCTCGGCAAGCGCCGGGGTATTGATACGATTGGTGGCAGCCACGGGAATATCGACTGCATAGGTAAGACGCGTCGTGGCATAACGCCATGCACCGCGCGGTACCATATGAGCGATGGTCGGAACACGCGCCTCATGCCAGCCAATGCCGCTCGACAACATGTCGGCACCAGCAACCTCTATCGCCTTCGCCAGTGCTTCAGTCTCGTCACCGGTCAGGCCACCTTCTACCAGATCCACGGCGGAAATACGGTAAATAATGGCGAAGTCCGGACCCAGCTCCGCACGAATCCGGCGCACCACTTCGACCGCGAGCCGGATGCGGTTTTCGAAGCTGCCTCCATAGCGTCCCTCACGATGATTGGTGCGCGTGCAGGCGAACTGCGTCAGCAGGTAACCTTCCGAGCCCATGACTTCCACGCCGTCGTAACCCGCCTCCAACGCCAGCCGCGCGGCGGCAACAAAGTCGTCGATGACGGCATCCACTTCTTCGTCAGTCAACGTGCGAATCTCGCAGCGGTTGATAGGTGAAGGTTCCGATCCAGCGCCTACAGGCAACGGGACGCGCGCGTAGCGACCGGCGTGCAACAGTTGCATGCAGATGAAGGCCCCGTGCTCGTGCACGGCATCGGTCACCAACCGGTGCTCTTCGAGATTCGCAGAGGCATCCATCACCTCCGTGGTCTCGTCGATTCGCCCTTCCTGACTGGGCGCATACCCACCAGTTACGATCAGGCTGGCGCCACCTTTGGCCCGCGCAACATAAAACGCGGCTTGTCGCTCCGCCGTTCGGTCCAGTAACTCGAAGCGCGAATGCATGGATCCCATGACGATACGGTTGCGGAGTTTCAAGGAACCGATTTGAATGGGTTCGAACAGATGTGGATGGTTTGTCACGACTTTTCCGGATGGCTGGGCGGTACAATGCGCGCGAGACGTTAGCACGGCCTCCGGGTCGCGCGCATCCGCGTTACCAGTACGCTTGAAGCCCAATCGACAGAGGCATCTTCGTGAGCGAAATCCTGTTTGACCACTACCCGCAGTCCCCCGCATCAGAAAAGGCGCGCTGCGCATTTGGTATCACGAGACTGCCGTGGCGGTCGGTTGAGATTCCACCTATCCCGGCCAAACCGGACCTGCTGGGGTGGGAAAAACGCGTGCAGGCGTTGGGTATC
>CEUN01182187.1_pt1 | contig 11789 bp, 13 predicted proteins | sample 361501 | NCBI WGS metagenome assembly CEUN01 (sample SAMEA2622801, study PRJEB7988) | marine metagenome | biome: marine biome (ENVO:00000447); feature: marine epipelagic mixed layer (ENVO:xxxxxxxxx); material: "saline water (ENVO:00002010), including plankton (ENVO:xxxxxxxx)" | depth 120 m | reverse complement strand
GAAAAATCATGCCGTCCCGTGCCGTCGCCTCGCGCAACAAAATAAAGAGCCGTACCCGGCAATGGGTTCACAGCGGCGAGAATGGCAGCGCGCCCGGGGCTCGCGATAGGAGTAGGCGTCAAGCCTTTGTGGACGTAGGTGTTATACGGCGTATCTTCCTTCAGGTCCTTGCGTCGAATGTCGCCGTCAAACCGGTCGCCCATTCCATAGATGACGGTTGGATCGGTCTGCAGCTTCATGTCTTTGCGTAGTCTGCGGACAAACACGCCAGCTATATGCGCCCGTTCCTCAGCCGCACCTGTCTCCTTCTCGACAATAGACGCCATGATCAGCGCCTCATATGCAGTCTGGTAAGGCAGGTCGGAGGCACGTTTGACCCAGGCGTCCGCCAAGACATCGTCCATGGATTGGAGTGAGCGTTTCAACACATCGAGGTCCGACTGTCCGCGCGCAAAGACGTAGGTATCGGGGAAGAAGCGCCCTTCCGGATGGTCGCCGTCGCGCCCGAGGCGTTGCATGATCTCTGCGCCTGACAACTCCGCGGTTGTCTGCACTAAACGTTCCTCGCCCGCCAATGCGGCCCGAATCTGCTTGAAGCTCCAACCTTCGACAAAAGTGATGCTGTAGCGGAGCGTTTCGCCACGCACCATGCGCGCCAGCAATGCCGGTACCGTATCCCCTCGGCGAAGCGCGTATTCACCGGCCTGAATTTTGTTCGCCTGCCCACTCAGACGCGCGAACCAGACCATCGGCCGCGGGTCATCCAACAGACCCAATTGCTGCAAATCGCGCGCAACGCCGGCGATACTGCTGCCGCGCCGGACTTCGATAGAGGTGTCTGCGGACACGTTCAGCGGGCTGGTGACATGGGTCACCCCGGCAACGGCCGCGATGACTATCGCCACGGCGAGCACGACGCTCGCCGTACCGATGAGCTTGACGAGACTAGTCAACAATCTCGTTACCGCACGGCTATTGCATGCGCTTGAAGACTAGCGTCCCGTTGGTGCCGCCAAAGCCAAACGAGTTGCTGAGCGCAATGTCAATTCTGGCATCGCGGGCGGTGTGGGCAACGTAGTCGAGGTCACAACCTTCGCCCGGGCTGTCCAGGTTGATGGTCGGAGGTGCTACCTGATCACGCAGCGCCAGCACACACAGTGCCGCCTCAACGCTACCCGCCGCACCCAACTGGTGCCCCAACATCGACTTGGTCGAACTGACCATCAGCTTCTCTGCTGCTGCCCCGAAGCTGCCTTTGACAGCATTGGTTTCTGCAACGTCGCCAGCGGGTGTGGAGGTACCATGTGCGTTGATGTAATCCACTTCATCAGGGTTGATGCCCGCGTCTTTGATGGCGAGATCCATGCACCGACGGGCGCCGTTGGCATCATCAGGTGGCAAGGTCATATGGAAAGCATCACTGCTCATGCCAAAACCCACGAGTTCGGCATAAATGTTGGCGCCGCGCGCCTGCGCATGCTCCAGCGACTCGAGAATCATCGCCCCCGCCCCGTCTGACAACACAAAACCATCCCGGTCCTTGTCCCACGGCCGGCTGGCACGTTCGGGTTCTTCGTTGCGAGTCGACAGGGCCCGTGCCGCCGCAAAGCCACCCAGGCCGGTGGGTGACGTAGCCATCTCGGAGCCACCTGCAACCATGACGTCCACGTCGCCACGCTCAATCATGCGCGCGGCGTCGCCGATGTTGTGCGTGCCCGTTGAGCACGCGGTGACAATGCTGTAGTTCGGACCGCGAATGCCGTAACGGATCGACAGATTCCCCGCCACCATGTTGATGATGTTGGAGGGCACAAAGAATGGCGAGATTTTACGCGGGCCACTCTTCTGGAAGGTCTCGTGGCCTTTCTCGATGCCCGGTAGTCCGCCAATTCCGGATCCATAGGCAATTCCGATGCGCTCCGCGTTCTCCTCGGTTACCTCGAGTCCGGCGTCATCGATCGCCTGCACCGCGGAAGCTATACCGTAGTGGATAAATGGATCCATCTTGCGCGCATCTTTTTTGCTCATGTAAGCATCAAGGTCAAAATCCCGGATGGAACCGCCAATCTTGACCGAAAACGCCTCAGTGTCGAACGAATCAATCATGCCAATGCCGCTGCGGCTCGCCTTGATGGCGTCCCACGTGTCAGCCACTGTGTTTCCGACTGGCGTGATCAGACCGAGGCCCGTCACAACGATTCGACGATTCATGAAGATTCTCCTGCTACCGATCCCAACGGCTGTTCACCATGTCTTCGCTTCGTGAACCTGCAGTCGCGAAGAGCCACGCCCGAGCCTTCTAACGCACCGCGAAACGCGGCTTCGCTGACACGCGGCCAGAGGTGAATGCTACCTGTTTTGGAGCTTTAGAAATGCTGAGGGGTTGTACGCGCCAGGCGTGAACAACCCCTCAGTGACTCGAGTTGTCTGCGTCTACGCACGCTCGCGTGCTACGGCTCCGCGTGCTTTTCGATGTAATCGCACGCTTCTTTGACCGTGGTTATATTTTCGGCGTCTTCGTCCGGAATTTCGCAATTGAACTCTTCTTCCAGAGCCATGACGAGTTCCACCGTGTCGAGCGAGTCCGCACCCAGGTCGTCAACAAAAGACGATTCGCCGGTCACTTCTTCTTTCTTCACGCTGAGCTGTTCCACTACGATTTCCGTGACGCGCTCTTCGATTGTGCTCATGCCGAGTACTACCTCCCCTCTATGCGTGCCAGTCAGGCACGGCGTGTAGTTTAGTGATTTGAAAACTTGTTGCAAGCACTGTTTTAAAGCGGTTTTTCTTCTTTAAAAACAATGCACTAAATAAACTTTTTAAGGTCTCTTAGCCAGACTAATCCATCAACATCCCGCCGTTAACGTGCAGTGTCTGGCCTGTAATGTAGGCCGCATCGTTGCTGGCCAGAAACTCGACCGCGGCCGCGACTTCTTCCGCCGCACCCAGTCTTCCGAGTGGAATCTGCTCCAGCAAAGCATCGCGCTGCTTTTCCGGTAACACGCGAGTCATATCGGTATCGATGAATCCTGGCGCTACCGCATTGGCCGTGATGTTACGGCCCGCGAGCTCGCGCGCAATGGACTTGGTAAAACCGAGCAGACCCGCTTTGGTCGCCGCATAATTGGCTTGTCCGGCGTTGCCCATGAAACCAACAATCGACGTCAGATTGATGATGCGGCCGTGACGTGCTTTGACCATACCGCGCAGGCACGCGCGCGTTAGCGCAAACACTCCGCTCAGGTTGGTCTGCATGACGATGTCCCAGTCTTCATCCTTCATGCGCATCATCAAAGTGTCGCGGGTGATCGCTGCATTGTTGACCAGCACGCTGGGCGTCAGCCCCAGTTTGCCGAGGTTGGACATCATCGCGGCAATCGAATCACCTTCACCGGCCACCAGCACCTGGCCTTCCGTCCCGAGCGACGTGTTGAGCTGTGCCGCGCCCTCTGCGCTGGTCGCTGTACCGATGACGGTTGCGCCTGCCGCGCGAAGCCTCTGGGCAATAGCCTGACCGATGCCACGACTGGCACCCGTCACCAGTGCCACTTCGTTACTGAGGTCAGCCATCAGTCACCTCCGATGGCATCAAGCGCCTTGCCAAGGCTTGCCTCGTCGAATACGGACAACGTCTGCACGCTGCGGTCGATTCGTTTGATAAGGCCGGCGAGGATACGTCCAGGCCCACACTCCACAATCGTATCGACGCCCTGCGCAGCCATTGCCTGCACGGTGCGAGTCCACGGCACCGGGCTGTAGACGTGTGGTTTCAGGACCGCACGAATCTCTTCGGCATGTGCGTGCGTCGCCACGTCCACGTTGTGGACGATCGGAATTTTTGGGTCAGACAGACTCAACGCGTCGATCCTGGGTTCCAGCTCGGCGCCAGGGGCTTCCATCAGCTTGCAGTGCACCGGGACACTGACTGGCAACACCATGGCCTTGCGTGCACCCTGTTCCTTGGCGACTGCCAACGCGCGTTCGACCGCCGCAGTATGGCCCGCAATCACTACCTGCCCCGGAGCGTTGAAGTTTACGGCGGAGACCACTTCATCCCTTGCCGCGGCGGCGCAAACGTTCTCTACATCCGCGTCATCAAGACCCAAGATCGCGGCAACTGCCCCCTCCCCTTCGGGTACTGCAGCCTGCATGCACTTCCCGCGCTCATGTACAAATTGTACGGCTTCGGCGAACGGCAGTGCTTCAGCACAAACGAGCGCAGTAAACTCACCAACGCTGTGCCCCGCGAGTAACTCTGGCATGGCCCCACCGCGCTCGCGCCACACCCGCCAGGTCGCAACGGCCGCAACCAGCACGGCTGGCTGGGTGTTCTGAGTCCGGTTGAGGTCAGCCTCCGGCCCTCCCAACATCATGCCACCCAGGTCGTAGCCCAGTGCATCGGATGCTTCCGCGAATGTGTCGCGGGCTACTGGATATTGGTCCACCAGCGCCTGCAGCATACCCACCGACTGAGATCCCTGTCCGGGGAAGACCATTCCAAGTTTCATAATGTTTTCCTTGCGACCACGTAACCGTTTCAGCCTAAGCCTGCGTTGGCAAAAAGCGTATGGGAATAAATAAGAGGCGGAATCAGGAGGACAAGGCTGTGCCTGTCAGTATCGAATCAGGGCGGAACCCCAGGTAAAGCCTCCGCCAAAAGCTTCCAGTAGCAAGACATCATCACGCTTGATGCGGCCATCGCGTACGGCAGTGTCCAATGCCAGCGGCACGGAGGCCGCAGACGTGTTGCCGTGCCGGTCCACCGTCACAACCACATTGTCCATCGACATCTTCAGCTTTTTGGCCGTGGCCTGGATGATGCGCATGTTGGCTTGATGCGGAATCAGCCAATCCAGCTGTGACCGGTCCATACCGTTAGCCTCAAGGGTCTCGTCAACGATGCGTCCAAGCGTGCGCACGGCAACCTTAAACACCTCATTGCCCTGCATCTTCGTGACGGCAGGCCCGGCGGCGGGATTGTCGTAACCGTCACCTACGCTGCCATCAACATAAAGCAGCGGCTCATAGCTGCCATCAGCGTGCAGATGCGTGGACAGGATGCCGGCTTCGTCACCTGCCTCTAAAAGCACAGCGCCAGCGCCGTCACCAAACAACACGCAGGTGCCGCGGTCATTCCAGTCCAGAAGTCGACTGTGCACGTCAGCGCCCACAACAAGCGCACGCTTGGAGCGGTCGGCTTTTATGAAGGTGTCAGCCACACCCAGCGCATAGATGAAACCACTACAGACAGCCTGGACATCAAACGCGGCGCAGCCGTTGGCGCCAATGCGATTTTGCAACTGGCAAGCCGTGGCCGGATAGACGCGATCTGGCGTGGTCGTGCCGAGCACAATCAAGTCGATGGTCTTGGGATCGATGTCTGCCGCTTCGAGCGCGTTCAGGGTTGCCTGGTAGGCCAGATCGCCTGTGCCCTCGCCGTCCGCCGCACGATGGCGTTGATGGATACCGGTCCGCTCGACGATCCAATCGTGTGAGGTTTCGACGACCTCCTCAAGCTCCGCGTTGGTAATCACACGCTCCGGGACGTAGCTCCCAGTACCGATGATGCGCGCAAAGCTCATAACCCCTCCTGATATACGAGCAACTATATTTCGAGCAACCCGGGTTCGAGCAATTTTAGTGCTCGAGCAACGTTTCCAGCCTGGCTTCGATAAGCGTGGGCACGTTTTGTTCTGTTTCCGTGGCCGCAACCGCTATGGCATTGGCAAACGACAATTCGTCTGCACCACCATGACTTTTGACGACAATTCCGCGGAGGCCCAGCAGGCTTGCACCGTTATAGCGACGCGGATCAGTCCGGGCGCGAAACGAGCGTAACACCGGCGCGGCCATCAAGGCGGCCAACTTCGTGAACGCAGAGCGTTTGAACTCTTCGCGCATGAAGTTCCCTATCAACTTTACAGCGCCTTCCGTAGCCTTCAAGGCGACGTTGCCCGCAAATCCATCACAGACAACGACATCTGCAGCGCCGCTGAAGATGCCGTCCCCTTCGACGTAACCGACATAGTTCAGGTCTTCGGACTGCAACAACTTGTCAGCACCCTTGACCTGCTCATTACCCTTGATCGCCTCTTCGCCGATGTTGAGGAGGCCCACACGCGGGCGCGGATTACCATCCACAGCACTTGCAAGGACAGCGCCCATCAGTGCGAACTGCAACAAATGCTCAGCCGTGCAGTCGACGTTGGCACCCAGGTCCAACACGTGCGTGTGGCCCGATGGTGTCGGCAATGCAGAGCAGATCGCCGGGCGGTCGATCCCAGCGATGGTCTTCAGGACGAACCTTGCCGTCGCCATCAAGGCGCCCGTATTACCAGCACTGACGCACGCGTCAACTTCGCCGCTCTTGACCAGGTCAATAGCTACGCGCATGGACGAGTCACGCTTGTTGCGCATCGCCTGTGCAGGCGGCTCATCCATGCCAACGCTTTGCGACGCGTGATGTATGCGCAACCGATCGTTGCCGTCCTGTCCTGCCGCCGCGGTCAGCGTGTCTTCGGCACCAACCAGCACCAAAGACAGGTTACGGTCATCACGCAGCGCACGCAGTGCCGCCGGGACGACCACGCTTGGACCATGGTCGCCACCCATCGCGTCCAACGCGATGGTAGGCAAGTTCTAATCTTCCTCTTCAGGAAGAACCTGGCGGCCCCGATAGTACCCTTCGGCGCTGACGTGATGACGACGATGTGTCTCACCAGTGGTCGGTTCGATCGACAGCGCCGGCCCTTTGAGACCGTCGTGTGCGCGACGCATACCGCGCTTGGAGCGCGTCTTACGATTCTGTTGTACAGCCATGATGGCCTCCGGTTAACCCTTTCAAAAATTTTAGCAATTCAAACACCAGCGATCTCGCCACCTTGGGACACAGGCCACCCGGGCTCGCTCCTCAGCTATGGTTTCTCGCCCCGCTGCGCGTCCAGCATTGCGGCAAGGCCCGCAAATGGTTTGCGTGTACCCGCAGCAGCATCGTCGTCCGCACGTTCCCCGTGCGGCTCCGCAACCACATCCGGCCTGTAATCCGGCGCGATCGCACAATCTGTTTCCTCGTGACGCGGCGCAAACGGCAGCACCAATAACAATTCGTCCTCAATCAACTCGGCGAATGCAAGCGGCTCGCCGTCATCGGGATAGGCCTCCCAATTCTGGCTGCCCTCGCGCGCATCGCCCTCCCGGCCAACCAACTTCCCGCCGACAAACTCCACTTGGGCGTCAGCCCGCAGGCATTGCACAACCGGCTCAAGACAACGCTGACAACGAAGCTCCACCTCAACCACGACGCTACCCCAACATGCCATGAAGCCCGCTGGATTTGTGCCAAACGTCCAGTCCAGGTCCACGGTCGATACACCGCTCAAAGTCGCTGCATCCAAGCGGGAAAACAAACCGATTGTGTTATAAGTGCCGCTAAACCGTGTGCCACGGCTGGCGCACTCCCGCACGTTCAGCCTTGTTGGCAGGGCGCGAGTTAACGCTTCGCCCCCGATAGCACCTGATTCACCGGCCCCGCCTGCGGAACCGGTTCTGCCTGAAAGGTCGGACGGCCCTAACTCAGACAGACGATCAGACCCATTTGGCAAATCATTAGCCATAACCCGCTAAGTCTACTGGAAATCTGAAATTTGGGTCAAAGGTAGAATTTGTGAGCCCATTCATTCATTTCCGGCCACGACCAACTACATGATTCAACCCGCCGTACCCATCGTTCTCGCATCCAGCTCGCAGTTCCGACGCCAGCTCCTGGAGCAATTCGGCTGCGCCTTCAGCTCCGTCTCACCTGATCTCGATGAAAGCCAGTTGCCGGACGAAACCCCGCTGGCCCTGGTCGAACGACTATCCGTCGCCAAGGCGGCCGCGGTGGCGGCGAGCCTGGACGTTGGCCTCGTCATCGGATCCGACCTGGTCGCTGTGTTGGACGGCGAGGTCATTGGTAAGCCGCTGAGTGAGGAGGCCGCAGTGTCGCAACTGGAACGCAGCAATGGCAGAGAGGTGACGTATCTTACGGGTCTGGCTGTCATCAACGCTAGCAGCGGGCATCAACAGCTGCATGTTTCCCGCACGCTCGCTGGGTTTCGTGAACTGACCTCCGCCCAGATCCGCACCTACGTGCAACGCGACCAGCCGCTTTACAGCGCGGGTTCCATACGGGCCGAGAGCCTTGGCATTGCGCTGTTTCGTTACCTGCGTGGCGATGACCCCTCAGCCCTGATAGGCCTGCCACTCGCACGCCTGGCACAAATGTTGGCCAATGAGGGTGTGGACGTCTTCGCGCCTAACTGAGTCTGGTTTCGGGCTTCAGCGGAGCTGCCACTGACCCACGCCCATCGTGTTAGCCAAGTACTTGCCAATACTGACGCCGAGCCGGTCTGTGATGCGCTCCACAAAGCCAGGCCGTGGAGTGAAATCGACAATTTCCTCCGCGCCAATGACTTCGCGGGCCACATTGCTCGAGTTACCGAGGGCATCCACGAGCCCAAGTTCAATGGCGCGCTTGCCATCCCACACCAGTCCGGAAAACAGTTCATCGCCGCCCTTCAGACGGCCGCCACGCCCCGCTTTGACAACATCAATAAATTGTTGATGAAGTCCATCCAGAATGGTTTTCACGTGGGCCACATCTTCGGGCTTCTCCACGCTGAACGGGTCCAGGAAACCCTTCCGCTCGCCCGCAGTGTGCAGTCGACGCTCGACGCCCACGTTTTTCATCACATCCGCAAAACCGAATCCGTTCATCAATACACCGATGGAACCGACCAGACTGGATTCGTTGACGTAGATCTGGTCCGCCGCCGCAGCAACGTAATAACCACCAGACGCGCAGACATCGGAAATGACCGCATGGAGTGGCTTTTCCGGGTATTTTTCACGCAGCCGCTTAATTTCGCCGTTGATGTAAGACGACTGCACGGGCGACCCGCCGGGACTATTGATGCGGATGATCACGCCTTTGGTCTGCTCATCTTCGAACGCGGCTCTGAGCCCGGTCGCGATCACGTCCGCTGACGCTTCGGAGCCGGGGGCGATCACGCCGTTAATGTCCACCAGTGCTGTGAACTCTTCCGGCAGCGTCTCGTCTGGCCAGAAGCTGGGGGTATACAGCACCAGCAGTGCGGTCAGGTAGGCAAAAAACAAGCCCTTGAAAAACACGTTCCATCGCCGTGCCCGACGTTGTTCGGCCAGCGCTTCACTCGCAAGCTTCTGAATGACGGCACGCTCCCAAGGCTGTTCTGCCTGTGTTGTTGGCCGTGATGAATGCGGGTCGCTCATGTGGACAAACCTCCAGACTCCTGCTGGCAAACCAGATATTGGGCGATTAAATGGGTTCGCGCAGCGCCAGCTTCAACGAGTTCAAGACCGACTGCAGTTCGACAGGCAGTGGCGCGCGACAGGTTCTCTCTGCCCAGGCTAATTCATACGCATGCAAGAACAAGCGCGTCAGTCCGTGTTCGCGGCAAACCTGATTGAATACCTCATCGCCGTACTTTTCGTCTCCAGCGAGCGGATGGCCCATGTGGGCGGCATGTACGCGAATCTGATGGGTCCGGCCCGTGTGCAGTCGCACCTCTACCAAAGTCGCCTTGTTGCTGGCTGTCAGTACACGAAAATCGGTTCTGGCTGTTTTACCGTCGTCGCGCACCCGCACAAACCGTTCACCTGAGCTCGACACGCTTTTCTTGAGCGGGGCCTCAACGCGTCGCGTTCGTGTCGGCCAACGGCCAGCGACCAGGGCCAGATAAGTCTTGCGGATGCCGCCTTCGCGGAGCAGCGCATGCATCGAACGCAACGCAGCACGCCGTTTCGTCACGATCAGACAGCCGGAGGTCGCCTGATCCAGACGATGCGCAAGTTCCAGATCGCGCCCCCGCTCATGCAAATGGCGGAGCGCCTCAATGAGCCCGAGCGATTGACCGCTGCCACCGTGAACGGCCAGTCCCGTGGGTTTGTCGATGACCAGCAAATCTTTGTCTTCGAACAACACTGCATCCTGCAGTCGTTCGGATATGCCTACCGACACCTTGGGCGCCTCGCCAGGCGCGGCCATGCGCACTGGCGGAATGCGCACCTCATCACCTTCGGCGAGCTTGCGGGTCGGCCGCGCGCGACCGCCGTTGATCCGCACTTCTCCACGGCGTAGCAATTTGTAGACCGCCGAGCGGGGCACACCTTTCAACTCGCGCAGCAAAAAGTTGTCGATGCGCTGGCCCGCCGTGTTGGCATCAATACGCACCTTGCGGACCTTGGCTGATTGCCGTGCGCTCGTCATGCTCTTGCGGACCATCGTCGGTGAGCCTCTTCCAGACAGCTGAATGGACGTTCCAGTGGAAATTCAGACGATGTTGCGCGTGCGGCTGCGGACATCCGCTCGCGCGCTTCCGGCGACATCAAATCTCGCACGGCGGAGGCAATCGCCTCGCCGCTGCATGCTTTCACCAACAGCCCGTCTGTTCCGCCGGTTACGACGCGCCCACAGTGCTCGGTCGTGATCACGGGCAAACCATTGGCCATAGCCTCAAGCTGTGTGATCGCGAAACCATCGGACAGCGTAGGTAGAACAAACACGTCCGCAGCCGCGTAGACCCGGGCTGCCGCTGAGCGCGGGGCAGCACCGCGTACGCGAACATTGGCCGGCGCGGCCGCAACGCAAGCGTGTGTCACATCGAGCGGACCAACCACGGTAAAACGCACCGGCATGTCACCTAACAATTGGGGTGCCTCCCATAGATAGACGATTCCCTTGACTAGCGTCACCTGCCCGAAGAACAGGATTTCCAAAGGCGACTCCCTGGTGGGCTCTGCAAACATGCGGCCTGGGGTGCTCGCCACCGCGGCGTCCTCGAACGCCAACAGCACAACCACCAGTTTCTTGTCAGGGACTCCCTGCGATACCAGGCCTCGCGGCTCCAGTCGGAGTTGACCGCCACACAATCCGCAGCACCCCACTCGGCCCGAAGCCTTTCCCAGTACGCCTCAGGCACGGGCGCGGAACGACGCGCCCAGCCGGGCCAACGATTCACCTCGGTCTGCACCAACTCCGCCTCAACCATGCCCGGTTCGATCTGGCCGGCCACTTTGAGCAGGGCCTGCGACGCCGACGACTCCAGAATCTCGCGCATGCCAGTGTTTTACCCGAACACGGCGTCACCGACACCCTGGTCCAACTGTTCCAGATATTCAGCCGCCCAACGGCCAAAGCGTCGCCCTTCTCGCTCGAACGCGAGGTAAGAATCCGGCACTGGCAGCTCCCAAGCGCGTAATCGCGAGGTGATGGTTGCCATGTTACAGGCGTGAACCAACTGCGCGGGCAAATCCGCATGCGCCCGGTCAGCGGCGCGACGCCCGCCTAGAAGGTAGCCCAGCGCCCGTTGACCGAAGGGTGGATAAAAGTCGGTCAACACCGCTGCGAGGCGCTGTTGCCGCAATACCGCCCGTGCCAACGCAAAGTGCTCACGCGCGCGAACTGAGCAAAGATCCAGCGGGCCTTGGAGCGCCCTGATTCATCAGTCCCGTACGGTGGGTTTCCTTCTTTAATCGGCACTGCGAAAGTGATATATTCGGACCGCGAACGCAGGCTGCGCCTTCAGGCGAATCAGCAAGTTAGGATGCCGTGTTAAGAAGCGCGGTGCAATTGAAAGAGATTGAGCGCGCCCGTGATGCCGCATCAGCGCTTACGGTACGGCCTCACAGGCGAATATTTTTGCGTTTGCGCCCCACCGACGGGATGCGTAAACAGCTGCCTCCGTGTGGCAGGTGGCCCTGGGAACGGGCCC
>CEUN01033246.1_pt1 | contig 11791 bp, 11 predicted proteins | sample 361501 | NCBI WGS metagenome assembly CEUN01 (sample SAMEA2622801, study PRJEB7988) | marine metagenome | biome: marine biome (ENVO:00000447); feature: marine epipelagic mixed layer (ENVO:xxxxxxxxx); material: "saline water (ENVO:00002010), including plankton (ENVO:xxxxxxxx)" | depth 120 m | reverse complement strand
ATTGCACCATAAAGAACTGTTTTTTGGGCACCAAAAATTTTATCTGCAACCCAACCTCCTGGTACACATAAAAAATATACAGATGCGCCGTAAACACCATAGATCGCCATTGCAGTTACAGGATCGAGATTTAATCCTCCTTCAAGAACTTCTCGGGTCATAAAAAGAACAAGCAATCCTCTCATCCCGTAAAAGGACATTCTTTCCCACATCTCTGTAAGAAATAAAGTGACCAAACCTTTAGGATGTCCTAAGAAATAAGTGTCATCGGACTTTAAGATTTCATTCATAATTTTCTCTAGTTATTCGTATAGAATAAAGTAAATAAAATATCTTATCCAAGAAATTTATGGAAAATTCAGGCTTTTTTAGAAGAATATTTGCCCTTATATACGACTCATTTGCTGTGTTAGGGATTATTTTGTCTCTTACGCTTTTATTAGTGCTAATAAATGGTGGAGCCCCGGGCAAGGGAGGAGTTGCAGATTATCTTCAGCTCCTGATTACTATTTTTTCAGGACCTGTATTCTATTGTTACTTCTGGATGGCAAATGATGGGCAAACCCTTGGCATGCAAGCATGGAAAATCAAGCTTGTCTCTGAAAATGAACTTACCTTGAGAATTTGTCTCTTGCGCTGCGCTTTTTCTACTTTTTCATTTTTATTTTTAGGACTTGGATATTTGTACATCCTGATAAACAGTGAGAAGAGATCTTTAGCGGACTTAGCCACAAAAACAAGAATTGCTAAGGTCAATATTTCCTGAAATTCCATAATAAAATTGTAAGAAAAAGTATCGATAAAACTGGCAAACCAACAGCATAAAATGGGTTTAATAAAGATACCGATGCCATACCTTCGAACAAGGTGATGGCTATATTGAGCGAAAAAGCAAATAAAATTCCGACCAATATTCTTCCTCCCAAACTGTCATCTCTGATATTTCCAAAAACAAAAGTTGCACCCAAAATGATCAATAATATAGACAAGAAAGGATTAAATATTTTGTTCCAATACTCCAATAACAAAACGTTAACTCTATATTCAGAATTAGATTCCTTAATGGCATCTTTAAGTTCCTCAATCGAAAAATATTTTGGTGAAAGAACTTTTCTAAAATCTCTTTCATTAGGTCCGTCTTTCCAGGACTCTTTATCTTTAAAACTTATAGTGAGTTTTTCAAAGTCGTTTACTTGAATATCAAATAACATCCAAGCATCATTCACTTTTTTTGCATATTTGGCATTTAGGATTCTTGTTAAGTCATTTTTTTTGCCATATTGATAAGAAGTCACATTATTTAATTCATTCCTACTTGGGGATGTTTGAAAGAAATTTATTGAGGAATTAGAAACATACCAATAACCTTCTTCAGAGCTTATTTTGTTTTGCTTGATAAGTTTAGTTTCTTCGTTTTGTTGAGAAAAAGTGGGAAGAAGTGTTTCTTGAAAAAGAAATCCTAAACCAATTATCAATAAAGCTGGCCTGAGAGCCGACAAAACAATTTTAAAATTTGATTTGCCTAATACTCTTGAACCGATTATCTCGCCATCCTCTTTCAAGCTACCTAGACCAACTAATGCTCCAACTAGGCAAATATATGGTAAGTAGGAGTATACTGAAATAGGTATTGCATTTACTGAATAAAATAAAGCATCGTAAAGAATATATGAATCTGACAAATCCGAAATTTCTGATAGAAAGGAAAAGACAAAATCTAACAATGAGATCGCAATGGCAACAATGCTGATGCTAAAAAAAACTCTCTTCGAGATATTTTTTTCGATTAAATCTCCCAACAAATAATTCATCTAATTTCTTTGTACATACGAAAATTCAAAATTATCGAAACTAATAAGAAAATTAAGTGAATAATAAAAATATAAATTAAATTTTCTTTGATAGCATCTTTAAAAGTTAATAATGTCCCAGCATAAACTGCGAAAATCATAAGACCTGGTAAAACTCTTGAATATCTGCCTGTTCTGGGAGAAGTTTTACTTATGGGCAATGCTATGAGACTGGTAATCACTATTAAAAGAAAGATAGAGGCTGACCACAATAAAGCTTCAGTTTTATTGAAATGAGTCAATTCATTTTCATTAGTTTCATCTAAGAAAAATCTTTTTTGCAGTAAGTAATTTTCAAAATTAAGCTTCATCAATTTATCTGGTTCAGTAACAGAAAAGGAATTTCCTTGGGTAAATTGCAAACCTTCATCCTTTAAATCGAGAATACTCAAAGAATTTGCCATTAGTATGTTAACTTGGCTTTTCTCTTTATCTTTCTGGTATAAAAAAACATTTTTCAAACCGTTACTATCTTTCTCCTTAGCATAAAAGAGATAAGAATTATTCAGCTTGTGAAACTTACCTGGTAGAAGTGCATTGAACTTATCCTCCAAAGATTTTGTATCCAAAAGACTCCTAACTCGTTCATCTGCAGTAGGGCCTAATGTAAAAGTAAAAGTCAGCAATATACTTATAATCAAAATGGCTGGAACGGAAAGTAAGGTATAAATTTTGCTTGCCGAAAAACCAGACTGCTCCATCACAATTAATTCACTATCTGCTCTCAGCTTGCCGATGGTCAATAAAATAGACAAATAGAATCCCAAAGGGAGTACTAACTCCAGAAACTCAGGTAATCTGAGAAGAATCACAGAAAACACTATCTCAGGATTTATTTCGCCTCTAGAAGCTTGTTCTAGGTACTGGATTGACCTTGAAGACACTATTATCAGAATAAAGATCAAGCTAATAGCCAAAGTATATGAGAAAATAGTTTTTAAAAAATAACGATTTAAAATCATAAACACTGACTTTTTTTAACTTATATAGTCAATCCTACTCTTAATTAGAATATTATTCTCTATTGAAGTTAAGTTTTATTTTTATTGATAAAATATTTATATAGTCTTTTCAAAAGGAAAAAAAATGAAAAAAAGAGTTTCAATAACACTCAATCAGGAAATATCAAAAAATATTGCTAAAACAAAAGCAGATTGCTTGATTTTAGGAATTAACGAAGGAAAAACTTTAAAAGGTCTTGCCGCTGAAGTAGACGAAATCATTGGAGGAGGCATCAAAGAACTCGTAAAAAGGGGTGAGTTTGATGGAAAAGTTGGAAATTCAAGTTACATATCAGTTAATAGAGGTTTGTCTGCTGACAGGTTATTTTTAATAGGTTGCGGAAATTCCAATAAGTCCATCAATAATGAGGATATGGATAAAATTGCAAGTTCGGTTACAAATAGTTTAGCTTCAAAAAAATCTGTAAATGGAGTTATTGCACTACCCTCTTTCAAATATGAGTCAAAGGATCATAAAGATGCTGATTTACTTCAGAAGTTAGGGGTTTCGATTGAAAACAAAGTTTATACCTACGATGCAAAACTTAATAAAAAAAATCAAAAGATTAATTATTTGAAGAAAATATCTGTCTGTATTACATCAAAGGAAAGTATTACTACCTTAAAGAAGGGTCTAAAAGTTGGTCAGTCAATTGGCCAAGGAATGAATGTTGCTAAAGATTTGGCTAATCTACCAGGCAACATATGCACACCCACCTATTTGGCTACCACCTCTAGAGCTGTATCCAAAAAATATAAAAAAATTAGCTGCAGAGTTTATGGTGAAAAAGAGATGAAGAAAATGGGAATGGATTGTCTTTTATCTGTTGGAAATGGAAGTGCACAAGAATCAAAACTAATCTCTATGAGCTATAAAGGAGGGAAAAAAAATGAAAAGCCATATGCGATTGTAGGTAAAGGGATTACCTTTGATACTGGTGGGATAAGTCTAAAGCCGCCGGCAACAATGGATGAAATGAAATTCGATATGTGTGGTGCAGCCAGTGTTATTGGCACCATGCAAGTGGTAGCTGAGTTGAACCTGCCTATTAACCTTATTGGGGTTGTCGCCTCTGCTGAGAATATGCCAGGAAGCAAGGCAACTAAACCTGGAGATGTTGTTAAAACGATGTCGGGAAAGACCGTAGAGATATTGAATACTGATGCAGAAGGGAGATTAGTTTTAGCTGATGCTCTAACCTATGTTGAAAGGTATAACCCAAAAACAGTAGTTGATATTGCTACCCTAACTGGTGCGGTAATTATGGCCTTAGGTTACTCTACTACTGGATTAATGAGCAATGATGACAAACTTGCCAAAGATTTACTTGATGCAGGTGACAAGGCCTCCGACAGAGCCTGGCGTTTGCCTATATGGGATAGCTATCAAAAAGATTTAGAAAGTAATTTTGCAGATATTGCGAATATAGGTGGAAGAGCAGGAACAATTACTGCTGCCTGCTTCCTCTCAAGATTCACTGAAAAATATCCTTGGGCTCACCTCGATGTAGCAGGAACGGCAAGCTATAAAGGAGCAGCAAAGGGTGGCTCAGGAAGGCCTGTTCCACTTTTAAGCCAGTATCTTATCGATAAGTCATAATCATGTTGGAAGCTACCTTCATAGCTTCAGGGAAGAATATGAATGAAGCATTGGACTTCACTGCAAAGCTAATGACCGAAATTATGCTTGGCAAGCAGATTTTCTTTGAAACAAATAAAATTGACATATTTTGTAATAGCGCTGATGAGGCTAGTTATTTAGATAAGATACTGTGGGAACATCCAAAGCACGCAATCTTTGCACATAGTTTAGTAAATCATCCTTCGTCTTGTCCCATAAAGATCGGATATCCTGGAGCAAAATTTATAAGTGGATCAGACACCCTAATAAACATTTCTCCAGATTTTCCAAATAACGTCAATAATTATAAAAATTATCTTCAATTTGTTGTAATGGATGATGGAGATTTAAGGCATAGGGCAGCTGAAACTTGGACTAAGTGTAAGGAAGAAGGTTTCAAAATAAGTTTTTTAGAAGACATATGAAAAAAAACTACGATCCAAGTTCGATAGAAATAAAAATCTATGAAAATTGGGAAAATTCTAATTTTTTTAAAGCTAAGCCTGATGATTCAAAAGAACCTTTTTGCATAATGATACCTCCTCCGAATGTCACGGGTACATTACATATGGGGCACGGCTTTCAAAACACCTTAATGGATGCGCTTATACGCCATAAAAGGATGTCGGGATTCGATACACTTTGGCAAGTGGGAGTTGATCACGCTGGAATTGCGACGCAAATGGTCGTTGAAAGGCAACTAGAAAACGAAGGATTATCTAGGGAAAAGATAGGTAGAGAGGAATTCGAAAAGAAGGTATGGGAATGGAAAGAAACTTCCGGGAATAAAATAACGCAACAACTAAGAAGACTTGGTGCCTCAGTAGATTGGTCACGAGAGGCCTTCACTATGAGTGATGAATTGAGCCTTGCGGTAAAGGAGGTATTTATAAAACTTTTCGATGAAGGATTAATTTATAGAGGAGAAAGACTCGTTAACTGGGATACGGTCCTAGGGACGGCACTCTCTGATCTCGAAGTCTCATCGAGTGAAGAAAATGGATACCTTTGGAAGATAGATTATCTTACACAAGATAATCAAAGACTAACCGTAGCAACTACTAGGCCCGAGACATTACTTGGAGATAGTGCACTAGCAGTCAATCCAAAAGATGAAAGATACAAAAATATTATTGGCAAAAAAGTAACTTTACCAATAGTTGGCAAAGAAATTCCAATAATCGCTGATGAGTACGTAGATCCTGAGTTTGGAACTGGGTGCGTAAAGATCACACCCGCGCACGACTTTAATGATTTTGAGATAGGTAAGAGACACAATCTTCAATTTGTGAATATTTTGAATTTTGATGGGACTCTTAACGAAGAAGTTCCAAAAAAATTTCAAGGGCTAGACATCAATTCTGCAAGAAAAAAAGTTTTAGATGAATTAGAACAATTAGGACAATTAAGTGATACAGAGCCTTATACAGTTCAGATTCCCAGAAGCGAGAGGAGTAATTCGATTCTTCAACCTCTAGTAACCAATCAGTGGTTTGTTGATGTAACAAAACTGTCTCAAGAAGCAATCAGAGTTGTAAAAGAAAATGAAACTCAATTCGTTCCAAAGAATTGGGAAAATACTTATTTCGCATGGATGAACGAATTGCAGGATTGGTGTATAAGTCGACAACTATGGTGGGGCCACAGAATTCCTGCATGGTTTGACAAGGAAGGAAACATTTTTGTTGGTGAATCCGAGGAAGATGTTAGAAAGAAGTATGATCTAGATTCAAGAAATCTCAGGCAAGAAGAAGATGTTCTGGATACTTGGTTTTCCTCAGCACTTTGGACTTTCTCAACACTTGGCTGGCCGAAGAAAGATAATCTTCTATCGAGATATCACCCTACAAGCGTACTAGTCACTGGATTTGACATAATCTTCTTTTGGGTCGCAAGAATGATCATGATGACGACACATTTCATAAATGAGGTTCCTTTTAGAAAAATTTTGATCCATGGTCTAATCAGAGATTCTGAAGGACAGAAAATGTCAAAGTCAAAGGGAAATACATTAGACCCATTAGACATAATAGATGGAATAGATCTGAAAGACTTAATCGATAAGAGAACTGAAGGGCTTATGCAACCTCGAATGAAAGAAAGAATCGTCAAGCAAACAAAAAAAGATTTTCCAAATGGAATAAATGCATATGGTACAGATGCTTTAAGGCTTACCTTTTGTTCTCTTGCATCGGGCGGAAGGGATATAAATTTCGACATCAAAAGAGTAGAAGGTTATAGAAATTTTTGCAATAAATTATGGAATGCATCAAGGTTTATAAATCTTAATATTGATAACTTCGGTATCTCTGAGAAAAGAAGCTCATCAATTGTAGATGATTGGATAGACTTTAAATTTAATGAGACTGTTAAAAAAGTAAATAAGGCATTTGAAGAATTCAGGTTTGATCTTGTAACAAAGGCAATTTATGAATTCATTTGGTACGAATTGTGCGACTGGTTCATAGAACTAAATAAAATAGATCTTAATCAAGATGAGATCACAAAAGCAGAAATCAACAGGTCCATGGTTGATGTTCTAGAAAAAACTCTAAGACTGGCTCATCCAATTATGCCTTTCATCACTGAGGATATCTGGCAACAATTGAAAAAATATCACTGCTCTGAACATGAAAGTATCACTATATCTGCATATCCATCTGTAAATAATGGTCTTTCTGAGTCCGGGTATAAAAGAATTGAATGGCTAAAAGATGTTGTTACGGGCATAAGAAATATCAGAGGAGAACTGAACCTTAAGCCTTCAACACAAATTTCTTGTATTTTTGAAAATGGTACTGAAAACGAAAAAAGTTCTTTGGAGGATGTTGAGAGTTATGTCAAAAGACTCAGCGGACTTAAGGCTATTAAATGGGCTGATCCACAGGATGAAAGTCCACCAGCGTCGATATTTACAAGGGAGAATTTAAAGGTACTTATTCCCTTAGAAGGACTTATAGATGCAGAGAAAGAAAGCGAGAGGCTTATCAAAAAGATTGCAAAAATTAGCAAAGAGAAAGATATGTTAGCGTCTAAATTATCCAATAAAAAGTTTACCGAAAATGCCCCAAAGGAATTGGTATCTAGTCAAAAAGAAAGGCTTTCGGTATTAGCAACAGAGCTCGATAACTTAAGAGCTCAAATCTCAGAATTAAATAAATTGATTTAAATGTTTAATAGTACAGTTATTATTATTTTATTATGTTTTCAAGAGCACTAGTAACAAGCTTTATTATAGCCGGTGTGTATATTGGAATAATTTTCTACCTTGGAGATTTATCCTTTGGCACAAAAATTATGTATCAAGCTCTAGGTACTTTCTGGAGCATTGGGTTTGTCTCAATTTTAGCCTTCTTTTACGGGAAAAAAATTAAAAAGAGGTTTAAAGGAGAAACAGGAACCATAAAATGGTTTGATTCAAAAAAGGGATATGGGTTCTTAGTGAGAGACAAAGGTGGAGATCTTTTTGTGCATTTAAGATCAGTTCAACCTAAAGATAAAAGAAAAATGAAAGAAGATGCCAGAGTAAGATATTTTGTAGAAAAAACTGAAAAAGGGCCTCAAGCTGAGAATGTAAGGTTGATTTAAATTAATCTTTCAACAAACCAAAATATTCCCAAGCAAGACAAACCAGAAGCAGTCACGATGCGAAGAGTATCCAAGTGAGTTTTGAAAAAATTCCCGATTTGAAAGAAAATTATGGAAAAAATCAGGATAACCAATAACTGACCTAATTCAACTCCAAGGTTAAAGCCAAGAATAGCGGGAATTAACCTCCCCTCCATTAATCCTAGCGATGATAAATTCCCAGCAAATCCAAAGCCATGAATTAGTCCAAACAAACTTGTGATAATTATCGTAAAGTAAAGATTGGAATAACGAGATGATAAGTGTAGGTAACAATAAGAAAATAATGTTATCCCAATTAAACCAACTAAAAATTTTTGGTATCCAAGAAAAGAAAAAATAACTAAGAATAATAAGGAAATATAAGCAAGATACCTTGAATACAAAAGATGATTGCTAGTAATTTTTCCAGCACACTCTAAAGCGATTATAACAATCGAGTAGCCTATAAGTGCTTCAACCAGCTGCGAAGAAGGAGTCAATAAACCTAAAGCACCAAGAACGAGTGTTATGCTATGGCCTATCGTAAATCCAGTAACTATCAAAATTAATCTTTTCAGTTGAACTTTTAATATTAAAAGAGCAATCAAAAAGGCTAAGTGGTCAAATCCCGATAGTATGTGATTAAAGCCAAGAAGTAAGTAATCAAAAAAAGAATTGAATTTCGAGGAAATCTCAATCTTTTTGCTACTTTCATTCCAAAATCTATCAGAGTTAGTGTAAATTTTTTCTGGAACAGCTTCAGTATCAATAAGAAATGTAGAAATATGTGTATGTGAAGAATCTTTATCAAAAAAAAGATTAAAGACAATCTCAGACTCCTCCAACCCACATTCATTAGTCCAAAAAATTGATAAGTAACCTGTTGAAAAAGAGGGCTTAAATATAGGTTCATCTTTTATTGAACAAGATTTATTTAATCTATAATCATTCAAGACTTCTTTTTGTAATCTATTCTCCCAATCCACATTGAAAGAAAAGCCAAGTCTTTGTAAAACAGAAATTTGGACACTGAAATCAATCTCAACATATTTAATCTCATTTTGAGAATCTATATGAACTTTTGAATAAGATTCACTTCTTTGATGAGAAGAAATACTTAAACTCAAAATCAAGAAGGAAAATAGAAGAAAGAACTTAGTTTTCATTTACTCAGGTAAATTTCTAGATATGTCGTACCAGTTTTTTAGATTATCAAGATATTTTCTGAGTGAACTATCATCCATTCTTTTGCGGTATTCTGCAGCTACAACATCTCTTATATCTTCAAGTTCAGTCTCTTTTGCAAGCTCCTTCTCAAGAAGAACAATAATTTTGTAACCACCAGATACTTTTAAAGGTTCTGTATAGGATCCTGGGTCAAGTTTTTTTGCCTCATTCATCAAACTTGGTCCAATATATTCCCTTACTTTAGTGAGAGTCATCAAAGTATTTGGAATACGAAGTGCTGAATCACTTCCTAAAGAAAAAATTTCATTTAAATTTTCACCTTTTTCAAGAAGGTCATATGCTTTTCTTGCTTGAGAAAGTGAAAATTGGCCGAATTCTTGATCAGAGAAATATATCTGCTGTAATCGAAGTCTGGTTGATTTTGCAAAAAAACCTTTATTTTCATTATAAAATTTTTCTAGTTCAGTTTTTGTTATTTCATATCTATCATTTTCTGAAATGATTGTTTTTATCATTTGTTGAACAATAGTGCCTCGCGCAATTGGATTACTATTCAACATTCCTAAATCTATAGCTCTTTTTATAAGAAGCTCTTCCTCAATCATCCTTTCTAAGACATATTCTTTATCTTTTTGAGAAATGGGAGACCTTTTGTCTTTTGCAAGACCTTCGAGCTGCTGAAGATATTTGTCCATTGGAATCGAAGTATCCTCAATTTTAGCTGCGTATGCATAACCTGAAATATTAGATTCTTCTATTAGAGAATAACTTGCCATGGAAACACCCAAAACAAGTCCCGAAATTAGAATGATAGTATGAATCTTATTTCTGTCCATTTCTGATCATTTCAACATGAGGTATGCCATCCTCATCATACACTTCACCTATGACTCTAAAACCGTGGCTTTCGTAGAAATTTATCAAGTATTCTTGAGCGGAGATAGTCATCTTTAGAGATGAATATAGTTCTTCACTTTTCTTTAATCCTTCCTTAACTAACTCAGAGCCCAAACTTTTCCCACGAAAATTCTCAAGGACAGAAATTCTTCCTATTGAAGGAGTATGATACCTTTTTCCCGAGGGCATAAGTCGCAGGTATCCAACCAAAATATCATCTTTCATAACCGTTAAATGTTCGCAGTATTTATCAAGGCCATCTGCATCCAAATACCAAGATTTTTGTTCGACTACAAAAATAGATTGTCTGAAACTCAGTATTTGATAAAGCTCATATTTTGATAGCTGATCAAATGACTTCCAAGACCAATTTAAATTCGAGTAAGTCAAATTTATGGACAGATGTTAGGGTTATTTCGATGAATTAAAGAAATTTGCTCCAAATCTTCTTCTGATAGATTTACATCAATACTGCCTACAGCCAGCTTTAATTGTTCCATGGTTGTTGCCCCAATAATATTTGATGTCACGAAGTCCCTTGAATTTACAAAGGCATTAGCCATAACTGAAGGATCCATTCCAATTGATTTAGCATAATTTACATAAGATTTTACTGCTTCATTTGCCCCTGGTACCTCGTATCTATCGCCCCTTTCAAACAAGGTTGTTCTTGCACCTTTTGGTCTTGCTCCATCAATATATTTTCCTGTTAAATAACCTTGTGCCAGGGGTGAATAAGCCAGTAAACCAACCTGAGATCTATGATGAAATTCTGACATTCCTAACTCGTAGGTGCGATTCAAAAAATTATAAGCATTCTGGACAGATACAACTCTTGGTAAATCTAGTAACTCTGAATATTTTAAAAATTCAGATAAACCCCATGGAGTCTCATTAGATAGACCAACATATCTAATTTTTCCAGACTTTACCAAGTCAGAAAGAACCTTCAATGTTTCTACAATTGGTACAGTCTCCGCATCATAGTGTTTATAACCAAGCCCATCGGAACCAAACATACTCATTCTTCTATCAGGCCAATGCAATTGATATAAATCAATGTAATCCGTTTGCAATCTTTTTAAACTTTCATCAATTGCACTTTCAATATTTTCCCGATCCAATAGAGTCCATTCACCTCGGAACCAATTCATAGGTGCTCTTCCAGCAACTTTTGATGCAAGTATGATTTGATCTCGGTTACCGTTATCTTTGAACCATTTGCCGATGCACTCCTCGGTTTTACCTTGTGTTTCTGGTTTAGGCGGAATCGGGTAAAGCTCAGCAGTATCAAAAAAATTAACGCCTTGATCGACCGCATAATCCATTTGTTCGTAGCCTTCTTCAAAAGTATTTTGCTCTCCCCATGTCATTGTTCCGAGACAAATCACGCTCACGTCTATGTCTGTATTACCTAATTTCCTGTACTCCACCCTTCTCTCCTTTCAAAGTTGTTATAATTACATTATAAAAAATTAAAGGAAAAAATGACTAAAAACATTTACCAATTCTCCTGTGAAGACGCATCTGGCCAAAGAGTTGAGTTGAGCTCCTATAAAGGAAAAGCCTTACTGATTGTGAACACAGCATCTAAATGTGGCTTTACTCCTCAGTACGAAGGACTA
>CEUN01180738.1_pt1 | contig 11800 bp, 10 predicted proteins | sample 361501 | NCBI WGS metagenome assembly CEUN01 (sample SAMEA2622801, study PRJEB7988) | marine metagenome | biome: marine biome (ENVO:00000447); feature: marine epipelagic mixed layer (ENVO:xxxxxxxxx); material: "saline water (ENVO:00002010), including plankton (ENVO:xxxxxxxx)" | depth 120 m | reverse complement strand
AGATCACTCAAGCGTGCATGATAGCTGAGAAAATAGTCTTTGATCCACTCACCCCTGTAACCCAATGCCAATGAAAAATCATTAAAACCATGACGCTCATAAATCTTCATGATATGCCAAAGGATTGGCCGCCCACCGATATCCACCATTGGTTTGGGTTTGACCTGGGTTTCTTCAGAAAGACGGGTACCCAAACCACCGCATAGGATGATTGTTTTTATGAATGAACTCATTTGTTTAATTTCTGGGTTTGTTTTTGATTTAAACCGGTCCGGATATCATATCAGTTAGAATTCCTCTGTAGTAACTTTTTCCAACGCGGAAGCTCTGGGTCCAAGAAAAAAAATTCATTATACTCGGAATCCACTGCCGTGTTCTGATCTCCTTTTTGCAATACTTCAGCTAGCTCCTCGGGTGTGCTAATAAAATGCACATCAGAATGTCTACGCAGTGGGCTTAAATTAAAGCTCCTACCATCTGAATAAATAATCACAGTCAAGCCGCCCAAATAAGCATCCAGCGCTGAAGAAGTATTGCATGTAGTAAGAACAACTTCAAAGTCCGCCAGTATTCGATGCAAAGCATCTTCTATCTCATCGACCTGCAAACCAGGATATTTAGCAAGACTGATAGCATTACCGGGATGCGGCTTAAACGTAAACTTATAATTAGAAGGCAGAAGTTTCATAGCATTTTCCACGAGCCCGAGAAAGTTGTGCGTCAATTTGGGACTTATATCTCCAAGAATTAGGACGCTACCTTTAGCTGATGCAGATACTGAATGTTTTAAAGTTTGACGGTTTGCAGAACCCGGAGCAGGCTCCTCATTTTCCTTTAAAAGATTAAGATAACGAAGTGCCTCGACCTCGACAAGTTGTTCGGATCGATATCCTCCATCAGTAAAAGCCTTCCAAGCAACTGGGCCAATGACAGCGATACGATCAGGTAAAGGCATACTACACCATTGTTTCGATTGTACGCTACGCGGATCATCGAAGTGGCTCAAAAGCCAAAAAGCCTCTGGAAAATGAAGCACCCCAATGATCTCGCCGTGACCATGCTTGCGCCAAGCACGAATTAGAGCACTCTCCCAACCCTGCTTCTCGTGAAGATAAAACCCCGTTTTTTGACGTGGCATGTCTCCGAGTGCGGCATCAAAGAGTTCCATCCACAGACAATTATTTATAGCGGTTGCCCCATTTACGGATGCCCACCAATCACCTCGCAAAATTGGCCATAGCCAGACAGCAGACCCTTTAGGATAAAAGGCCGATTGGATTTTCCTCAAGCGCCATGAAAGGGCATTAAGCCAGAACCAGTTCTTGAGCACACGCACTACAACCTTCCATGTCAAATAAGTATCAAGAAAAGAATGTTTTCCCTGCTTCTCTGAGTCAAGGTTAAAGGAACGTAACCATTCAAGACCTGTTTGCACATTTGGCACCACTGGGTTGGGCATAAAATGTTGGATCCAGTTTGTCCGTCTCCCACTGTCATGAATATACTTCGGTAGCTTCTCCCACTGCCGGGAGTAGAAATGACCTTTTGCGCAAGAAACCGGATCCAAGTGAATAAAATAAGAACACAGAAAAATATCACCTTCGCCGGAAAACCAAGCTGGCGCTTCGAGATTTCGAAGCGGCCATCGTGTCACAAGATGTACTACAAACCAGACCAAGCCCTGCACCGGATATGGCAACGCCCGATAAAGCTTACGCAGAGACCATTCTTTTTGGGGGCGATCTCCCGGTTGCCAAGTAAAATTAATCGCAAGGTTTTTGCAGAGCACATGAATTATTTGACCAAGCTCACGATTGAAACTTTTTAGAATTACGCCAGATGGTTTACGCTCTAAAAGGATTTCTTCCAGCGCCATGATACGCAGACAGTCATAAATGCCCGGCGATTTCAAAGGGCTCTTTTCCGCCAAAAGAGTCATCCACCAGAAGCTAAAACCATCCTTTTCACTAAAGTGATCAATAACACGCTTGCCACCTATTTTACTTTCACCCAGGTCATGAATAAAAGCCAGGTACTTCTTTTTGAGACGCTCTGCATGGTTTTCAAGGTAGAGCGGAATAGAGGAAACATTGCTTCTCTGCACATAACTCTGCCATGACAAAATCTCTTTCATGTCAGTGGGTGGATCGCTTTCACGGTCCCAGACAATTACAGAAGTTGTCATAGTGGCGCTTCCATAGCATCCTGGATTGCCACAGGCAATTTTAAGTTGTAGCGAAGCCTACCAATATCATCAGCGCTTCTTTTCCGAATGGAAAATGCAGCAAAACAGAGCTTGTCGTACGGCGTAACCGCCGTAACGGACGGAGCACCCCAGTAACCATAAGCGTTAATTTCTGAAGGATTGAAAACACTTAGCTGTCGAAGCAAATCCTTTACATTGAGAACAACATAAGATGCGAGTTCACCCTCCAGAAGTCCATCAAAGTTTATATATTGATGGGAACGCTTAATATCATCACAACCCTCCCCGCTTGTGAGCCTGAAAGTTGAGACCAAATGCCCGCTAGGAAGAACATGATCCCAGGCTGCAGCCAACATATCAGAAAAACGAATATTCCAATCAACACAGCTAAGTGAAAATACAATATCAAAATGTTTATCTTTTAGCTCATTTTGGCTCAAGTCCAATATGTCTCCACAAAGGATGTGAGATTCTTGATTCATTACTCTTCCAGCCTCGGCAGCTTGCGGATTTATATCCACCCCAGTATAACTCTCAACACCAAACTGACCTTGGAGTGCTAAACCCAAACCACCACAACCACAGCCAATATCAAGAATATTTTTAGATTGATCAATCTTCAGTTGTTCGATAATAACTCGTTCTGACTCATAGAATTGATGCCATTTGACGCGTTCTTCTCTGTAGTAACGAGCCAACTGATTCGTTTTATATACAATATTATTTTTTGACTGCTTTATATTTTTCATTTTCCGCAAAGCTCATATCACCAATGTCACAAGCGCTCAAATTTTGATCTAAATACTCCTAGAGCTTGCGTACTACTGAGACATTATATTAAAAAAGGGAGAGGGAAAATAACGGTACCAATCATACACTGGCATGGTCTTAAAAATCTACCCCTTGAAGAACTTCAGTTAGTGATCGCATTGCTGTCACGGGACCCAGGGAAATTCTCAGATATGTTTCGAAACCTTCTATCGAAAGTCCACCACGAACTAAAGTTCCTGCTTTTGAGAATTTATCCATGATCGCCTGTTTTTTGTCGCCAAAATCAATATAGATGAAGTTAGCCTGTGTATCCAAAAAGGGAAGCCCTTTGTCACTGGCAAATTTCAATATGTGTTGGCGCCCATCCTCAGTATCCGTAAGGTAGCTTTCTACTATTTCAGGTTGCTCAAGAAGCTTCATGGCTGCCAGAATGCCTATAGAATTCACCTCATACATGGGGCGGAACCTTTGCAACAATTGGGTTATCTCGGTTTGCGCCAAAAGGTAACCCACGCGAAGACCAGCAAGGCCATAGGCCTTGGAAAAAGTCCTGCTGACAATGAGATTCTCGTGGTCTCTTAGCATGGAAACCGCAGTCTGTTTACAGAATCCGTAATAAGCCTCATCAATCAATACTGGAACCTGGAAATGTGCCGCTTTAACAAGAATTTTATTGAGATCTTCTTCCGAAATCAATGTTCCAGTCGGGCTATTGGGATTGGCAATAATAATCAACTCTGTTTTTGGTCCGATGACATTATGTAACCGTTCAAGGTCAAGCCTCAGCTGACGGTCATAACCGACAGCCTGCCTCTCGGCACTGTATAATTGACAATAAATATCAACCATCGCAAAGGTCGGGTCCAAAACAACCACCTCTCCACCTGGGTTGACAAACAGATCGAAGCAATGACGTATTGCGGCATCAGAGCCTGCTGTAATCATGAAGTTGTCCTTGGTCATTTGGTGGAGTCGCGCTAACCCCTCATAGAGCCCTTCTACTTCAGGATAAGCAGTTAAATGATCTGATGTCATTTTAAACTTTATCTGCTCAAAAAAATCTTCCGGGAAGGCCGTGACTCGTTCGTTCTTGTCGAGCCTTAAAAATCCGTGACGCGTTTTTATATCTCCTCGTAAACGACTAACACCATCAACCCACGACTTATGCTTAATCATCCCAAACTCCTAAATCACAGCGCATCCAGTGCAGGGGTTCCTGCTATCGCGTTTACTATTGATGTGGTCTCTTCTGAGCGCTTCATAACTAGATGATCGCCACAATTCACTCAAACGAAGCTCCTTGATCGACCCCTGCGACAGAGTCGATTTATAGTCGACATCACAGGGGTTTGCTTTTCCATCCCACCATACAAACATCCTGCGCCATAAATCCGAACAAGGCTCGACAAGATCATTGGCGGGCTGACTATAAACGTTTTCCCAGGGGTTATATTGCACAAAAGCAACCTGATCCACCAAACTCCCCCAGACTGACTGCATCGAATCAATATCCTGCTCGTCTGAAAATTTAACTCCCGAAACACGGGTGATTACGGACAAGTCCGGGTACTGCGTTTGTCGAATTTTTTGGAATCGTTCAATATTATCCATAACAACTGAAAGATCGCCATTGACACGCAACTTGCTGTACAAAGGCTCTTCGGATGCGTCAGCAGAAAAAACTATCGTTTTTATACCACTAGAAAGAATAGCATGGCACTTAGCTTCATCAAGCAAAGAAGCATTGGTATTGATTTTTAAATTAAGAAATTTTCCTCGCGTATACTCCAGCATAGAAACAATGTCATTGCAGATCAGCGGTTCACCACGCGAGGCTAATGAAATGAACTCTACGTTTCCAACAGCCTGATCGATAATATGCTTAAACAAATCAATCGTCATCTGCCCCATATATCCTGCTGACTTTTGAGTAAAGGTTGGATCCGTTTCAAAACAGAAAACACAACGAAAATTGCAAATTGAAGTCGGTTCAATCTGTAGATAAGGTGGATACTCGTCGAGAATTTTCTTCTGCGGATAGATTTCATACCGGTAGCGGTGCACTAAATAACGTGGCAGGTCTGAGTCAGGGTAAGTTGCGATTTCTTCAACCACGTTCGGACTCAGGGAAAACCGCGGTTGCTTGTCTTCCTGATCCGGATCGAACAAATCCATGCAGGCCTGTTTGAATATCAGCCGATGGGCTTTAGACATCTCTTTGGTAAGATCATCCTTATCACGCAAACTGGCAACTCGCTTCATAGCCAAATCAAGCGTATCTTTATGCTGATGCTTGATCTCGACAAAGCTATTGTGCTTTTCGTAGACAGGACGATTTTTCATTTTTTAACCGGCGCTTCCTGAAAGCCATGTTTGCGAAGCCAGAACTCAACCATAGGAACTTGCCATTCATAGTCGACGTCGCAACCGCCCCAGTTTGGAATCGAGGCAATGCGTTGACCCATCCATTTTTGCGGTAAAAGCCCTTCTGCCATATTTTCCAGACACCTTGGCCGCACCACTGAAATACCCATATCCGCAAAATGCACATCGCCTTGGGAGTCACGATCACAGTTTAAAGTTTGCGGATCACCGAAAGTTTCAAAAGGCACCATAGGATGCAAACATCCATCTTCGCCTAGTTTACGTGCACGAAGCGGACTCCACATATTATAAACCGATGTCGTTACTGCAGAGTCAAAACCTTCATTTGCACGAAGGATATCGACCCCTTTGTTTATCAAGTCGCTATTCAGAGTGGCGGCGTTTGCAAACAACAAGACAATTTGTTCGATTTCCAACCCTTCCGCAGCAAACTTGCGTTTGATCTCATGGTAACCATGAGCAAAGACATCTTCTCCAAGGGCTTGTTTAGTGGCAAGCTCAGGGGGGCGTTCAATCAACTCAGCACCTTGCTCCCTGGCGATGGACATAATTTCAGGTGAATCGGTGGAAACAAAGATTCGTTCCACATACCTAGAGTTTTTTGCCGCCATCAGAGGATAAGTTGCAAGAGGTCGCCCTAAAACCGGATAAACATTTTTACCTGGAAAGCCAACACTGCCCTTACGTCCGATCATCAATGCGCAAACAATAGATTTACTCATTGCATTTGCCTCAAAGAAATTTAGAGCTTAGATTTTCAAAGCAAGGTCCATGAAAATGCTTTTGCAAGCTCTGGTTGAAAGGTGTACGGCGCAATAAAAAGGCCACGTTATTCTCCTCGGCAGCACTGAGGTCGGTAGCAGAATCTCCCACCACCAAGGCCTGGTCAGAATTAAATCGCAACCGACTCATTACATCTTGAACTACCATAGCTTTGGCTGTTGGCGCACCATGCACTTCACGGAAAAAATTGTTGATGTCGACAGCACAAAGAATCTGCTCTATTTCTTCCTGCGGCGTAGCGGTTATTAGAAAGAAAAATTGACTAGTGTAGTTTGCCTGCAAATACTCAAACACTCCAGGAACCCAAGGGGACTCTATTACAGCCTGCTGAACCAAATGTGAAAACCGGACACAAAACTCCTCAACTTGATCATCTGTTACTGGCTCCCCAGCCCAACTCAGATAAAGTGGAATTTTTTCATAGCGAGAAATACCTCCATGGGCATTATGATGTTCTCGCACCTTTTTAACCACGTCCTTTCCATAGGATAAAAACAACCGCTCGAACCCCAAAGATTTGACTGCAAGGGAATCCTTGATCACCCCATCAAAATCCCAAAATATAACCTGTTTCTCTTTCAGGAGAACATCAGCCTGTTTCATTGCATCATGGGTCATTTTGTTAAGGAAGTGACTCCCAACCGAAGTTCTCACAGCTCCTTTAAGCAATCAGTTAAGACTAAGTTTGGCGATTTGTTTGATTAATTGCTTTAACCTATCTCTTAATACGTTCACTAAGGTTAATACCGCTACCCCGCACTTCATCAATCAATTGCATCAACCCTTGCCCCAAGTCTACATGCATTGGAGGTATATACTTACGACCTAACTTTGGTTGGTAAGCGTATGGAGTGCGCACATAGTGACCAGTAAGCTTTCCTTCAATAAATTCGATATCCTCATTTATGCCAAGAATTTCGCTCAACATCTTCAGCAGGTCAGCGACACGCATAGGCTCTTGCCCGGTGAGAACAACGCTTTGGTTGCGAAAACCCTCCTCAAGCGCAACCACGCTGGCATGGGCTGCATCCTCAACATGAATATATTCACGCAAGGCATCGGGGCTTCCCTGATAACGCACCACACCAGTTTCCAACGCATCACGCACGATACGCAAAAGACCGTTACCGCTGTCTGCTCGCGGTCCATAAAGTGAGCCGTACCGCAATATAGTATAGTTCAGGCCATAGACACGTTGATATTCTTCAACATAGTGTTCAGCAGCCTGTTTACTACATTTATAGAACCCTCCTTCCCGGCTATAAACATAAACTGTACTGGCATAAACGAAGCGTTTGACATTATTTAAACAACATGCTTCCAGTACTTGCGTATTCCCAAGAATATTGACCTTAATAGTTTCGATCGGTTTATCACCAGCCTCCTCAAGGTCTGCTAGAGCCGCAAAATTATAAACAGCATCTGAGCCAGAAATAGTTTTCCGTAAAAGCTCCACATCAAACAAGTCGCCGACTATCATCTCCTGATCAACACGCTTCCAGGGAGAACTAATCTTGTCATAAATATACACCTCGTGGCCTACTTCACTTAACTTATCTGCAACGTGTGAGCCGAGAAAACCGCTACCACCCACAACCGTTACTTTTAAGGCCTTACTTTCGTTTTGGTTTTGCATCACAGTCCTTGGCTTTGAACATCGTATTCTGCCTGAGGCACTTCACTTGTAAGTGTTTTACCCATAAGAAAACGTATGGCTTCTTCAGTGGCCTCAGTTTCCATTTTGGTTCTACAGTCGATAGACATAGAACCCATGTGAGACGTCAATAGGCAATTTTCAATCCCCAAAAGTTTTCCGGTATATGGTTCATTCTCAAAAACATCAATAGCCGCGCCACTCAAATGCCCCTGCATCATCACATCGTAAAGGTCGTTCTCGTTAATTATTCCACCACGTGAAGTGTTGATAATCATGGCGTCAAACTTCATGCTGAGCAATTGTTCTCGTTGTATCAGATTCTTGGTAAGCGGGGTCAGGGGAATGTGCAAACTAATAACATCCGCCTCTTGATAAATTTGGTCTTTGGTAACCCATTCCAATATAAACTCCTTATCCAATTCATCGTTAGGCTTGATATCATTAACTAAAAAACGGATTTTACCAAAGCCCGTCATACAGCGCAACAAATGCGTTCCAATTCTACCCATACCAATAATACCTACAGTCACCTCGGTCAGCCGTCTGCCATAAATACGCTCCCATTTTCCTTGATGCATCTTAAAGTTAGAAATATGCACTGATCGTAAGAGAGTTAACATCATCCCCAATGTGAGCTCGGCTACAGCGGGGGAAGGTGCCTCAGGGGTATAGGAAACCTTGACCCCCTTGCTTCTTGCCGCGTTCAGGTCAACACCATCAAGACCTATGCCAACCCGAGAAATGAACTTGAGATTGGTAGCCCGCGTCAATACCTTTTCTGTAATGGGTTCCGTGCCAGCAATAATAACATCAAAGTCCCCGACTAAATCGGCTAACTGGTCTTCAGTGAGTTTCGTTTTGTAGGGGTTGATCAAATATTCGATACCAGCTTTTTCAAGCAACTCCAATGGAAGGCGGTTTCTGTCCCCAAATGGGACAGTAGTGATGAGTACTTTTGACAATTCCTTACATCCTCTATGAAAATAGACTATTACAAATTAAAGGTGAAACTCTTCAGAAGCCACTGTCGATTAAACACGGACAATAGTATCTACCAAGTCTCGAACAAATGACCAAAGAACAAAATTGAAAATCTCCTTATCCTTTTAATTGATGTCCAGCTTCGGCGTCCAGCAACCATGTACCGCTTAATGCCAAACGCACAGGTAGCGACATAAAGTCGGACTCTGTCCTAAGTGCCTCAGCCAACACCACACCCTTTTCTTTACCTGTAACCAAAAGAAAAATTGATTGAGCACTAGCGATGACTTTAGGTGTAATGGTCAAACGCTCGAAAGGTAGCTTCGGCCCCTTAATCGGCAACACGCTTCTTTGCTCAGCGTGTAAGGCAGAACTACCAGGAAAAAGAGAAGCAATATGCCCATCGGCACCCATACCCAGAAGCAAAATATCTATTTTTTCAGGGATCAGCTTCTCATAAGCTTTTGCCGCCGCTTTCCGGTCAGGGTTTTCGGCCTCCATACGCGCTATCGAACACCCAGACGGCACCCCTTCAACTAATAAAGTCTTCATCACCAAAGCGTAGTTGCTATCAGCATGATCTGGAGGCACACAGCGTTCATCGCTAAATAGAAACCGTAAGCCCTTCAAAGGCAAGGTAGCAGTATCAGCCCAGTATTTATAGAGGCGTTCTGCCGCTCGGCCCCCTGTCAGTACCATGTGACACACATTTTTGCAAGAAAGGACCGCGTGTATGGTTTGCTCTATAGTATCTGCGGAAAAGCAAGCCCAACTATCGGAATCAGGACTGATTAAGATACGCGGTTCCAATAAAGTCATAACATGTCACCCGAGGTTCCACCGGCATCCAAAACTGGAGCAGACAGGTTCTCATTCTCAGCCACCACCGATCTTAAGGTCGTCTCCAAGCGGTCTAATATGTTGTCCGTATTACAGTATCGCTCTTTAAAATATTTTAAGACTTCCTGTAATGCGGGGTTTGTCCACCATGCATCCACATCGTCCCAGATAGCCGCCACATGTCTCGCCGCAGACTCAGGGGTCTCATGGAATATTCCCACACGTTTGAGATCCTCGAAGTAAGGGATCGCAGAATCTCGCAGCACCCAATGGTCTGGGTTCCAATAAATAACTGTAGGTATATTCATGACAAACGACTCTAAATAAGTAGTGGCGTTGTAGGTAGCAATATAAAGCCGACTCTGACGAATCAAGTCGTTTATATTAGAACGGTCTTCATTCAAGCATATTTCAGGAAAACTATCTAGCCAGCGTGCGGCCTGATCCCAGCCATAGTCTTGCGGATACAATCGGACAGTCAGTTTTTCACAAATATGACTGGGTAGGTTTCCAACAAAGTCACGCTGATCGTTAAAATAATCAATCCACTGGCGAGAAACCACAGCACTTAACAGATACATGCTGTACCTTGGTCGCGAGTGACCTACCAGCAACGCTCCAGCTTGCTTTGCATGATGAACGCCCAACGGCTTTTTCGCTTTCAACTGTCCTACTGGCTTGATTTTAGGTCGATCTGTTTCCGACCAACCCCAACTCAGATAGTAATCACTAATAGCTATTTCATGGTCCTCGGTAAATGACCAACGTCCTATACCATAGTGCCCTCCGTGTTGGCCAATTATCAGAGGGGAACCTCGCTCCGTTTTTTCAGCCGCCCAAGCCTTGAAAACATCATTCGAGTTATGGGAATTACTGGTCCAGATCATTTTTGGTCGCTTAGGCCAAGGCATGGCCTTTGTCTGTTTAATTAAAGAACCATAACCTTCCAGATAAACAGCGGGTATCTGTCGAGGGATCAGGGTGTGGGCACAAACTTCAAAATCAGAACGGGACTCGCCAGCAACCACCCATTGCCGCTGGTCTAAATCAACATCGGTCCGCACTGCTGACACTAAAGGCCAAAATTTCGGAACCTCTCTCAAGCGTAGGCACAGTCTCATCTCATCCAGATGAGACAAGTAGGTATTCAGGAAGAATGTATCCTGATCGCATGACAGCACGCTCGCGAATCTATAGTAACAACCCTTAATTTTTCTTTTGATTTTACGCTTCCAGTTTTCATCAGCAGGCACCGTTTTCAATGCGCTAAATCGTCCTAGTCGCGTCTGCCTGACAAAGGGTACTGAGGTGAAATCTTTTAGGATGATACCATAGAGGTAATGGTTCCATTCGTCTGTGAGCGTGAAATCGATAAAGTCGACCATACCTTGAGGAACCTGAAGTTCTTCCTCGCCAGCAAGGGCAATGGTATCTGACAGATCATACTGACTGTTTGCCCCATGAACCGATGTCCAGCGATCAAACAATATCTGCGTAAAATAGCCCAGCCAGGGTCCGATCAATATTCGCCAGTACCGTAAACTGTGGTCTACATTATGAATCTGGTTGAGTTGAGCGGATAAATTGGCCAATAATCTTTCGTAAAGCTCACTCAGGTACTGATAGTCTGTATACAGCTTTTTAGGATCATCCCAGTGGTAGGGCAACACCTCTGCATCCATTCTCGACCAACGATCCTTAAGAGAGTACCGTCGGCACCACTCGCCAAGAAATAGAACAGGTTCATCGTCACGCCAAGTTTCTTCCAGAGCAGTGGTAATCAGAAAACGCTTTACCATACAGAACGACCACCATCCATCACGATGTTCTGTCCATTGAGGTAAGCGGATGCATCGGAGCACAAAAACTGTACAGCAGAATAGTACTCATTATTTTGTGCCATACGAGCCAACGGAATCAATGAACTAAGATGCCGCACAAAGTCCTCACTCTGTCCATTAAAGACACCTCCCGGAGACAGAGCATTGGCTCGCACTCCCTTATCCGCCCAGTAGGTCGCAAGGTAGCGAGTCAACCCGACCAGTCCGGCCTTAATAACTGAGTAAGTCACTGGTTTCACAGATTGCATATGGTCTTGCACATTATCTTTACGATAGAGGCGTTGGTCAGGTGAAATGACTGAGAGATCAGAGGCTATGTTAAGTATCACACCACCC
>CEUN01159276.1_pt1 | contig 11802 bp, 7 predicted proteins | sample 361501 | NCBI WGS metagenome assembly CEUN01 (sample SAMEA2622801, study PRJEB7988) | marine metagenome | biome: marine biome (ENVO:00000447); feature: marine epipelagic mixed layer (ENVO:xxxxxxxxx); material: "saline water (ENVO:00002010), including plankton (ENVO:xxxxxxxx)" | depth 120 m | reverse complement strand
GAAGGCGATTCGAAAGCCATTTTTACGGCAGAGGTCGACCATTTTTCGTCACTGCAGAGCGAATATGGCATCGCGGGCGCTGCCGAGATTGCCCGCCACGCCGAACACAGCCTGCGCGAAGCTCTGAAACGGCGACCCCTTACCCAGCTCTCGGGCCATCAGTGGGCATTCCCAGTGACCGGGACGGACCGCGACGACATCATGACCACGGCAGAAAACCTCAGCACCAGGCTAGGCACCTTGATGCTGGAGGTGGGTGGCAAGACGGTGCGACCGACGCTGAGTTTGGGCGGCGCCAGTCTCGATGCACACGCGTCCGATCGCATCGAAGCAAACATGAATCAGGCATTCGCTACGCTTCGGTCTGCCATGGACGAAGGTGAAAGCCAATGTGTGGCGATGCACGCACCGGCACCGGAAAAGCACCACGAGCACTTGGAACCAGCATCACCAATCATGCGGCTGATCAACGAGGCCATCCAGACCAACAGCTTCAAGTTACTGTTCCAGCCCATCATCTCCCTGCGCGGCGACGCCGACGAGCATTATGAGGTGTTCCTTCGCATGGCCACCGGGGAAGATGGGGGTCACATGACACCCAGCGAGTTCCTGCGTACGGCTGTCGACAACGGCGTGGCAGACAAGATAGACCGATGGGTGGTGCTGCAATCTATCAAGCAGCTGGTGGCGCATCGAGCCAAGGGCAACGACACGCGCTTGACCATCAACCTCACCTGCACCAGCGTGAACGACCCCGCTTTCCTCCAGTGGCTGGGGGTCGCCATCAAAGCCGCACGGCTACCCAGCGACGCAGTGATCTTCCAGATCACCGAACAGGATGCTTCCACCTATCCGCGGGAGACGCGCAAGTTCATGGAAGGCCTGAACAAGATGCATTACCGCACGTCCCTTTCCCGCCTGGGACTGGGCAGCAAATCCATGGAGCTGGTGGGCCACATCCCAACAGATTTCGTGAAGCTGGATGGCGAGAACATCCAGAAGATGGGCAAAGAGCCCAGAACGGCCGAAGCAGTGGCGCAGACCGTCACCGATCTTCAGGGGGCGGGCAAACTGACTATCGTTCCCATGGTGGAGAGCGCCAAAATGCTCTCGGCGCTATGGCAGGCGGGCGCCAACTACGTGCAGGGGCAGTACCTGCAGGAGCCTACCGCGTCCATGGACTACGACTTCAGCATCGACGGCTGACACCCTTCGGGGTCCGTCAGCCGGCCAGCGCCTCCTCGATGTCCCGATCGCTAAAGCCCATCAAGTAAAGCACGCTGTCCAGACCAAACTCCGAAATCGCGTGACTTGCGGTTTCTCGGACTACCGGCTTTGCGTGATAGGCAACCCCGAGGCCGGCCGCATTGAGCATGGGCAAGTCGTTTGCTCCATCGCCGATGGCGATGGTCTGCTGGCTAGAGATCCCTTCACGGTGTGAGATTTCAGCAAGCAACGCCGCCTTACGGGCAGCGTCGATGATTTCACCCACTACTTCGCCCGTCATCACGCCGTCGCGAATCTCTAGCGTGTTCGCGTGTACATAGTCGATACCCAGCTCCTCGGAAAGGCGCTCGCCCACATACTGAAAACCGCCGGAAATAATGGCCGTCTTGAAGCCGAAGTGCCGCAGCGAGCGCAACAGTCGGTGCGCACCGTCGTTGAGGGATACCGACTCGGCCACCTCCCGCAGGCAGTGCTCAGGCAAGCCCTTCAATAGACTCGCTCGGGCACGGAAGCTGTCTTTAAATTGCAGCTCACCACGCATGGCGCGCTCCGTGATCGCCGCCACCGCATCTCCCACGCCATGGCGCTTGGCCAGCTCGTCAATGACCTCGGCGTTGATCAGTGTGGAATCCATATCGAACGCCACCAGCCGACGAGTGCGCCTGAACACCGTGTCGCTCTGCACGCTAAAGTCGAAGCCCAGCCGCTCCGCGGCAGCCATGAGCTCACTTTTCAGCGCCTCGGGGTCACTGACTACCCCGCGCAAACCGATCTCGATGGTCATCCGCCCGGTGACGTGGTCGGCCAGGGGCAGGCGCCCGGAGAGTCTGCGAATGGCATCGATGTTCAAACCGAAGTGCTGCACGATGGTGGTGACGGCAGCCAGCTGAGCGCCGGTTTCTCCTGCCGCCAACAGGGTGACGATGTAGCGCGGCTTGCCTTGAGCGGCCACCCACTCTTCATAATCGCCGGGAGAAATCGGTGTGCAACGCACCGCCATGCCGCGCGAGCGGGCTTGCTCCTCCAGAGCCGCCAGTACCGATGACATGGAAGCACCCTGCGCCAAACCCGAGATCTGGACGAGCATGCCCAGGTTCAGCTCGTCGTGAATGACCGCCTGGCCCACGTCGAGCACCCGCACTTGATATTCGGCTAACGTGGATGTCAACATCGCCGTTAAGCCGGGTTGGTCTTCCCCAGACACATTGATCAGCACGATTTCACTGGGCACCGGCAGTCGCCTTTCGTGGAACTTTGGAGCTCGAAGGCTTTTGAAGCTAACGTCTAGACTGAAGCTCGTCAAACCGACCGCACCACCCATAGTCGTCGCCGCACTGGCCAGCCTACTGACCATGGTCTGCACTACCTGGGTGTGGCACGCCACGGAGCAATCCTACACGCGAACCGAGCGATTCGGCGCGAGCCTTGCCGCCAGCTTTGCAGCGCTTGCCGCGGAACCACTGCTCAAACAGGACCGCATGCACCTGGCCGTGATCGGCAACCGCATGACCACCATCGACGAGGTAGCCGGGGTGTCGGTATTCAGCGTGGACAACCAGCTGCTGGCTACCGGCGGTGAGTCCACCACCGGACCCACCTACTCGGCACCGGTCACGTTCGACGAGAGCATCATGGGTTACGTGCGGGTGACCCTGGACCCGGCCAAGCTATCCGAAGGCATAAGCTGGACGCGCATCGCCCTGTCGCTGATCACGCTGCTGGGTGTTCCGTGGTTGTGCGTGGCGGTGCTCCGATTGCGTCTTGCCCCTAAAACCGCCACGGACAACGTGACGGCAGTGGAGCTGCCCGCACCCGAAGAGGACGACGTGCAGCACTACTTGCTGGCGTTCAACCTGTACAACCAGATCGGCCTCGCGCCGGAGGTGCGTACGGCCGAACTGGCGCACGCTAGCGCCGTGGCGAAACGGGTGGGCGGGGTGTACTCCGCCACCGTGGGACCGCTTCCGGGGACCGGGCTGCTGATGCATTTTCCCGGCACCGACCAGGAAGACCGTGGGCTGCAGGTGCTGTGTGCCGCGTTCGCGGTGGCCCACCTGCTGGACGATCAGGCCGGCGTCTACCGCCTGGGCCTCCATACTATCGATCTACCTCCCGCCGCAGAGCTGCCTGAGGCCGCGCCGGAAATCTCCGACGCGGCACTGCTGTCTGCACTGGCGAAGCACATGACCCTGGCGGTGAGCGACCACTTCCCGCTGCGTCTGCTGCAGCAAAACAGGGTGGAGTACTCTCCGCTGGATAGCCCGTTACTCGAAGAGATCGCTACCGCAGACGGAGGTGGATACCTGGTTACCGCGCTGTCACCGGCACAGACCGCGCTAGTGAAGCAACAGGTGGTGCGTTTCTCGCAGGATCACGGCGATTCCACGGCCAGCGAATCCACCTTCTGAAAGCCGCGAGGCAGCTTGCGTCCGCGCCTGGCCCGCTCGCCCACGTAGTTCTCGAGATCTTTTGACTTCATGCGCAGGTGACGCGCGCCCGCCTGCACGATGAGCGCGTCGTCCACGCCCATCACGGCGACGGCCACCACGACTTCCTCGCGCGCCTTGAACGCGGCGGTAGGTACGTTGAGCAACTTGTTGCCTTTCCCGCGCGCAAGGTGGGGAACTTCAGCCAGATCGAAAACCAGCATGCGTCCCTGACTGGTGGCTACCACTACCTGCTGCGGTAGCTCGGGGTCAACGGCTACAGGCGGCAACGCACTGCCTTCCTTGGGCACGCTCAAGCAGGCCTTGCCTGCCTTGTTCTTGGTGACCATGTCTTCCAGCGCGCCCACAAAACCATAGCCCGCCTCGCTGGCCATCAGCACCTTGGCCTGGGGCGAACCCATGGTCACCCCGACAAAGCGCGCGCCGGCAGGCGGCTTCAAGCGGCCGGTCAGCGGCTCACCCTGACCGCGCGCCGAGGGCAGTGTATGCGGCGCCACGGCATACGTGCGCCCGGTGGAATCCAGAAAAATGGTGACATCGCTAGTGCGCCCACGAGCGGAATGGGCGTACTTGTCGCCGCTACGGAAGGACAGTTCCCGGGGATCCGTCTCGTGGCCCTTGGCGGCGCGCACCCAACCCTTCTCCGACATCACTACGGTCACGGGTTCGTTGGTGACCAGGTCTTCCTCGCTGTAGGCCGACGCCTCCTCGGCCTGCACCAGCGGCGAGCGGCGATCGTCTCCATACTCCTCGGCAACGGCGAGCAACTCTTTTTTGAGCAGCGTCTTCATGCGCGCCTTGGACTTCAACGTCTGCTCGATGTCAGCGCCTTCGGCGCGCAGCTCCTTGTGCTCGCCTTTTAGTTTCTCTTCTTCAAGACGGGCAAGCTGGCGCAGCCGCAGATCCAGGATGGCGGTGGCCTGGATGTCGCTGAGCTTCAGCTTCTTCATCAACACCTTTTTGGGCTCGTCTTCCTCCCGAATGATGCGAATCACTTCGTCGAGTTTGGCGTATGCCTTGATGAGCCCATCCAGGATATGCAGCCGCTCGTTGATTCGGTCCAGCCGGTAGGTGAGCCGCCGCCGCACTGTCTCGTTACGGTAGCTCAACCATTCCTTGAGCAACTCCACCAGGCCTTTCACCTGAGGGCGCTGATCCAGCCCGATGATGTTCATGTTCACGCGATGGTTGCGTTCCAGGTCGGTGCTGGCGAACAGATGGCTCATCAGCCGGTCTGCATCCACACGATTGGAGCGCGGCACCAGCACCAGGCGCGTGGGGTTCTCATGATCGGACTCGTCTCGCAGATCCGCGAGCATGGGCAACTTCTTGGCATTCATCTGCTGAGCGATCTGCTCCAGCACCTTGGCCGGCGAGGCCTGGTGCGGCAGGGCGGTTATGACGATCTCTCCGGCCTCCTTGCGCCACACCGCACGGGATTTGATGCTGCCGCGACCGCTCTCATAGGCTTCGCGAATCTCCGCCTCGGGCGTGATGATCTGCGCATCGGTAGGAAAATCCGGGCCCTTGATGTGGGTCATGAGATCGTGCAGGGAGGCGCGCGGTTTGTCTAACAGATGGATGCACGCCGACACTACCTCATTGAGGTTGTGCGGAGGTATGTCGGTGGCCATACCCACCGCAATGCCGGTAGACCCGTTAAGCAGCACGAACGGAACCCGCGCCGGAAGCAGCTGGGGTTCAGAAAGCGAACCATCGAAGTTGTCGGTGAAATCCACGGTACCCTGGCGCGACTCTGCCAGCAGCAGCTCAGCAAAGCGGGACAGCCGCGCCTCGGTGTAACGCATGGCGGCGAAAGATTTGGGGTCGTCCGGCGCGCCCCAGTTACCCTGACCCTCGATCAGCGGATAGCGAAACGAGAAGGGCTGCGCCATGAGCACCATGGCCTCGTAGCAGGCGCTGTCGCCGTGGGGGTGGAACTTGCCCAGCACGTCGCCCACAGTACGGGCCGACTTGGCGAACTTGGCCTGGTTGGACAACCCCAGCTCGCTCATGGCGTAGATGATGCGACGCTGCACCGGCTTCAGTCCGTCTGCGATGTGGGGCAGTGCCCGATCGTTGATGACGTACATGGAGTAGTCGAGGTATGCGCGCTCGGTATAGGCACGCAGGGGCATGGTTTCGATGTCGGTTGCTTCGCTCATCGGTGTCTCAATACTCGGTTCATCAAAAGCGCATTCACGCTCGGTTTAGGCCAGGGAAGCTTGGTCGCCTTTCTTTTCGAGCCAGCTGCGCCGGTCGGGGGCGCGTTTCTTGGCGAGCAGCATGTCCATCATTTCTTCGGTCTTCTTGACGGAATCCAGGCTCAGCTGCACCAGGCGTCGAGTGGCCGGGTCCATGGTGGTTTCGCGCAGCTGCATGGGGTTCATTTCGCCCAAGCCCTTGAAGCGCTGCACCTGCACGGTGCCACGTTTCTTCTCTGCCACGATGCGGTCGAGCACGCCTTCCTTTTCTTCCTCGTCGAGGGAGTAGAAGACTTCCCTGCCCACATCGATGCGGTACAGGGGCGGCATGGCCACGTATACGTGGCCAGCTTCCACCAGCGGGCGGAAATGCCTGAGAAACAGCGCGCACAAGAGCGTGGCGATGTGCAGACCGTCGGAATCAGCGTCCGCCAGGATACACACGCGGTGGTAGCGCAACCCGGAAAGGTCTTTGGAGCCCGGATCCACCCCCAGTGCCAGGGCGATGTCGTGGACCTCCTGGGAAGCCAATACCTGGCCAGCATCCACCTCCCAGGTATTGAGGATCTTGCCGCGCAGCGGCATCACTGCCTGAAACACTCGGTCGCGAGCCTGCTTGGCGGACCCACCGGCAGAGTCGCCTTCCACCAGGAACAGCTCGGAGGAATCGGGATCTTCTCCAGAGCAGTCGGCCAGCTTACCCGGCAGCGCGGGCCCTGCCGTGATCTTCTTGCGTGTAACCTTCTTGGCCGCCTGCACACGCTTCTGGGCGTTGTTGATGGCAAGCTCTGCCAAGCGCTCGCCTTCCTGGGGATGCTCATTGAGCCACAGACTGAACGCGTCCTTGGCCACACCGCCGATGAACACCGCAGACTGACGGGACGACAAACGCTCTTTGGTCTGCCCGGAAAACTGGGGGTCGGCGAGCTTAGCGGAGAGCACGTAGCTGCATTGGTCCCACAGGTCGTCGGCAGTGAGCTTCACCCCACGGGGCAGCAGGTCGCGAAACTCGCAGAACTCCTTAAGGGCATCCACAAGCCCGGAGCGCAGCCCGTTCACATGGGTGCCGCCCTGGGGCGTGGGGATGAGGTTGACATAGGATTCAGTGATCAACTCGCCACCATCGAGCACCCATTTAAGCGCCCAGTCCACGCCTTCCTGATTGCCTTCGGCACTGTGCATGAATGGCTCCGCCGGCACGGCGTCGGCATCGGCCAGGGCCTGGTTGAGGTAGCTCTTCAGGCCGTCCTCATACTCCCAGGACTCGCTCTCACCTTTCTTGCCCTCGATGTTGAGGCTCACGCGCAGCCCCGGACACAGCACCGCCTTGGCGCGCAGCAGGTGCTTCAGACGCGGCACCGACAGGGAAACGGTATCGAAATACTTGGCGTCGGGAAGAAACCGCACGCTGGTACCAGTGTTGCGTTTGCCCACACTGCCTACGGATTTCAGCTTGGCAGCGGGTTTTCCGCTCTTGTACTTCTGCCGGTAGACCTTGGCGTCGCGCTTGATTTCCACCTCCAGCCATTCCGATAGCGCATTGACCACGGACACGCCCACGCCGTGCAGCCCGCCGGAGAAGCTGTAGTTCTCGTTGTCGAATTTGCCGCCCGCGTGCAGGCGGGTGAGGATGAGTTCCACCCCGGACACCTTGTGCTTGGGGTGTATGTCCACGGGCATGCCCCGGCCATCGTCGATGACCTCGATGGATCCGTCTTTGAACAGCGTGACTTCAATTTCACGCGCGTGGCCAGCAAGGGCTTCGTCGACGCTGTTGTCCACCACCTCCTGCACCAGATGGTTGGGTCGGGCGGTGTCGGTATACATGCCAGGCCGCCGCCGAACGGGCTCCAGCCCCGACAATACCTGCAGGGACTCAGCGGAATATTTGGCTGCTGCCATAGTGCCTAAACGCTCTCCTTAGCGGTCGCTCAGATCTATCTGCAAGGGATAATCCTGCACGCGCCTCACCTCGCTGGTGACCCCCCCCTCAGGAGACAGAATCAACCAACGGTACCCGGGCATGGCGGTGTCGATGGCAAAGTTTTCGCTACGAGGTGCGAACTGGAAACACGTAGACGGCGTACCCATCAACGGCAGCTCTCTATACGTGGCTTCAACAACTTGATGTGCGTGGCCGAACACCATGCCTTTAACGCTGGGGCGCTCGGAGAGCAATTCTAACAGCAGTTGCGCATTTTGGATGCGGTCTTTATCCAACCAGGGGCAGTCAACCTGCACCGGCGGATGGTGGGTGGCCACGATCACGAAATGCTCCGAGTGGCACCCGATTGCGTCACGCACCCGCGCAAAATCCGCGTCGCTCACCTCTGCTTCGGGAGTGTCGTCCACATGGCTATCCAACGCCACCAACAGCCACCGACCCAGCACGAGTTCGGTGGTCTGCAACAAGTCGCCCATGGGTTCCGCCACATCATGATTGCCCGGCAGACACAGGGTGGGACCATCAAAGAACTCCGCAAGGATGGCTCTAACACGGTCGTAGCTCTGCTCGGTGGGGTCGTGCGCCACATCACCGGTCACCAGCACCGCATCGGGGCGCGCTTCGCCCATTGCCTGGCCCAGTACCGCACGCAGGCTGTGGGCCGTGTCTACACCCAACAAGGTGCGTCGCGGGTCCGCACGCAGGTGCAGATCAGAGATCTGGAGAACCCGTAGGCCGTTCAGGGTTGCCCGCCCGACCTAGGCGAGAAGCGCATCTCGCACGGACACACCGTGCTTGAGACACATGGAAAGAAACTCACCAAGAAAGCGATTGACCTGGGCCTTTTCGTCAGGCTGCCGGCCATCTTTGTTGGGTACGTCGTAAACCGCGCGAAAATGACCGTCGCGCTGGTATTCCACTACTTCGGCGCTGCGCGCATCGTGATATAGACGCACGATCAGTGCAGGGCGGGTACTCCAAGGTGCTTCAGGTAGCTGTGCCAAGCGTACCAGCGTAGTGTAGGGCCCACGCTCCACCACCTGCATCTGCACTTCGTAGGGGGTGTCGCCCACCACCATACCGAATGCGTCCCGGTCCTCCTCGCGCAGCTCCGGAAAGAGCTTCATCAAACGCAAGTAGTTGGCATCACACTCCGCCATGTGCGCCGGCAGATCGATGCTGTAACGCCGCACATCCGCGCGTGGAGCGTTTGCAGCGCAGCGGGATCTGCTTTTTGCCGGTGGTGTCATGGCGCCACTATACTCACGGTGCACACGGGCGTCACGGTTGACAGTCTGCTTACTTTGACCATTTCTGAACCATGCCACAAACCTGACTTCGAGCAGTTAACCCACGCAAAGCGACGCTTTGGTAAACTGGTCTGCTCGACACTCGATTGCCACAGACTGCAGGTACCGCCGTGAAACGCTACTTCCTACTCATTGCCGCCCCACTCTGGCTGTGGGCGCAAAGCGCCGGCGCAACCGATCTCGCCGACGCCTACGGCGACGCCAAGTCCCACGATCCGGTGCTGGGCGCGGCGCGGGCAGGACTCGCGGCTACCCAGCAGCGAGTGCCCCAGGCACGCTCGGCCATGCTGCCGAACGTCACCCTGGGGGGGAGCAGCTCCTGGAACGAACGCAGTTTCCTCTCTCCGCAGACCGACTTTCTCACCGGGGAGGTGATTCGCGATCCGGTTACCGGGCGGCCGCTGCGAGCGCCCGATCAAGACTTCAACGAGCACAATTGGCAAGCGCAATTGCGTCAGCCGCTGCTGAACATGGAATCCTGGTTCACCTATCGCAGCGCCAAGAAAGGGGTGGAGAGTGCCCAATGGGACTTTTCCTCCACCGAGCAACAACTCATCATACGCACGGTGTCGGCGTATCTGAACGTGCTGCGCGCCGAAGACCGGCTGGACTCGGCACAAGCAGCCGAAGCGGCGGTGAAACGCCAGCTCGAACAAGTCCAACAACGCTTCGACGTGGGCCTGGTCGCCATTACCGACGTGCTGGAAGCTCAGGCCGGATACGACAACGCGGTAGTGGGGCGCGTACAGGCAGCGGGTGATCACGACATCTTCTTTGAAACCCTGCGCACTCTGACCGGACAACCCTACACCAGCATCGATCGCATTTCGGAATCGCTGCCCATTGTGAATCCCGCGCCCAGCAACGAACAAGAGTGGGTAACCACCGCGCTGGCGGCCAACATGTCTATCCGTTCGGCCCAGGCTCAGCTTCAAGCCGCCGAACGCACCCTGCGGGCGCGCCGGTCCGGACACCTACCCACCATCGATGCCACGGTGACTCACAGCCACTTCGTGACCGGGGGCGCTTCGTTTCTGGGCAATAAGATCGACCAGGATGTATACGCAGTGTCCATCAATCTACCCATTTACCAGGGCGGACTGACTTCGAGCCGGGCCAAGGAGGCGCGCTCCCTGGCAGAGCAGTCGCGCCAGCTGCTGCTGGACCGTCAGCTTTTGGTCAGCCGCGATACCCGCAACCTTTTCCGCACAGTGGCCACCCACGTGGTGCGCGTGAAGGCCAGGCTCCGCGCCATCGCCTCTTCGGAATCTGCCCTGGAAGCCACGGAAACCGGCTACCAGGTGGGCACGCGCAACATCGTGGACGTGCTGCAGGCGCAGAACCGCCTGTACTCCTCCCAGTTCGACTACGCCGACTCGCGCTACAACTACATCATCGATCTGATGCTGCTCAAACAGGCGGCCGGCACGCTGGAAGCAGCCGACCTGATGGATCTGAACCGGTACGCGGATCCGAGCGATGCGGTGGAGCGCCTGAACACGCTGCGCACCCGGGTAGCACCATAGGAACGCGATTGACCTGCTAGAGGTGCTGACGCGCGCGGATCTCGGCGCGCAGCAGCGCCAGAATGCGTTCGCTCGCCCCCGCATTGTCTGCCACTACTTGGCGGGCCACCGCGCCCAGCCGAGCTCGCTCCGCTTCATCGGAGAGCAGCCGTGCCACCACTTGGGCCACAGCGTGTGCATCGGTCACCACAAACAGGCAGCCCGCGTCGCTGAAGGCGGCGACCACGTCGGGAAAGTTGAACGTCTCTGGCCCCATGATCAGCGGCTGCTCGCACACGGCCGCTTCGATTGGGTTGTGTCCACCCACGCTAACCAGACTCCCGCCGAGAAATGCCACGTCGGACAGGCCATAAAGATATTGAAGCTGGCCCATGGTGTCGCACAGCACCACCGCAGCGCCGTCGAGGCCCTCTCCCTGAACGGCACTTTGCCGACGCACCGACAGCCCAGCGCTTTTAACAAGCCGCTCCACGTCATCGGCGCGCTCGGGATGGCGTGGCACCAACAGCAGCAAAGCATCGGGGTGGGTACGACAAACTTCCCTGTGGGCTTCGATCAGGGTGCTTTCCTCGCCGGGGTGGGTGCTACCCGCGATCCACACCTTTTTTGCATCGGCGCCCCAGCCACCGCGCAGTGCTGCAACGCGCTGCGCATGATCTTCGGATAGCCGCACGTCGAACTTCACGCTGCCCAGGGCGCTCACCTTGGCGCTATCAGCCCCGAGCGCGAGAAAACGCTCCGCGTGGTCAGGATACTGGCAGGCGATGAAGGCGATCTTGCGCAGCATGTCCCGGGTGAGCGAACTGATGCGCGCATAACCTCGGGCAGATTGCGGCGACAGCCGCGCGTTGATGAGCACAACGGGAATGCCCCGCCGATGGGCCGCGTCGATGAAATTCGGCCAAAGCTCCGTTTCCATAAGCACGAGCACGCGCGGCTGCATGCGCTCGAAGAAGCGCTCCACGGCACGGGGGAAATCGTAAGGGGCGTAGCAGTGGGCGACACCATCACCCAGGCGCTGTCGGACCTGGGCCGAACCCGTAGGGGTCATGGTGGTTACCAGGAAGGGTAGCTCGGGAAACTCCTCGGTGAGCCCGCGAATGAGCGGGACCGCCGAGATGGTCTCTCCCGCTGACACGGTGT
>CEUN01005666.1_pt1 | contig 11838 bp, 6 predicted proteins | sample 361501 | NCBI WGS metagenome assembly CEUN01 (sample SAMEA2622801, study PRJEB7988) | marine metagenome | biome: marine biome (ENVO:00000447); feature: marine epipelagic mixed layer (ENVO:xxxxxxxxx); material: "saline water (ENVO:00002010), including plankton (ENVO:xxxxxxxx)" | depth 120 m | reverse complement strand
TCGACTCGCCAGGATCATTCTTGAGGTCGTACAAAGCCCATGCGTCTGTGCGTGCGCTGGAGGCGATCAGTTTGAAATCACCGTCAATGATGGCGGAGTGTCTGTTGTATCGGAAGGGAATGGCATGGTTTCGTTTTGGTGTCTTGCCCTTGAAGAGCGTCGCAATGCTCTCTCCGTCTCGAATGGCCAGCTGTGAATCAGCGGGGAGATCAAGCAGGTCAATCATCGTCGGCATGATGTCCATCGTCGAAGCGGGGAAGTCGGTGATTGCCGGTTTGATGTGCCCCGGCCATTCGATGATCCCCGGCACGCGAATGCCCCCTTCCCACATGCTGCCCTTGTGTCCGCGCAAATTGCCAACGGCGTCCGGGTCGAGATTCAGTCCGCCGTTGTCGCTGCAATACCAGACCAGGGTGTTCTCCTCGATTCCCATCTTGCGGAGGCCTCTACGCAACATGCCGATGCTGCGATCGATCCCGACAATCTCTCCCAGGTGATTGCCGAGTTTCTCGTCTTCGAAGTGTTTGCGATCTTCCTCGACCGCCCACTGCGGATTGTGAGGTGAGCCGTACCAAATGACCGCCAGGAAAGATTTGTCGGCCTTCTTCTGCCGCTTCATGAACTTTAATGCCTCGGCAACAGCGATTACGGAAGAGTCCCCCTTGAACTGTTCAAACTTACCCTTCCAGCTGAGCAAGGGATCACGGTCGTAGTAGTTCGAGGCCGACAGCCATTCATCGAAGCCGTAACGACCGGGATGATTTGCGTCGTCGCCGAGGATCGGAACGCCCGGTCCGCGCACGCCATTCAGGTGCCACTTGCCGAAATGTCCAGTCGTATAGCCGGCGCGCTTTAGCGCCTGGGGCAGGGTTTTCTCCTGAAGGCAGAGATTGTGTCCATGCGAGGGAACACCGGTCCGGAAATGTGTTCGGCCGGTCAACACCGAAGCGCGGGTTGGCGAACAAACCGGACCCGCGGCATAAAAGCGATTGAAGCGAATGCCGTTCGCGGCCATCGCATCGAGGTGGGGTGTCTTCAGTATCGGATGGCCGTTGTAGCCAACCTGTCCCCAGCCCTGGTCATCCGCCATGACGAGGACAATGTTGGGTCTGGCGGCTGCGGAAGCTGAATTGGTTGCGCACAATAAACCGGTGAGAAGGATCGAGCGAATGAGCGTGACCATATGTTTTGTGATACGACCAGAATCCATGGGAAGTAACGAGGATTCTTTGGAGCGTATTCGGGTGATGAACCGTGCCGTGGAATTGGAGTGATCGGGCTCGTCTTGACCTCGAACGCAGGAAGAATATGCGATTCGTTCTTCAGCTCAAAATGTCCCGCACCACCTTGCCATGCACGTCGGTGAGGCGGTAGTGGCGGCCTTGGAACTTGAAGGTCAACTTGGTGTGATCGATGCCCAGTTGGTGCAGGAGGGTGGCGTGAAGGTCGTGAACGTGGACGGGGTCCTTCACAATGTTGTAGCTGAAGTCGTCGGTCTTCCCGTAGGTCACGCCCGTCCGCATGCCACCTCCGGCGAGCCACATGGTGAAACAGCGGGGGTGATGATCGCGACCGTAGTCATCCTTGGTCAACCGCCCTTGGCAATAGGCCGTGCGACCAAATTCGCCTCCCCAGATGACGAGCGTGTCGTCCAACAGGCCGCGTTGTTTGAGATCGGTCACCAGCGCGGCTGAGGCGCGATCGGTGGAGGCTGTGCGCTCACGAATCTTCTTGGGCAATTTCGTGTGGTGATCCCAGCCGCGTTCGAAGAGCTGCACGAAGCGAACACCGCGCTCGGTCAATCGGCGGGCAAGCAGGCAGTTGTGGGCATAGCTGCCGGGCTTGCGCGCATCCTCCCCGTACAGCTCGAAGGTGCTCGCTGGTTCGGATGAAAGGTCAGTCAGTTCCGGCACACTCGTTTGCATACGGAAGGCCATTTCGTATTGGGCAATGCGTGTTTTGATCTCGGGATCCTGGAATTGTTGGAAGCGGAGTGAGTTCAGCTCGGAAACATCATCCAGCATTCGCCTTCGGGTCTCCCTATCGACACCGGGAGGATCGGAGAGATACAGCATCGGATCACCGGTTGAGCGGAAGCGCACGCCTTGGTAATGCGAAGGCAGAAATCCACTTCCCCAAAGACGGTCGTAGAGAGGTTGACCTCCCTTGCCGGATGTCAGGGCGACGAACGCGGGCAGGTTTTCGTTGTCACTGCCGAGTCCGTAGGAAAGCCAGGAGCCGATGCTGGGGCGTCCCGCGAGTTGGAATCCAGTCTGGCAGAAAGTGATCGCCGGGTCGTGATTGATCGCCTCGGTATGCAGCGAACGAATGAAGCAGAGTTGATCGACGATCTTCGATGTGTGCGGTAACAGGTCGCTGACCCAGGCTCCGGAGTTTCCGTGGCGATCGAACTTGAAGATGGACGGCGCCAGCGGGAATCGATCCTGCGTGGCGGTCATCCCGGTAAGTCGTTGTCCTTTGCGGATGGATTCAGGCAGATCTGTTCCGGCGAGATCACGCAGGTGCGGCTTGTGGTCGAAGAGATCCATCTGCGCCGGTGCGCCGGATTGGAAGAGATAAATCACCCGCTTGGCCTTGGCGGGAAGGCGTGTCTTCTGTTCCTGTGCCAATAGCCGGGTCAGCGCCAGCGAACTGAGTCCGGTGGTCAGACAAAAGCTTCTGCGGTTCATTCCTTTGTAACGGTTTCGTCGAGGTTCATCAGGGTGCTGCAAATCATGGTCCAGGCAGCCAACTCCGCGCGGTCGATTCCATCGGGCAAGGCCGCTTGGCCAACAGAGAGCAGATCGTCTGCCGCTTCTGGGGCGGCGCGGTATTTTGCGAGGTGGGTTGCGAGGCTTCTTTCAAGCACCCCCGATTCACGTGCGTTTGGCTTGCGTTGTAGCACGCGAAGGAACGCGGTGGTCAATCGCTTGTGCTTTGTTGCCTGCAAGATGGATTGGGCGAGCACGCGGGACGCCTCGACGAAGGTCTCATCGTTCATCAGGTTAAGTGCCTGCATCGGGGTATTCGTGCGCTTCATTCCGACTTCGCAGGATTCACGGCTCGCGCTGTCGAAGTTCATCATCATCGGCGGTGGAACGGTGCGCTTCCAATAGGAGTAAAGACTGCGTCGATAAAGGTCGGTTCCCTCTCCGAGTTCGTAATTGCCAACGGACGCGATGTCCGCCCAAAGGCCCGCGGGTTGATAGCTCTTCACGCTTGGCCCGCCTACCGTTCGATGTAGAAGCCCGCTGATCGCCAAGGCCTGATCGCGGATCATTTCGGCGGGCAATCGGAATCGTGGCCCGCGCGCAAGCAGACGGTTCTCCGGATCGCGCCGGTTGAGTTCCGGTGTGCTCCGCGATGATTGCTGATAGGTGCTGCTGCTGACGATGAGCGTGAGCATGTGTTGAATGTCCCAACCGGATTCCATGAACTCGGCGGCCAGCCAATCGAGGAGGGCCGGGTGGCTGGGGCGTTCGCCTTGCACACCAAAATCCTCAGTCGTCTTTACCAGGCCGGTTCCGAAAATGTCGCGCCACAGGCGGTTGATGGTGACGCGGGCCGTTAATGGGTTCTCTCTTGAAACCAACCAATGCGCCAATCCAAGACGATTGCGAGGTGCGTTCTTTGGCATCGCGGGCAGACTCGCGGGGACGTTGGCAAAGACTCGTTCGCCTGGTTGATCGTATTGGCCGCGGAGTAGGATGTGGGTGGGTTGTTCATTGCGGTCTTCCATGATCATCACTGAAGGAAGGTCGCGCTTAAATGCAGCCCGGATGCGTTTGGCGGCCAGCCATTTGGCGTGTGCTCTTCGCAGTTCATCAGGGCCGGCTTGGCGCAGGAAATACTGCTCCAGTTTGCTTTTCTCCAAAGCGGAACGCTGTCGCTCTGGCTGGGCAAGGATCGTGGCGATGGGTGATGGTTCGGCAACGGCGCGAATTTCGATTTCATCGAGCACGCGATCGAAGACTGCAATGGTCTCCACTTCTCCGGTGAAGTCCGCGTTGCCTTTCCCGACCAGCAATGGTTCGTCGGTTTCAAAGGTCTGGTTCATGTAATCGAGGTTCGCCTTGTGCTCCACGCGTTCGCCGTTCACGAAGAACTGAATCCCGGAGGACTTGCGGCTCCCGTTGTAAGTCACCAACACGTGACCGCTGCTCACCGGTTCAACCGTTTCTACCCGCAAGGCGTCGTCTAGCCATCGTTTGATGAGATTGAGCTGCACCTTGCCGTCCTTCGTGAGATCGAGGCTGTAGCCCAGGCCTTGTTTGGCAGGGGTTTTTTTCGAGAGGATCGTGCCATGGTCTCCCGCCTTGATTTTGATCTGGGCGCTGAGCGTAAAGCGGTCGAAATAGCCAAACTTGGCGACAGCCCCATTCGTTTGCGCCGACGATGCGACGAGACTTTCGTAGTCGAGCCAGGTTGGTGTGTGTTCGCGGCGCTGCTCCCACGCGTGGATTTGCTCCGGGAGATTCCGAGACCCCTCTTCAAAGCGGCTCCTGGCAGCAGCTTCCGTCTTCTTGAGTTGTTTGAGCTTCCTTGCTTGCGCTCTCGTAGGGGCGACGATCCACGGAGCGGAATTTCCTTCCTTGAACACGCGCCCTTTCTCATGCAGGCGATTGAAGAAGGCGAAGAGTTGGTAGTAGTCGCGATGCGTGAAGGGATCGTATTTGTGGCTGTGACAACGAGCGCAGCCGATCGTGACGCCCTGCCAGACGGTGAAGGTCGTGTCCACGCGATCCACCGCGTATTCCACGAGAAACTCCTCCTGAACGATCCCACCTTCGGAATTGCCGCGATGGTTGCGGTTAAAACCCGTGGCAATTTTTTGTTCCAACGTGGCATTCGGCAGCAGGTCACCGGCTAACTGCTCTAAGGTGAACTGATCGAAGCGTTGGTTCCTCCGAAACGAATCGATCACCCAGTCGCGCCAGCGCCACATCGTGCGCCAACCATCCGTCTGGTAACCGCTCGTGTCCGCGTAACGCGCTGCATCCAGCCAGCGCGACGTCATGCGTTCCGCGTATGTCGGCCGACGAAAGAGGCGTTTCGCCGTGGCAGCCATTTCGCGCGTCTGTGCAAATCTCGCGACTTCCGCTGATGTCGGTGGCAGGCCTGTAAGGTCGAACCAAAGCCGTCGGGCCAAAACAGAATCCTGTGCTGGTGGCGAGGGCATCAAGCCTTCCGACTCCAATCGCGCGAGAACGAATCGATCAATTGGATTCTTTACCCATTCGGTCTGCTTCACTTCCGGAGCATCCGGTCGTTCGACGCGTTCAAATGCCCAATGCCCTTTCCAGTTCGCGCCTTCCTCAATCCATCGCCGGATGGTTTCGATCTGCTTCGAAGTGAGGGAGCGTGCGAACTCTGGTGGAGGCATCCGCTCATCGGGATCGTTGGAGGAGATACGCTGATACAGTTCGGATTCGAGCGGTTCGCTTGCCCGAATCTCACCGAGCAATCCATCACGCGTGTGGAGACGAAGATCCGCCTTGCGTTCAGCGTCATCGGGCCCATGACAGGCGTAACAGGTGTCCGACAGCAGAGGGCGGATGTCTCGATCGTAGTCGATCCCGGCATTCGCGCCGAGACTGGCGAGATGGAGGGTAGCTGCGAATGCAATTAACTGTCGTGCGTACCGGCTCATTGCGGTTTCTTGATCCTGCAACAGGATGCCCTGACAAGCCACTAGCTATTGCACGCGGATCTTGAGCGTCGCTCCCCGGCAGGCTCCAGTGCCATCGGAACAGATTAGGCGGATGGGGAGGTCTTGCCGCGATCGCTTCCTTTGGGCGTATAGGAAAAGGTGTTCCCCTTGATTGTTCCAACATCTCGGGACGGGCTGATTTCAATGGCGGGCTTGTGGTTCCGCATGGCCTGCAGATTCGGATCACGAACGGCGCCTCTGCTGCTGAACTTCCGGATGTCCTGATCGGACATGTGTGGCGCCTCGTACGGGGAGAAGCAGCCTGGTCGATTCGGTTGTCTCCTGTCTGGTGGTCCAGAAATCTAGCGCACCTCAAATCCTCTCGTCGAGGAACAGGTGATGCCCCTTCCGCGCGTAAGACTGCCAGACGAAGTTGATTCCGATGCGCGATCGGAATAATACGGGTTTTTCACCTTCGCCTCACCGAAGGATGCAGCAACGGCTTTCAATGAGTCCGTTGATGCGGAATCCACCGAGCCTCCGGCTGTGGCGAGGCACACAACGATCAGCGCACTGAATTTGTGGTTTACTGCTTTTGCCTCTCTCGCTTGCGTTGTCTGTCTAACTTCTTCTTCTCCTTCTTCGCCTTGTTGTTGCTTTTTTCGTAGGACGTGGGCAACTCGGCGATCCAGTTGCGCAGCTTCGTTTCGAGACGTTTTGTGACCTCGGGGCGGTTGGCAGCCACGTTTTTGCTTTCAGCCGGATCGCGCGAAAGATTGTAGAGGTAGGCCCCTGCTTGCCCGCGGTGGTTGAGGTGAAATTTCCAAATGCCGTCGCGCAAGGAGCCGGATTGGCCGGGGTTGCTGGTTTTCCAGAATAGTGGCTTGCCGCGGTCGCGCGAATTGCCGAGCCAGATGTCGGAGACATCTTCCCCATCCAACTGCGCCGGCACGTCGGTGATGCCGGTGATGCTGCAGAGCGTGGGCAGCCAATCCATTCCACTGACGACGCTGGTAGTGTCAACCTGGCCGGCATTGATGCGACCCGGCCAACGGATGATGAACGGAGAGCGAACGCCACCTTCGTATTGTTCGTGTTTGCCACCGCGGAATTCGCCGGCATAGCCGAGCATGTTGGCAGAGAATTCCTTTGATTCCTGCTTTGCGCCGAGCAGCACTGGGGCGGGTCCGTGGTCGCTGGAGAAAACGACGATGGTGTTTTCGCGAAGGCCAAGGTCGTCGAGGGTGACGAGGAGTCGTTTGACGTTCTCGTCGATTGCCCGCACATCGCCGAGGTATTGGCGCATGGCGGTGTCCAGGTTGCCGCCGATTTTTTCGCACTCGTCAAACTTGACCTGCATGGTTTGCGAGAAGTCGTCGCGATCGACCCTTACGTCGTTGAATTCAGCTGCGAGGTCGCGATGTACGCTCACCGGGTAATGCGTGGCGTGTCCCCAGACATTCACATAGAAGGGTTTGTCCTGATGCCGTTTGATGAAATCGATCGCGGCATCGAAAAGGCCGGCATCACGTCCGCGAGGTGTGCCCTTCGTGTTTTCGCCACCGCTGAATTCATCGATTCCATACATGCCTGATCGGGCGTCGGGGCCAATGTGCCATTTACCGAAATGCCCGGTTCGATAGCCGCGTTTCTTAAGCAGTTCGGTGATGGTGATGCGATCGCCAAAGCCATAGTCCGCGGGATACTTCGGAAAACGTGCCGTGTGCAGGCCGGTCATGAATCCCGTTCGGCTGGGGCAACAGGTCACACCGGTGACGTAGAATTGTGTGAAGCGCGTTCCTTCGCTGGCGAGTTTGTCGATTGCCGGCGTGCGGGCGTATGGATGTCCGTAACAAGCCAGGTCTCCCCAACCCAAATCATCCGCAAACATAAACACAATGTTTGGGGGACGTTCCGTTCCATCACGTTGCGACTTCGTCGCGGGAGGCTTTGAGGTTTCGTCCGCGGCAAGTTCGCGTGTTCCCTTGAACGGTCCCCAGGCCACGCGCATGGCGTATTCCTTGGTGGCCTTGTAGTGCTCGGGGTCGAAGTCCGGGTTTTTCTTGGGAATGCGCGCGCCAACCGTTTTGAAGTAGCCGTTCATTTGGCCGAAGAGATCCTTGTGCTCCAGGTAGTTTTGTTCGGCGATGTTTACCGATTCGCGTTCGTCGACGCTCAGGTCGAACAACAGGGGAACGTCCGGTGCCTCGTAGAAATGGATGACCTTGCTCATACCACGAACGATGGCTGAATGCGGCATCCCGCTGCGGTAATGCGGGTAGTGAAAATAGAGATGCCGGTTCTTGAAGGCCCTCTTCGGTTTCTCACCTCGCATGAAACCGGCCAGGCTCACCCCGTCAATGTCCTTCAATGAACTTGGATCACCGCCCGCCCAATCGACGAAGGTCGGTAGGAAGTCGTAGTTCACGACGTTGTCCTTGAAGGTTGAACCACCCTTGATGCCCGGTCCCTTGACGATCATGGGAACGCGAATGCCGCCTTGCCATACCCACCACTTGGCTGCGTGCAGCGGCTGTGCAAGGCCGGGGTAGAATTTGTGACGGTAACCGTTGTCGGCAACGACGATGACGTAGGTGTTGTTCTCGATTCCAAGCCGCTTGATTTCATCCAACACCGCGCCGATTCGGCCGTCGAGATCCTCGGCCATGCCCAGCCAGATGGCGGGATCCTGTTTACGATTGATGGTATCCACGGTCTTGTTGACTTTCTTGTAGTAGGCTTGGACGAGTGGATGCCTGGTGTATTTCAGTCGGGTGGAATTCAGGCACTCGCTGCCGGCGTGCATGGCGTAGTGAGAGATCTGCAGGTAGAACGGTTTCATGGCCTTCACCTGCTCGCGCATGAACCCGATCCCTTTCTCCGTGATGCTGAACATCAGTTTGGGATCTTTGATGTCCTCGGGTTGGCGGCTGACCTTTCCAACGGTGTTGCCCGGATTGTTGTTTGAATCGCCGTCGTGCAACACGTAGCCCTCGTCGCCGGGATCTCCGCCCATGTGCCACTTTCCGATGTGCGCGGAGATGTAACCCAGTGGCTTCAAGGCTTCAGGAATCGTGATGGCATCCGCGTCGATTGTGCCGTCCGAGATATTGGGAACCATCGGCAACTTCTGATACTGCCGGCGGGTGTCGTAGAGGTCATCCTTCGTCTTGCCAAGGAAGACCGTGTAGCCGGATCGTGCGGAAGACTTGCCTGTCTGCAGGCACACGCGCGAGGGCGAACATTGCGGTGCACCGGAATAGGCGTTGCGAAACTTCATTCCCTGCCGTGCCAGGCGTTCGAGGTTAGGCATCTGCGCGACCGGCATTGCGGAGTTCGGCATGCTGTCGTCCATTCGCACCGGCGTGCCGTTCCACGCCCAGTCGTCAATGAAGAGCATGACGATGTTCGGCCGGGGTCCCGCCATCGTCGTTTGGATTGCAGCGGCGCACAAGACGCAGAGACCGAATTGGAAGACTCGTTTCATTTCTTTGGAACTCGATCGATTATAGGGAATCTCAAGTTCAATGGGAAGGTGCCGGAATTCAGAACGACCTCACTTTGTCAACCGGCCCTTTTCGACGCCAGGCGCTCCTAATATCGGGACATTCACGCGCGCTGGTGTGTTGTGGAGTGGATCTGATTTTCTTCACGGGCACTTTTGGGAATCGGGCTGGCCAGCCCGATTATCTCACACTTGACGGCTGCCGCGTGCCTATTGCCGTAGCGCAGGTTGGTGGAAGATCAACAGTTCGAGCAATCTCTCCTCCTCCCTAAACGAAAAAGCCCCGGCAGAACCGGGACTCTCGTAAATCGGATCTCGCAGATTGGAAATCGATCAAACGTCCTTCCAAGAACGGTCCCTGGCCGAGTCGAGGACTGCGTCGCAGACCCTGGAGGTTTCCAGAGCGTCACGGAAGGTCGGATTACAGGGTTCGCCACTGCTGAGGGAAGCGAGGAAGTCGGCGACCTGATGAACGAAAGTGTGTTCGTAACCGATGCAAAGCCCGGGCACCCACCACTTGTCGAGGTAAGGATGATCGCCGTCGGTGATGTGGACCGTGCGCCAGCCGCGAACTTTGCCTTCGTCGCTGTGATCGAAGAATTCCAAGCGGTTCAGGTCGTGGAGATCCCAGCGAATGGATGCGTCCGCACCGTTGATTTCCAAGGTGTAGAGCGCCTTGTGGCCGCGGGCGTAACGGGTCGATTCGAAGAGGCCAAGCGAACCGTTGTTGAAGTGGCAGTGGAAGATGCAGGCGTCATCAATCAAGACTTCCTGTTTCTCACCGGTATCGGTGTGAACGCGCTCCTTGATGAAGGTCTCAGTCATCGCGGAAACATCCTTTATGCCGCCATTCAACCAGATGGCCGTATCAACGCAGTGAGCGAGAAGGTCGCCGGTCACGCCGGAACCTGCCGCCTTCGCATCCAGGCGCCACGTGCCCGCACCGCCCTGGGGCAGGTCTTCACTGATCGTCCAGTCCTGAAGGAAGTTGGCGCGATAGTGGAAAATCTTGCCGAGCTTGCCGGAGTCGATGATCTGCTTGGCAAGCGTGACAGCGGGGATTCGGCGATAGTTGTACCAAACGGTATTGGCCACGCCGGCCTTCTCGATCGCATCAACCATCGGGATGGACTCCTCAGAGGTACGGGCGAGCGGCTTTTCGCAGAGAACCATCTTGCCCGCTTCGGCGGCCGCAATGGCGATCGGTGCATGGGTGTCGTTTGGAGTGCAGATGTCGATCGCGTCGATGTCATCACGTGCGACCAATGCCTTCCAGTCCGACTCAGTGGACTCGTAACCCCACTGTTCGGCAAATGCCTTGGTGCTCTCCTCGTTGCGTCCGCAGATCGCCTTGAGGACCGGGCGATACTCCACGTCGGGGAAGAAGTCGTTGACGCGTTTGTAACCGTTGGAGTGCGTTCGGCCCATAAAGCCGTAACCCACCAGACCGATGTTCAATGGTTTCTTTTCACTCATCTTATGAAGCTGTGTTTGTGATTATCTGTTGCTGAAGCGGGCCTCAGTTGTTGCCGTGCGCGTCGCGCACCTTGATCATCGCGTCGAGAATCGCATTCCAGGTATCTGCTTTCTCGAGTGTTTCGTTCGGGAACATGCAGCCGTCCCAGCAGATGTGCTTGATGCCGCGTGCCTCGTAATCCTTGAGCCAGTAACCGGCGCACTTGGTGATGTCCAGTTTGCCGTTGGGATCGTCCGCCGGACAGTGCTTGCCCGTTTTGTCGTGCGAACCGGCACCGTGAACATTGCCGTCGTTTTGGGCCACGTGGAAGTCGATGGTCCAGGGACGAAGACGATCGGTCACCTTTTCGTAGGCGCTCCAGAATTCCTCGTCGCTGTGATCCTTGCCGATCAAACCATCTTCCGGGCAGTTGTAGCCAAGCATGAAGGTGTAGGTGTGCGCCAGGTCGGCCTGGAAGCCGAGGGCCTTTGGCATGTCGACTTCTTCCATCAGGGCTGCGGCAGCCTTCCAGGAGTGGAGGCCGGCCCAACACACTTCGCCTTCCGCGGCGAGGCGTTCGCCGTGGTCGGCGGCAATCTTGGCGGCTTCACGGAAGGTGTTGGCAATGCGCTTGATGTTGTTGTCCGCGTCTTCCAGGAACTTCGCGACGCCAAACTCAGCGGAGTCGATGCGAATGACGCCACCCTTGCGGGCGCCATGCTCGTTGAAAATCTTGGCAATGCGGCAGGCCATCTTGACAGCGTCAAGGAACTTGCCTGTCTGCTCGTCGCTGCCCATCGCGGAATCTCCAATCGTCCCCGGCCAGACCGGTGCCACGAGCGAACCGATGTCGAAGCCCTTCCCGGTGATCAGATCAGCGATATTCTTCAAATCATCATCGCTGGCTTGTGGATCGGTGTGCGGGAGGAAGAGGAAGTAATCGATCCCATCAAACTTCTGACCGTTCACTTCGGCAGCTGCGGTGAGGTCGAGCATGCGTTCGAGGCTGATAGGGGGATCCTGGCCTTCGTCGTCGCCCTTGCCGACGAGACCGGGCCACATGGCATTGTGCAGTTTTAGACTCATATTGCTTAGTTTTTAGTTCCTGAAAGAGGCGGGGAGGATAGCGGGGGGCAGGGGTGAATCAAGTGGAAAGGCGGGTAGTTTGCGCCGGATTCACGATTCTGGAGAAGCAGAGCTGAACCAGCGGGTTCAGCTGAAGATCGA
>CEUN01014159.1_pt1 | contig 11846 bp, 10 predicted proteins | sample 361501 | NCBI WGS metagenome assembly CEUN01 (sample SAMEA2622801, study PRJEB7988) | marine metagenome | biome: marine biome (ENVO:00000447); feature: marine epipelagic mixed layer (ENVO:xxxxxxxxx); material: "saline water (ENVO:00002010), including plankton (ENVO:xxxxxxxx)" | depth 120 m | reverse complement strand
ATGGACACAATAGCAATCAAAAATAAAGTGGCTCCCTCACTAAAAAACCTGAGTTTGTTTTCACTAATATTAAGTATGCCCTTTTTCATGAGATTCAAAATATGCTGACATACAAATACATATACCAACAAAAATAATACTACTATCAATTTAATTTTCATCCATAAAGCACCTAAAAGACCAGGGTTGTAATAAAGCATTAATAAACCAAAGGTTGAGGCTAAAAAAACTGATGGCCAAATAATGATATTCATTACTCTCTCTGACATAAGAAGAAACTGTTTTTGAAGAATTTTTTTCTCATTATCAACTCTGTTCTCTGCCTCTTTAAAGTAAATAAACATTCTTCCTAAATAGAATAAACCAGCAAACCAACAAATAACAAAAATTATATGGACAGCCTTAATAGATAAATAACTCATAACCTTCTTTTTACCCAATTACAAATTACCTCTGACCACTGATCTCTATCGTTTAAGCATGGAATATAATGGAACGACTCCCCTCCTGCATCTAAAAATTCTTCCTTGCCCTCCATAGCAATTTCTTCTAAAGTCTCAAGACAATCAGTGACAAATGCAGGTGTTATAACAACCAATTTTTTTTTACCTTCTTTTGGAAGTCTTTCAAGCTCAGAATCAGTATATGGTTTTAACCAAGGCTGAAGTGGCAATCTTGACTGAAAAGCATTACTATATTTTTCTTCAGGAATTTTAAGCTTTTTTACTATTAACTCGGTAGTCTTAAATACCTGATGTCTATAGCATTTTTTATGGACCTCTGAGTTAACTGAACAACAGCTTTCTACTTTCAGACAATGACTTTTAGTAAAATCAGAAATTTTAATATGACTTTCAGGTATACCATGATAGGAAAACAAAATATGGTCATATTCTATTCCTTTTAAATTTTCAGAAATACTATTGCACATGACATCTATATACTGTTTTTCATCATAAAAAGGAGGAATTATGGTTTGTTTCAATTTAGGGAAATGAGCATTAATTTCTTCATTAACTTTTTCTACAACAGTTTCATATGAAGACATTGCATAATGAGGGTATAATGGCAATACAATAACTTCAGATACTCCTTTATCTACTAATCTTTTCAAACCTTTATAAATGGAAATCGATCCGTATCTCATTGCTAAGGATACTGGTATATTAACACCTTTCTCTACTTTATTAAAAAGTTTTTTTGATAAAACGATTAATGGAGAACCTTCATCCCACCAAATTTTTTTATACGCTTTTGCAGATTTCTTTGGTCTAGTATTTAGTATGATGCCTTTTACTAATAACCATCGAAGAAAATAATTATATTCTATTACTCTTCCGTCCATTAAAAATTCATCTAAATATTTTTTCACGTCTTTTATGGACGTGCTGTCAGGTGACCCAAGATTTATCATCAATAGACCTTTCATAAATTAAATTGTTTTTGAGTATGTGCCTACTTTTTGTTTAACTAGGGGATCGAAGCGCATAGAAATATTTCTGGTAAATAATCTCCCACTTTTATGGATCGTGATCTTCTCTCCATCAATCTCCATTAAACCATCTTCAATAAAATCTTTAAAATTCGATGGGTCATACTCTAATATGCTTATTATCTCGTATAAAGGACAATTAAAATATTTAGCTACTTCGGAAAAATCAACATAATAATTGCACATAACAGCATTGATGACGTGTCTAATCACTTTCTCATTATAGCTCAAGGCATAACCTCGATAAACAGAGAGATTGTTTTTCTCAATATTACGAATATACTCCATTGTGTTTTTATGATTTTGACTGTATGCTGAATCTAATTGAGAAATTGCAGATGCACCAAAACCATACACTTGACCTGTAGTTTCCCTGGTACAATAACCCTGAAAATTACGATGTAATTTTTTTTCATTTAATGCGATTGCAAATTCATCATGAGGTTTTGAGTAATGATCCATTCCTACTGAGACATAACCAGCCTTTGTTAGTTGATCATACGAATTTTCGTACATTTTAGCCTTACTCTCGGGTGATGGAAATCCGATTTCTTCTAATATTTTTTGTCTAGGTAATACTGATGGAACATGAGCATAAGAAAATGTAACAATTCTATCAGTTCCTAAATTTATAGCTCTATCTATAGTTTTTTTAAAACTATCAACTGTTTGAAGAGGGAGACCATAAACTAAATCAATATTAGTTCCTGAGAATCCAGTATCTTCAATCTTTTTAACAATATCTTCCAAAGGTTTTTTTGATTCTCTTCGATTTATAGCATCCAGAACATCTTTTCTAAAATCTTGTATGCCAATTGATATTCTATTAAAGCCATATTTTTTTAAAAGTTCAATATGTCTAAACTCTAAGTGAGCAGGATTGCACTCAATGGCCATTTCATAATTTTGTGAGAAATTAAATCTTTCTTTTAATTTAAGTGTTATCCTCTCAATAAATTTATAGGAGATAGCATTTGGAGTTCCTCCCCCCCAGTGAACCTGAGTTAAATTTCTGTTTTGATCAATTCTATCTGCCACATAATCTATTTCTTTAATAACCGCATCTACATATCTTTCCAAGAAAGGACGTGAAAAACCTGTTTCAGTTGTACAGCCACAAAAATGACAGATTTGAGGACAAAACGGAACATGTACATAAATTGATATATTTTTTGGTTTCTCTGAATTTGATAATTCAATACTCTCAATATAGTTTTTATTTCCGTAACTCTCACTAAAAAAAGTGGCTGGTGGATATGAAGTATATCGTGGTCCTGACTCGTTATATTTTTTAACTAATTTTTTATAATTATCAATCATTATTTCCTATTCCAATTAGCTTCTTTTATCCATTTAACAACGTGCTTAACTTTTAAATAGTCAATGTCTGGTAAAAAACCATGTCCAAGATTGAATATCCAATCATAATTTTTTTCACCAAAATTTAATAAACCATTTAGATACATGTCAATCTCTTCATATGAAGAATAAAATAATCTGGGATTCATATTCCCCTGAATACCTACACTACTATCAACAACTTCTCTAGCATATTCAAGTGATAAATTCCAATCTATACTAACAAAATCACATATATCACTATTTATATACTTTAATCCATCATTAAAGTTTTTTGGAAAGAAAATAGTTGGAATATTTTTATCTCTGGCAACATCTAAAATCTTAACTGATAATGGAAGTATAATTTCTTTATACAAGTCGGAAGGAATAATACCACAATACGTTTCAAATAACTGAAAACAGTCTATACCGGCATCAATTTGACCTTCAACATATTGAATTGATGCCTCAGTTAACTTATCCAGAATTTTTATACTTTCTTTTTTGTTAGAATAAAAAAACTTTAATGCATTATTAAAACTTTTATCTTTTTCATTTCCTCTAAACATAAAGAGAAATGTTGTTAAAGGCCCACCGCAAAATCCAATCAATGGAGTTTTTTTATCATTTTTTTTAATCTCTTTTATATTACTATAAACATGATTAAGTTTAGAAGGATCAAATAATAAATCATTTACTTTATCATCTGCAATTGGATTATGAAATTTTGGTCCATTATCTGTAAATTCTAAATTCATACCTATTGATTCCGGTATAATTAATATATCTGAGAAAAGAATTGCAGCATCTACACCTAAATCATTTATAGGCATTAAAGTAACTTTTGATGCTAACTCTTTATTTTTCATTAAGTCATCGAAGCTATGACTTAATTTAAGTTTTTGGTAAGAGGGTAATATTCTTCCAGCCTGTCGCATAAACCAAATTGGGGGCCTACTGGTTTTTATTCCTGATAAAGTATCTAAAAATATAGAGCTCATTGTAAATTTTTTAAGGCGATTTTATTTGATTCAATTATTTTATTAATATCTCCATCAGATAAAGCAGTTGAAAAGAAACAACATTCATACTGTGAAGGCGGTAAGTATATACCCATATCTAACATATTCTTAAAATATCTTGCATACTGATCAGTATCACAATTTAGTGCATCGTCAAAGTTTTCAACTCTATCACTATCTGTAAAGAATAGTGTCATCATTGAACCGACTCTATTTATGATTGCTTTAGTGTTAGTTTCCTCAATATTTTTAATGAAGCCGCTATGAATTTTTGATGAGATTTTTTCAAGATTTTCAAACATATCTGAATTGAGTCTATTTAAGACAGATAAACCTGCATTCATAGCAAGTGGATTGCCAGATAATGTTCCAGCCTGATATACTGGACCCTTTGGTGCCAAAAAATTCATAATATCTTTTCGCCCTCCATATGCACCAACTGGTAAACCGCCACCAATTACTTTTCCAAGGGTTGTTATGTCTGGATGTACATTATAGATTTCTTGAGCACCTCCTTTTGCGACCCTAAAGCCGGTCATAACCTCATCAAAAATTAAAAGGCATTTATTTTTAGTGGATAATTCCTTCAATTGATTTAAAAATTTTTTGTTAGGCGGAACTAAACCCATATTCCCTGCGATTGGTTCAATAATTATTGCCGCAACTTTATCTTTATTTTTCTCTAGAATTTCTTCAACAGATTTATAATCATTGTGTTTAGCAATAAGCGTGTCTTTAGCAATGTTTTTGGTAACTCCTGGGCTATCAGGTAAACCGAGTGTTAAAGCTCCAGAACCAGCTTTAATCAAAAAGCTATCTCCATGGCCATGATAATTACCAGCAAACTTTATAATTAATTCTTTATTAGTAAATCCTCTGGCAAGTCTAATAGCGCTCATGGTAGCTTCAGTACCTGAGTTTACCATTCTAACAGATTCAATAGACGGAACCATTTCTATTATTTTTTTTGCCATCTCTGTTTCAATTAATGTTGGTGCACCATATGAGGTTCCTTTCTCAGAACTTAAATTAATAGAAGAAATTGTCTCTCTATCAGAATGACCAAAAATTAGCGGTCCCCATGAAGATACACAGTCTATATATTCATTTCCATCTATATCATATAACTTACTTCCTTTACCGCTTTCAAAAAAGACCGGATCACAATTTACACTTTTAAAAGCTCTAACAGGAGAGTTTACACCACCAGGAATAACCTCACAAGAATTCTTGAATGCTTCTTTACTTTTTTTATACATCTTTATTGAGTTTTTCAGCAATTTCTATTGCGTGATAACTAATGATTGCATTAGCTCCTGCTCTTTTCATAGATATTAATATTTCAAATATAATATTTACTCTTTCAACCCAATTATTATCTGATGCAGCTGCAACCATAGAAAACTCACCGCTAACATTGTAGGCAATAATTGGAATATTAAACTTCCTTTTTACTCTGCTTACAATATCGAGATATGATAGAGCGGGTTTAATAATCACAGCATCTGCTCCCTCATTTATATCTGACTCAACTTCCCTTAAAGCTTCTTCAGAGTTTTTATAATTCATTTGATATGTTTTTCTATCTCCGGAAGAAGGAGAGTTATTTGCGGCATCTCTAAATGGTCCATAAAATGCAGATGCATACTTAATACTATATGAGAATATTGGTGTTTTTTGGAAACCCTTCTCATCTAATGATTTTCTAATATTTAAAATCCTACCATCCATCATATCTGATGGAGCAATAACATCTGCACCTGCTTTAACTAAAGAAACGGCTTGTTTTGAGAGGTTTTTTACCGTTAAATCGTTATCGACATCACCGTCAACTATAGTGCCACAGTGTCCATGAGTAGTATATTGACAATTACATAAATCTGCAATAACTAAAAGTGAGGGATAATTTTTTTTTATATATTTTATGGCTTTCTGAACAATTCCTTCCGGGTTATGAGCAACCAACCCATGTTCATCTTTTTTATCTGGAACGCCAAACAATATTATACTTTTAATTTTACTTGAGATGATTTTATCTAAAATATCTTGTAGCTTATCTACCGAATATTGAAATTGACCAGGCATGGACTTAATTTCATTTTTTATATTGTTTCCATCGCAAACGAAAATAGGATAAATTAGATCCTCCACTCTCAGATGAACATCTTCTATCATATCTCGAATTATCGAGTTATATCTAAGCCTTCTCAGTCTAGTATTAGGGTAACTCATAATCAATTTATCTTTAGATTAGAAATTATTGTCTCTGCAACACCTTCATAACTTTGCATTTGAGAAGTAACTAAAGGTTCATATCCTCTTTCCTTAATAAAAGATGATGTAGTCTCTCCAATACTTATAATGGATGTTTTGTTTACATCGTACAAATTTTCAAATGATAAAAACCCAGACGGACTTGTAAAAACAGTATAGGTTTTTTCTTTTTTTAATAAAGTTTCCAAATTTTTATTCAACTCTTTAATAATCTCTGTTTTATAAGGAACAAATTTCGTTAAATAACATATCATTTTTAGATTTTCAAACAAGTAATTTTTTGCTAAATTTCCTTGAATAAGCATAACCTTTTTTGAGTTAAGCAATTTTATATTTTTTAAATCCTTATATAAATCACTTGAATAACTTCTTTTGGCACTATAAATAGGTTCAATATTATATTCATGAAGTGCTTTGTTAGTTTTAGAGCCTATACTTATACATTTTAATGAAGTTTTATTTTGGGATTTTACAGTATCCTTTTCAAAAAAAAATTTTACGCCATTTTTTGAAGTAAATATGAAAAAGTCATATTCATCTAATGAAAAGGAAACATCAGAGTTTAGTGCAGATATTTTAATCATGGGGTAATGAAAGGTTTTGATTCCCTTTTCATTTAATAAACTAAATCCATCTATTTCACCATCATTGGTCAAAATAACATTATAACTCATAATTATTATTTATAATGATCGAGTTTCGGCAAGAATTTTATCTCCACCACTATTTAATATTAAGTTAGCAAGATCTATGCCGATATTTACATTAGAGTTATACTCTATTTTAAGCTCTTTTGTTATACTTTCCATACCATTCATTGATAGAATAGTACCTTTTAAGGTTATTATATTATTTTCTATTTTGCAGTATGCACCAATAGGAGATGTACATCCCCCCATGAGAGTCTTTAAAAATAAACGTTCATGATAAACACAATTTCTAGTATTTTCATGGTCTAAACTTAACACGATATCTTTTACAGCACCTTCATTTCTTGTTTCAACAGCAATTGCACCTTGACCAGGTGCATTAAGCATTTGTTGTTCATTAAAATAATTTGAAACTCTATTTTTTAATTTTAGTCTCTCTAATCCAGCTGCCGCTAGAACTAAACCATCACAGTACCCATTATCTAATTTTTTTAATCTAGTGTCTATGTTACCTCTAATACTAATGACTTTTAATGTAGGATTTAATTTAAGAATTTGTGCTCTTCTTCTATTTGAGGAAGTAGCTATTATTGAGTTTGGTTTTATATCTTGGAAAGGGGTTTTATTAATAGAAAGGAATGAGTCCCTATGATCTGCTCGTCTTAATATTGCTGCATTAATTAATTTTGGTGTACTGTCAACAGGTAAATCCTTTAAACTATGAACAGCTATATCAATAGAGCCCTTTATTAGGTTATCCTGAATTTCTTTAACAAAATATCCTTTTTCAATTGATGATTCCAGTGGTTCATTTAAAAATTTATCTCCTTTTGTTACTATTTTTTTTAAATCGAATGAGTAATTAGGATAAAGACTTCGAAGTTTTTTTAAGACAAGATTGGTTTGGAATAATGCTAATTTACTTCCCCTTGTTCCTAAAATAATTTTCCTACTCTTCATTAAATATTTTTTTAATTACCTCTAAAGCTTTTTTATCTCTTCCATTATTACTTGCAACTCTAATTTTTTTTACTAGGTGATCTGACAGTTTATTGTAAACTCTATTTATTTTGATATTAATATTTTCATCATTGGTTTTTTCAATAGATGGTTTAATATTCATGTTATTTTCAATTAAAATTTTAATTTTCTTTTTAATAGAAAGAATTGAAGGTCTCAATTGTCTTGAGTTAGCCCACTCATCGAACTCCAATAAAAAACTATCAATGATTTTTTGGGACTTATCAATCTCTGCTTTCCTTTTATTATAATTTTTATTTACTATATCTTTTAAATTATCAATATTAATTAACTCTATACTTTCTATCGATGAGATGTTTTCATCTATGTTTCTGGGGACGGAAAGATCAATAAATAATGTGTTTTTATTTTTTTTAGTATCATATGATTTGTTTATATCCTCCTTTGTGATTAATGGCTTATCAGATGATGTTGAAAAAACAATTACATCCACCTTATTTATTTCACTTAACATTTTCTTAAAAGGAAGAGTTTCAAGGTCATATGTCTCCGCAAACCTTTTACCTTTTGCTTCAGTTCTATTTGTTATTAAAATTTCCTTAACATCTTTCTTTAGAAGGTGTTTGACAAGAAGTTGCGAGGTTTCCCCTGCGCCTACACACAGAATTTTTGTGTCTTCTAATTGATATTTTGTTGAAATCATCTCTACCGCTGCGTAGCTTACAGAAACAGCTCCCTTACCAATATCTGTATTGGACCGAACATATTTTCCAGTCTCAAATGATTTTTGAAACATTCTTTCTAAAATAGGACCAACGACATTATTTTCTTTAGCAAAATAAAATGCATCTTTTAACTGGTCAACAATTTGGAATTCACCAATTATCATAGACTCCAAACCAGATATTAACCTAAACAAATGTCTTGAGACATCTGATGAGCCCATTTTAGTAGAAACATATGGAGAAAGACCCTCTGGATATTTTTTGAATTTTACTAAACATTTCATTATTAGATGGAAAATTTTATTTTCCTCTCCGACATGATTTTCATATTCATAATATATCTCAGTTCTATTACAAGTAGATAAAATAATCAAACCTTCTACTGGACACTCAGAGGATAACAAATCAAAAAACTTCATTTTTTCAGAATCCTGAAAATAAAATTTCTCTCTAACCTCAATAGGTGAGGTTTTAAAATTTATGCTAATAAGACCTATCAAATCAAAATTTTTCCAAAAGTAAATCTAAATCGCTTGATGAAAGAATAAATGATGAATAAATTTTGAGACGTGCAGCACAGCGAAAAACAATTTAGACAAAATCTAAATATTTTCTGTGTATAAATTAATACAAATTCAAAAAAGATATAAAAAAAAGAAGTTTATTTGGAATTATTCTAAATAAGAAATATAATTGCAAAAATTAATTAAAAAATTATACCGTAATGAAAAATTTTAAACAAATATTAGTTATGTTTTTGGGGGTGTTTTTATTCGCCTGCGAAGACGAAGTAGTAGACCCTATTATAACCGTTACACCTCCAGCAACATATACGTTTGAAAGAGGTGGACAAACTACAGTTTCATATAGTGGTCAGTCAGCAAGACTTGAAATGGCTGGAGAATTAAGCGTATGGCTTAATACACCTACAAAAACTGCTGCTGAATTAGATGAAATGTTTAATAGCGGAACAGGTTTTGGTAACCCTGGTCTTGCGGCATCTGGTAAAAAGTTAGGAAACAAAACAGCTTCAAGCTCGATAGCTTCTTCAACAGTAAAGCCTCAATTTGATGCTTTAATTACTGATGTAACATCTAATGTTTTTCCTAATGTTGCTAATGATGCATCTGCAGGAACTCCTGGAACTTATACTGATCCTGGTGGGAGAACAGTAATAATTAATGGGAAGGGACACGAAATCAATCAATTATTTACTAAAGGGTTAATGGGAGCTTTAGTTTGTGATCAGATTATTTGGGGATACCTTTCAAACAGTAAACTTGACGCCGGAACAAATGTAGCTGATAATGATGCTGGAACTTTAGTGGATGGCAAGAATTACACTACTATGGAGCATTATTGGGATGAGGGTTTTGGTTATCTTTATGGTTTAGATACCGATATCACGAATTCTTCAATAGAAGGCCCAGATGTTTTAGTTAGCAAATACTTGAAAAAGGTAGATGGTTCAAGTTTACCAGGCATCGCTCAAGAAATATATGATGCATTTAAGCATGGAAGAGCTGCAATAGTAGCTGGTGCTTATGATGTCAGAGATGAGCAAGCTGAAATAGTTAAAACTAAATTATCTCATATTATCGGGAGAAAGGCTGCTGATTATTTAAATAGTGGCGCTGATAAAATAGAGGCTGGAACTTGGGCAGATGCTCACCACGCATTATCTGAAGGGTGGGGTTTCATACTAAGCCTTCAGTTTACTAGAAATCCTGAAACTGGTTCACCATATTATTCTAATGCTGAAGTAAACTCAATGTTGTCTGATATTGATGACTTTTGGACTGTTACCCCAGCTAATTTAAGAACTATGGCTTCAGGCATAGAATCAAAATTCGGATTTTAGGATCATTATTCTAAACATAGTTTAATAAAAAAAGTCTAGTGATAAATAAATCCCAACCAGTGTTGTTTTTCGGCACTGGTTTTTTTAGTTTGCGGTATAATTTAGAATTATTATAAATAATGAGAAAATATTTTTTTACCATATTGATTGTTTTTGGGTTAATTACCTCATGTAACGAGAGTCTAGATTCAATTGACACTGGTCCTACATTTGACAGAGCTTCACTACTAGAAAATTGGTTTACGAATCATATAAATCCTAGTTACAATAACTTTTCTAACGAACTCTCCCAATTAAGTTCAAAAGTTTTAGATGCAAAAAACAATGGAGTAAATGAAATTAATTTAGAAGAATTAAGAAATTCTTTTCACCAAACTTATAAAGCTTGGCAGTACGTAGAGATGTTCAATATTGGAAAAGCTGAGGAAACATATTATAGCTCAACCATGAATATCTATCCAGTTAATACCGCTAGAGTAGAATCAAACATAAACTCAGATAATTATGATTTGAATAACGCAAATAATTTTGCCGCACAAGGATTACCTACAATGGGTTACCTTCTTTATGGAATCGGCTCATCAAAGTCAGAAATTATAGATAAGCTAAATAACACGAGTTATATTAATTATTTAATGTCCATAACAAATCAAATGACAATTAATACTTCTGCTATTATAAACGACTGGGAAACCTATAAAAGTGAATTTTTGAGCTCTACCGATAACACGGCAACTTCAGCTGTTAATATGATGGTGAATGACTTCATTTATTATTACGAAAAAGGATTTAGAGCAAATAAATTTGGAATACCAGGCGGTGTGTTTTCATCAACTCCAATACCCGAAAATTTAGAATCACATTTTTCTGGATCATCAAAAGAGTTATCTCTTGAAGCAATGTCTGCAATTAAAGCATTTTTTATTGGGAAGCATGCACTAAATGGGACGACTTACAGTGGTTCAAGCTTAAAGTCTATAATTTTAGAACTAGATCAGAACTTAGGGCAGAATAATCTAGCCACTAGAATTTCTGATAAGTTAGATGAAGCAATAGAAAAAATTAATGATCTTGACGAGAACTTCTATAATCAAATTCAAAATGATAACAATAAGTTTTTGCAAACATACGACGCCATTCAAGAAGTAGTTGTTCTATTAAAAGTTGATATGTTACAGCTTTTAAGCATTAATGTTGATTATGTGGACGCGGACGGTGATTAGAAATAGTCTGTCTGACAAAATATTAAATTACACCAGAGAATATAGCCAGGCATCTACCCTTGCCTTCTTTAGAATAGGGTTCGGTCTTTTAATGTGCTATAGCATCATAAGATTTTGGAGTAAAGGTTGGATTGAGGAGCTGTACTTACTTCCTAGTTTTCATTTTTCATATTATGGCTTTGAGTGGGTAAAACCAGTAGGAGAGTATACATATTTTATATTTATTCTCTGTTTTGTGAGCTCACTTTTAATTACAGTGGGATATAAATATAAGATT
>CEUN01139817.1_pt1 | contig 11855 bp, 12 predicted proteins | sample 361501 | NCBI WGS metagenome assembly CEUN01 (sample SAMEA2622801, study PRJEB7988) | marine metagenome | biome: marine biome (ENVO:00000447); feature: marine epipelagic mixed layer (ENVO:xxxxxxxxx); material: "saline water (ENVO:00002010), including plankton (ENVO:xxxxxxxx)" | depth 120 m | reverse complement strand
GCTGCCGCGCTCGACAACGGCCTCGATCTTCCCGATGCCTTGCGCTGCGGCGTGGTTGCCGGTTCGCTCGCCTGCCTCGAACATGGCGCCATGCCGGCCCTGCCTGATGCCGCTGCGGTCGATGCAAGGCTCAGTGAGGTCGCGCCCGCAAAGAGAGTGTGAGCGCCTGACGCTCTAGAGCGTCATCAACCTCAACGCTTCGATCAGGGCGGTGGGGCGGACTTGGTTGGTGTCGATGTAGTGGGTGTGGCGTGGGGTGCGCTTAGGCGTCGTGGTCGTGGCCTTCACATCGATCAGGGGAAGTTTGTGGGCTTCGGCTTCGGCGCGCAGGCGCTCGTTGAAGCGTTCGATGATGCCCAGGAAGGCCAATCGGTCGTCGGTCAGCAACAGACTTGTGTTGACATTCGACATCGGCGGAGTCTGGAGCCACAGAGTCCAGCCGCGCCGCTCGGCCTCGGCCATGACGAAGGCGACATAACGCGGCACCAGGTCGTCGACCAGGGCGCGCCAGTCACGTGCGGGGTTGTTGCGCACAACCCGCATGATGCCTTCCTTGTAGCGACAGTCGAGCTCGCCATATCCGGCAACCACGGTGCTGCTGGCCGGAATGCCGTCGGCGGCGGCTTGGAAAAAACTGCGATAGGGACTCGGTTCGTCGCGCACCAGATGCCAGGCCTTGCAGCCGAAGGTGAAGTGGCTCTTTAAGCGTGTCATCACGCCTGCGACGGGCAGGGTGAGGTTGGCGGCGGTCAGGACATGGCTGTCGCCGATGACATGGAAGGTCTGTTCGGCCTCCCGGCCATAGGAATCCGGGTTGTCACGACGCCATGACAGGAGACCGTCGAGGATGGCGCCATAGACGATGAAGACCGAACGGTTGGGTGCATCGATAGCGGCGTTTCCGGCCAGCGGCTGCGCCTCGATCAGCATGTCCCCGCAACGCTGCGGGTCGTTGTCGAGCCAGGCTGCGATCGCCTTGACCATGGTTTCGCCGAACCGCTGCGTCGGATGGATGGCAGGTGTCAACGCCATCAATTCATTGATCCTGCCCAGTCCGAAAAGCGACAGCGCCTGGTGGTGGTTCGGATCGATGCCGGCCTTGCCGGCCCGGCGTGCCTCGGCCATCAACCGGGCGCTTTCCCCGATTTCGCCGGTGCGATAGGTCAGCGCACCCAGAAGCTGCTGGGCGCCGGTCAGGTCGGGCTTGAGGGTCAATGCCTGTTCGGCTGCGGCCATCGCCTCGGTGCGCCGCCCCATCGCGTCCAGCAACACACCTTCCTGAAGGTGGCCAACGGGATCGTGCGGGTTCAGCTCCCGCGCCTTGCGCTGGGCGTCGAGTGCGGCTTCCAGATTTCCGGTTCCGCGCAACACCTCGGCGCGCGACCGCACCACCTCCGGCTTGTCGGGATGGCGGCTCTCGAGCTCATCGAGAATCGCAAGGGCACCGCCGGAATCGCCATCCTGATAGGTCACGATTGCCAGCATGCAATGGGCCCTGATATGCGACGGTTCGATGCGGCAGACATCACGCAGTACCTTCGCGGCCTCGCCCCGCGCGCCTGCGCGCAGGTGGCTCATGGCCGTCTGGATCATGGAATCGGTAATCGCCATGGCGGGTCAGTCTCGGGGCCGGTGGACCGTCACGCCTGCTGTTCGTCGCCGCGCCGGCCGAACAGCATCGTGACGTTGATGCGGCGATTCTCGTAACCCGGTTTGAAGGTCAATGCACCCGTTTCGTGGAACAGGTCCGAATTGAACAACATGGCACGATTCTGGCGGTGCGGCACGGTAACCGGGCGGGCGCCCACCTCATCCAGGAAGGCGCGTACGGCGGGTGTGTCGCGGTTGTAACGGGCGAAGTCCCAATCAAGCGGCGCTTCCTTGTCCCAGACCACGAGACCACCGCCGTCCGGATCCAGGTTGGCATCATCGGGGGTCAGCCAGAAGTTGACGTTGATCGCAGCCGCATCGGCATGCATGCGGATGCCCGAAAGCCGGCTGTCGTATTTGAACCCCCAGGTCTTGCGGAGGGCGTGCGGGCCCACGACACCAGGCATGGCACGACGCAGTTCCTCGGCGATCTGCAGGATCAGCGGGCAGGAGAAGCCCTCTTCCTGGAATGCACCGAGATAGCCGTTGTCGTAGCGGAACTCATACCAGATCGTAGATTCCAGGCAGAAACGGCGCAGGGCGTCCAGGGCTTCGGGTGTCAGCAGACCATCGGCCCAGGCGATCCCCGGAGCATGATCGCGATACATCGCCTCGGCAGCGGCCCCGTCGAAATCAGGGGACACCGCAGGACCATCAAGGGCCGCACCGGGATCGCGATGGACAAGCCGGTTGTAGAACGGCGCCAGGGTCGGGCTGGCGGCAAGCGGCAGCGGCACCATGTGGGTATCGGCCTCCGGTGTGCCAAGCGCGTCGAGAGCGGCTTCGTGGGCCGTGATGGTTTCGTCGTATTGCGGCGGCAGAATGTCGCGCCTGCGCAGGTAACGGAGCTGCTCGATATCGTGTTCCAGCTTGGTGCGGCTGGTCATGGTCAGGCCGCGTTCTCCGTGCCGCTGGACGCCGATCTTCCGGCGCAGGGCATGGGAGCGGTCATAGGCAGCGAAGCCGTCGGTGACTTCACCCAGGTCGACGAGTGTGTTGCCGAGGTTGTGCCAGGCCGGGGCCTGATCGGGATCGAGCTCGACCACCTTGCGCAGGTGGTCGCGCGCCTCCTCGAAGCGCTCGAGCCGATGCAGCGCCGTTCCCAGATTGTAGCGCACGGCCTTGTTCTGGGGGTCTGTGGCCACCGCGGGTTCGAGCAGCGTGACGGCCTCTGCCGCATCACCGTGCTGGGCCAGAAGTCCGGCCAGGTTGCTCGCCAGGCCGGGGTGACCCGGAAGGGCCTGTGCCGCATCGCGCAACACGGTGATGCAACGGCCCCAATCGGCCTGATTGCGATAGAGCGATGCCAGAGCCAGCCATGCGTCGGGAAGCTGCGGGTTGTGACGCAGGGCGGCGTCAAGATCGGACGCCGCGCCATCGAGCTGGCCCAGGCGCAGGCGCGCCGCACCACGACTGGCCAGAGCATCGGCGCGTTCGTCGCCGCCTTCCAGAAGGGTGTCGAGCTCGCGCACGCCGCCGGTCAAATCACCGGACTGAAGCAGCATCAGGGCCAGGGCGTAGCGGCTGTTGCCGTCCTGGGGTGCTGCTTCAACCAGAGAACGGCAGGCACTCAGGGCACCGGCGCGGTCGCCGCCCTGGAAACGTTGCACGACAGCCTGAAGCTGCGCGGGATCTGTGGCCTGTGGTGTCTGCACGCGGGCACTATGCCCGCTTGCTTCAGCGCGGAGCAAGCCAAACAGCAGCCAGTTGCCGAGATGTCGTCAGGCCAGGTCGGCGGCCAGTGACCCGCGCGTGGCGCCGATGATCAGGGCGCTATGGCTGTAGTTCTCGTGTTCGATGTCGACGCAGGCGCGCACGTCGCCATTCTTGAACGCGGCCGCTGCGGCGTCATCGAAGTTGAAGACCAGGAAGTGCACGCCGCTGGTCTTGCCGTCCGATGTGTTGCGCTCGGTCTCCTGCAACGGTTCGGCGCGGACGGTGTGTTTGCCGGCACGCAGCACGATCTTCTCGTCAATCCAGCCGAGCTTGCGCAGGGTCGTGTTGCGTCGTTTTTCGTCGTCGATCTCGATCATCATGGTGCAGCGCAGGTCGCGGCCCTGCGGGATCAGCGGGTTGTAGGCCTCGAGCTCGTCGGCAATCTGCTCTTCGCCACCCTTCTCGATGTAGAGCATCTCCTGAATCTGGTGCCACATGGTGTCGCGGTTTTCGAAGTAGAACGACACGAAGGGGCCGACATCGATGCGCCGGTTCTGCTTGATCGCGCGCACGGTCTGACGGTGTTCCTTGCGCTTGGCGGTGTAGTCGTCGAGCGGGATGATGTCGTCGCGGGTCAGCGTCGTCATGGGTCTCTCCGTCAGGCGCCCGGCAGGCCGAAGGCGCGGGCGATGAGCTGAATGGGTGTTGAAGCGGCAGGCGGGGGCGTCTCGCGCCCGCTGGTGTCCTCAACACCCTGATGAATGTGAAGCGCGGCCAGTGGACATTCGGACACCACGTAGCCGGAGCCGTCGGGGTCGTGCTTGGCGGCATGGCGGAAGACTGGCTTGCCGACCTTCATGCCGAGCTCGAAGTTGCCCTTCTTGATGCCCCAGGCGCCGCCGTGACCCGAGCACCGCTCGACCACGTTGACCTTGGTCTCGGGGATCAGGCGCAGCATCTCCGCGGCCTTGGCCCCCATATTCTGGGCGCGGGCGTGGCAGGCGATATGCAGTGTGACCGGCACCTCGATCGCGTCCATGCCGTCGACAAGGCCCTCGTTCTTGGAGATTTCCATGACGTACTCGCTGACATCGCGGGTCGCCTCGGCAAGACGCTTCACGTCGGGATCATCGGGCACAATCAGCGGCCACTCGAACTTCATCATCAGCGCGCAGCTCGGGACCAAGGTGATCACGTCCCAGCCCTTGTCGACATAGGGCAGAAGCGCGGCAGCAACCGTCTTAGCGCGCCTGGTCACCTCTGCGAGATCGCCCTGTTCCAGCTTGGGCATGCCGCAGCAGGCCGGGTGGACAAGCTCGGTCTCAACACCGTTGTGGGCGAGAACGTGGCGTGTCGCCTCGCCGATTGCCGCGTCGTTCCAGTTGGAAAAGCAGGTCGCATAGATCACGGCCTTGCGGCCATGTGCCGGGGCGGCTGTGTTCGGCTGGACCGGATCGGCCTTGGCGCTGGCCACGAGACTTTTGGCGTTGAAACGCGGCAGTTCTGCCCGGGCATCGATGCCGGCAACCTTTTGCATCACTGGACGGGTCAGGCTGTTGCCGTTCCTGCAGGCCCAGTTAGCGATCGGTGAGAAGGTCGTGCCCAGCTTTCCGTTGGCGTCGGTGTCGGCAATTTTCTTGTCGATGAAGCCGACCTCGCCGCGCTGGAACTCGGCCGCGCGGGCCCGCAGCATCAGATGCGGGAAGTCGAGATCGAACTCGTGCGGCGGGACATAGGGGCACTTGGTCATGAAACACATGTCGCACAGGGTGCAGGCGTCGGTGACCGGCTTGAAATCCTTGCTGTCGACCGTGTCGAGTTCACCCGATTCGGATTCGTCGATCAGATCGAACAGCTGCGGGAAGCTGTCGCAGAGATTAAAGCAGCGGCGGCAGCCGTGACAGATATCGAAGGTGTGGCGCAGCTCGGCGTCGATCTTGTCGGGGTCGGTGAAATCGGGGCTCTGCCAATCGATGACGTGGCGGGTCGGCGCATCCAGGCTGCCTTCACGTGCGGTCATGATGTCATCTCCGGTGCGGGCAAGGCGGCAGGGTTCGCGCAAACCCGTGGATTCGCGGCGTCAGCCGGCCAGCCATGAAAGAGAAAGGGGTGGCGGGGACCCTGCGCGCTGCAGGCTCCCCAGTCGGATCAGTCGTCGAGGGTGTCCAGAGCCTTCTGGAAGCGCCCGGCGTGGCTCTTTTCAGCCTTCGCCAGAGTCTCGAACCAGTCGGCGATCTCGTCGAACCCTTCGTCACGGGCCGAACGCGCCATGCCCGGGTACATGTCGGTGTACTCGTGCGTCTCGCCGGCAACGGCGGCCTTCAGGTTGTTTTCGGTCGAACCGATCGGCTCGCCGGTGGCCGGATCACCGGTCTCCTCGAGGAACTCGAGGTGGCCGTGGGCGTGACCGGTCTCGCCTTCAGCGGTCGAGCGGAACACGGCGGCTACGTCGTTGTAACCTTCAACGTCGGCCTTCTGTGCGAAATAGAGGTAGCGGCGGTTGGCCTGGCTCTCGCCGGCGAACGCGGCTTTCAGGTTTTCTTCGGTCTTGGTGCCAGCAAGCGACATCTGTTGTCTCTCCCTTTGTCCCGCTGCTCCCTTTGAGCGGCGGTCTCCGTTGGTCCCAACTATGGAGCACCGGGCGCTCCATTCTCCTTACTTAGAATTCTTCTAAGAAGGTTTCAAGGGACCGGCCGAAAATCTCCGGCCGGTCCTGTCAGCGCCCTTGGGGCGCGACCCTGATGACAATATCGACAGCGTCGATCGTGGTGCCGGCCGGCGGCACCGGCAGATCACCCACGGCCACGCTGTCGGGCGGAATGTCCGTCAGCTCCTGGCTCTCGATGTTGAAGAAGTGGTGGTGCGGGCCCGTGTTCGTATCGAAATAGGCGCGGCCGGAATCGACCACAACCTCGCGTAGCAGGCCCGCTTCGGTGAACTGGTGCAAGGTGTTGTAGATCGTGGCCAGCGACACCTGGATGCCGTCCTGGGCAGCTTCGCGGTGAAGGACCTCTGCGGTGACGTGGCGGTTGCCGTCACGGAACAGAAGCTCCGCCAGCTCCTCGCGCTGCCGGGTCGGGCGCATGCCCGCGGCGCGCAATCGCTCGTGCAAGGCCTCGGGCGAATAGATCTCTGTTTCGTTCATGGTCAAAATATGTTGCCGCTATCTGGAATTACTATAAATAAAGGCTGAAAATCCGACAAGACGGTATCGTCAGGATCCGCCGGACTGCCGCATCGCCGCCACGGTCCGCGCGACCCCTTCCTCGAGGCTGATGCCGTGGAGCGGTCCGATCAGCCCTTCCAGAACCGAGGTGTCCGCCGGAGCGGCTTCACGGAAACTCTCGCTGTCGGCCGGATCAACGCGGCAGTCGGGGATGGCCTGGCGCAGAGCAGCCAGGAAATCCTCGTCGTTGGTGTTGGTGGTCGTGATGTCGCTGGCGTGTGCGCCCTCAATGGGCGTGGTGGCGCAACGTACGAAGGCATCGGCGACCTCTTCGACATGCTCCACGCGGTGATTCCAGCGGGTCGGCAGTGTGTGCTCACGCCCGGCCACGGCCTCGGTGATCGCTGCATTCACAAAGGCGGTGGCTCCGGCTTCCCGGCCCGGCCCATAAACGATGGCCGGCCGCAGGCCGATGCTGTGGGTGCCGCGCTCGTGATGGCGCACGGCCGAGAACTCCTCGCACCAGCGCTTGTAGCTGCCGTAGACCGTGGTTAGCGTGCCGTCGCCGCGACGGGCGGTCGCAGCTGCCGAGCTTGCATAAACGACCTGATCGCAGCCCACGGCATGCGCGGCTTCAAAGATGTTGATGTGGCCGATCACATCGATCAGGGCGCCAGTCACCGGCGTGTCGCGGCAGACGGGAATCAGCACGGCAGCGAGATGGATCACCCTGTCAGGACGCGCCGCTTCAAACAGCGCTTTGACGGTATCAGGATTGGCGATGTCTCCGGCATGCCAGGTCACCCGTGAGGCGGCCTCGTCACCGGCATTGGCGCGCAGCTTGCGGTCGTCGGCCTCCCGGTCGAAGGCGGTCACAGACCAGCCCAGCTCAAGGAGCTGTTTGGCGACCCAGGATCCGATGAACCCCGCCGTCCCCGTCACAATGATCGAACCTGTCATCACACCCTCCGCGTGGCCGTCCGCTCTAGCATGGCGAAACCGGCTACCAAAGCCTGCACAGCCGGGTCATGATCACGCCATGAGCAGACTCTCCGACAGTTTCCTGAACGAACTCCGGTCGGTTCTTGGTGAGACCGGCCTGCGCTGCGACGGTGTCGCCGTCACCCTCGATCCCGGTATGGATGCCGGCAATCTCGGTGCCGGTGTGGTCGCACTGCCGGCGAGCAGGGACCATATGCAGGCTGTTGTGCGCCTTTGTGCCGAGCATGCGGTTGCCATGGTGCCACAGGGCGGTCGTACGGGACTCGCGGGCGGCGCGGTCTCGCAGACGGGCCAGCTGATCGTCGCCACGGCACGGCTGAACCAGCCGCTGGAAATCGACGCAGCGGGTGGCACCGCGCTGGTCGGCGCCGGTGTGCCGCTCTCTGCTTTGCAGGAGGCCGCCGCCGAGCATGGCTTGTCGCCCGGGATCGATCTCGCCGCGCGGGACAGTGCCACAATCGGCGGACTGATCGCGACCAACGCGGGCGGCATCGAAGCCTTTCGATTCGGCACCATGCGCCACCGGGTTCTGGGGCTGGAGGCCGTGATGGCCGACGGCGGCGTGGTCGATGATCTCAAGCGCGTTGTGAAGGCGAACGAAGGTTACGGCATCTCGCAGCTCCTGTGCGGCGCTGAGGGCACCCTAGGCATCATCACCCGCGCCGCGCTCAAGCTCGTGCCAAAGGATCCGGATCCGGCGACCGCGCTCGTCGCCTGCTCCACCGCGGGCGATGCCCTAGCGCTGTTCCACCGTCTGCACCAGGCCCCGGGCTCGACCCTGCTGGCGGCGGAAATCATGTGGCCCGATTTCGCCCGTGGGGTCGCGCGCAACCTCAAGCTTGACGCGGTGGTCGACTTCGCGCCGGACCATCATGTCTATCTGCTGGTCGATCTTGCCGCTGCCGACAACGCCCAGGAGCGACTCGAGGAGGCCCTGGCCGATGCCCTGGAGGCGGGCGAGGCGGCCGATGCCGTGTTTGCCAAGAGCGGCGAGGACCGCCGCCGCATGTGGCTGGTGCGCGAGGAGAGCTTCGAGGCCGACAAGACTATGCCGCACGGCTTCTGGTACGATATCTCGGTCCCCCACGCCTGCCTGCAGGACTACACCGATGCGCTGTTCCAGCGTATGGCAGCCATTGATCCCGCACTGGTGTTGTTCATGTTCGGCCATCTGGGCGACGGCAACCTTCATCTCACGGTGACCAAGGGTGAACCGATGGAAGAGCTGCATGACCGGGTCAACGCCGCCCTGTTTGATGGGCTGGTGGAGGCCGGCGGGTCGTTCAGCGCCGAACACGGCATCGGTCTTGAGAAGCGTTCCTATCTCCGGCACTACGGTTCTGGCGGAAAGCTCTCCGCCATGGACTCCGTCAAGTCCGCGCTGGACCCCCAGGGTCTGATGAATCCCGGCAAGGTGCTGTGATGCATCCTGCCACCATGGAGGAGACCAACGATGAGCGCTGATCCCGCGATCCAGGCCCTGCTCGATGCCGACGAGATCGTTTCGGACTGGAAGACCATCGAGCAGCACGAGACCGACACCTTCGCCAGGCGGCCCATGTCCTGGCGCTGGGTGTCGGTGAGATGACATCCCTGCCAGTCCAGACCGTGTCGAACGGCAGCCACTACGTTCTGAACTACGGCTACGACCGCGTGCGGGTCATCGCGCCACTGCGGGTCGGCCATCCCTTCCGCTATCGCACCAGGATTGTCGACGCCAGGCCCAAGGGCGAGAACGCCCATGTCATCAAGGTCAGCACCACCGTCGAGGTCCAGGGCCGCGATACGCCGTTCATGGTCTACGAGGGCCTGATCTACTGGGCTCTCAATCAGGACATGGCTGAACCCGAAACGGCTGTATGACGCCGTGACCATGCTCGACACATCGGCGGCCTGGCGCCGTCAGCGCGAAACGGTCTTTGCCGAGCAGGCGCCGGAGTCGCTTGGCGCGTTGCTGGACCGCGCGGGTGCTGAGCACGGCGACGCTGTCGCGATTGATCTCTTCGAACGGGGCACGACCATGAGCTATGCGCAGTGGCGTGACCGCTCCCTTCGCCTAGCGTCGGGGTTCGACCGGCTCGGGATCAAGCGGGGCATGCATGTCGGTGTGTTGTTGCAGAATGTCGTGGAGTTTCCGTTGACCTGGCTGGCGCTGGCGCGTGTTGGTACCGATCAACCCCCGCTACACGCCGACCGAACTCCACTATGTCATTACGGACGCAGACATCCATCACATGGTGATAGGGCCGGAGTCGGTCGACAAGATCGCCGAGGTTCGCACGACCTGGCCAGAGACCGGTCTGCAGGCAGTCATGGTTGCGGGCGATGATCCCAGACCACCGGACACCCTGAGCTGGAACGCGGGGAGGCCGCATTTGCGCCGTCCGAATCGGTGGCCCAATCGGACCTCGCCTCGATCCAGTACACTTCGGGCACCACCGGCTTCCCGAAGGGCTGCATGCAGAGCCACCGCTTCTGGCTGGTCTTTGGTTTCAACCAGCATGTCATGCCCGAGGTGTTCACGACGGGCGGCATCCTGGGCGAGTCGCCCTTCTTCTATCTCGATGCCCTGCTGATGACCTCCCGCAGCCTGTTTCAGGGTGCGACGCTCCATCAGGCCGAACGCATGAGCCTGCGCAAGCACGGCGGACGCCTGGTCGACACGCAGTGTGAGTGCGCCTTTGCACCGGTGCTGGCCGATGAGCTGGGCCCGGAAGAATCGCAGCACAACATCAAACTGTTCATCTGCGTCGCAGGCTCACCGGCCGAGAACGCCGCGATCGAGGGCCGGTTCAGTGCGCCTGTGCGCGAGCTCTACGGGATGACCGAGGTGGGCATCGCGCTCGGCGTGCCCTACCGGGTCGATGATCCCGCGATCATCGGCACCTGCGGCATTCCCATCCGCTCTACGAGACCAGAGTGGTCGATGATCAGGGCCGGGACTGCCCGCCCGACACGCCAGGCGAGCTCTGGATCCGGGGACCCGGCATCATGGAGGGGTACTGGAACAAGCCCGAAGTCAACGCGACGAGCTTTTCAGACGGATGGTTCCACACCGGCGACCTCTTTTGCAGAACCCCGCAGGGCTACTTCCGCTAAGTCGGCCGCTTCAAGGACATCATCAAACGCACCGGCGAGAACGTCTCAGCGGTCGAGGTCGAGACTGTGATGCGCCAGTTCTCCGACATCGACGAGGTCGCCGTGATCCCGGTCAAAAACCGAGTCCGGGGCGAGGAGGTCAAGGCCCTCATCACCCTGCGACCGGGCCGCGATGCCACCGCGTTCGACTACGCCAGGCTCCATGCCCACTGCGCCGAACACGTCGCATCGTTCAAGATCCCGCGCTACATCGAGATCGTCACCGCGTTCGATCACACGCCGTCCGAAAAGATCAAGAAGAACGAGCTGGTCGCCGGCAACTGGGACTACACGATTCCGGGCACGGTCGAGACCGGGAACGACAAACAGACCTGAAGCCTGCCGAGATGCCTACTGGCCGGTCTGGAGCCGTTCCATGAGCTGGGCCACGGTCGGCACGAAGCCGTCGGCGTACCAGGAGTCGGAGGCAAAGCGGAAGGCGTTGTGGCCGGCGAACATCAGCTGGGTTTCGATATCGTCAGAATGGCTGATGGTCTGCAGGGTCTTCTGGATGCAGTAGCTGCGCGGATCGGGCTTGCGGCCCGTGGTGCCGCCCTCGTCCGCCTTCCAGTTCGAGAAGCGGCACTGGCTCAGGCAGCCCATGCATTCGATCTGATCCTTGCGGATCTGCCGCGATTTCTCCGGCGTAACGAAGACGATGGTGGAATCCGGTGTCTTGAGCTGTTCGGTGAATCCTGCCGCGACCCAGGCTTCGACATGCTCAAGGTCGTGTTCGGTCAGGTAGATCGCACGGCCGCGCGGACCGAACTTGAACTCGACGACATGATCGCCGACCGGCTCGGTCGAATAGGCGACCTGACGTTCGTTGCGGTCCTTGAGCTCCAGCAGGAAGCTGTTCTCGACCGCCGAGGAATAGAAACCCGTGGGGCTGAAACGGTTGAGGTAGATCTCACCCTCGCGCAGGGTCGGCAGACGCTTCTTCCAGGTGTCGCTGATCGGGCTTTCCTGGGTCAGCAGCGGGCGGGTGCCGAACTGGAAGGCGACCGGGTCGACCTCGGGGTTGTCGAGCCAGTCTTCCCATTCGTCAACGCGCCAGACACCGCCGGCCATGATGATCGGGGTCTCGTCGAGACCGCAGTCGGTCATCACCTTGCGCAGCGCAACTACACGCGGATAGGGATCTTCGGGCTTCTGTGGATCCTCGACATTGGAGAGGCCATTGTGGCCGCCTGCACGCCAGGGGTCTTCATAGACCACACCGCCCAGAAGCTCGGGGAAACGG
>CEUN01177498.1_pt1 | contig 11862 bp, 9 predicted proteins | sample 361501 | NCBI WGS metagenome assembly CEUN01 (sample SAMEA2622801, study PRJEB7988) | marine metagenome | biome: marine biome (ENVO:00000447); feature: marine epipelagic mixed layer (ENVO:xxxxxxxxx); material: "saline water (ENVO:00002010), including plankton (ENVO:xxxxxxxx)" | depth 120 m | reverse complement strand
TTTTTTTGTGGTTAATTAAATGAAAAATTGGTTGTAATAATTAGTTTATATAAAGTACTTTCGCCTAAATATTAGGCAATTAACAATTGGTGTATACTCTGTGAGCATAAATATTGGTAATGTTACTCTTGAGGCGCCGGTAATCTTGGCACCAATGTCTGGTGTTTCCGACTTACCCTTTCGACGTCTGGTAAAAAGTTTGGGCGCAGGACTTGTTGTTTCGGAAATGATAGCAAGTCAAGCGATGATCAGACAAAACAAGAAGACGATAAAAATGGCATCCAACTGCGCCGAAGAGTTTCCTATGTCCGTGCAATTGGCGGGGTGTGAACCGAAAATTATGGCAGAGGCGGCAAAGCTTAATGAGGATAGAGGTGCTGCAATAATCGATATCAATATGGGTTGTCCGGTAAAAAAAGTGGTAAACGGTCACGCTGGATCTGCCCTAATGAGAGATGAATTAACAGCGGCGACTATATTAGAATCTGTGGTGAAAGCTGTTCGGCTTCCAGTAACATTGAAAATGCGAACTGGTTGGGATGATCAAAATCGTAACGCACCTGTTTTGGCCAAAATTGCGGAAGAGGTTGGCATTAAGATGATTACTGTTCACGGACGAACTCGTTGCCAATTTTATAATGGTTCTGCCGACTGGGAATTTATTTCTATGGTCAAAGAGGCAGTATCGATACCAGTCGTCGCTAATGGGGACATTACAAACCTAAGTGATGTTAAATCGATCCTCCTTAAATCTGCAGCAGACGGTGTTATGGTGGGTCGTGGATCCTATGGTAAGCCATGGTTCCTAGCACAAATTATTGAATTTCTTAAAACTGGGAAAACTATGCCGGATCCTTGTTTGAGCGAGCAATATCAAATTGTTAAGAATCACTATCTGGATATGTTGCATCATTACGGCAGTTATACGGGAATGCGTATGGCTAGAAAACACGTCGCTTGGTACACAAAAGGTTTGCCAAATTCAGCAGAATTTCGAGCTAAAATAAATAAGATTCCCATAGTAGACGATGCGTTGAATTTCATAGATCAATATTTTTCTTCTGTTTTAACAGACAATGAGGTTCGGAATTTAAATTCCTATGGATTAAGACGTGGGCAAAGTAATTAAGAGAGTATCGGAAGAAAGTTCTGTCTTAGCTTCATTAGCTTTTCCCCTGATAGTGGTTAATTCCGATAATTTTGTAAGCTATGTTAATATCGCTTTTGAGCATTTTTTAGAAAAAGGGAAAATCTCAATTATTGGATATTCCCTCGAGCAGATTTTTAATGAACACAGTCCGATAATTTCCCTAGTTAACCAGGCTAAAATGAGTGGTTATAGTGTTTTTGAACATGATGTTGATGTGTCTTCTCGTCTAGGTATTTCAACTAAGGCTAGCGTACACGTTTCCCCTTTATTAGATGATAAAGATAAGGTGGTTCTTGTTTTTCACTTGCATGGGGCTGCCAAACAAATGGAAAAGCAACTTGTTCATAGAGGCGCGGCGCGCTCGGTTACAGCTATGGGTGCGATGCTCGCTCATGAAATAAAAAATCCATTGGCAGGGATAAGGGGTGCGGCGCAACTGCTAGAAAGCATTGTTGATACCGGAGACCGCGGCCTCGCGGAATTGATTAAGGAAGAGACTGACAGAATTTGTAATTTAGTAGATCGAATGTCGGTATTTGGCGATGATGGGCCTATCAGGAGAGAGGAAACGAATATCCACGAGGTACTAGACCGCGTTCAAGCGTTAGCTAAGGCAGAGTTCTCCGACAGCATTATATTTGAAACAAAATTTGACCCCTCTCTGCCGATGATTTTGGCAAATAAAGATCAGTTAATTCAAGTATTTCTTAATTTAGTCAAAAACTCAGTAGAAGCAATTTCTGAAGAAAATGGTAAAATCATTTTTGAAACAGCTTTTAAGCGAGGTGTTAGTTTCGCAACTCTTGGGAGTAGGAAAAAAGTTTATATACCTCTTTTAGTTTCTGTTACTGATAATGGGAGTGGTATTCCAGAAGATCTTCAGGCTAATTTATTTGACCCTTTTGTTTCAACCAAAGCCGGTGGAACCGGTTTGGGCTTGGCACTTGTTGGAAAAATTGTACATGATCATGGTGGGGTGGTTGAATTTGATACTGATGGTAATGGCACAACCTTTCGGTTGTATTTTCCAATCGTGGATCACTCTATTTTAGAAGAAGTCTGAAAATGGTCAGTCCTGCTAACATATTAATAGCAGATGATGATCGTTCAATTAGGGTGGTCTTAGAGAAGGCGTTGTCTCGCTCTGGATATATTGTTCGAACTACTGGTAGTGGGGCCGCACTATGTAAATGGATAGAAGACGGTGACGGAGACCTTGTGATAACAGATGTTATAATGCCAGATCTAAATGGTCTCGACTTCATTCCCCGTTTAAAAAATCTCAGACCAGATTTAAAAGTTATTGTTATGAGTGCACAAACTAACATACTGACAGCTATAAAAGCTGCTGAAAGAGGTGCGTTTGAGTATCTACCAAAACCCTTTGATCTTAACGAACTATGCTCAATTGTAGAGAGGGCCCTGACCAAAACTTCTGTTGACATTCAGGTTCATAATATGGATCGAAAATCCATTGAAGAAACACTTCCGCTGATAGGAAGTTCGCCTGCGATGCAGGATATTTACAGGACAGTAGCACGGTTAATGACAACAAATTTAACCGTAGTGATTACCGGAGAATCTGGAACCGGAAAAGAACTTGTTGCCAAGGCACTACATGAATATGGAAAAAGGAAGGACGGACCGTTTGTAGCTTTAAATATGGCGGCCATACCCCGTGATTTAATTGAAAGCGAATTATTTGGACACAAAAAAGGAGCGTTTACAGGCGCTATTTCCAGTGAGATAGGAAGATTTGAACAGGCACAACATGGAACTCTTTTTCTCGATGAAATTGGGGATATGCCGTTGGATGCTCAAACGAGATTATTAAGGGTTTTACAAGAAGGAGAATATAGGCCTTTAGGAGGAAAGGATATAATTAAAACTGATGTTCGTATCATAGCGGCTACACACAGAGATCTAAAGGGGCTTATAGAAAAAGGTCAATTTCGCGAGGATTTGTATTATCGATTAAATGTCATTCCTGTTCATATGCCCGCGTTAAGGGAGCGTAGATCTGATATTCCAGAATTAGTTAGACACTTTCTTAGCGGACTGAACTTAGAAGAGAATAATAGTAAATCGTTCGATATGGATGCTATGAAATCTCTTCAGAACTACAATTGGCCAGGTAATGTAAGGGAATTAGAAAATTTGATCCAAAGGATTTGTGTTCTTTACACTGATGATACAATCACCGGCACCATAATTAATTTAGAATTAGATCAAGAAAAAATATTTAATAAAAGTTTGGTTATTGAAGATGAAAACATAGGGAGCGCTGTGGAGAATTATCTGTCCCGTTTTTTTGATGCGCATGATGCTCTCTTACCCAATCCAGGGCTCTATAATCGGTTATTAAAAGAATTTGAAGAGCCGCTAATTCGGCTGTCTCTCGTTGCAACAAAGGGTAATCAGATAAAAACTGCTCAAATACTTGGTATTAATAGAAATACGCTCCGAAAAAAAATAAAAAAGCTAGATATTGATATTATCCGAGGCAAAAAAAGAGATGCATTTAACAAGATTTAAAACCGTTTATAAACGGAGAATCTAAATGTCCGAAAAAAACTCGGCTTATAAAATAAATATATTAATTAAGCTTAAAAATTGGGCAGTGAGAGCAGGGCTTGGACGAAAATTGGTGATCTTGCTTATGATCGCTGCACTTGGAATGGCAGTGTTAACCTATGCGGTTCTTAGTGGCTGGGCGCAGTTTGGCACCAGCGGTATGAGTGTTAAGCGTGTCCTAATCATACTAAATATTGATCTATTTTTATTTTTAGTTCTTGGGACGATAGTTGCCAGACGTTTGGTTCAGTTGTGGATGGAAAGAAGGCGGGGCGCTGTAGGGTCTCGTTTACATACGCGCCTAGTCCTTTTGTTCAGTTTAGTGGCAGTAACTCCAACGATTGTTGTATCGGTTTCATCTGCTATTTTATTTAGTTTAGGTATTCAAACATGGTTTAGTGATAGGGTCAGAACCGCCCTTTCGGAATCTAATGCTGTAGCGCAGGCATACCTTAAAGAACATCAACAAACTATTAGGGGAGATATTCTAGCGATGGCGCGTGATACCAGTCGTCTCGCACCTAGAATATTAAACAATAATAAAACATTTTATCGCTTCATTTCTACGCAGGGAACGGTTCGTGCGCTAAGTGAAGTGTTAGTTTTTGATTCCAGCGGAAGAACCAAAGCCCGATGGAGTCAAATCGGATTATCTTTTTTTAATGAGCCTGTCCCGATTTGGGCCTTAGATCGTGCGAGGCAAGGTGAAACAGTTATATTAAAAGCGAAGGAAGAAGATCAGGTTAGGGCATTAGTTAAATTAGAGCCACATTTTGATCTATTTTTATATGTAACAAGGTTCATAGATCACAGAGTTTTAGGACATATCGAGCGTACTCGTTCGGCAGTACGTGAATACGAAGAGTTGGAGGGTGAAAGGGGAAGTATAGAGATTACCTTCGCGATGGTTTTTATACTTGTGGCATTACTGCTACTTTTATCTGCCATTTGGGTTGGATTGACTTTCGCCACAAGATTGGCCCGGCCTATAAGTGAACTAGTGGGAGCAGCTGAAAAGGTTCGAAGCGGTGATTTGACAGTTCGTGTCGATGAAATTTCAGGTGCGGATGAGGTTGGAACCCTAAGTCGTTCCTTTAATAGGATGGCAGAACAATTAAATGTTCAACGTGACAATCTAGTAGAAGCCAACAGGCAGCTTGATAATAGACGCCATTTTATGGAGACGGTACTTGCCGGTGTCTCCTCCGGTGTCATAGGTCTAAATGGTGATGGGGAAATTAGATTAATGAATAACGCCGCAGCTGACCTCTCAGAATATTTTGGAGAAGAGGCAACCGGTCAAAAACTTGTCGACTTATTGCCGGAATGTTCTGTGCTATTGAAAGAAGCTTTCACAAATCCTTCTAATCCGGTAAACGGACAAATTACTCTCAAAAATGGCCGACATTTTCAGACTATTATGGTTCGAATTTCATCCCAAGGTGGGAAAGGTGTGGATAAAGATTTTGTAGTGACTTTCGATGACATTACAGAATTACTTAACGCACAACGTAAGGCGGCTTGGTCAGACGTGGCTAGAAGAATTGCTCACGAAATTAAGAATCCACTTACGCCTATTCGGTTAGCGGCAGACCGACTAAAACGGAAATATCAGTCAGAAATCAAGAGCGATAAAACAATATTTTTGAATTGTACCGATACAATCATTCGTCAGGTTGCTGGGATTGGCCGGTTGGTTGACGAATTTTCTGATTTTGCAAGAATGCCGGCCCCAATAATGAAACATGAAAATCTTGTTGAAATTTGCCGTAATTCATTAATTTTATTCGAAACCGCTCACCGGGGTATAAAATTTAATAATAATTTTGAAAATAAAAATCATTATGTTCTGTGTGATGCAGGACAAGTGGGTCGCGCACTTACCAATTTGTTACAAAACTCTGTTGAGTCTATTTGTGAATTCAAAGAATCCAATGGTAACAATGAATATACTGGGTCGGTTGATATTTTAATATTTTCTGAGGCTAATAAAATAAATATTAAAATAATAGACAATGGTAAGGGGCTACCTGAAGATGGAAGTATTCATCGATTAACCGAACCATATGTAACTAATAGAGAAAAGGGAACTGGTTTGGGTTTAGCGATTGTCCGCAAAATTATTGAAGACCATGATGGTGAATTAACTTTAAGGAATAACCAAAATGGTGGGGCTGTTGTTCAAATATTTATGACAGAAACCCAGGAGGATTGTTAACGGCGTGGGAAAATTAGATTTTTTAAAAATTTTATATGTTAGATGAGTAAATGCCTTCTAATATTCTTGTGATTGATGATGAGGAAGATATTCGGCATTTGATTGCTGAAATATTTCGGGATGAAGGGTACGTTTGCCAAGAAGCCCAAAATAGTGAATTTGCGATTAAATATTTAGGAAATCACATTCCCGAATTGATAATTTTAGACATTTGGTTGCAAGGTAGTGAATTTGATGGGATAGAATTGTTAAAACTTTTGAAAAATGATTATCCGAACATTCCCGTAATTATGATTAGCGGACATGCTGATATAGAGACCGCGGTTAATACTATAAAATTAGGAGCTTATGATTTTATAGAGAAACCATTTGAAGCAGATAGACTAATTATTATGGCGGAAAGGGCAATTGACTCTGCACGTTTGCGTCGCGAAAACGAGGATTTAAGACGAAAAATTGATGGTGTTGTTCCCCTGATTGGAGTTTCATCGAGTATTACACACATTAAAAATATTATTGAACGGGTTGCACCCACAGATAGCCGCGTTTTAATTACGGGGGAGGCGGGTGCAGGAAAGGAAGTAATTGCTCGTCTGATTCATGCTACCTCCAAAAGAAAAGACTCTCCCCTCATTGTTTTAAACTGTGCAACCATGATCCCTGAAAGAATGGAATTGGAACTTTTTGGTTCGGAGGATGGTATTAATCAAAAATTAATAACTGGAATATTTGAAAAAGCGAATGGCGGAACACTTTTTTTGGATGAAGTCGCTGATATGCCATTAGAAACACAAGGTAAAATTGTAAGAGTTTTACAAGAACAACGGTTTCAGAGAGTGGGCGGAATTGATCCTATTGAGGTGAACATCCGGGTGGTTGCTAGTTCTAATCGAGATTTAAAAAAAGAAATTGCAAATGGAAAATTTAGAGAAGATTTGTTTTATCGTCTTTGCGTAGTTCCATTACCAGTTCCGGCTTTGAGGACTAGACCGGAAGATATACCTGTTCTATTTGAGCACTTTATGGGCATTGCATCTCGTACCAACGGTATAGCAAAGAAAAAGATCTCGAAAGAGGCGTTGGTATGTTTGCAAAGTTATGATTGGCCCGGAAATGTTCGACAGTTGCGTAATATTGTCGACTGGATTTTAATTATGGCAAACGAAAAAACAGAAGAAATGATTTCCGCTGAGTCCCTTCCGCCAGAAATAGGATCTGAAACTCCGGCTTCTATACGCTGGGATGAAGGTGGAGAAGTTATGGCACTCTCTATTAGAGAAGCGCGTGAAGTATTTGAAAGGCAATATTTAAAAGCGCAGGTTTCAAGATTTGGTGGTAATGTCTCTAAAACAGCAGAATTTATTGGTATGGAGAGGTCTGCGTTGTATAGAAAACTAAAATCTCTTGGTATTTTTGAAAAAGAGAACCCTAAGATTAAAATTTTTTAGCGAAAATTAGATGATGTAAAGCCTATGAAAGTTATTGTAAGTGGCGCTGGGCAGGTTGGGTTTCATATTGCCAAACAATTGTCCGCAGAACAAAATGACGTGGTTGTAATCGACCAGTCTCCGGAATTAGTGCGCAGAGTTGGTGACGCTTTAGACGTACAAGCTTTTGTCGGTTTTGGTTCACATCCTGATGTTCTAGAAAGAGCAGGTGCTGCTGACGCTGATATGATTATTGCCGTCACGTATGCGGACGAAGTCAATATGGTGGCATGTCAGGTAGCCCATTCCTTGTTTAATGTACCTACTAAAATTGCAAGGATAAGAGATCAAAGTTATAGAGATCCTATTTGGGCAGACCTTTTTAGCCGCGACCACATGCCGATTGACGTCATTATTTCACCAGAAATGGAAATTGCGAAAACAATTTCGAGAAGACTTCAAGTTCCGGGTTCTTTTGAATCAATATCCTTCGTTGATGGACTAGTTAAAATGATGGGCGTGAGATGTAACCCAGATTGCCCTGTTATTAATACGCCCTTACGTCAATTAACCGGTGTATTTCCCGATCTGAACATTGTTGTTGTTGCGATATATCGTGACGGTGTTGGGCTAGTGCCTTCAGCTGACGACCAATTACTCGAGGGCGATAATGTTTATTTCGTTGCTGACGGAGAACATATTAAAAGAGCGATGTCTGTTTTTGGTCATGAAGAAAGAATGGCTCGCAGGATTATAATTGCCGGGGGCGGTCATGTGGGTATATTTCTTGGCGAAATTATAGAGACTGAGCACAAGGGAGTATCTGCACGAATTATAGAAACGGAAAGTGATCGTGCGCATCACGTAGCTGATTTATTGGAAGACACTGTGGTGATTCATGGTGATGTCATAGATCCGGAGATTTTAGATGAAGCCGGAGTAAATGAGAGCGAGGCAATTATTGCTGTCACCAACGATGATGAAACAAATATTTTAGCTTCTTTATTAGCAAAAAGATACGGGACCGAAAGAGCAATAACATTAGTAAATAATGCTACATACACTCCTCTTATTACTTCACTTGGTATTGATGTCGTTGTTAACCCAAGGGAAATTACTGTGTCTACTATTTTACAGCACGTAAGGCGTGGTCGAATTAAGGCCGTGCACTCCCTAGTTGATGGTTTTGGTGAAGTAATTGAGGCCGAAATTTTAGAAATGTCTGGGTTGAATGGTAAACGTATCAGAGAAGCAGATTTGCCAGATGGAGTTTTGTTTGGCGCTATAGTAAGAGAAAAAGATGTAATAATACCAAGAGCCGATACAGTTTTGAGGGTTAACGACAAGGTAGTTCTTTTTGCTGCAGCTGAATCAATTAAGGCGATAGAAAATTTGTTTGCGGTCCGTTTGGAATTTTTCTGATTTAGTCTCATGACCCAGATTGCATATGTGAATGGTCGTTATGTTTTAAAAAATAAAGCCTTGGTTCATATTGATGATAGGGGTTATCAATTTTCTGACGGTGTCTATGAAGTTATTGCTGTTATAAATTCTCACTTAATAGACATTGAGGCACACCTTGATCGTTTAAATCATTCCTTATCTAGTTTGAATATTGACTGGCCTTGTAACAGGCGTGTTGTGAATCTAATTTTAAAAACTGTTCTCAAACGTAATCACTTAAAAAATGGTATTATATATTTGCAAATAACTCGTGGGGTTGCACAAAGAATCCATGAATTCCCGTCTAAAAGCACCAAGCCTTCATTAATAGTAACCGCGGCGCACAATGATTTTTTCTCTCAAAATATACATCCATTCGGTGCCAAAGTTGTAACAATAAAAGAAAATCGTTGGTCACGAAGAGACATTAAATCGGTATCACTTCTTCCAAATGTTTTAAATAAACAGTTTGCGATTGATAAGGGCGCATATGAAGCGTGGATGGTGGATGAAAAGTCACAGATTACAGAGGGTGCATCAACCAATGCCTGGATAGTAAACCATGACGATCAACTAGTAACTCGTCCTTTGGGTCCTGAGATATTAGGTGGTATTACTAGAATGCGAATCATCGATTTAGCTTTAAAAAATAATTTAAATGTTTTGGAGAAAGGTTTCACCCTCCAAGAAGCTCAGAAAGCGAAGGAAGCATTTTTAACCAGTACCACCTCTCTTGTAATGCCAGTAATCGAAATAGATGGTGTTAAAATAGGGAATGGGAAGGTGGGTAATATTTCCCAAAAATTATTGGAGCTCTATAAAGAGTATATTTTGGATAATTGAGGCAAAGATATTGATTAATTTAAAACGACCAGTTGGGGTCCTCTTTGATTGGGATAATACATTGGTAAATACTTGGCCCGTCATTCATGATGCGATGAATTTTACTTTAGAAAAAATGGGATATCCCTTATGGTCGCTCGAAGATAGTAAAAATAATGTAAGACTTTCATTACGCCAATCTTTTCCTAAACTCTTTGGTGATAAATGGGAAACAGCACGTGATATTTTCTACATGCGTTTCAAAAAAATACACCTGAAAAGATTAGAAGTGCTTCCCGGAGCAGAGGAGCTATTAATATCTTTGAAAAAAAAAGGCGTTTATTTAGGGGTAGTGAGTAATAAGTCCGGCGAGAATTTGAGACGGGAGGCCAATCATTTAGGTTGGAACCAATATTTTGGAAAAATAATTGGTGCAACGGACGCCAAGGAAGATAAACCATCAATAAAGCCGGTACAACTGGCTATCAAAGGAAGCGGTATTGAGCTTGATCAAAGAGTTTGGTTTGTAGGAGATACAAAAATAGATATGGAATGTGCATATAATTCTGGGTGTTTTCCAATATTAATTAATAAAAATACACCAATGGTTGAAGAATTTGGTCGATTTATGCCGAAAATTTACTTAATGAATTGTGAAAAACTTAGAAAAATTTTTTATGAGTTAGGGTAGCACTTTTGCTGGTAATTGATACATAAAGAAAATAGTCAACTCTAACACGAGATAGTTTATAATAATAAAATCTAAAACGGCTACTTTAGCCCTTAAAGAAAGAAAACATAATGAAAGATAAAAAAGAAAATTTGCAGGACGTCTTTTTAAACAATTTACGAAAAAACAAATCTCCTGTAACTGTATTTCTTGTTAATGGCGTAAAGTTGCAGGGTATTGTGACTTGGTTTGATAATTTTTGTATTCTTTTGAGACGTGACGGGCATTCACAGCTTGTTTACAAGCACGCGATCTCAACAATTATGCCTTCTTCTCCGGTACAACTATGGGATGACGAAAATGCCGAGGTTGGCGGCCCGCTTAACGAAGATATTTGACCCATGTTAGGTGTTTGACTTGTTCGGGCTTGAAAGGGCTTTAGTTCTACATCCATACGACAAAAAAAAGGGAAATGAATTACGTTTGCCAGAGGAATGTCTTGAAGAAGCAATTGGACTTGCTCAGGCTATTAAATTAGATGTTGTTTTTAGCGATATTCAATCAATAAATAGAATTCGGCCAGCAACATTGTTTGGCTTAGGTTCGGTAAAGATCTACCAGCATTTGATAGAAAGAGAATGCATTTCCATTGTTTTTATAGATGCTCCTCTAACGCCGATACAACAACGTAATTTAGAAATTAAATGGTCCTGTAAAGTCGTTGATCGAACAGGTTTAATTTTAGAAATATTTGGCGAGAGAGCTCGCACAAGGGAGGGTAGGCTTCAGGTAGAATTGGCCCACCTTTCATATCAGCGAAGTCGGCTAGTTCGCAGTTGGACACATTTAGAACGTCAGAGGGGTGGCTTCGGTTTTTTGGGTGGTCCTGGTGAAACTCAAATAGAATCGGACAGACGACAGATTGACACTCGGATTTCACGTCTAAAAAAAGATTTATCAAAAGTAACTCAAACAAGGTCACTCCATCGGAGAGCGAGAAACAAAATACCTTTTCCAGTGGTTGCTTTAGTAGGATATACCAATGCCGGTAAGTCTACTTTATTTAATTTTCTTTCGGGTGCAAGAGTCGAAGCTGTTGACCAACTTTTTGCGACACTCGACCCAACTATGAGAGCCATAACCCTTCCGGGTTCTGGGAAAAGAATAATTTTATCAGACACTGTTGGTTTTGTTTCTTCATTGCCCACGATGCTGGTTGCTTCCTTTAAAGCAACGCTTGAAGAAGTATTGGAGGCTGATTTAATACTACATGTTCGTGACATTTCGCACGCCGATAGTAAAGCTCAAAAGGAGGATGTATTTTCAGTTCTTGGAGAATTAGGGGTAGCGGAAGGTCGTTTGAAAAGTATTGTTGAAGTAAAAAATAAAATTGATTTAATTTGCGATAAGCAAAAAGTTAAAATTAACCACATCGATAAAGAATCGATTTATATCTCTGCCAAAACAGGTGAGGGATGCGATGATCTTTTAGAATTAATTGAAAATAAATTAAATTTATTTCAAAACGTTATAGAACTGAAATTATCGGTAGCAGAAG
>CEUN01040965.1_pt1 | contig 11865 bp, 8 predicted proteins | sample 361501 | NCBI WGS metagenome assembly CEUN01 (sample SAMEA2622801, study PRJEB7988) | marine metagenome | biome: marine biome (ENVO:00000447); feature: marine epipelagic mixed layer (ENVO:xxxxxxxxx); material: "saline water (ENVO:00002010), including plankton (ENVO:xxxxxxxx)" | depth 120 m | reverse complement strand
TATCCAGGGGACGAATCCAGCAGGATTGAGGTATTGAGAACAGCAATTGAGAGCGGGGTTAGTTGGGTTGACCTTGAAGTAGACATCAGTGCAACGGATAGAAAGTCATTGAGGGAAAAGGCCTCGGGAAAGACCAAGATAATAGCCTCCTATCATTCTGAGGAGCACCCTCCTCCAGCGAGTGAGATAGTGGCTGAGGTGGAAGATTACTCAACTCAGGGTGACATGGTGAAGATATGCTATCCGATTCAAGGATCTGAGGGAGCATTGAGGATATTTGAAGCCGCATGGGAATTGAGGAATTCGGAGATTGCGATGTCTCTGATGGGAATCGGCTCGGGAGGTGACTGGGTTAGAATTCACGCCCCCTTACTGAGCCAGAATATGGTGTATTCAACAATGCAAGTCGGTTGGCACCTAACCCACTCAGGGAAAATAAACGTTTCAGATTTGACAACTGCATGGAAACTTCTTGGCTATTCTTCGTAATCCCGTGTGTCACTCTGCTCATCATCCAAGTAGGGAACTTCACGACTTCCCTCCACATTATCCCCCTCTTTTCCGTTTGACATGTACCTAGAATGAACAATTAGTGGTACGATTATGCAGGCCAAAGGCAATGAACCAACTAATAGAGTGGCAGTGAACTTTGGAATATTCAAACGATCCTCGACATCTATGAGAATTTCGACGTCAACATCTCCGCCCGGTGCGTCAGTATTCGTGTGTCTCCTATTATTCCAGCCATCAATTACAAGATAATAAATCACGTCACCACCACCAAAGAAACCGGCACCGCTGGAGTCAATTGCAACTGAGAACTCTTGATACGTAACTCCCTCATATGCGTGAACATCTCTGAAAGGAAGCCAGTCATCCATGTCCCGCCACTCAACCGGAAGCTGGTCGAAGGCTTCGAAGAAATAGGGGTCATCCCTCATTCCATAGTACATCTTGTACCTGTCCCAATTTGGCTCAGTCATCAAATAAATATCTGAATTTGGATTCAGAGGTGGATCATCCTGGTTACTAGCAATACTAATGCAGAAAGTGTACATGTGCCCGGGTACCAGCCTCATTCCGATGGCAGTTGCTGTGTCATTGTCTACTGTGAAGTCAGTGAATAAGTCGGTGTCTAAGTCAAATCTTGGATCTTCAACGTTATCCCACCAGCTATCTTCGACCGGCTCTACTGAGATTTTGTAACCAGTGGAGGGGTCATTTATTGCAGGAACATCACAAGATCCTGTGCTCTGAGCGGATACTGCGGGAGAAAGTACCAGCACAGCAACAAGAAGAAAATTAGGCGCCGCTAATAAGAAGCTAGTGACGAAGGGAAAAAACCCCGCCCTAGTTCGTGCAATCATTCAACGCCTCCTAGTTCTGATTGGACGTACATAGCCTGAATCAGCGTCTCTCCGCTCTTCTTCTGAAAGGTACTTTGGCTGAGGAGGGGGTTTGTGTTGGTCCATTCCTGGCAGACCACCATCAGCTTCGACCTCATCGACATCATATGTTTCCATCATATCCTCAGCTTCAAGCTCCTCTTCATCTTTCTGCCTCATTATAATCCAGCCAAGGAGTAGAACTAGCCCAACCAGCGCAAGAAGGCCCCCACTCTCCCTGTTGGGAACTATATCTTCCCAAGTCAGATCCGACAGTGACTTTGGCACGTACTCATCTTCAGTAGACAGTACGGTGATCACATAGTCTCTCTCCGCACAGACGTTCAAGGCATCACAGACTTGCATGGTGATTCTAATTTCTCCTTCTTCACTCCACGTTTCTGGATTCCAATCCCAGTCATTCTTGTAATCCCCATCGCCGTCGGAATCCACGGATGCATCTAGATCCCACCTGACTAGCAGATCGTCAGATAGGGACTCGTCGATATCATTTGTGAAGTCCCCATCTCCATCCGAGTCAATCGATGTATCCAAATCGATCCATGCAACAAGTCCATCTTCTAACTCTTTATCATAAACACTGTAGTTCAAGTAAACTGGATCTCCCATATTGACATAATCGGAAGAAATTGGGCTATCGGTTAGAATCACCGGGGACTCTGAAACAACCACTTCAATGGATGTACTGTTCGTTTCCCCCCCTTCAAATCCGTCCACCACTGTCAAAGTGACTGTGTAAGACCCCGGCATAGTATAATGGTGCCAAGCTATTCCCCCCTCTACCTGAGGGCTTGCATCTCCGAAGTCCCAAATCCATCTGGTAATACCATTCCAGTCCGTATCTTCAATGTCCATAGAGGATTTCCCGACAAAGGCGGGGTCCGAGTCATAACTCCCGGATCCATCGAACCTGATGAAGCTCATCGGAGAAACAAATACATCTCCCGATTCTGTTTGAGGGACTTGCCAGACAACCTGCTCGGAATCAGTTGGCTCCCGTTCCAGAATAGATCCATTTAGGTTCGGACAAGAGAAGTCAATAATGGGAACAGGCAGTGGATTTTCTATCCTCAGACTAAATGATTTCTCAGCTGAAGAGAGTCCAAGAACGTCAACGACTCTTAGGGATACAGTGTACAGGCCAGGCTCCATGAATGTGTGACTTACCGATGTAGTGTTCTCTATTGTTCCAGATAAATCTGAGATGGACCAAATAGTGGAGAGCTGAGTCGAGTCCCCATCGGGATCAAACGAGTAACTCGTGAAGGTATATGTTGTGTCCACAGTACCGTCGACGGGCCTTGAGAAGACTGCAACCGGCCTCTGGTTAATCACATTGACCTGGATGGTAGCAGAGGTCGAGTTCCCGTCATCATCGATAACAGTCAATCCTATATTTTTCAGCCCAGGAGTTAACCATCCAACTACTGGATTTGCCAAGTCAGAAGACAGATGTGAGAAATCTGAGGTCATAGTCATGCCTCCTCCATCAAGATTGACCCCCTCCTCAAAGGTCCAATCATAGCTAACTATCATCCCATCACTATCCGTGAATACTGTGGGTAGCTCCAGCGGGGTAAGGGTATATGTCTGAAGTTGGCCATCGAAAATCTGTTGCGGTACTCTGTTCAGTATCCTGATGAATATAGTATGCTCCACATCGTGAATTCCATCGCTGACTAGGAGTGAAAGAGTGTAGATTATCCCATCAGAACTTCCATCAACCCATGAGTGACTGGATTCGTATAATCCGATTCCAGATTCTATCTCCCCATCTCCCCAGTTCCACTCAAAGTAGAGTTCTTCAAGGGGTAGATTATCTGTGGTTCCTAGTGCGGAGAACATCACCTGTTGATTCGTCATGAGGATTAATTCTTCTGTTACCACAACTCCCTCTACGGAAATCTCAGGGATAGGATCGCTAGTATCCTCGACTACCAGATCCCATGTTTGCGCTTCCGAATAGTACCCACCTTGATCCATAACGGTCAGAACTACGGGGTAAGTTCCCGGCTCCAAATATTGGTGTACTGGATTTTTGAGAGTGGACGATACATTATCCCCTAGATCCCAAAAATATGCAATGGGTGTTTCATTATTCGAGAAAGAGCCGTTCTCCATCCCAAAGCCCCATTCATCATAACCAGATCCGAACATATTCACAGGGAGCCATGTCTGGGTCGAATTAACCGAGACGGAAATTGAAGCTACTGGCTCCATGTTGGCTAGTTGAACTGGCAAAGAAAACGCTTGATCAACCAAGGACGATGTAACATCCCTTATTTCTACTCCAAAGGCCCATTCAGAGCTATAAGGGGGGGTGAACCAGATGCTCTTCTCGGTTGCAATACTATTTCCAGCACTCACTGAGAAAACTTTGGAATCCACGAGACTGTTGTTTGAGAAGGCATCCACTGTCACTTCTAATATTTCGAAAAATGAGTTTGAAACAATATCAAGATCTATTTGCACACTATCTGACAGGCCATCACCATCTCTGTCAAACCCATCTATAGTGTCTATTGATACCTCGGCGGGATCAGTGACCAGCATTGCTTGGACCGTGACAGTAGCGGTTGGATAGCTCCCAGACGTTATCCCGCAAGTGGCATAGTTGTAATCGCAATCATCAACAGTTGACTCATACCACGTTGTCATCCAAACCTCGTCAACATCGGACCCAAATCCATGGACCAGACCAGTAATTGAGCCAGTTACTTGATCGACCCTCATTCTACTCATGGACCAACTTCCAGTACTGCTGTCCTTGGCAAGCATGGCTCCTTCAAACCCGAATTCTGATGGTTGGGCCATGATATTCAAAGGGGCCCCAGATCCCTGGTTGAATTTGTAGGCCCTCATGCCCCACCCCTCCAGTTCTTGCAGAGGACTTGTCCATGGATTCACCCATTGATCGTTGAATCCACTCATCTGGACCTTGCAAATAAAGGCAGATATGCAACCTGTACTAAGGTCTAGATTTGAGAAACCAAAGGCCCCCTGATCGCTATCTATGGATACTGCGAGAGTAAAATTGGCGAAAATGTCACTCATTGTTGTTCCAATGGGAGTTGAACCCGGAGGAGCATTAGATGCCAAATCTTCAATCGCGCTTCCACCAGTATCTGTATTTGCCACTAACGTAGAGATTGATGAAGCTCCTCCGAGCTTGTCTGATAAGTACATCATGAAGAGAAATCCGGCGCCATAATCTGCAATTCTCTGGTTCCACCACCTCACACTCATGTTTGCGTTCTGAGACCATGCGTTAGCATGTCCAGTTAGGGTATTAGTGACTCCAAAGCATAAGTATGCTGCCATGTCGGCCGCACCTTCATCAATCCAGATAAACTCAAAAGGATCTCTGGCATTGTGCAAAAGATGTTGGAATTCGTGAGCGATGATCGTATTTCTCCAGCTTAGGTCATCAATATCGATGAATAGTGAATCCGTGGAAGAGGAGAGCCCGGGAACGAAATATCCACCTATGCCCCCTGCCCCATCTATTGAGAAAATCACAATCTCTATTTGACAGTTATTATCAACATCGGGAGCAGTTCCAAAGTAACTGGTAACTGTTGGAAAGATCGTCGATTCCCAAGTCGAAGCGATATCATTCAGGGTCGTGGAAGGTATGACTTGGCCATCTTCAACAATGATCGCCGAATTACTGGAAATCTTCTGGACTGTAGCCGCAATTGTCCCTCCTGCAGTAGAGATATCTCCGCTATCTCCTACGCTCCATGCATTATCACAATTTCTTGCCATGCCCCTAGAGTTGAGATAAGATTGAGAAAAGGGAAGTACTAGGTCAGGATACCCCTCAGCCCTCCATTGTGACTTGAGGAATCCTGTTGCCGAATATATTGGGACTGGGGAGGTCGAGAACAAATATTGCTTGCCATCAGTAGCAGGATCAAAATCATTCAGGTTCCCTACGATGCGGTAATTCTGATCCTCGGAATCATCATCTGCAAAAGCCATCGGTGACAAACTTGTCAGCAAGAGGAGGGCCACTAGAGTGATGCCACTATTGGAATAATATCGACGCGATCGACCTAACATACTCAACACTCCGTGTTGTACCTGATATCAAACGATTCTAAGACGTATTTTAACACCGATGGAGCATCGTTCATACATGAGTCGTACGGGGGGAGGCTGTTTAATGCTGGCCTTGCTAATATTTCTAAGCGTACTTTTGCCTATTTTTCATGCCGAATCAACCTCCAATTCCGATACTTCAGTTGAATATGAAATCGTCTTACTAAGCGAACATTATCACGATAACGAGGCCTTCACCCAGGGTCTTGAAATGTATAATGGAAGTATCTATGAAAGTACGGGATTATATGGTAGCTCATCTCTTAGGGAAGTAGATCCATGGTCAGGACAAGTGATTAGATCGGTTAGCTTGAATGACACTATCTTTTCCGAAGGTATTACAGTGTACAATGAGACCATCATTATGTTAACATGGAAAAGTGAGACAGCCTACGTTTTCGACATAAAGAACCTAACAGTAGTATCTTCATTCAGCTATCAGGGCGAGGGTTGGGGTATTTGCTATGACGGCGAATATCTGATTATGTCAAATGGCACATCGTCTATTTCAATAAGAGATCCAGACTCATTTAATGTACTAAGAGTAGTTACCGTGACCGATGAGCTAGGGAATAGAATCAACAAAATAAATGAGCTCGAATGTATATCCACCACCGAAGGCTCTAGAGTTTTGGCTAATATATGGCAGGATGATAGAATTGTTCTATTCGACCCCTCCAATGGAACTTTGCTGGGGGATTTTGATGCTTCATCCATATCTGAAAAAAATAAAAACGGCATCAACAATGTCCTGAATGGAATAGCACACCACAACTCTTCCGAATTTTGGATAACTGGGAAGAACTGGTCGTCTATGTATCTCGTTTCCATGACCAATCTTTCTGGGGTCGAGGAAGGGAATTGTTTCACTGTTTGTGGCCAAAACAATAATTCTGTATTGTCAGCCGTTAGTCTGGTACTCTTGCTGGCAGTATTTTTTTCCATCGCTTTCTTGTATCTTAACCAAAAGACCCGTAACGAGAAGAATCAGGAAATCGATGAATCTAATAATCGGCATGATGAACTGCCTGACGGTATTCCACTAAGTCAGAGGGGAGGGGGTGTCCAAGATGATTGACGACCGAGTAGATGAAATTGACGATATGTCAGGTCTCGAACTATGGCTCTCGGATCTCTCCACCGACTCAGCGACAAGGAATCTGGGAGCGGTCCTACTAGGAATTGGAGGGGCATTAGGAATCATAATCGGAATCATGCTTATCTCTGGCAATGTAAGCGATATTCTTTCGGGCCAAATGGAAGAGTCAGGAGGTACTGCCGATATCGAGGGGATAGTAATTTCCGAGCTAGTGGGCAACTCATCTGGAGGAAATGGTGTTGAAGGGGTTGACGTTACATTGTTCGATCAAGAGGGATTGGTGGCAGGTAGCGATTCTACTGACTCAGGAGGTAGATTCTCAATTAGCGATGTCCCTAGAAGGGCCGTATTACTGGAGATAGAACATCCTGGAAATGTCACTGTTCAGGTTTCACTGGTTCCAGGGGACCACTCTCAGATTTCTATAACACTAGTAGAGGGAGACGGAATTAAAGAAATCGACATGTTAGGAGAAAGCCATCTCGGAGAATCAGTTATCATTGCGACAATATTCGCAGTCTTCGCGTTGTTGACTGGATTCGCAGGCATTGCAGGTGCTCTGGAAGCCAACAAGGGGACTAGCTACAGAAAAACATGGTGGCTGGCATTCTTCAGTCTCTGGAGCGGGGGGATGATCTTTGTTGGGCCCTTATTCACCCTTTCCGGAATGGGGTTAGTAGGGTTGTCGAGAAATCAATTCTATGACGTTTACTCGAAGGAGGATTAGTTGTGTATCTAATCACAATAGAGGGCGGGGATGGAAGCGGAAAGGGACTCGCCACCAAGGTGGTTTCCGAAGTAATGAGAAAAGAATTCCCTTTCGTTTCCGTAAGTGTTACTGGAGAGCCCAGGAGGGAACACCCACTTGGAAGGCTGGCTATTGACTCAGTCAGGAGAAAGACTACCACTCCCGAGAATGAGGCAGGACTTTTCGCCGCTGACAGAGTCGATCACTCGCACGGTTGGATTCTCCCCAGATTGGAGGCTGGAATAGGCGTGGTGAGTGAGAGGAATATTCACTCATCCCTAGTATACCAGGGCATTGTAGGGGGACTTGGGGTAAATAGAGTAGCACATATGAATTCTGCAGCTTTAGTTCCAGACCTATGTATTTGGGTTGATTGTGACCCCAAGGTAGCACTTAGTAGGATAAAGAGCGGAACTCTGAGGGCCCACTCTGACAAGGAGGAATACTTCGAGACCAGCGTACTCCAAGAGCAAATCCGCGAGGGCTACAGGAAATTACTATCCGGAGACGTGGAGATGCCCACTCCATTCGACATGGGTGCCATTATCGGGCCAGTATTGAATGAGGGTTCTGAGGATGATTTCAGAATGAAGCTAAAGTCTCTAATCAGAAATTTTATGCATTCCAAGCCAGAACCAGTTAATGTACGGTCAGAAGAAGTCGATAAGAATCTTGTCAGGTCACTGATCAAATCCTCTAGGGGGCAATCCACGTTGGAGGGTCTCGGTGTGAAACCGGCCGTTAGAGAAGATAATTGGTTATGCGGGGAAGCCCCTTGGAGAGTCCTCAAAAATTTCCAAGCTTATCACTCACAAGTAATCGATAGCTCGCCGGACAGTGAAAGGATTGATGTCCCCAAACACGTTTTGTCTCATTCAATATCTTCAATCTGCGGCACTCTCTCTCTAATGAGATCGGCCGACATTAGAGAACTTCGCAGATCATTAGGCCCTGTTAGATCCGTTTCAGAGAGGCATACTCAGACCATAGTAAGTTACCTTAATCGGAAATTAGGATGCATTCACCAGCACAAGTCACTAATTGGAAGGGAGGCACCGCGTTCACAGATGAAGGAAGAGTATCGATCTTTTGGAAGACTGGTAATTTCGATATGGCCCTTGAAAGAGGCGTTGATAAAGTGGCGAAAGAAAAATCCTCGCACACATGTCAGGTTCGCAATGGGGCAGATAGTTAGATCAGGAAATCATGCCTCGGCAATAATTTCGACGATTGAGAGAATCTCCATCTTGGGATCTGGTAGTTCTAAATTCGAGGCGCCCACAACCGAGGAAGAGCTCATTTCATGGTGGTCTTACGCATCAGGATGATCCACGAGAGAGAGCCTTGAATTTGCCGGAAGTACGACAGACGACGGCGACTCAAATAAATCCGGCTTGGATGACAATGCCGAGCAGACAAACCACCCAAGAACAAACCCAGCCATGAAACCGGTAATCACTCTAACGCCATTGGTAGACTCATATCCCGTGAGTAGTTGAGTAAACCCATCAATTGCCATGGGAAAAATGCCCAACATAAGTAGAAGCACCATCAATCTCATTCGCCTGTCGGTGAAATAAACAGATTCTATGGAGGCGTCATCAAACACGGAAAGGAATGAATCTCTAACGGTCCATCTATTCAGCCCTCTCAATCTGAAAAATAAGCATCCCATGAAAAATCCCGAGAATATCCCTATGTCTCTTGTGCATACAGGCATTTGATTATCATTCAAGCTCCAAGACCGATCATGTTTCTGATGGCAATTAATATCTCCAAAGGCATATACAAATCCAAAGACTGGATTCAGTTCGGACCATGAAAAATACCCCCCATGTGCAGATTGATTATGCCCTAACTTGCTATTCTCTGGATGGTCATCATTCCCCCAGCTATCCTCATTCATGTAGTCGATTGTATTAGCTCTCCCTGATAGCTCTGGAACAGTGCCTTCTTCAAGCATCAAAGGAGAAACAAAGAACATCAAGAGAAGCAAGCCAGATACTATGCCCAAGACAGAAGAAATCTTGATTTCCCTATCCCTGTCCATTCTCCCGTTTTTGAGATAATTAGTGATAAATTCGTCATCAGAACCATCTTCAAGGGTATCTTTGACCATTGAACCGCCCTTCAAAGCACATACTGTTAGGACCACCGATCCCGCAACTAGGACAATCGGCGAGTCATCGACTAGTCCGCCAATCAAACCTTCTTGCTGGCAAACGATGCACACACAATTCCCAACAATTCTTCGCAAATCAATGTATCCCCACCCTCTAACTCTTGAACGATTGCCACCTGGGAATAGCGTGACAGACATTTCGACCAAGGACGCCATTTCGATTTCTGTGGTAGCTGGATTGATGGTTGGAACAATGGCAGTGTTCATCTCAATTTTTGCCACCGGACTAGAAGATCCAGATATTTTGTTCTCTCTAAGAATCGGCTTGATTACCGCCTCCACAGCATCAATTCTGATTCTCACCTTCGCGATATATAGAATCAATGAAATCTCCTCTAAAGGCGATTTAAGGGAAGAAAAGAGAAGGGAGGAAACAGACTTCCTAAGAGCCGTTCTTTCACCAATCGAAGAAAGAGCCAGTTCGGATGGTAATTCTTGGAATGTACGTCAAAGGATAAGGAGGGAAAGGGGGGTACTTGTAGTTGATTTATTGGGATTGGATCCTCCCAGTGCAGCGGCCATAGGAGAGCGTCTGATTGACTCTAGAGGCGGGCTTAGAAGAGTAAAGATAAGGACTGGCATAATCGGAAAGGAATACGATTCAAACTATCAACCAGGAGTTAGAAATGCCATCATGCAGAGGTTGAAAATAGATGCTGAGAGAGTGAACTGGCAGGTCATTCAGAAGTCTTCATCAATTACACTAAGGCCTATGGGAGAGTCTCCTAGCCTGCGATTATGGGTAACTAGATTTGGGATTTTTTCCATCCCCGTCACACTTGTGATGGCACTCGCATTTAGGGATCTGGCTGGCGAGGGCTTGGAGTATCAGGGATTACTATTCGGGGCGTCCAGTGGACTTGTGATCGCGGCCCTGGCGGCCACATACAGGGACCGCTCTTCTTAGTCTCCAAGCTCGTTTAAGTCATCTTCCAACTCAGATATTAGCCATCCATGCATTAAATCTCCGCCCATTTCGGACAGAGTCGAATTGAGAAATGCCGCTATTAGTGTACTTTTTGATTCACTTGGCGACATCCCTCTTGATGCCAGGTAAAACATCTGATTTTCATCGACTGGCCCACTTGCCGTCCCATGCCCACAACCCACTACATTGTGCTCCGATACCTCCAATTCAGGAATGGAGTCTGCCCGGGCATCGCTAGATAGGAGTAGGTTGCTGAAAAGTTGTGCAGCATCTGCTCCGGCTGATCCCTTCGATACTCTTAGCATTCCAGTACCAACCGTCTTACTACTTCCACCACATGCAGAGTTCCAGTCCAAACGACTGAATGTTTCAGGAGAATCGTGATAGATTTCAATATGATGATCGAGGCTCATTTCACCCGCCGATAGTATGGAGCCCAGAACATTAAGACTTGCTCCCGGTCCAAACATTCGATATCTCAAATCAGCCTTTGTTAGCGTTGAGCCTGAGGATACAGTTCCAGATTTGAACTGGGAATCCCTAGGGATTGAAATCGACTCGACTCTAAGTATGACTCCCTTGGAAAGTTTGTTGACTAAAACATCATTGCAAACAGAGCCCTCTCCAGTTAACCCCGTCCTCATCAGCCCAAACCATTTGCATTCTCCTCGGATTACAGTTACCAATTCAAACTCAGCTAACCTACCTATTTCTAGGCAAAGATGAGTCGCACAATAATCCCCATCAGTTTGTATATCCACCACTAACGGCGTTGTCGATTTAAATTTAGGAATGACTGATAAGGTGAATTTTGAGTCTTTGGTTACAGACTGCATGAAGCTCTTGGTGATAATTTCCTCATTTGGCAAATCATCAAAATCTGTTTGTTCATGAACAAGAGAAATTCCCTCAGGGAGAGAACTGCCATCAATGGTCTTCAATACAATCTTTGGCGTTGAAACTGAATCGGGTATCTCTCTAACATTTCCAGTAGGGTGGGCCTTCTTCCAGGAGGTATACCTCCACAGATGATTTGCCCTGTCTGGCATCTCAGAAGACAAATATACTGAATCAGGATTCATTTATCTACACTCAACCTATGCTTCCTTCCATTTCCAGTGACATAAGCTTGTTCAGTTCTACTGCATATTCCATTGGGAGCTCTCTGGTGAATGGCTCGAAGAAACCATTGACAATCATACCGAGAGCTTCGGCTTCTGTGTGCCCCCTGCTCATTAGGTAGAACAACTGCTCGTCTCCAACCTTTGAGACACTAGCTTCATGTTCGCAATGTGCCGTGGAGTTGGCAATCTCCATTGTTGGATAGGTATCAGTCCTGCTCTCTTCATCGAGTATCAGGGCGTCACAAACAATATTCATTCTGCAATTTTCTGCTTT
>CEUN01024763.1_pt1 | contig 11869 bp, 10 predicted proteins | sample 361501 | NCBI WGS metagenome assembly CEUN01 (sample SAMEA2622801, study PRJEB7988) | marine metagenome | biome: marine biome (ENVO:00000447); feature: marine epipelagic mixed layer (ENVO:xxxxxxxxx); material: "saline water (ENVO:00002010), including plankton (ENVO:xxxxxxxx)" | depth 120 m | reverse complement strand
TCAATGCCGAAGGCCTTGCCGTGCAGCAGGTCGGCTTCTTGGAGCCGACGCAGAACGAAGGTGAAGACTTCATCCAAGACATTTTGGGGCTGGCGTTGGCGGATGAAGTGCATGGAGGCATACACCGGGGTGGCCTCGGTGATGGTGCAGCCCAGAGAATCACCTTCGGCTCCCAATCGGCAGGCATGGAAGCTTTCAATTGCAGCCGGTCCAACGGTTGAGTCTGAAGTCGGGAGCGATACGCTCGAGTGGGCGGCCATCCGCAAGCTAAAACCGGGCATGTTCAAGAAATCGAGCCGGTAGCCTCCATGGAAATACGACAAACCCATCGCGACTACATCGTGTTCTTACGCTCACGCTCGTCTGTCCGTGCATTCGCGACCGCGTCCGAATGCTGTGCAGCCGCTTGTACTCCGATCAGCCGGCGCATGTTTGAAACACCACACTTACAACCTGAGTTCGAAGAAGCGCGCGCTGGGAAGTGGGTTGTGGCAATAGGCTTCGATCGTTTCAAATCCGAGCGACTCATACAGCGCGATGGCGGGAATCATTTCGGCGACCGTATCCAGTCGCATCTGTTTGTAGCCAATCTCTCTGGCGGCATTGATGGAAACTTGCGCGAGTAATCGACCGAGTCGGCGACCGCGAAACGCGTCCATGACGTAAAGACGTTTCATCTCCGCGACACCACCCTCCAACGGTCGCACAGCCACGCAGCCGACGACAGTTGACTCGCACTCAGCCAGCAACACGGTCCCCTGCGGTTTCGCGTAGGCGCCGGGCAGATTGGCCAATTCCGTTTTGAAATCTTGGAAGTCCAGATCGAAGGAAAGTGAGTCAGCGTAGGCCCGAAACAAACGTCCCACCTCCACAAGATCCTCGGGGAACCGAGCGGGGCGGATTCGCACCGGATGGGAATCACTCATCTGGTGAAAGCCCGATCCAATTCGAAGGCCTGTTCCTTCAAGCGCCACACCTTCACCTCGCCACGCCAGTCGCCAGTCGCAGCACGCTTTCCATCGGGACTGATCGCGACGGCGTACGCCCAATCCTCGTGTGCCTGGATTCTTGCGAGAATTTCGTCACTGTCGCCATCGATCATCCTGAGCACGCCGTCCTGCGCCACGGAGAAGACGCGATCTCCCGTGGGATTCCACACGACCGCGTGCACCGGCGAGTCGTGATAGCGGACGATCCGCACCATGCGTCCGATCCCCGGCTGCCAGATGCGCACGGTCCGGTCGTCACTGCCCGAGGCGCAATAGAGGGGCAGGGTCCGGCCCGCGAATTCCTGTGGTGGTCGAATGGCAACGCAGTGCACGATGTCCGTGTGATTCCCGAGCGAGCGGAGCAGCGAACCGTCCGCGGTTTTCCACACCTTCAGCGAACGATCTGCACTGGCGGTGATCAGGTATTCTCCACTGTTGCCGAATCTCACATCCAGGACGGGCCGAGAATGATCCGTGAGGGTGACGATCGGCTCTCTGCTCAGCTTACGGTCGTTCAGCCCGAATACTTTCACCGTTCGATCTGCGCTGGCCACGGCGATCTGTTTCCCATTCGGATGGAACGTCGCAGCAGTTGCCAGGTCGGTGAACTCATTCCGGTGGGTGGCCGGATCCCCAGAGGTCCAATCCACGATGTGAAGGCTGCCCGACTCGCCGGCCAAGCCACCGGTAACCGCAAGATGCTTCCCGCCCGGTGAAAATGTGAGATCGGTGATCTTGTCGAGGCCGATTGTGATTTTACGAACAGATGGACCTTCAAGGTCACGGATCAAGATCGCTCGGTGCTGGTTGAAGAGAAGGTGTTTTCCGTTAGGGGAAAAAGTGATCGCTTCGACCGGAACCGCAGCTTGTGAGAGAGGAGCGATGAGACTCAGACTCAGGATCGCAGGCCAAACAAAACGCGCGCAGGCCGGCTCCAAGATAGGATTCTCTCTGCAATTCAAATCCATCGAGGGCAACTCTACTGGCTGGGTGCATCAAAAGTCACTGCGCAACAAGCTCCCGCCGGGAGAGGGAAGATTATTGCGCCGCCTTCAGGCCATGCAACGCCATTGCCGATCCGTTCCACTGGAAATGTCGAAGAACCACAAATCCAGCAGCCCGGAGGAATCGCACAAGTGATCGTCAATTCTGTGGCATACCCTCCTGGGTGTACTGAGATTGTGCCAATAGATTTGTGGGTAACAGACAGAGGGATTGAGAGAGAAAACACGCGCGCGCAGCCAATTCTCTTTTCACTCATGCCACCAAATTCAATCAAACACCCGAGATACCAGCTTCCATCTCCCAACTTCCATCTCCCGTGCATGCTTCTTAACCTCGGCTGGTGGCAGACTTGGGATTCTACGTCGAGCGCTTCGGATATTGCGATCGCCAGATCGATGTATCACCGGATCCGGACCTCGGTTTGGTCGTTGTGATCCCCTGCCACAATGAACCGGATCTATGCGGTTCGCTGGAGGCGTTGAGACAATGCACGGCGGCAACTCGGCCGGTCGAGGTGTTGGTCGTCATCAATGAGTCTGAAAATGCGTGTGAGGAGATTCGGGAACGAAATCGGTCAACATACAACGAGGCAATCGCGTGGGAGCGCGATCGAAGGCCTGCGTTCAAACTTCATCTCATTCGGGCGGAGCCGCTGCCCAAGAAACACGCCGGGGTTGGACTGGCACGCAAGATCGGAATGGACGAGGCGATCCGCCGGTTGGACGAAATCGGGCGGCTCGATGAGGGCGTGATCATTTGTTTCGACGCTGATTGTCGTTGTGATCGGAATTACCTGGTCGAAGTCGGGCGTCACTTTTCTGCGAATCCGAACTCGCCTGCGTGCAGCATTCGCTTCGAACATCCGCTCGAAGGCGAGTTGGATGCGGAAATCTACGACGCGATCATCGATTATGAACTGCACCTGCGCTACTTCATCGAAGCCTGCCGCTACGCGGGGCATCCACACGCGTATCATACCATCGGATCGAGCATGGCGATCCGGCCGAGTGTCTACATCGATCAGGGGGGGATGAATCGGCGAAAAGCGGGTGAGGATTTCTATTTCCTGCAGAAGATCATCCCGCTAGGCGGCTTTACCGAACTGAACACCACGAGAGTGATCCCCTCGCCGCGTCCATCGGATCGCGTGCCGTTTGGAACAGGACGGGCCGTGGGGGAGGCAATCTCTTCCGGCAAGATGATGCAGACTTATCCGCTGGAACCGTTCCTGCAACTCAGGGAGTTCATTGGCCGGTTCGATCGTGTTGGTTTGGTGTCTGGTTCGTTTTTGATCCCGGAGCCGCTGAATGCCTTCCTGGAGAGAAACGAATTTCGAAAGGCCGTTCGTGAAATCGATTCACAGACGACCAGCGAGGAGACTTTTGGAACCCGCTTCTTTCGCTGGTTCGATGCGTTTCGATTGATGAAGTACGTGCACTTCGCCAGGGATGAATCCTTCGGCTCACCAGGGGTCGGCGAGGCGTCAGAAAGGCTGCTTCAGTTGAGTGGTCATGACGGGAGGCATGAAACGAATCGCGAACGGCTGATTGCCTACCGATCCATTCAGGGTGAAAGTTCGTATATCCCGCCAGGCCATTGGTGATCCAAGCCAACAGACTCAGCGGGGGGGCTGCTGAGATCTTGCGGGGTTCAATCTAGCGGAAATCTCAGCGTGCCCTGGCCAGACGCTCCCGGAGAAGTTTGCGCAATCGGCGAATGGTCCCCTCATTCTCGGCGCTCATGGCGAGGTTGGTGTATTCATCGGGATCGTTCCGGTAGTCGTAGAGTTCGGCACCGTATTCGCCCCCTCCCCACTCGGTATAACGGTAGCGTGGGGTACGAACCGTGTATCCCATGATGCGTTTCTTGGGCAGCGACTTGTGCATCTGGTGTCCCCGACTGACCGTGACGGTGAACGCGCCCCGCCGAATGTTCCTTGAGGGATCATCCAGAACTGGAACGAGGCTTTTGCCCTGAACATGATTTGCCTGTGGAAGCCCACAGAGTTCCGAAAGCGTGGGATAGAGATCGACCAGTTCGGCGAGCGCCTTCGTGGGCCGGCCGGCGGTTTTCTTTCGCGGATCGACAATGATCATCGGCACGCGCGCCGAGCCTTCGAACAGATCGCTTTTCTGCCAAAGCCCGTGCGCGCCCAGGTGGTAGCCGTGATCGGAGATAAAGACGACGATCGTGTTGTCGCGCAGTTGGAGGCGGTCCAATGCATCGATGATCCGGCCGACCTGGGAATCCATCAGCGTTGTCGAGGCGTAGTAGGCCTGGATGATCTCCTTGCGCTTGGCGACGCTGAGTTCGCGCTGATGCCTGCGGTCGTGCAACGCGGCGAGCGGGATGTCATCGCGGTCGCCTTCCTTCTCCATCACGGGCTTGATCTTCTGCACCGGATACATGTCGAAGTAATGGGGAGGCGCAACGTATGGCGTGTGCGGCCGATAGAAGCCCATGGCGAGAAAGAAGGGCTTTCCGGTCTTCTTCGGATGATGTTCTTCCAATAGACGAATGGCTTCGGTGGCGCCAATGCCGTCGGTGTGTTGAAGATCCTCACTCTTTACATTCAGCCAACTCAGCGTTCCCCCGAACGAACCGGGAACGAGAGTGTGGATCTTGTCTTCCACTTCCTTGTCGATACCGCGCGGGTTCACGACGAGATCCCAGGATGCTGGATCATCTTTTCCGTCGGTTCCGATCTGGGTGGGCACACCGTAGTGGTAGATCTTGCCGATCCGCGCGACGAAGTAGCCGTGCTTTCGAAAATGCTGGGGCATGGTGTCGAGCTTCGGGTGTTTCTTGCGAAAATCCCCGCCATTGCTGAGCACGCCGGTCTGGTCGGGATAAAGGCCGGTCATGAAGGACGACCGGCTGGGGTTGCAGACGGGGTACTGGCAGTAGGCATGTTCAAAACGAACTCCGCGATCGGCCAGGCGATCGATGTTCGGCGAAAGCACCAAACCGTGACCGTAACAGCTCAGGTCGTTGTTCAAATCATCCGATGCGATGAACAGCACGTTTGGCTTGTCCTGTTCGTGGGCGGACGCCTTGCGGATGTGCTTCACACGCACCTCCTTGAAGGCCGCAACAGTCCCCTTGCCGTGATCCTGAAACGCAAGCAGTCCGCTGCGCCGGCTGTATCCGCGCTCGCCGTCAACCAGGTCTGCCAGCACAACGCCGTTCACCTTCTGAATCAGACGCGGACCGCGGCCGATGATGGTCATGTCATTCCATTCACCCTCGTGGAAGGCCTTCTGAACGGACGCGGGTTCGGCGACCTGATCGACCTTCTTCCCACCGTCCCAGGCAATCACATTGCGCTGTCCGGCGGTGGCGAGGTGACTCCGGTGTTTCGAAGGCGCGAGCGAGTGATGCCAGAGCCCCATCTTGTCCTGTTGCGCCACTTCGATCTGGTAACCGCGGACCTGGTAGCCGTCCATCTCGTAGCTGCGCACCTGCACACCGGAATTGCCGCTCGTAAACTTGAACTTCAGGCGCAGTTCGAAATCTTCGAGTGAGCCACCACGCCAGATGATCCAGTTCTTTTTCCCGTTCTTGTCGCCGATGGATTGGATCGCGCCATCGCGAACGGTCCACATTCCCGGCATGGCGTCCCAGCCAGTCAGGTCCTTGCCGTTGAAGATTGATTGGAAACCCGATTCGGCTGCCGCCGAGGTCGAACACAGGGCCACCAACAGGGTGGTGCTGAGGATTCTTGCGAACATGCGGGCAGCGTAGATGTGCGAAGGAAATTGTCACGTTTTCAACGACATCGACCGTGAACAGTATCCGACTTATGTGCGGGTCGCCTCTTGAATTATCGGGCCGTATCGCGTTCCATGTTAAAGGTTTTATGAACAAGAACTTCACACGCCGTCAGTTCGTGACGACTGCCGCCATTGGTGCTGCGTCGGCTGCGACTCATTTGCCAGCGCAGGATGCGGGGAGCCTTCCTTTGATCGACATCCATCAGCATCCGGGATTCAAAGGCCGAAACGATGCCCGCGTCTTCGCGCATCAACGGGCGATGGGCGCGAAGGTCTCCTTCATTCTTCCCGCGGGCATCCCCGCTGATCTGCCGTCAACGGATGGTGGAAAGCGCAACGGATTGGCCGCAGGCTGTGCGCCGGTCGAAGCCGCATTTGAACTCGTACAGAAACATCCGAAGGCCTTGCGCTTTTTCGCCAACGAGCCGCCGGATCATCCGGATGCCAAGAAGCGCTTGGAGAAATACCTGAAGCTGGGCGCGATCGGAATTGGAGAACAGAAGTTCAAGTTGCCGATTGATTCGAAACCGATGCTGCAGATGTATGACATTGCGAAGGAATTTGATGTGCCCGTGCTCATGCATTTTCAACACGACACTTACAATCTTGGGATCGAGCGCTTTCACAAGATCCTCGACAGGTATCCGTCGGTAAATTTCATCGGACACGCCCAGACCTTTTGGGGAAACATCGACCTGAAGCACGAACAGAAATCAATGTATCCCAAGGGCAAGGTTACGCCGGGAGGCATCACCGATCGCCTGCTAGCCGATCATCAAAACATGTATGGCGATCACTCGGCGGGTTCGGGCCTGAACGCCCTGATGCGAGATGAGGAACACGGCATCGGGTTCCTGGAGCGGCATCAGGACAAACTGATGTTCGGCAGCGACTGCTACGACGTTCTGGGTCGCGGGCCGAGTTGCCGGGGCGCTGTTCTGAAGAAGGGGCTCGCGCGGCTCGCGTCGTCGCAAAAGATCCTTCGGAAGATTCTGTTCGAAAATGCGAACCGCTTGTTCCAGCTGAACGCGTGAGTGTTCAATCCGAAGGCGTCTTTTCCTGCTTGGCCTCGGGTTGACGAAAGCGTTCGAGACGGAGGGATTCAACGGTCGTGTCGTCGACGTCCAGCACAGTCAGGCGGTAATCACCGATTTCGATCCAGTCACCCACCTTGGGAAACTTCTCGAGGCGATGGGTGACGATGCCGCTGGTGGTGGCGATTTCCTCCTCTTCGAATTCTACGTCGATCAGTTCCTCAAGTTCATGCAGCGGGAAATCACCGTTGAGGTTCCAGCTCGTTTCGGATAGTTGTTCGATCAACGGCTTCTCTTCCTGGTCGAACTCGTCCTGGATCTGCCCGACCAGTTCTTCCAACACGTTCTCCAAGGTAACCAGGCCTTCCGTACCACCGAACTCATCGACGACGAAGGCGAAGTGGACTTTGCGATCGATAAAGAGTTCGAGGAGCTTTTCCAGGCGGCAGGTTTCGGGAATGTAAATCAGCTTGCGCGCGCGACCAGCAAGGTCGCCGGCCTTCTTCGCTTCGTTGCGGTAGGCAAAGACGTCTTTCACGTGAACGACACCGATGGCGCGGTCGATGTCGCCGTCCACACAAAGCGGGAATCTGGAGAAGCGTTTGCTGGTGACGAAATCGAGGCATTCGTTCATCGGCATTTCCGTGTCGATGACCTCGATCTCCTGACGCGGGCGAATGACTTCTCGCGCGACAAGTTCGCGGAGGTCCATGGCGTTGAGGATCAGGTCTCGTCCCAGATCGCGGTCGCCTCTCGCTGGCGTTGCGGATTCCACGAGCAGACGCAGTTCTTCTTCTGAATGCTCGGGTTCGTGTCCGTCGACCGGATGGATTCCAAAGAGTTTCAACATCCAGTTGGCGCTGTGGTTCAAGGCCAGGATGAAGGGCTTCATGGTGACATAAAACCAGTGGAACGGATAGGCCACCCAGAGCGACACGCCGACGGGCTTGCGAATGGCCAATGACTTGGGAGCCATCTCGCCCACGACGATGTGGAGAAAGGTGATGCACAGGAATCCGAAACAGATTGATATGGTGTGGCGCAGGCCTTCCTGTTCCGGGCCAGTCCAGCCGACCAATTCGTACACGGGATGCAGGAGCGCTTCGAAAATTGGCTCACCGATCCAGCCCAGTCCAAGACTGGCGAGGGTGATACCCAGTTGCGCGGCGCTCAGATAGGCATCGAGGTGGCGCGTCAGATGATCGGCCATCTTGGCGCGCTTGTGTCCTTCCTCAACCATTTCGGCCAACTGGGTGCGACGCACCTTCACGAGGGCGAACTCGGCGGCCACGAAGAAGCCGTTCAGGAACACCAGGACGATGACGAAGAATCCCTTGATCAGGATCTCGAGGACAAACTCCGCGCTCACAGGCTCACCTCCCCAAAGATCACGCTGAGGATGTCCTCCATGCAGAGGATTCCGATCTCTGATTTGTTGCGGTCCACGACAATGGCCATCCGGTGTCCGCTCTTCTGCATGAGTTGAAGTGCGTCCTCGAGTCGCTTGTGTTCGTCAATGAACAAGGCCGGTTTCACGAACTCCGCCACGTCTTTCTCCTCATCGATGTTCTCCTCCCACAAGATGCGTTTGAGGCTGAGGACGCCGTCGATTCTTCGGCGGCCGCCTTCGCGTTCCCACACGGGCAGGCGCGTGACCTGATACTCGCGAGCCATGCTGATCACCTCGCCCAGTTTGGCGGGAGCTTCCACCGAAACGACCTTGTCCCAACGCATGATCTGGGAACTTACGGTGAGTTTTTCCAGATCCATCACGCGGGTGATCATGGCGCGTTCCTCGTGGGTGAAGCCGGCGCCGGATTCCTGCATCAACCATCGCAGTTCTTCCCGGTTGGCGAAGTTGTTGCCTGAGAAAGTGGATCCACCGGCGCTGCGCAACATGCCTCCGACCAGCAATTCGACCACAAAAATAAGTGGGCGCAGGATCAATCGCGCAAAGCGGAAGGGCGTGATCAGAGCGAGGCAGAGGCTGTTGGGGAAGCGGGTGAACAAGGTCTTGGGAATGACTTCACCCAGTGTGTAGAACACCACCGCAATGCAGAATCCCCCAATACCGAATCTCACCGGATCGTTCTGAAACTTCTCTTGGATCTGCCACAGGACCATTACAGTCGCCGTGGTGTTTGCCAGGGTGTTGCCGACAAGAATGGTCCAGAGAAAGGTCTCGGGTTCGGCGAGATAACGGTTCAGGCGCGCAGCGCGCCGGTCGCCATCGCGGCTGAGTTGGCGGAGGCGCAGGCGGTTCAATGAAAGCACGCCCACTTCCATGCCCGAGAACAGGAACGAGATTCCCAGCAGCGACAAGAGGGCGATGATCCAGAGCACCGTCTCCATCAGCTCTCGCCTCTCCCAAACATCGACGCGCGCCTGACGTCCAGTTCCATGACGCGCCGTTCGGTCGCCTCGGTCACCTCCATGGTCAGGCCGGAATACTCGACGACCTTTCCTTCATCGGGCACGACTTCGCACAGCGCGACGACCAGGCCGCCCAAGGTGTCGACATCCTCGCGCTCGGGCAGCAGCGGGTATTCGCTGCGAAACTCATCCAGCAACATTGCCCCGCTCACCCGCCAACGATCGCGGCCGAGCCGTTCCATGATGAACTCGTGCGATTCACCTTCGGTGCGAATCTTGCCGATCATTTCCTCAAGGATATCCTGCACGGTCACCACGCCAGCCGTCCCGCCATACTCGTCCACCACGACCGCCATTCCGCGCCGTTGACGTTGCAGGCTTTGAAAGAGCTTGAGGAGATTCATGCTCTCGGGAACCTGCGACGGAATCTCAATCGCCTCCTCAAACGTGGCCTTTTCGTTCAGCAACAATTGCCGGGTGTTTAGAATTCCCACGATCGTGTCCGGTGTTTCATCAAACATCGGAAGTCGTGTGTGCTTGAGTTCGCGCGCCTTCTCCTTTAGTTCGTCGACTTTGAGATCATAGGGAATAGCGGCCATCTGCGAACGCGGCAGCATCACGTCACCGGCGGTCTGCTGATCCAGGCTGATGATTTCCAGAATGATTTCCTTCTCGCTTTGGGCGAGCGTGCCGCGTTGTTCGGCGACATCGAGCAACTCCTGATAATCCTCGTCGGTCGCGCCCGACGCCCGACGGGCGCTCTTGGGCACCACCAATGCCAACACACGGTCGGTGGCCGTTTGCGAGAATCGCAGGATCGGTGCCGTGGCTTTCTGAAAAAGCGTCAATGGGCCGGCCAGCTGAACCGCCCAACGTTCGGGCATGCGAATTGCCAGAGTCTTGGGCACAACCTCGCAGCCGAAAAGAATCAACACGAAGGTTCCGAAGATCGTCCAGCCGGGATGCGTTTCCCCTGCGCCAAAGCTCATCCACATCGCAATCGCCATAAGGGCCGTGTTGGCGAAGGTGTTGCCGAGGACGATCGCAGCAAGGAGTTCCTGCGGATGTTCGAGAAGTTCCAGGACCTGGCGGCCGGCCTTGGGATCCTCATTGGCGAGATGACGCGCGCGCCATTTGCCGAGCGAGAACAGCGCGGACTCGGCAAGCGCAAACACGAAGCTTACCGCAGCAAATCCCACCATTCCCAACAAGGCCACAAGTGGCGCTGAACTCATCCGCGGGAGGATGCGATGAAACCCCGGACGGAAAAACATTTTTCGGAGAGCGATTGGCGGGCGAACCGCCTTCCACCCGTTTCCATTGTGCAAGCGCCGCTCCTCCCACTGCGCCAAAGAACTGCATGAGGTGCGTGTGGTTGTCGTAGCCATCGCCAATCACGATCTTTGAGAAGGGGACGACCGCAGGAACGACGCAACTGTGCCCGATCGAAACAACCCACAGTCCATTGCCGGTCTTTTTCCTGGTCTTGGTTTCTTCCGCGGAACGCAGTGGCCCGCGCCGTTCACCACCGCGGGTTGCGTTCTTGTTTCGCGCGCCTTGGTTACGCTTCTTCATAAAGGCGATGCCTTCGTCCACCGTGATCTTACCGTCGCCATCGGCATCCATCGGTTTGAAGAAACGCGATGCTTCGGTTTCGTTAAGCGTGCCATTCCTGTCACGATCGAGGCGTTTGAACCAACCGGGAGGCTCTGCGCTCGACGCGCTCAACTGCAATGCCACAAAGAGGAGAAAACTGATGGACGCCCTCATTGGGTCGGTTGCTCGTCGTGGTCTGCGGGTTCAGGTGCAGGCTCGGACTCGACTGTCGGTTCAGATGTGGGCGTCGGAGATTGGCCGAGACTTGGACGCTTGCGTCCGCGAAGAAAAGCGAAGAGATAGCCGCCGAAGAAACCGATGCCACAGGCAGAGAGGAGCAGGAGCGCGCGCGGAAGGGTGAAGTTCCACAACAACACCTTTGTTTCGACCGGCTCGGTGTTCTGGATGATCACGATCAACACCAGGATCGCAAAGAGCGAGAAGCCAGCGAGCTTGAGGTTGCCTTTGACGCTGTCAGCCATGGTGGATGGTTTGACGCCGTTTGCGAGCGACCGGTTTCGAACAAATGATAGAAACAAGCTCTAATCTGGCCATCATCCGTTCATCGTTTGGATCGAACGTATCCGTTGGCGCGAAACCACTCGACGGCATTGTTCAATGCGTCTCGAGCGGGGGTTTGGGGCATGCCAAGTTCGTCGATCGCCTTCTGCGGATTGAAGAACATCTTGTACTTCGCCATGCGAACGCCGGCGATGGGCGCCTTGGGTTCTTTCTTGGTGAACTTTGAAATCGTCTCATTCACCTGCGCCGCAGACCAGGCGACGAAGTAGGGGATTTTCATTCGGGGCGCACGGATCGAGGTCAGGTCTTCCATCACCGCAAAGGCTTCCTTCATCGACCAATTCGCCTCGGCATTGCCCAGAATATAACGCTCGCCGACGCGGCCTTTCTCCGCGGCCAGGACGTGTCCGGCGCAAACGTCTCGCACGTGAACCCAATTGAGACCCGTATCGAGGTAGGCAGGCATGTCGCGGTTGAGGAAGTCGACGATGACCTTGCCGGTGGGGGTGGGTTTCACATCGCGCGGTCCGATCGGTGCGCTGGGGTTCACAATCACGACGGGCAAACCCTTGTCAGC
>CEUN01434618.1_pt1 | contig 11885 bp, 12 predicted proteins | sample 361501 | NCBI WGS metagenome assembly CEUN01 (sample SAMEA2622801, study PRJEB7988) | marine metagenome | biome: marine biome (ENVO:00000447); feature: marine epipelagic mixed layer (ENVO:xxxxxxxxx); material: "saline water (ENVO:00002010), including plankton (ENVO:xxxxxxxx)" | depth 120 m | reverse complement strand
CCTACATCAAGCGTCTGCTGGTCACCTGGCAACATCCGGAGAACGCCCTGTTCGACGACGGCGCAATCCTACTCAATTGCAAGGGCCACCGGTTCTGCAATGAGAAGTCCTGGCCGGAACGCGAAATCGCCATCGCGGATCAACCGGACAAGCTTGCTTATCTGCTCCTGGATCAACGTCTGTGTGAACGGTATTCGGAATGGCCCCACTTCATTTCCACCGCGCCGAAAATCGCTTACGCCTACGTCAATGACTACCTGAAGCTGCGGCCCGACATTGCTGTTCACGGCAACTCGATTGAAACACTCTTTCGTCGAACACGTATTGACCAGCGCGCAATGGAGAACGCACTACATGAATTCAATCAGTACGTGCGTGGAAACTGCGACGACAGGTTCGGTCGCAGCGGAGACTCACACGAATTGACCGGCAATCGTTGGGTGCTGCTCGGTCCCGCCTGCGCCTATTTCACGACAACCGAAGGTGGCGCGGCAATCGACCAAAGCCTGCGCGTCCTCGACGGACAGGGACAGGTGATCGAGGGGCTCTACGCGGTTGGCCAAAACGGACTGGGTGGCCAGATTCTCTGGGGACACGGCCTCCACATCGGCTGGGCCCTGACCAGCGGAAGACTGGTCGGGCAGATTCTAGCCGGGAAGCCGAAGGATTGAATGGCTCCAGCCGAGATGCGACTTGGAAGTTCTGAATGACCAGAGCAATCACGGGCGGTAGACAAACATGTGAAGCTGGTGAGGTTTCGCTTTTACGAGCCGGGCTTAATGGTCAGTATCCGCACCGTTGAAGATTTGCGTGATATTCAATCCAGCCGCGCGGGGTGAGAAGGCGCGGGAGTTCCGCAAGTTTCTGGAAGGGATCCCCGGCGATGTCGCGTTGAAACCGACGCAGGGGCCTGGACATGCGGTTGAACTGGCGCGCGCGGCTTTGGACGAGGAGTTTCAGGACATCGTCGCGGCTGGTGGCGATGGCACGCTTAACGAAGTGCTCAACGGAATTGGGAAAGCTGATAATGGTTTTGAGCAAGCGCGATTGGGCGTGCTGCCATTGGGAACGGTGAATGTCTTTGCCAAGGAACTGAATATCCCGGAAGACGCGGGCCGGGCGTGGGACACGGTTGTGGCCGGAAACGATCGCCTGATCGATCTTCCTTACGCTGACACCACGATCGAAGGCGCAACGGAGCGCCGATACTTTGCGCAGCTCGCCGGCGCAGGCTTGGATGCCGAAGCGATTTCGTTGGTCGACTGGGAATCGAAACGAAGGTTCAGACAACTCGCCTACATCCGCGCTGGACTGCGGGCGGTGATGGGGCCGCAGAAACGGGTAATGGTGCGCGGTGATTCGGATGAAGCTGAAGGCGAATTGGTCTTGATTGGCAATGGAAAGTTCTATGGCGGCCGATGGAACGTCTTTCCGAACGCCAGCTTGACCGATGGCAAGATTGACGTGTGTGTGTTTCCGAAAGTGGGCATCTGGGCCGCCGTGCGATATTGGGCCTCACTCTTGATGGGGAATCGGAAGGTGCCTTCGTGGATTCGATATTTCCAGTCGCACGTGGTGGAACTGACCTCGCCAAACGGCGCACAATTTGAACTGGAGGGGGATCTGGCGGGAACTCTTCCGGCGAAGTTGGGCGTGGAACCGGAAAGACTTCGGGTGATTTGCCCACCGTAACGACTGCAGCTACTTCGCGCCGGTGACCTGGATGCGATAGAACCGCTGACGCTTGGGTGAGACAAATGGATCGTTCATTTCCAGGCTGCCGTGGGTGTTGGTGACAGAACCAAGTGACTTCCATGGGCCAATCAGCGCCGGAGCGGACTGAATCTCGTAGATTTGCGCAGATTCACCCGTGATGCACAGGCGGTTCCCGTCGACGTAGAGGAAAGGAACACCCCCGTCACGAGCACGGCTTGGCGAAAGAGGCATGTCCTGAGGGTCGGGAACCTTGCTCCTGTTTACACCCGCGACTTGTCGGAGAGGCCGGCCCGATAGCTCGCCAATCTCAGACCAGGTCAAGACGCGGCTGTAGACCCGGAAATCCTTGATGAATCCCTCGAAGTCATGGGAAGGCACATCGATCCATCGTGGCGTGCGTCCGATCCAAAGCGTGCCGCTCGCCCCCCGATAAAACGAAGCTTTGCGGGCACAGGCCGGACGACCATCGATCCAGATCATCTGGTTTTCGTCATCGTAGGAGAAGATAAGGTGCACCCAACGATTGGGGAGGATCGATGCCGGGCTCATGGAATCATTCCGATAAAAACCGAGGTAAGGCTGGCGCGCGCCACGCGTCATGAGATGGAGCCACTGACCGCGCCTTCCTGAGTGGTGTTGTTCGACCAGACCATACATCTGTTCCCTGCCCGTCTGTTGAATCCACATCGCCACGGTGAACGGCTGATTGGCGAGGGTAATACCTTCAATGCCCAAGGCGGTTTTCTCACCTGAGAAGTAAGCGGCTCCGTTGAGGATGGAGATCTCTCCTTCTATCTGAGTCTCACGCCGAAAAGAGGAGTGGTCACGCAGGTCTTCATTCAGCGGCAGGTGTAGCAGCAGATCATCGCTCGGCGTGCTGGCACAGGGCAACTCGACACTGATCGTCCACGCAAACAATGCCGGGAGAAATCGGACCGAACGGTTCATGACGAAACCCTTATCCGCCCGCCGTGACGGATTGGCAAGTGCAACGGGCAGTTTGGGTGTAAGAGTTTTGTGAGAGCCTCAGACGCTTTCCGCGCGTTGGCGTTTGAAGTGGTCGAGCACCATCACAATCGCCGATCCCCGACCGCGAGTTTTGGATACACCTTTTCCAAATATTTTGAAACCGTTCCTTCACCCACCCCAAGCATTGTCGCAACTTCAGGTAAGGTGTTGCCGAGGGCGACATAGTAGAGCACTTCAGATTCCTTGGGCGTGAGCTTGTAGTGGTCCTTGAATTCCGTCTTCACCTGCTCGCAGGTGAACAGCGGACGTTCGTCGAGAAAGATCAAAACCGTCTGCTTGTTGGCAACGTCCGACTTGACCCGCACCGTCAATCGACTTTCCCCACGCTCCACTCGATAGGGACGAATGTGCCGGATACTGGCTGGATCTGTCATCAAGTCGCGCGATTCGTCCAGCCATTCCAGAAGCTTGTCGGGCAGTTCCGTGATCGGAGTCTCCAGGGAAGGAGAATAATGAATCAGAAAATCACGCGCCGTTTCCGTAATCGCCGTCGGCTTGTCATCGTCCAGAACCATCATGCCATAACCGACGGGGTCAAAGATCTCGAACTCGGCGACGTTGTCGAAGGTATCCAACATGGTGAACTGGAGTTCGGGCGGGTCATCAGCAACCTCGAGCGTCTTGGTGGTGAATCAACAGGTGATCCCACCGATCGTTACAATGTCTCCGTTGCGAAGCGGGCGCGCATCGAAGATCCGATCGCCGTTCACGCGCTTGCCGTTCTTGGTATCCAGATCCATCGCGCGAAACTCGCTCATGGTCATTCGGATGATGACGGCGTGCCAACGGGACGCGCGTTCGCTGGCGACCACCACGTCATTATCCGGGTAACAACCGAGCCTACAACGTCCGGCGAGCTGAATAAGTTCCGTGCCCGGCACTTAAAACCATGCCGGAGCTTACATATCTGGTTTTGCAGAACGGGCCATCGGTGGGTCGTTGGTGGATGGATGGCGGGAGGATAGGGTCAATCTGCCCAAAATCAATGGGGTCCGCACGCATTAGGGCTTTTCCGCAAATTCGAGTGCGCGGCCTGCCTCAAGCGAGAGAGGGCGTAGCAATCGAATCCGGACTCCAATCCTCACCTTTGCTTCCCGCCTCAAGCATTTGTTCGTGCAGGCTCTCAGGCCAACCATCCGTGATGTAGCGGTAGATCCACTTGTTGGCCTTGCGAAGTCGGTTGTAGCCGTCCTTCAGGTCCAACACCATGGTGATGCGCCGGCATGGACAATTGAGTTCCCCGACGTCGTGGGTGGCAACCGCCTTGAAGCCCATGACGCGGGTATGAAATTTGTAGGGGCTGTGCTTCTCGCCCTCAAAGACGTCGGTGATATAGTGCGAATAACCCTTCTCAACGGTGTCACGCACTGCCGCACGCATGAGGATTGCAGCCGCGACAAAGTTCTTTCGCTCATCGGGAATCACGGCGAAACGCCCGATCTCCGCAATCTTGTTCTCACGGACAAACTTCTCCACGTCCAGATCGCCATCGACGGGTTTGAATCCATATTCGTGGTAAAGCTCGAGCGGAGGATCATACATCACGCGCAAAACGCCAATGGGCCGGTCACTCTTCTTCACAAGGAACCAGCTCACGTCTTCGCGTTCGAGATCCTCGGATTCAAATACCTTCCCGCCATCGGCAACCCATTCCTTCTCTTTCTCGTAGGTTTCCCGCAGAACATCAATGCTGGCCAGACGTCCCGCATCGTCTGTGACCCTTTCTACTGTGAGGTTTTTTGCGCCAAACATGACTTATTCCTGCTCGATTCAGATTGCCATGATTTTCCACTGAGTCGAGCGATTTCCTGCATGATAACGGAATGGAAGTCGTAGACCAAGCGTCGCTTCGGAGACTCAGAGTGCTCTGGCGGGGGAATTGGCTTTCCAATCACAATCCGCATCGGCTCGAGTTCCCGAACGGGACCGTCGCCCTGATGTTTGGGAAAACGAATCCCGGCGGGCACCACGGGAACGCCTTTCATGATTGAAAGCTTGGCCGCGCCAACGAAACCGCGCAGAAGTTGAGTGGGATGCGAATTTGTCGTGCCTTCCGGAAACACTCCGATGGAATGTCCCTGGTCGATCAGTTCCATCGCGTGATCGAACGCAGTGGTCTTGTGAGTCAACCAAGGCCGAAACACATTGAGGAATGCGGGCTTGGCGGGTTTGCGATCCAGAACAATGACCTGTCCGGATCGATAAATGAAGTAGACGAAGGGAACGAGCATCAGGTTCCAATCCGCAATGAATCGGATCATCTTCCCGCCGCGCATGACGCCCAAGACGGCGGGCACAATGGGCGCTTCGATCTTCTGCGTGTGGTTGAGCGCCAGGACGAAGGGATCCTTCTCCACATCGAGATGTTCCATCCCTTCAATAGCCTGGATCCTCCCGGCACCGAAGATCGCGATGTTGCGAACAATCCACCTCGCCATCGTGCGATGGTATTGATGCGGCATGGGCCGGATCGCCAATTCCCAGGAATTGAGTCGATCGTTCGGTTTCGCTTCGTCCGCCAAGGCTGCGCTCCGGGTCCGCGATCGATCAGGAAACCGGCAGGAGATTCTCCGCCACGTTTGTGCGATAGGCCTTGATGGCCGGAATGATTCCAGCGAGCGCGCTGAGACCGATCATCGCCAGCGGAACCCACCACATCACGTCATTGAAGGCCCACGGTTCGAGCACGACGCCCGTCTGGCTCCGGATGACCGTTGCCGCGCCGTCCATGATGCCGCCGTAGATGAAGAACGCTGCGACCATGCCCAAAGCCGCAATGGCCGCCGACTCCATGATCACCGAGGCAATGATCAGTCGCCTCCGCGCCCCCAACGCCCGCAGGATTGCAATATCCCGTCTTCGTTCGTTCATGGAATTGTAGATGCTCGCCAGGACCGACGCCGTGGCCACGATGGCGACCAACCAGGCAACCAGTGCGAGCACTTGGTCGAACCAGGCGATTTTATTGAAGAGTTCCGCAACGATCGTGGCGATGGGCCAGGCGAAGGTGAATTTATTGCCCTGTTTGTTATAAAGCAGGCTGAGACCTTGCCCCGCAATGGGAGTCCGCAACTTCACCAACACCGCGCTGATATCATTTGCTGATTTGGGATCGTGCCCCTTCATGTTCTGTATTCCGGCAATGGGAATCCAGATCACGCGGTCGGCAGGTGTATTGGATGGCTTGAGAATTCCGGTGACCACATACGTCTCAGAGTGCTGCGCTTTCTCATCAAAGATCAGCCCATGGTAGGGATGAAACTTGTCGCCGACCTTCATTCCCAGCTGTTGGGCGACAAAACTCCCGACCACGGCCTCCGCATAGCCGTCATCGAATGAGCGACCCACCTGAACCTCGTATTTCTTCTCCGGTGCGTATTCAACCTCGGTGAAGAGATTGGTCAGCGTTCCCACCAGCCGAAAACCAAGGTAGTTGTCACCAACCGCGATCGGCAGCGCCAGGGAAACTGCACGATTCTTCCGGATCGAAACGTAATCATCCCATTTCAGATTACCGGGTGATGCCTCCAGGTGAAAAATCGCATTCAACACCAACTGCAACTTCGACCCGCGCGCACCGAGCACCGCATCGAATCCCGCGTTCTGCTGGGTGAATGCCTGCCGCGACTGCTCCTTCACCACCCAGACCGACATCAACAATCCGCCCGCCAGCGCGATGGACAAGGCCGTGACCGTCGTGCTCAGTATATGCTGGCGCAAACTTTTCCAAACGATCAGGGGCAGGGTCATGAGAATTACGATCTACGAATGACGATTTACGGGCGAGTCGCTTTGTTGAGCTGTTTGAGGTCTTTGCGGTTATCGAATTGGGCGAGGATTTTTTCGTCGTGGCTGACCAAAAGGAGAGCCGCTTTGTTTTCGCCACAGGTTTCACGAATGAGTTTCAAGGCCTCCTCGGCGTTGGCGTGATCCAGATTGCCGGTGGGTTCGTCGGCGAGAACGAGTTGCGGTTTGTTCGCCAATGCCCGGGCCACTGCAACCCGCTGTTGCTGGCCGGTGGAAAGTTGCCGCGGATAATGATGCACGCGATGGCCGAGTCCGACACGGTCCAGGATCTTGCGGGCGAATTCGCGATCGGCGCCGGGACCGAAGGACATGCCGAGGAGGACGTTCTCCAGGCAGGTGTAGCCTTGTAGCAGATTGAAGGTCTGAAAAATGTAACCAATGTGATTGGCGCGCACCCGGTCACGTTTGCCTTCGGAAAGATTCGCCATGTCGGACCCGGCGACGCTTACAGATCCGGAATCAGGCGGAAGTATGCCGGCGATCAGGTTCAGGAAAGTGGTCTTGCCCGTTCCGCTTTCCCCGCAGAGTGCGAGCTGCGTTTCAGCATCCAGCGAGAACGCTTCCACATCGACGACGGTCTGGCGGTCGCCTTCGGGTCCCACGTAAGACTTCTTGAGTTGTGAAACTTCGAGAATGGGCATCGCGTTCGGAGGCAAAAGACTTGTGATCCGCGTCAACTTGTCAACGTTTGAGTTCCCGCTGATTTCGCTCGCGTGACACGACGGTTGAATGACAATGCCCGGCAGTCATGAGTTCCCAATGGATTGTTCGATTGTTGTTGATGGCCCTGTTGGGCGTGGGTGGCATTTCAAAACTCAGCGCTGCCGGTATTCGCGCCGGCGCGTTCGCCATCGATATCACCCCGCAAAAGGACGTGTTGATGGACGGAACGATCATGAAGATCGGCCCGGCCAAGTCCGTTCATGATCCGCTCCATGCCCGATGTATCGTCCTTGATGACGGGCAAACCCGTGTCGCCTTGGCCGTAATCGACAACACGATGATCGAACGGCCGATTCTCGATGAAGCCAAGCGCCTGGTGGAGAAAAACTCGGGCATTCCAAAGTCTCACATCATGTTGTCCGCCACGCACTCGCACTCGACTCCCCGCGCCGTCAGCATTGACCAAGGCGAGGCGAACGAGCGCTATCACAAAATGCTATCCGTGAAGATAGCAGAGGGGATCGAGAAGGCCGCTGCACGATTGAAACCCGCCGAAGCGGCCTGGGACAGCTTTTACGAGCCACGCTACGTTTACAACCGCCGTTGGTTCTTTGATCGGCGTTTGAAGGCGCCCAATCCATTCGGTGAAACGAACGACATCGTGTGGATGAATCCACCGCGCGGGGGAATCCTCATGCCGGCGGGCCCAGCCGACACCCAAGTGTATGTGTTCGGCCTGCGCGAGGTGGACCAGAAACCGATCGCACTGCTCGGGAACTATGGGTTGCACTATGTCGGCGGAGTTCCCCGCGGACAAATTAGCGCGGATTATTTCGCGGTATTTGCCAATGAGGCATCGACGCGATTGGGGGATCCCGAGGGATTTGTCGGTTTGATGTCCAACGGCACGAGCGGAGACGTGAACGCAAACAACTTTCAAGGACCGCGCAAACGATACCCCGCCTTCGGTCGAATGACCGAGATCGGAAAGAATCTCGCCGGGCATGCTGTGGAATCGTTTCGAAAGGCAAGTTTCTCCCGAGAACTGAAGATCGCCGTCGCCCAGACGGAACTCAGCCTGGCCGTTCGCAAGCCCAATGCGGCTCGATTGAAATGGGCACGCGGTATCGTGGCAAAGGCAAAACCAACGGCGCGACCGACGCGCCAGGTGATCTATGCGCGGGAAGCGCTGGGATTGCATGAATTTCCCGACCGAGTGAGCATCATCCTCCAGGCATTCCGCATCGGCGACCTGGCGATTGCCGCCATTCCAAACGAAGTCTTCGCCGAAACCGGTCTCGCCATCAAACATGCGAGCCCGTTCAAGGACACGTTCACCATCGAGTTGGCCAACGGCTACAGCGGATATCTTCCGACGAAGCAGCAACACAAGTGGGGCGGCTACGAAACCTGGCCGGCACGATCGTCGTTCCTTGAAGTCGACGCGGAATCAAAAATCCGCAAGACCGTGCTGAAGCTCTTGAACGAACTGAAATGAACTTGGCCCACAACGAGCGTTTTGGTTTGGCGAAGCTCCTGCTGAGCCGAACGGCCGCAATCCTTGCCATCGTCATCTCCTCCTCAGCGTGCTTCGCAGCGAATAAGCCAAACGTCCTCTTCATCGTCGCGGATGATCTGCGCGCTGAGTTGGGGTGTCTCGGTGATCGCCACGTCATCAGCCCCAATCTCGATCGCCTTGCGTCACGTGGACGTCTATTCACCCGAGCCTATTGCCAACAGGCAGTCTGCAATCCCTCACGCGCGTCGTTCATGACCGGATTGCGGCCGGACACGATCAAGGTCTGGGATCTCAAGGCCAGTTTTCGAAAAACCAAACCGAAGCACCCAACCTTGCCCGAACTGTTCAAGCAGGCCGGCTATAGAACGCGCTGCATCGGCAAGATCTATCACAACTCAGAGCAACTCGGAGATCCGGCTTCCTGGTCCAAGCCCGCGAAGTTTCACTTCGGACCACATTGGGCGGACACGGTCACCGCCAACCGGGTTGGCGCAATAAAGAAAGGACAAGTGCCCGCCATCGAATCGTTCGACGTGCCGGACGAAGCTTATTGGGACGGCAGAATTGCGCGCCAGGCGGTGTCCGCACTCGGAGAACTGAAGGACAAGCCGTTCTTCCTCGCGGTTGGATTCTGGCGCCCTCACCTGCCCTTCGTTGCGCCCAAGCGGGATTGGGATCTATATAACCCACGCGAACTGCCCGCCCCGACCGGTTGGTTTGCACCGAGTGATTGTCCTCCGCTCGCGCTTCACAACTCGAAGGAACTCAAAGGCTACCGGGATGTGCCGAAGTTTCCGCTGACACCGAAGACAACCCGTGATTTACGCCACGGCTACTACGCGAGCATCACGTTCATGGACCGGCAGATTGGTCTGGTCCTGGATGCACTGGAGGAGAACGGATTACGAAAGAACACGATCGTTGTGTTCTTCTCCGATCACGGCTTCCATCTCGGGGAACATGAACTTTGGTGCAAGACCTCGTGCTTTGAGTTCGATGCACGCGTGCCGATGATCATCGCAACGCCGGAGATCGCGAAGGCTGGGACTGCGAGTTCGTCATTGGTTGAACTGATCGACCTTTATCCGACACTGGCCGACCTGGCTGGACTGGAAGCACCAAAAGCGTTGGAAGGGGAGAGCCTGGTTCCCGTGTTGAATGATCCAACGACTAAAGTGAAGGAAGGAGCTTTCACCCAGCATCCCCGCCCGTCTTACTCGAAAGGCACAGCTCCCGTGATGGGCGTGTCGGTGCGAACTGAAAACGGACGATACACCGAGTGGCGCAATCGCAAGACCGGCAAGGTGGAAGCTCGCGAATACTACGATCACCGCATCGATCCGTTCGAGACAAGGAACGTGGCAAACGTGCTGAAGGACAAGTCCTGGATGACCAAGCCGAAGAGGCTGCTGGATCGGCATTTTCCTCACAGATAGCCCCCCGGGGCAATTCTCCGAAACCCACGTTATGAAGTAATTGGGCCGGTTTTGGTCTCGCCGTTGCCGGGCGTGACGCTGGCGTCACCATCGAGGATCTGGCGCACCAGGGAGGCGAGTGTGTTCATGCGATAGGGCTTGGGCAGGAAGTTTACCTGTTCGTCGAGCACGACATCTTTCCCAAACAAATCGGGACTATAACCGCTGGTATAGATGACCTTGAGATCCGCGCGTTCCTTGCGAATTTTCTGGGCGAGGTCTTTCCCGCTGATTCCCTCTGGCATCGGCAAACTGGCTGGCATCTCGCTGCAGATCCTCCAACGCGCGCCGCTTGATGGAGAACTGGTCGAACGCGACGAATACGGCGCAGGCCATGACCAGCGCCGTCAAAGTGATTGCGGTCAACAAGAAGAAAATCTTGAGCCGCAGACCGAGATTGCGAAACCGAAACATCGCTACTCATCTTGCACGACCTTTCGGGCGACGCGTCCCAGCTGAGGTGCAATCCTCACTCCAGCCTTGGCTGCAACCCCCAGGTGAATGTCGAATCTTACCTTTTTCCCACTGATGACAAAATTCATGACCGCTTTGCGCGCTGCGTTTTCCGCTTTCTCGCCGAAGGTCAACACTCCCTCGCCCTTGAGTTTTTCGTACCATTCGTCGGTAGGTTCGGGAACGTCCTTGCCGAAGAACACGATCGGATACTTCGTCGCCTCCTCGGCCGTGATCACTTGTTTCACGGTCCATTTGATTCCACCAAGTGTCTTGCGATGCAGGGTGCCGGCGAATTGCTCCACAATCGACTTGTCCTTGGTGAACACGGCGATGCTGAGCTGCTTCTTAGCCCTGAGCCGAGTTCCCGCAGGCCACTTTGCGAAAGGTGGAAATTTCGAGATCATGGCCGCCATCAGGCCGTGATGTTTCAGTTGCGCACCCGCCGCGCTGACGGGTTGTATCAACGAAACGGCCAGCGCGGTCACAACCACGCAGATCCAACATTGAAACTGTCGATACTCTCTTTTTCCCATTTGGCTCGTTTCAATTGTGACGGGCCATTTGCCGGGCGAATTCCATCACACAGAAATTCAAATAGTCCTGATTGACCCGGGCTCAAAACCGGTAGGTCAACATCGCCAGCACAGAGTGTTCAATTTCGAAGCTTTCTACCGACGCAAAGGTCGGGGCGAATTCAGGTCGTCGATAATCAAACAGGCTTTGTCCCGCTAGGGAGACCTCCATTCCGGGCGTTGGTTGCCAGCCGATCCGGGCATCGAGCGTCCAATAGGCGGGAATCGACGCGCCCTGATTGTTGTTCGCACGCGCAACGTCCAGCTGGTCCACGTAGCGGACGAACAGGTCCAGATCGACGCTGTTGTCGAAATCCATCCGCGACCCGATGGAGATCGTGTGATCCGGGCTTTGGTCCTCTTCGCGCGGGGTGATCGTGTCGTTGCTGTTTTCGTTCCCGCGCAAATCCACGTTCAGATAGGAGTAGCTGGTCGTGAGTCGCCACCAGTCCTTGATCTGGAAGGAGGGGGAGATCTCCACCCCGTAGGATTCGCCTTCCACATCATTCGCGGCGTGGAATATCGCACCAATCGGACCAGGAGCGCCGGGGAAAGGGAGCGCCAAGATCGCGGGATGAAGACCTACGCCACCGGGCTCGATGGAGCGGAGATTGTCGTACTGGTTGTAGAAACCCGCGACATCCAGGG